>Ga0315285_10005912_pt1 | contig 12589 bp, 11 predicted proteins | sample YL17G09_36_MG_FD_203698 | JGI IMG/M metagenome (GOLD analysis project Ga0315285, IMG submission 203698) | Sediment microbial communities from Yellowstone Lake, YNP, Wyoming, USA - YL17G09_36 | ecosystem: Environmental > Aquatic > Freshwater > Lake > Sediment | place: USA: Wyoming | collected... | reverse complement strand
GTTGCGGAAATCCACGTCATATCGTAGGGGCGACCCTCTGCGGTCGCCCGATCTCCGGGAGGCCGCTGAGGGCCTCCCCTACACGGAATGCGGACTTACGCAAGCAAGTACTAGTGCCTCTACAACTTAATACGCCGCACTCCGGCCCAGGGTTCTCCCGAGTGCGGGATCCCGCTCCGGCGGTGGGCACCCAGGGTTCAAAACCCTGGGCTAGTGCCTCTACAACTTAATACGCCGCACTCCGGCCCAGGGTTGAAAACCCTGGGCTAGACCCGGGCAAAGCCCTGGCGGGCTGAAACGACTGTAACCCGGAGGGTTTTGCTCGACGGTAGCCCAGGAATTTATTCCTGGGATTCTAGGCCATACAAGTTGCATAGGTACTAGATAGGAGCAAAGCCCTGCCGGGCTGGGAGCGTCCCAATCCGCTTCAGCGGATTTCGCGCCTGTCTAGCCCAGGAATTCATTCCTGGGGATTCTGGGCCATAGGAGTTGGAGGGCCACTAGCGGCCCAGGACCCGGCAGAGGATAGTTGCCGGGGCACGGAAAATGTTGTACTATGTGTTTCGAAGACAGGGCTCGAGGATTGGATGCGACCTAGGTGCCGGATGCAAGCGCTGGTTTACTCAGATTGATCGCCGTTCTTTGCAGCGAACTGCCGGGGGCCCATGCATCCCGAGCGGACACCGACGAGAATGCAGTTTTCGCCAGTCATCCGAGCTTCGAGACGATACTTCGGTCGTTTCACAAGAGGATATACAACCTTGCGTACCGGCTGCTGGGGGATTTCGACGACGCGGCCGACCTGACTCAGGAAACATTCGTTAGGGCGTATAAGGCATATCCCAGATTCCAAGGCGCGGCGGAGGCTGTATATCCCTGGCTGTGCCGGATTGCGGTCAACGGCTGCAAGAACCGGTTCAAGGAGACAAGCCGAAGAAGCCGGCGGGAGGTGCTGTCGCTGGACGAGCCGGTCGGGACCGAGGATTCAAGCGTGGCTCTCGAATTGGGCGACGAGTCCTTGGATCCTCAGGAGATATTCGAGCAGCGGGATCTGGAAGCCAGGATACAGGGGGCCATTCAGGCTCTCCCATCCGAGTTTCGCGTCGTAGTCGTTCTGCGGGACATGCACGGCCTGTCTTACAAGGAGATCGCCGACGCGACCGGGCTCACGCTGGAAACCGTAAAGGCCCGGTTGTTCAGAGGGCGCGGAATGCTGAGGAGACGACTGGCGCCCTACCTGGAGGCATGAGGGTGATCGTTGTACGAGTTTGGGGACCGCGGTCGGAGACGTAAATACTAAAACGGGCGTGTATCGCTGGGTTACGCGGACCTGACCCAGCGCGCTGGGCTGAATCTAAAAACCTATTGAGAGGAAGGTATGTCAATGATGCTCTTCGCCACATGCGGCAATATCACTTACACGAGGGTAGCTGCATTATTGGCAATTGTTCTGCTGATTCCAGGAGTGGCAATCGCTCAAGAACGACAGATCGCGGAGATCAAGATAGTCGGGAACGAGCGCATCTTGAACGAAGCGATTCTCGCCGCCGTTGCGTTGAAGCCCGGGATGGCGTTCTCCGAGCAGGCCGTGCAGGAAGCGAAGCAGGCTATCGAAAGCATGGGCTACTTTCAGCCGGGAGTCACCGTAGGCACAGAATCTGTTGAGTCGGGCGTCAGACTGGTGTTCAACTTGGCGGAGAACCCGGTCGTGAAGGAGGTCAAGATAACGGGAAACACCGTGGTCGAGACCGAGAAGCTCCTCAGCCTCATGCGCACGTCGGTCGGCAACGTCTTGAACACGAACACCCTGCTCCAGCAGGATGTACGCGCGATTGAGAACTACTATGAAGATCAGGGCTACGCAGCCTACGTAACCGAAGAGATCGGCATTGACCCGGAGACAGGCGCTCTGAACATCCCTATCACGGAGATCAGAATCGAGGCCATGCGCATCACCGGCAACAAAAAGACGAAGGACTACGTGATCCTCAGGGAAATGCAGCAGAAGCCGGGCGATGTATACAACGTGAAGGCCTTGTTCAACGACGTACAGCGGGTCTACGACCTCGGGATGTTCGAGCTGGAGGGCGCAGTGCCGTACAAGACGGAGACAGGATCGGACCTGGGCAAAGTGGCGATCACGATCCCCGTAAAGGAAAGGAAAACCGGTGAAGTATCCGTCGGCTTCGGGTACAGTTCGCGACAAAGGCTGGTAGGACAGGCCAGGCTATCCGAGACCAATTTCCGGGGCCGCGGCCAGACGGTCAACCTTCTATGGGAGCAGAGCGGCACTCGCGGCTCCAGCTACGAGGCGGGATTCTTCGAACCGTGGCTGGACAGCAAACATACGTCGCTCGGCGTCAATCTGTACAACAAGCTGATCTTCAGGTTTAGCTCCGGCGTTTTCGGCACGTCCGGAAGCACGGTCAACGATTATGACGAGCGGCGCAAGGGCGGAAGCACCACTATCAGCAGGCCCTTCGGCCGTGCGAATAGGGGATTCCTGACCCTCAGAAGCGAATCGGTAACCACGAATATCGAGAATGCAGACTTGGCGCTCGGGATTATCAGCCAGGACGCTACCGTCACGAGCGGAACGACTCGTTTCACGAACGACACTCGGGATTCGCAGTTGGACCCATTCGGAGGTTCGTACAACTCCTATGCAGTGGAGCTCGGGAAGGCAAGATTTGAGGGCGACAGCAGTACGTTCAGCAAATACAGCCTGGACTTCCGGCGTTACTTCAGCAAGGGTGGTCCCCGCCGTGAGCTGAACGAGAAGCGGCAGAGGCTTGCTGTGAGACTTATGGGCGGCAGCCTTTCGGGAACCGTGCCCTTCTTCGAGCAGTACTTCATTGGCGGCGCCGAAACGCTCCGCGGATTCAGGGAGGACAGATTCTGGGGACGAAACTTGTTCCTGGCAAGCGCGGAATACAGGTTCCCCGTAGCGCAGAGCCTGACCGGCGTCGTTTTCGCGGACTACGGCGACGCCTGGGGTGCGCCGGAGCAGTTCCAGAAGAAGCCGGTGCCTGACACGAACCCGGATGGCACGATCATGAAGGACGCTGGCGGCAACGTCATCTACAAGAGGGACACCCTGGGGAACCTCATCATGACAGATCTTATAGACGATTTTCCGCAGCACACGGGCTTTTCGCCGAACCTTGGCTACGGCATCGGAATTCGCGTGCAGACGCCGCTCGGTCCGCTGCGGCTCGACTACGGGTTCAGCAGTGAAGGTTCCCGTGCGCACTTCAGCATCGGCCACGCCTTCTGATACTTGCTTGTTCATACATAACGCATCTGATATAATCAACCGATCAGGCGCAGTCATGAGGCTGCGCCGATATTCCGAACGGAATCTCAACCGAAAGGAGTCACCGCAGATCATGTCGAAACTACGCGGCATTATCGCCGTCTCGATCTTCGTATTGCTCCTCAGCGTCTTCATCGGCGAGTTCGCGTTTGCGGCGGCGGAGGCGAAGGCGCCGGCCGCGGCCTTCGGAACCGTGGATATCGAGCAAGCGTTCAATGGATACGAGAAGAAGCAGCAGCTCGAACAGGATCTGATGATTTTCTACGAGCAGATCAAGCAGCGGCTGGAGCTTCAGAACACAAACAAGCTGCTCACCGCCGAGGAGTTCAGCCAGCTTGCGGACCTGAAGTCAAAGGCCAAACAAGACGAGGCCGACAAGAAGAAGATCGAAGACCTACTTGCCCTTTCGAGGCAGCGCGAGCAGGAATTCCAGTCGCTTCAGCAGAAGCAAAACGCCACGGACGCTGAGAAAGCGCGCCTGAAGGAAATGCAGGATCAGATCGGCAAGACGGATGCGCTGATCAAAGACGACCAGGGCAAGTACGAATCCGAGCTTAACAAGAGACGCGTTGACTTGAGCCGTCAGGTTATGCAGGAAGTTGAGACCGCGGTAGCGGCAGCGGCGAAAGAGAAGGGCCTGACACTGGTCTTCAACAAGTCTGTCGGCGAGCCCGGGCTGGTCGTCTATTCCAACGTGGACATCACGGACGACGTACTGAAAAAGCTGAACAAGAAGTAGATGCCATGCGTATTCTGGCGCTGTTCGGCATCTGGGCGGTCGCCGTTATCCTGTGTGCGACGGGCTGCGGGAAAGGCGAGTCCGCCCGGATAGACATATCGGAGGCAAGACCGTCCGCCAAGCGGTGGGGCGGCGCTGATCGCACCGCCTCAGTGATGGCCGGCCTCAGGCGCGAGAGAGCTGCCCTGGCGGCACTCCGACACGGCGATGCAGACCTGGGAAGCGCCGACCGTTTCACCGAACCAACGGGGGCGTCGGAGGAGATCGCCCGGCGTATCTCCGACGCCTCCGCACAATGGCGAGAACACTGGACCGGCCTGGCCTCTGCGCCTAGGGTACAGCGCACCGGCGTAGAATACTCCTCGGCGAACACAGCTTTGGAACCCGGGACCGAGCAGGCCGAGTCGCTCGACGTACCGGTTATGCAGCACAGGCACTCGAAGGAGTGTCTCAACTGGCGTATGCGGGTCGCGCTTCTGGAATCACGGCTCGCAGAAACCACCGGATCCGAGCAAGGAATACTGGGCGTACGACTGGAACAGGCAAGAGCTGCGCTGAAAGCCGCCGATGAGGCGTGCGAAGCGGAGATGAAAGCTCAGACCGCCGCCTCCGGGGTCGCCAGTCCGGCGGCGTCGGCCGAGCCCTGACCGACAGGAGCCAAGGGGGAGACTGCGGGACCGTGATGTGGCGGCATTCTGCATATGCGTTGCGGTGAGGTAGCATGTCCAAATCGCTGAGAGAACTGGCCGAGCTGATTCGAGGCGAGGTAGTGGGCGACCCCGAGACACAGGTCTACGGCGCGGCCGACATCACGGACGCGCATGTGGGCGACATCGTCTTTGCCGAAACACCCAAGCTTGTGGAGCAGGCCCGCCGATCCCAGGCTTCGGCGATCATCGCACACAAACGCGCACGCAACTCCGGAAAGCCGATGATCACCGTCGAGAATCCGAGGTACGCATTCGCCCAGGTGCTGAAGGTATTCTCGCCCGTGCGATACCGAGAAAGCGGCGTCCATCCGACGAGCTTCGTCGGCCAGGGTACTTACATCGGCGAGAGCCCTTCCATCGGCTTCAACGTCCATATTGGGCGGAACAGCAGAATCGGCAACAATGCCTGGATCTACCCCCTCGTTTTCATCGGCGATAACGTGGAGATAGGCGACGACTGCCTGATCTACCCGCTCGCGGCGATACACGATGATGTGAAGCTCGGGAACAGCGCGATCGTCCACAGCGGCGCTGTCGTCGGTTCCGACGGCTTCGGCTACACCAAAGTGAACGGCGAACACTACAAGATGCCCCAGATCGGAACCGTGGTCATCGGTGACAACGTGGAGATCGGCGCAAACGTCACGATAGACAGGGCACGTACCGGCAGAACCGAGATCGGCAGCGGCACGAAGATAGACAATCTCGTTCACATAGCCCACAACGTGAAGATCGGCGAGAACTGCATCGTGATCGCGCAGGTCGGCATCTCCGGAAGCGTTGAGATAGGCGATCGCGTGATCCTGGCCGGACAGGCGGGACTGAAAGATCACGTCGCAGTGGGGGATGACGCCGTTGTCTGCGCGAGGGCAGGAGTCATAGGCGACGTGGATCCGGGTGCATTCGTATCCGGGTATCCTGCCCGTTCGCATAAAGAGCAGATGAGGATGCACGCCGCTCAGCGGAAGCTGCCTGCCGTGCTGAAGCTGATAAAGGATTTGGAGCGGCGGATCAAGGAACTGGAAGATCGCTCGGAGTGATGCTGGAACAACGCCAACGCACGCTGAAAACCAGCGCGGTGATGAAGGGGCGTGGGCTGCACACCGGCAAGGAATGCCGGGTAGCAATGCTGCCCGCAGCGCCGGACACCGGAGTGGTCTTCGTCACCGGGCGCGGGGAGATAGAGGCAGCTGTTCGGAACGTTCGAGATACGCGCCGTGGAACAAGCCTGGGCAAGGGCGACGCTGAGATTCGCACCGTGGAGCACCTGCTGGCTGCGGTTGCCGGCCTGGGAGTGGATAACGTCCGAATTGAGGTTGACGGCCCGGAGATTCCGGCGGGCGACGGAAGCGCACTTCCATTCGTAGAGCTCATCGAGAGCGCCGGAATAGAGGAGCAAGGAGGCGAGGCGCGGGTGATCCAACTGGCGAAGCCAGTGTGGGCTGCCGATTCCGGGAAGTACCTGCTCGCCGTGCCGGCAGTCGGGTTCAGAGTCAGCGCGCTCATATCATTCCAGCATCGGATGATCGGCGAGCAGGCGATCAGCCTGGCTGTGGAACCGAAGACGTTCAAACGAGAGATCGCGCCGGCCCGGACGTTCTGCACCGCGGACGAGATAGAGACAATACTTTCGCAGGGACTGGGAAGAGGAGGCAACAAGGATAACGTTATCGTGGTTCACGACGACCATTGCTCAGTTCCGCTTCGTTTTGAAGACGAGCTCGTGCGGCACAAGGTGCTCGACCTGATTGGGGATCTCTCGCTAATCAACGGGCGGCTGCACGCGGACGTCACGGCTATCAAGACTAGTCACGGGCTGAATATCGCTCTGGCAGCGAAGATTGCACGAGAAGGGGCCACTAGGTAGCAAGGAGGGTGATCTTATGCTGGACGTAGAGGAAATCCGGTCCATACTTCCGCACCGGTATCCGTTTCTGCTGGTAGATCGGATACTCGAGCTAGAGCCTGGAAGACGTGCGGTGGGACTGAAGAATGTGACCATAAATGAGAGTTTCTTCGAGGGGCACTTTCCAGGTCACGCCGTGATGCCGGGAGTCCTGGTATTGGAGGCGATGGCTCAGGTGGGAGGCGTCCTGCTGTTGAGCATGACAGGCAACGAAGGCAAGCTCGCATACTTCGGCGGCATGGATAAAGTCCGCTTCCGCAAGCCCGTTGTGCCCGGGGACACCCTGATCACTGAAGTGGAGTTGCTGAGGAACCGGGGCGGGGTTGGTAAGGTAAAGGTGACCGGCCGGGTAGGGAGGCAGATCGTCGCGGAAGGTGAGTACATATTCGTCCTGGTTGACCGAGATATGAGATCCGTGGAGGAGCCAGATGAAGTCCTTGCAGAGCCCGACAGAACTCTCGTTGCAAAGTGAGGCAGTGACAGCCGGGCCGGGAGACGTAATCGTGCACGAGATGGCGATTGTCCACCCTGACGCCGAGCTGGGAACAGGCGTGGAGATCGGAGCGTTCAGCATCATAGGCCCGAACGTGACGATCGGCGACGATACGGTCATCGAGCCGCACGTGATAGTGGAGCCGTGGACGAGGATCGGCAGAGACTGCCGCATATGCTCCGGTGCGATACTTGGAGGCAGGCCCCAGGATCATAAGTTCAAGGGCGAGCGCAGCTTCTTGACTGTCGGCGACCGCAACATCATCCGCGAATACGTAACCATTCATCGTGCCACCGGCGAAGACAACTCGACCGTGGTCGGCGATGAGAATATGCTGATGGCCTACTGCCACATCGGCCACAATTGCTCCCTGGGCAACGGAATCATGATGGCGAACATGGTGGGCATCAGCGGCCACGTGATCATTGAGGACAAGGCGGTTTTCGGCGGCATGGTCGGCGTGCACCAGTATGTTCGCATCGGCAAGCTGGCCATGCTCGGCGGCTACTCGAAGGTCGTCCAGGACGTACCGCCGTTCATGATGGCAGACGGCCGGCCGACGAAAGTATACGATCTGAACGTCATCGGGCTCCGGCGGAACGGCATGCCGCCAAAGGTCAGGTCGGGACTCAGGCAGGCCTACAAGCTGTTGTATCGCTCGAACCTCAACCTGTCCCAGGCCATCGAGACAATAGAGAACGAAGTCGAGCCCAGCCCGGAGCGCGATTATCTGCTCGAGTTTGTGCGAAGCATAAAGTTCGGATTCGCGGGCAGACAGCTCGAGCATCGTGAGTAGATGACCAAGGACACCCCGAGCATAGTGATCATCGCCGGCGAGGCCTCGGGCGATCTCCAGGGAGCGCACCTCGCCGCCAGATTGAAGCAGGTACTTCCGGAGGCTGATATCCGGGGGATCGGCAGTCGGAGGATGCGCGAGGCCGGAGTCGGGCTTCTTTGCGATAGTTCCTCCTGGAGCGCCATCGGAATAACGGAAGCTTTGAAAGTGGTACCCCGCCTGGCGCTCGCCCTTCGGAAGGTGCAAGCCTACCTGCAAGCACATTCCCCCGACGTGCTGGTGCTTATTGACTTCGGCGCATTCAACATCCGTGTTGGCAGATTTGCCCGGGGCACGCATACGAAAGTCCTTTACTACTTCCCGCCTAGTTCATGGTACCGGGGAGCGGATTACTCGCGGCTGAAGGGCATCGTGGATCGGGTGGTAACGCCGTTTCCGTGGTCGGCGGAGGCACTGAAGAAGCAGGGGTTCAGGGCGGAGTTCTTCGGCCATCCCCTGCTCGACATCGTTGGACCCAGCCTGCCGCGGGATGCATTTCATGAGCGTTTCGGGCTCGACGAGCAGCGGCCGATCATCGGGCTGCTTCCGGGCAGTCGCAGCCAGGAGGTAGCGCATAACCTGCCGGCCATGATAATCGCTGCGGCCAGGCTGCTCGAATCGAAACCGGGGCTGCAGTTCGCCGTTCCTCTGGCGTCGTCAATAAGCTCAGAGGGAGTCACGGAGGAGCTGGCACGCGTACCCTGGCTCGAAGTCAAATCGCACGGGGGAGGAACAGATTCGGCTTCGGCGATAGGCAGGGCATCATCTCTGCCGCTGGCGGACCGCGTGAGCGTCCTTGCACGCAGAGATGGGTTCACAACGCCGCCGCCGCGAGTCCGCATCGAACTGGTGCCCGGAATGGCCTATGATGTGCTGGCCTACGGGCGCGCGGCAGTCATCGCCTCAGGCACGGCAACTGTCGAAGCTGCCGTACTCGGCTGCCCGATGGTAATAATCTACCGAGGCAGTCCTCTATCCGCGCTTGAGTTCAAATTGCGGCGAAAGAACATCAAGTTCATCGGAATGCCCAATATCATACTCGACAGAGCGGTCTGCCAGGAGCTTATAGCTGAGGATGCATCTCCCAGGCGGATTTCGGAATTGATGCTGAAGCTGATTACGGACTCGCCCGAGCGCACGGAAATGCTGAGCCGCCTGGCTGAGGCCAGAGCGATCCTCGGCAACCCGGGAGCAGTTGAGAAGACCGCCGGGGTCGTTCTCGAACTGCTGGGCGCGGACCCGGCTGACAGCGGCAGGGAAGGCAATTATGCCAAGAGCGCAGCAGACTAAACACGAAGAGCAGGCCAAAAGGGACGCGATCCCGCACAGCGCGGAGAAACGCCTGCTGGGGTGTTTCGGGCCGTACTGGCGTCTGCTGGCCGGCGGACTCGTGTGCACGGCGGTCATCAAAGGCATCGAGCTGCTGTTCGCGTGGCTGGTAGGCGACGTTGTCAGGGCCACCATAGGCAGAGACCAGCGAACGCTGAACATCGTCGCGCTCTCCATTGTCGGCATCCATCTGGTCAAATGGTCCTTCACGTACGGGCAGACTTATCTGGTGTCATCCGCCACTCAGAGGATCGCGGTCCGCCTCAGGAACGACCTGTACTCCCACCTCCAGAGCCTGTCGTTGAGCTTCTTCGAGAGGACCAAGGTCGGCCATCTGATGTCGCGGATGACCAACGACGTCGGACTCATACAGAACTCCGCGCACAGCATCATCGACACCGTTTCCGCTCCCATCGGCATTCTCAGCAGTGTCATCGCCATTTTCATTATCAACTGGAAGCTGGCGCTGATATCGGTAGTGGTCATGCCCTTCATGTCGTACACGGTTATAAGGATCAGCCGCGGAATGAGGAAGCTGACCGAACTGCTTCAGATCAAGCTTGCCGACATCGCAGCCGTGGTTCAGGAAACGCTTTCCGCCGTGCGCATAGTGAAGTCGTTCGGCATGGAGGACTACGAGACTTCCCGATTCGCAGACGAGAACACGCAGACATACGGAGCGGCGATGCGCGCGGTGCGTCGAAGCGCAGCCATGGCTCCGACACTCGAAGTCATCGGCATAACCGGGATAGCGTTCGTGCTCTGGTACGGCGGGAACATGGTAGCCCGAGAAGCGCTGCCGGGTTTCGACACCGGCCGCATGATGACTTTTCTCCTCCTGCTCAAGGGCGTTTCGGACTCCGCGAGGATCATCGGGAGGATAAATGTCGTCTACCACCAGACGATGGCAGGAGCGCAGAGGATCTTCGACGTGCTCGATGAGGTCCCTGAAGTCCACGACGCGCCCGACGCTGTTCCCGCGCCGCCCATTCAGGGCAGAGTCGAGTTCAAGAATGTTTCTTTCTCCTACAACAGGAGTAAGCCCGTCCTGGACAACATATCCTTCGCCATGGAGACTGGCCAACAGGTGGCTCTGGTGGGACCGAGCGGAGCGGGCAAGTCCACGATAGCTAATCTCATTCCGCGGCTGTACGACGTTATGACCGGCGTAGTATTCGTTGACGGGGTTGACGTCAGGACTGTGACGCTGAACTCGCTGCGCCGGCAGATCGCGATCGTGCCCCAGGAGACGATTCTCTTCAGCACCAGCGTCAAGGAGAACATCGCCTACGGCCGAATGGATGCCACGGATGAAGAGATAGCCGAGGCGGCGAAGGCCGCGAATGCACACGATTTCATCCAGGCACTGCCCGAGGGATACGATACTCTGGTCGGCGAACGCGGGACCAGGCTTTCCGGCGGCGAGAGGCAGCGCGTGGCGATAGCACGAGCACTGCTCAAGGGCCCCAAGCTGTTGATCCTGGATGAAGCGACATCCTCCCTGGACGCAGCTTCGGAGGCTGTGGTACAAGAAGCCCTCGACCGGCTTATGCGCCAGAGGACGACGCTCGTGATAGCGCATCGCCTCTCAACGATTGTGAATGCGCAGAGAATCCTGGTGATGAACCACGGCCGTATTGTGGAATCCGGAACGCATCAGGAGCTTATGGCGCTCGGCGGTCTGTATGCCCGGCTGTACGCGGCTCAGAGCAAGAGCGGCACGGGGCAAAGAAGCGACGGAGGGCCGGCATGAGCAAGTTCGGGCAGGAGTTGAAATACCGGCTGCTGTCGTTGTCAGCGTGGGTGCTCATCCATGCGATCGGCCACACCGCCCGCTTTCGCGTGACCGGGTATGAGCGGGTACAAGAACTGGTGAAGTCGGGACGCGGGTTCATAATAGCTGTCTGGCATGGGCGCACGCTCCTGCCGGTGCACTACTGCCGCGGCATGGGCATCTGGGCGATAACGTCGCTATCCAGGGACGGCGAGCTGCAGACCCGCATCATCAGCCGCTTCGGGTATCGGACGATCAGAGGGTCTTCGGGCCGAGGGGGCATAAAGGCCGCGCTTGCCGCCTGCAAGAGGCTGCAGGAAGGCGGAATACTCGCCATCACGCCCGACGGACCGAAGGGACCGCCGAATCAAGTCCAGGAGGGTATAGTGTTCCTGGCCCAACGCGCGGGCTGCCCGATCGTACCTGTCGGCGCAGGCGCCCGCCCCAGAATGCTTATGCGGGCGTGGGACAGCTATGCGCTGCCGATGCCGTTCGCGAAGTGTGCCCTGGCGTTCGGCGAACCCATCCATCTCACGGAAGGTCAACTCGGGAACGGGAGTCCGGAGGACATTCTGAAGGCTGCCCTGGACGATGTTCAGCGGCGGGCACAGCTCATGGTCAAGGAGGCGTGTCAGGTAGATTGACCGGTCTTATCTACAACCTGCTACTGCTCATCGCCCTGCCGGGCGCGCTCGTCTACTACCTGTGGCGCATATTCGTCACCAGGAAGTCCGACCAATCCTGGCGGGAGAACCTGGGGGCTCTGCCGCGATTCGCCGGCCGCCTGCCCGGCCAAAGGCTCATCTGGCTGCATGCCGTGTCGGTCGGCGAGGTCGTGGCATCGCTTCCGATACAGGAGGAGCTTCGGCGACTGCTGCCCGACGCCCTGATCCTGGTCACGACAATAACTCAGACCGGCAACGCCATGGCCCGCAAATCCGCGAAGTCGGCGGATGCGGTCGCCTATCTGCCGCTGGACTATCCGATCTTCGTGAATCGGGCGTTGAACCGCGTGAAGCCGGATGTCATCGCAATAGTGGAGACGGAGATATGGCCGAACTTCCTTGCCGCAGCAAAGCGCAGGGGGATACCCACCGTTTTGGTGAACGGCCGCATTACCGACAAGAGCCTCCGCCGCAGCCGGAAGTGGCGCTGGCTGATGTCCTGGGCCGTATCCAACATAGACTATTGCTGCATGCAGACCCGGACGGACGCGGAGCGCATCCGAAGTCTCGGCGCGAAACCCGAATCCGTGAGCGTGTTCGGCAGCACCAAGTTCGACCAGGAAGGAAGTCAACTGCCGGATGATGCGATCCGAGCACTGAGGGCGGAACTGGGCCTGGCGGACGGCGTGCCCGTATTCGTGGCGGGCAGTACAAACCCGGGAGAGGAAGAGCCGGTGCTGACCGCGTTTCAGGAGATGCGCAACGGCTCGGGCGACCTGCGCCTGATCATCGCCCCGCGGCAGATCGAGCGCGCCGACGAGA
>Ga0315285_10005907_pt1 | contig 12592 bp, 12 predicted proteins | sample YL17G09_36_MG_FD_203698 | JGI IMG/M metagenome (GOLD analysis project Ga0315285, IMG submission 203698) | Sediment microbial communities from Yellowstone Lake, YNP, Wyoming, USA - YL17G09_36 | ecosystem: Environmental > Aquatic > Freshwater > Lake > Sediment | place: USA: Wyoming | collected... | reverse complement strand
AGGTGGAGTGCACAATAAACGGAATCGGCGAGCGCGCCGGCAACGCTGCTCTCGAAGAGATTGTAATGACTCTCGATACCCGGAAGGACATCTTCGGGGCGACTACAGGCGTAGATACGAAGGAGATTCATCGCAGCAGCAGGCTCGTCAGCGACCTGACCGGCCTTGTGGTTCAGGCGAACAAGGCGGTGGTCGGGAGCAATGCCTTCGCACACGAAGCGGGGATCCATCAGCACGGCGTCATCCAGGACAGGACGACTTACGAGATCATGGAGGCCCAGCGCATCGGGCTCGCCGAAAGCAAGCTGGTTCTCGGCAAACATTCGGGACGCCATGCATTCGAAAAGCGGCTCGGCGAGCTGGGATACGAGTTGACTCGGGACGAGCTTCTGAGGGCATTTGCCAGGTTCAAGGAGGTCGCCGACAAGAAGAAGGAGATCTTCGACGAGGATCTGGAAGCCATAGTTGCCGACGAGGTGCGCGCGATTCCGGAGACGTATCAGCTTCGCTACATGATGGTGATGACGAGCCTCGAGGGTGTGCCGACCGCCACGATCCGAATCTCGACCGCGGATGGCGAGCTCAGCGATTGCGGCATGGGTGTCGGCTCTGTGGACGCGGTGTACAAGACTATTGACAAGATCGTCAAGCTTCCACACTCCCTGATTGACTACACCGTGAAGTCGGTGACCGGCGGCACGGATGCGCTGGGCGAGGTCACGGTGAAGATTGGTGACGACCGGAATGTCTACACGGGCAGGGGCGCGAGCCTGGATATCGTGGAGGCAAGCGCCAGGGCCTACGTCCAGGCCATCAACAAGCTGGTCTACTATCACTCGAAGAGGAAAGCGGCCGGATAATGGGTCAGACGATAACGCAAAAGATACTGGCGGCTCACTGCGGCAGGAAGGCCGTGGAGCCCGGGGAGCTGATCACCGCCAGGGTGGACCTGGCCCTGGGGAACGACATCACCGCTCCGATCGCCATCAGGGAGTTCGAGCGGCTCGGGGCCGATTGCGTGTTCGACCGGGATAAGATTATCCTCGTGCCGGACCACTACACGCCGGCGAAGGACATGAAAGCCGCGCAGCAGGTCAAGGAGATGCGTGACTTCGCGCGCAGGTATGGCATCACGCATTTCTACGAGATCGGGCGCATGGGCATCGAGCATGCGCTCTTGCCGGACGAGGGACTTGTGCTGCCGGGGGATGCCGTGATAGGCGCCGACTCGCATACGTGCACTTATGGCGCATTGGGGGCGTTCTCGACCGGCGTGGGAAGCACCGATCTCGCGGCGGCGATGGCGCTCGGCGAATGCTGGTTCCGCGTGCCCGAGACCATCAAGTTCGTCTACTACGGCGGGCTGAATAAGTGGGTTGGCGGCAAGGACCTGATTCTCTATACTATCGGAAAGATCGGCGTGGACGGCGCGCTGTACTGCTCGATGGAGTTCACGGGTGAGGTGATTGACCGCCTTCCGATGGCGGACCGATTCACGATGTGCAATATGGCAATCGAGGCCGGCGGGAAGAACGGGATCATGCAGCCGGATGAGATAACTCTGGAATACGTTCGCCCTCGCGCCGGGAGAACGTTCGAGGTCTACAAGAGCGATGCGGACGCGAAGTACAAACAGGTTGTCGAGGTTGACTGTTCCAAAGTGGAGCCGCAGGTGTCTTTCCCGCATCTTCCGGAGAACGCCAGGCCGCTGAGCCAGGTCGGGGACGTCCGGATTGACCAGTCGGTGATCGGTTCGTGCACGAACGGGCGCATTGAAGATCTCCGCATCGCAGCACAGATTCTGAAGGGGCGGAAGGTGCATCCGGAGGTCCGGCTCATTGTGATCCCGGCGACGCAGGACATCTACATGCGGGCCCTGAGGGAAGGCCTGACCGAGATATTCGTGGAGGCCGGCGGGGCCGTGAGCACTCCTACGTGCGGTCCGTGCTTGGGCGGGCACATGGGCTGCCTGGCGGAGGGCGAGCGCGCGGTTGCGACGACCAACCGGAATTTCGTGGGCCGCATGGGCCACCCGAAGTCTGAGGTGTATCTGGCAGGCCCGGCGGTCGCGGCCGCTTCGGCCGTCCTGGGACGGATCGGCGGGCCGGATGAACTGGGGTAAACTCGAAATTCGAAACTCGAAGCACGAAACAAAAGGCAAATTCAAAAAGGCAATGCTCCAAACCTACTGACCAGACAGTTTGGAATTTGAGATTTCGGTCATTCGAATTTGTTTCGAATTTCGAATTTCGTGCTTCGAATTTGAAAGGGACAACTATGAAACTTAACGGCACCGTATTTAAGTACGGCGACAACGTGGATACGGACGTAATCATACCGGCGAGGTATCTGGACACCTCGGACGCCGGGGAGCTTGCCGCGCATTGCATGGAGGACATTGACGTTGATTTCCTCAAGAGGGTGCGGCCCGGCGACATCATCGTCGCTGAGGAGAACTTCGGCTGCGGATCGTCGAGGGAGCATGCACCGATAGCGATCAAGGCCTCGGGCATTTCATGCGTTATCGCGAAGACGTTCGCGCGCATATTCTACCGGAATGCCATAAACATCGGCCTTCCGATTCTTCAGTCTCCGGAGGCGGTGGATGCCATCAGCGCGGGCGACGAGGTCGAGGTTGATACAGCCTCGGGGAAGATTACGAACCTGACGAGCGGCAGCTCTTTTCAGGCGATGCCGTTTCCGGATTTCATGCAGAGGCTGATCGCGGCCGGCGGGTTGATTGCCTATGCCCGAGAGCAGATAAAGGCCGGCAATCGTTCGTGCTGTGGCAGTTCGTCATGCTGTGAGAAGGGATAGCCTTGATCGGGGTCAACCTCGGAGGAGTGAACAGGCGATGGGGAAGATATTCATCTACGATACGACGCTGCGCGATGGGGCCCAGGGCGAAGGTGTTTCGTTCTCGGGCCAGGATAAGCTGAAAATAGCGAAGCGGCTGGACGAGGCCGGGATTGACTACATCGAAGGCGGCTGGCCGGGATCCAACCCGAAGGATGCCGAGTTCTTCAAGCTGATCCGCTCCGTTCCCATGGAGCACGCGAAGATAGCCGCGTTCGGGAGCACCAGGCGGGGAAACGTGTGTGCGGAGGATGACTCGAACCTGCGGTGCCTGATCGAGAGCGACACGCCTGTCGTCACGATCTTCGGCAAGTCCTGGGATCTTCACGTCACCGATGTGCTTCGGGTCACTCTCGAAGAGAACATCCAGATGATCTCCGACTCCGTGGAGTTCCTGAAAAAGCGTGGCAAAGAGGTAATCTTCGACGGGGAGCATTTCTTCGACGGATTCAAGGCGGACGCCGAGTACGCGCTGAAGACGCTCAAGGCTGCGGCCGATGCCGGAGCCGACTGCATCGTCCTGTGCGACACCAACGGCGGCTGCGTTCCGTCCGAGATCGCCGCTGCGATGGATGCCGTTCGCGCACAGGTGAAGACGCCTATCGGGATTCACGCACACAACGACTCCGAAACGGCGGTCGCAAACTCAATCGTCGCGGTGGAGAAGGGCGCGGTCCATGTTCAGGGCACGATAAACGGTTATGGGGAGCGATGCGGCAATGCGAACCTGTGCTCGGTGATTCCGATCCTGCAATTGAAGATGGGTCACGAGTGCATCCCGCAGGAATCCGTGCGCGAGTTGACCAGTCTGTCGAACTATGTTGACGAGATTGCTAATGTGGTCCCCTACGATAAGCAGCCTTTCGTCGGTCGGAGCGCGTTCGCACACAAATCAGGCGTTCATGTTGACGCCATGATGAAACAGCCGCGCACCTACGAGCACATGACGCCGGAGGTAGTTGGGAACGTGCGGCGGATACTCATCTCCGAGATGGCCGGCGCCAGCAGCATCGTCCATAAGGCTCAGAGGTACGGCGTCGATTTGACGAAGAAATCGCCGGAGACGCTCGAGGTGCTGGAAGCCATCGCCAATCTCGAAAACCAGGGATACTCTTTCGAAGGGGCTGAGGCATCGTTCGAACTGCTTCTCCGGAAGGCCGTTGGCTCGTATCGCAAGCTGTTCGATCTGAAGAGCTACCGGGTGATTGTGGAGCAGAGGGGCACTGATCCCGAGCCGATAACCGAGGCCACGCTGAGACTCATCGCGGACGGGGAGGAGATGCTCACCGTGGCTGAAGGTGACGGTCCGGTCCACGCACTGGATAACGCTCTCAGAAAGGCCCTCGAAAGGTTCTACCCGGAGGAACTGAAGCGCATCAAGCTGACCGACTTCAAGGTTCGCGTGCTCGATGCGAAGGAGGGAACTGCCGCGGGCGTGCGGACGATTGTCGAATCCACGGATGGCACGTCATCCTGGAGCACGGTGGGCGTATCGGAGAACATTATCGAAGCTAGCTGGCACGCTCTGGTTGACAGCGTGGAATACGGCCTGCTGAAACTGATGCATAAGGAGGATGCCTAGGGCATCTTCCAGTGCCGAACATGTTGAGTGCCAGCCTCAGCGGTTTGAACGAGGCTGGCACTTTGTGTATCTCGGCATTCCGGAGGAGCACAACAGTGGAAGTCATAGTCGCGGAATCGGCCGGGTTCTGCTACGGGGTGAGCCGCGCGCTTGATGCGGTGTTGAAGGCTGCTGACACCCGCGGCAAACCAATGTTCACGCTGGGTCCGCTGATCCACAACCCGCAGGTGATCGAGAAGTTGGCGGAGCAGGGCGTGAGGAGTGTCAGGAGCATGGACGAGATACCGGCCGGTTCCATCATGGTTGTGCCGTCGCACGGCGTGCCGATTCGTGTGATGGAGCAGGCAAGAGCATCCGGCCTGGAGATCGTTGACGTCACATGCCCGTTTGTCAGGAAGGTTCACCGGGTGGCCGAAAGCCTCTCGAACCACGGCTACCAGGTTGTCGTTCTGGGGGACAAGGGCCACACCGAAGTGGAGGGCATAATGAGCGTTGCCGGCGATGATGCCATAGCTGTCTCCGAAGTTGATGAGTTGAAAGGGTGCAGGTTGAAGCAGCGGGTCGGGCTGGTCGCGCAGACTACTCAGACGACGGAGCGCTACCGCCGCGTTGCGGGGGAGCTCTCCGGGCGGGCATATGAGGTGCGGGCGTACAACACGATCTGCAACGCAACTACCGATCGTCAGAAGGCGGCGGTAGTCGTATCTCAGCACGTTGACGTGATGCTGGTGGTAGGCGGAAGGAACAGTGCAAATACCAGGCGGCTTGCCGAGATATGCGCCGAGACACGGGTGCCTACTCAGCATGTGGAGACCGCTGACGAAGTGGACGAGCGCTGGTTCACGGGCGCGAGGAAAGTGGGAATCACCGCAGGTGCGTCCACGCCTGATTGGATCATCGAAGAAGTCATTCGGAAAGTGAAGGGATTGTCGGCTGCGGAATAGGCAGACCGGCGGACGGCTATGGCAAAGCTTGTATGCGGAACGATCTCGAAGGTGGCGGACGAGAGTCCGGCCTGGCGCGCCGGATTGCAGGCTGGGGACGAGCTGTTATCCGTCAATTCTCAGCCCGTACGCGACGTCCTGGATTACCGTTATCTCTCCTCCGATCCGAGGCTGCTGATACGGGTAAGGCGCCACGGCCGAATCCGCAGATTCTCCATTCGCAAAGGTGGAGACGAGGAGCTGGGCATCGAGTTCGAGGAGGAGTTGTTCGACGGGCTTCGGACTTGCGAGAATAACTGCATCTTCTGTTTCCTCGACCAGATGCCGAGGGGGCTCAGGAAGTCCCTGTACGTGAAAGACGATGACTACAGGCTGTCATTGGCGCACGGCAACTACGTGACCCTCACGAACCTGACCGATGATGATGTGGACCGCATCTGCCGGCAGAGGATGAGCCCGATCTACGTCTCCGTGCACGCGACGGAGCCCGACCTGCGGATCGGCATGTTCCGGAGCACTAAGGCAGGCCGGATCATGGAGCAGCTCCGGAGACTCGCAGACGGTCGGATAACGATGCACACTCAGATCGTCTTGTGCCCCGGGGTGAACGACGGCGAGCACCTTGAACGCTCGATACAGGCCCTTTCGTCGCTGCACCCATGGGTGGCGTCTGTTGCCGTCGTGCCGGTCGGCCTGACGAGGCATCGGAAAGGTCTTGTTCCTCTCAGGCCTGTGGAATCCGATCTCGCTCGCGAGGTGATTCACCGGTGCAGGTGGTGGCAGCGAGAATTCCAGCGTCGTCTGGGAACCAGGTTCGTGTTCCCATCCGACGAGTTCTATCTCCTTTCCGGAGCCGAGTTTCCTGAAGCCGATGCGTATGAGGGCTTCCCGCAGCTCGAAGATGGGGTGGGGATATCGCGGCTATTCCTCGATGAGCGGAAGGAACTCGCGGGTGAAGCCGAGAAGTGGCATATCCGCGGCGGTCACTATGTGCTTGTCACCGGTGTGCTGGCGGGTCCCCTTGTCGGGCGATTGGCTGATTCTCTGAATGACTTGGACGGGGTTGCCGCCAGAGGGTGTATAGTTAAGAATAACTTTCTCGGCGAAACCGTAACAGTGGCGGGGCTTCTGGCAGGGCAGGACATAGCCGCTGCTCTGCGCGACGTCGAGCAGGATGAGGAAGTCTTGATCGCGGGGGTCGCCTTGAACGGCGACCGATTTCTGGACGATATGACGATTTGCGAACTTCAGGAGACGGTCCGGCGCAGAGTGGCTGCTGTTGATCCGTCTCCACGTGGAGTGGTCGAGCATCTCTGCATGGGCGAGATGCCGTTGAGTGGCGCCGTTTCCTGCGACTGCCGTGCGGGAAGATAAGCGCGGGAGTGAGTTCGTTGGCAAACCCCATTGTGGCGATTGTCGGCCGGCCGAATGTTGGGAAGTCTACCTTCTTCAACCGGTTGGTCGGAAAGCGAATAGCGATTGTTGATGACACGCCCGGGATCACGCGCGACAGGCTGTATGCAGTCGGCGACTGGATCGGACGCGGGTTCGTGCTCATAGACACAGGCGGCATTATCCTGAACGAGAAGGATCCGCTGACCGTCCAAGTCCGCGCGCAGGCGCAGATTGCGATGGCGGAGGCGGACGTGATCGTGTTGCTGGTGGATGTCACGGAGGGAGTCACGCCCGCCGACCTCGAGGTAGCCGACCTCCTCCGGCGCACTCGCAAGCCGGTGCTGCTGGCCGTCAACAAGGTGGAGAACCCGAGACAGGAGAGCGAGGCGTTGGAGTTCTACTCCCTGGGTCTTGGCGAAGTCTACCCGATCTCGTCCATGCAAGGCTATGGAGTCGCCGAACTGCTGGACAAGGTCGTCGAAAGCTTTCCTTCGCCGGGCGCTGAGGAATCGTACCCGGAGGACGCAATCAGGATAGCCATCGTGGGCCGTCCGAACGTGGGAAAGTCCTCGATGTTGAATGCTATCATCAAGGAAGAACGCGCCATAGTCAGCGAGATTCCCGGGACTACGAGAGATGCGGTAGACACATACTTCGAGCACGAAGGGCAGAGCATAGTGCTGATAGACACGGCGGGAATCCGCCGTGCAGGAAAAATCCAGCGCTCCGTTGAATATTACTCGGTACTGAGGGCGGTCCGCGCGATAGAGAGGGCTGATGTCGCGCTTGTGATCATTGATGCCTCGGAGGGCATTGCGGACGGGGACAAGCGCGTGGGCGGTCTTTCGCACGAAGCCGGAAGAGCGTCGGTCATGGTCGTGAACAAGTGGGACCTGCTCAAAGACAAAGTTGCCATGCGCGCCTTTGCACAATCCGTGCGAGAGGCGACGCCGTTTCTGAGTTACGCGCCGATCGTGTTCGCTTCGGCGAAGGAAGGCTGGGGCGTCGGGGAAACCCTTGACTCCGCCATCCTCGCGGCCCAGAGTCACGCGATGCGTCTCCCGACCGGCGAGATAAACCGGTTGATTCAGGATGCTGTGGACGCACACCCGTTGACTCGAAGGGGCAAGCAGTTTAAGATCTACTACACCACCATGCCGGCGGTGAAACCGCCGACCATCGTGCTGTTCGTGAATGATCCCGGTATGCTTCATTTCTCGTATCGGCGGTACCTGGAGAATGAAGTCAGAAAGCATCATACGTACGAAGGCACGCCGATCCGAATGTACGCGAGAAAGGCTGAGAGCAAGGATCATCGCTAGGAGTGTTGTCGCGTGAAAGAAGCCGCGGTCTTGATCGGGAGCTACGTGCTCGGCAGCGTGCCGTTCGGCCTGCTGATCGTCAAGTCCTGGCGCGGCATAGATATCCGGGACTACGGCAGCGGAAACATCGGAGCGACAAACGTCTTGAGAGTCGCAGGACGCGGCCCGGCGGCGGTTGTTTTCGCGGCTGATGTGTTAAAGGGGCTGGTTCCGGTGGTCGCTGCGAGTAGCATTTTCGCCGCTCCCTGGATCGCGGTTGCAGGCGGGATGTCGGCAATCCTCGGTCACAGCGTGTCTATCTTCCTGCGCTTTCGAGGCGGCAAAGGCGTGGCGACGAGCTTGGGTGTGGTCGTCGGCCTCGATCCGCGCATCGCGGGCATCGGATTCGGGATTTGGGCGGCAGTCCTCGCCGTGTCGAGGTACGTGTCTGTCGCCTCGATACTGGCCGCGACGAGCATCCCGGTGCTCATGTTTGTTTTCGACATGCCGCTCGCATACAGGGTATTCGCTATAGTTGCTGCCGTTTTCGTCATTGCCAAGCATCGGTCGAACATGGTTCGCCTCTTGCAGGGGAAGGAACTACGCCTCGGCGAAAAAGTGAGCGTAAGGGAGGCATGAAGATGGTCAAGGGCACTCTCGGAAATCCATTGGTAGCGCTGGCGAAGGAGGCTGTGGAGGAATACATTCGATTTGGCAGGACGACTTCGACGCCGGTACCTGTGCCGCCGGAGTTGGAAACCCAGGCGGGGGCATTCGTGTCGTTGAAGAAGCACGGACAGCTTCGGGGGTGCATCGGCACGATCGGGCCCACTCAGCCGAACCTCGCCGCGGAGATCATCCAGAACGCAATCAACGCGGCTGTGGGGGATCCGCGCTTCGAGCCAGTGAGCGAGGAGGAATTGGCGCATCTGCAGTACAGCGTTGACGTTCTGAGCCACCCGGAGGCGATCACGAGCCTTATCGAGCTGGATCCCAAGCGATACGGGGTTATCGTGGAGAGCGGCTTCAAGCGCGGCCTGCTCCTTCCTGATCTGGACGGCGTGGACACCGTGGATGACCAGGTGGCCATTGCCATGCGCAAGGCCGGCATCTTCGACGGCGAGCCCCTGGCTCTCTATCGCTTCGAGGTAAAGCGCCACCGCGGCTGACACCATGACGGTTTCGCCTGCACCTGAGATAATCCTCGCTTCCGCCTCGCCCCGGCGGGAGGAACTCCTCCGGCTCATGGGCCTGCATTTCCGCGTGGTACCCAGCGACTTTGACGAGTCGGGCGTCACGCAGTGGCCCCCCGAAGAACACGTTCTCGTATCCGCCACTGCTAAGGCATCCGATGTGGCACTGAGAGTCCGCGACGCTGTGGTGATCGGCGCCGATACCGTGGTAGTTGTGGATGACTCGATTCTCGGCAAGCCCGGGGACGAGGAGGATGCGCGCCGGATGCTGCGGCTTCTCTCGGGCCGTTCCCACCATGTCTTTACAGGCTTGTGCGTCATTCGGAGGATGAAGGGGGAGACGGTCCGCAGCCTTCGGGACTGTGTGCGCACCGAGGTCCGCTTCGGCGAGCTGACGCCCGAGATTATTGACGCATATATTGCTACCGGCGAGCCGCGGGACAAGGCGGGTGCCTACGGCATACAAGAGCGCGGGAGCGTGCTCGTCGAGGGCATAGCGGGCGATTACTTCAACGTGGTCGGCCTCCCGGTCTACCGTCTGAGCCGGATGCTGTGGGAGGTCGGCGTGCCTTTGTTCGGATAGGCGCGCCCCGATGCATCATGGATCTCGCAACCCTCCGATTCCTGCTAACCCCCGAAGGCGCTGAGCTCCTCGGTAGCGCGAGTTCGATGGAAGGCAGTTTTCTCTCCAAGGTGACCCTTCTGCGGAAGCATTATCCCGCGCAGATCGCAAGTGCGGCTCTCGAACTGCTTGAACTGCGCAAGAAGGGCGCGAAAAAGTTCACGCGTGCGAGCGAGATGTTCTTCACCAGAGAAGCACTTGAGCAGGCTTCAAGCGAGACCATTGCCACCTATCGGGCGGAGCGATATAACGCGGGCAGCCAAGTACTCGACCTGGCGTGCGGAATCGGTGGGGATACCATCGGCCTGGCGGGTCGTTGTTTTGTGACGGCGGTGGACCGGGACCCCGTGCGCATTGCGATGGCGCGAAGGAATGTGGAGGTCTACGGGCAGGCGGACCGGGTGAAGTTCATCTGCGCCGACGTAACCGAGATTCCGCTCAAGGCGGACGCTGCGTTCCTGGACCCGTCGCGGAGAATAGGCGGCAGGCGCACGGTGCGGCTTTCGCAGCTAAGCCCGCCGATGGAATTCATCCGCCGTCTACCCGAAGCAATCCCCGATTGCGCGGTGAAGCTGTCCCCCGCAGCCGAGTATTCGGAGCTTGAGTCGCTCGGCGGCGAGATCGAGTTCCTCTCGGAGGCCGGCGAGTGCAAGGAGGCCCTGGTCTGGTTCGGTCGGTTCAAGACTGTTTCCAGGCGCGCGACTGTGCTGCCTGATCGGGCTACTCTGACGTATGAATCCGTGGAACCGGTGCCCGTGCTTGTCCCTGGGAAGTATCTATATGAGCCGGATCCGTGCGTCATACGCGCTCATCTCATAGAGCATCTCGCGCGGCGCCTCGATGCCTGGAAGCTCGATGCCCGGATCGCCTATCTCTCGGCCGACACGCTGGTGAAGACTCCCTTCGCAGCGGCATATATCGTTCTCGACTCTCTCGCGTTCAACCTGCGGGTCGTAAACGAGCGACTGCGAGAGCTCCGCGCCGGTAGGGTCATAGTGAAGAAGCGCGGAGTGCCCTTCGAGCCGACCGAGATCCAGCGCAGGATCAAGACGCCGGGGGATCAGGAACTGGTGCTGGTGCTCACGCGGGTCGCCGGCAAGCCATGGGCGCTGATTTGCAGCCCCGCTTCCACGGCAGGTTCGGCGCTTCAACCCGGCGAATAGTATCGTTGATCAGACTCGGAGACTGAAGTGGCCGTGTCGCGGCTTCGGATGGGGATTCACTGGGAGACACCCAGGGGAGTGACATAGCCATGCCACTTTTTGACTACAGATGCATGGACTGCAAGCGGCGGTTCAGCCTGCTGTTGGGAGTGGTCGCGGAACGACAGGAGGAGAAATGCCCGAACTGCGGCAGCACTAACGTCGGTCGCCTGATCTCGCGCTTCGGTCGCCTGCGGTCCGAGGATGACCTGATAGACGATCTGGCCGATCCGTCGAAGATCGGAGATCTGGAGAATCCGAAGGAGCTTCACGGCTGGATGAAGCGCATGGGCAGGGAGATGGGCGAGGACCTCGGCGAGGACTTGGACGGGATACTCGAAGAGGCCGAGGCCGCGGAGGACGAACTACCCGACGGGGAGTTCTAGGTCTATTGCTCAGTGGACACCGGCTTGAACTGGGCGTTCCCCTTGATAACCACAGCCCCCTTCTTCACGATGATGTCCTGCAGGGTCACCGGAAACCGCATTACCGACATGTCGAGAATCGGGTTTGCGCTGTCGAGGAGCTTGTTCACTACGTATGACGGCACCGGCAGGTGAGCCGCCGACGCCTTATCTGCCTGGAAGTTCACCTTGTCTCCGTCCGCGATGACCGGCCTGCCCGCGACAGAGACTAGAACGTCAATTCCGGCAACCTTCGGGACGAACTCCACCAGGACGCTTCCGGGCTCCAGCTTAACGTGCAGACTCGGTGGAGGCTGTGAATCAGCATCGCTGCGCTGCATCTGCTCGACATACCGATTCACGGCTGCCTCGGAGATGGTTGCCTGGAAGGCGGTGCTTCGCACGCTCTCCAACTCGTGCGTGCTGGGGTGGTATCTCACCTCGTCCATGACAACGGAGATATGGCCCAGCACGAGATTCGGGTCAATCTGTACGTCCCTGCCTTCGATATGAAGGCGCTCGATGAGTCCCTTCATCATCGCGGTCGTAGACCCGTCCGCGCTGACGGTATACTCCTTTGCGGGTCCGATATACTCCGGCAACGCATCGCGTATGCCTTTTTCGACCCGGGGCCGGATAAGACCGCCCGAACAGCCGGCGAGTAGTAAGACGACTAGCGAGATCATCAGCAGTCTCTTCACTTGAGCCTCCACAGGTCCGGAATGAGTTCGAGGCAGGGCCCGGGGTGTCCGATCGCCTGCCTCAAACATTATATAGTATCTGCGGCGAAGTCGTCCAGGCGCAACATGTCACGATTGTGGATAGAGAACTGAGACCCCCTATGGTCCCCCTTCTGAAGGGGGACAGCTTTCCGAGGAGGTTCGCGCTGCGAAGTGAGACAGCTCCCCTCCTTGGAAAGGAGGGGCCGGTCCCCTGAGGCGGACCGGGGGAGGTCCCAGTCACGCGCTGTCAGTGATTGTGAAGTCTTACGTCCAGTCCTGGTGCCTATTCCGAGCGGATGCCGTGCGGCTCTTCCTCGCCTATCTCTCCGTACTCAGGCGCGATTTGTATCTCAGAGCTCAAGCTGCAGGCT
>Ga0315285_10005906_pt1 | contig 12593 bp, 10 predicted proteins | sample YL17G09_36_MG_FD_203698 | JGI IMG/M metagenome (GOLD analysis project Ga0315285, IMG submission 203698) | Sediment microbial communities from Yellowstone Lake, YNP, Wyoming, USA - YL17G09_36 | ecosystem: Environmental > Aquatic > Freshwater > Lake > Sediment | place: USA: Wyoming | collected... | reverse complement strand
GCCCAAAAGCAAGTATCATTATCGTTCAACTAGATTTGAAAAGTAGTGAAGCAGGGGAAATTGCACAAGTTAACAACAACATCGTCAATAAGATCAATGAGCTGGACACACAATTCACCAGTATTTCAATTCAAGCAACTGGAGAAGGTATCGTAACTACACAGATAAACGATGTCGCGATGCAGGCAATGACGATAATTGGCCCTTCTATATTTATTATCATCCTCTGTATCTTGTTTCTTGCATTTAGAAAACCATCTTATGTTCTTCTTCCTATTCTCGTGTTTGCCTTTTCGTGTGTGTGGCTGTTTGGAACCATGGCCTTGCTTGGTATCTCATTTAACATCATCGCGGTCGCACTTCTTCCCTTGAATATAGGGTTGGGGGTAGAGTACTCTGTAAACCTCTTGTATAACTATCGAATAGAACTAAAAAAGGGACGAACGCCAGCGGAGGCGATCCGGCTCTCCATAAAAGAAGTCGGTATTGCCATTTTTTTAGCTTGGTTCACCACGTTTGTTGCGTTTCTTTCGTTCCTCAGCGCGACTCTCCCACCGGTGAGAGACTTTGGGATCTTCCTTGCTTTGGGTATCACCTACACCTTCATTATCACCATGACACTGCTGGTTGCACTTCGTTACATTGTTGATCGGAGAAAGAAGACTATCCCTGTAAAACCGAGCACGCATACATTCTCAATGACCAACACCATGGGACGACTCGCACAAATACTACTCCGTCATCAGAAAAAAGTATTCCTTGTTACCATTCTTGTTTGTCTGGTGATGGGTACTGCGGTCACGCAGCTGAAATCAGGATTTAGTATGAATCAATTCATCCCACAGGAAAACCCAGCACTCAAGCTGTTTGCTCAGATCAGTGAAGAGTTCCCGTTTTCAAGTCAGGATCAAGAATATATTCTTATCGAGGGAAATGTTGCAACGGTGCAAGCATTGCAAGGTCTTGCGACCACCCATGAGAAGATGAAGGATGATCAGTATGTTGCTCGAAAACCGGATGGAAGTACAAAAACAGAAAGCATTTATACCATGATCCAACAGGCAGTCGCAAATAACCAATCTCTTATTACCTTGTTTAATATCGATGATTCCACACATCTACCGAAAACCGACGCAGATGTCTACCAGTTCTATGATTACTTATCTAATAGTGTCGAGTACGGGATGCAAGTACAAGGTGTTCTCCATAAAGATAGAGAAGAGTATACGGCAACTATTCTTCGCGTGTATATTGATTTGGCTTCCGATAGCGATGATATGACAAAACAGTTTGAACAACTGGATAAACAATTAAACGATGATGTAGCAGAGTACGGTGATGCAAAATCCATTGTTACGGGTAACCTCCTGATCACCTTATCCATTCTTAAAAACATGACGGAAAGTCAAATCCTCTCCACCGGGATATGTTTCATTCTTGCCGCGATTATGCTTTCTCTTATTTATCGAAACCCGATCCTTGGACTGATTGCGATGATTCCTGTTACCATTTCTATTATATGGGTATTAGGAACCATGTACTTTATTGGTTATTCATTGAACATTTTAACGATCACGGTCACCTGCATCACCATCGGTGTTGGAATCGACTATGCTTGTTATATTACCGAACGATTCCGCTTGGTTGCCGATAAAACAGGGGATGTGACAAAAGCAGTCACCGAAACTATCTCCCGCACGGGCAGTGCTGTTCTTATCGCAGCACTTTCTTCTATGTTTGGGTTTGGTGTCCTTGCGTTTGCTCCCATCCCACCACAGCAACAGTTTGGTATCATCACCGCAATCACGCTCCTCTACGCATTTATCACTTCAATCTTGGTTCTACCGCTAGTGCTTGCTCGCTGGGCGAACTGGAGGAAAAAACGAAAAGGATACATGATCCATCCAGGTGCCCCGAAGGGATTGGACGGTATAGCTGAGGACTCTGAATATACCGGTGAACAGTAAAGTATCTATAGGGAATGAGGATACCTGTGAAATAAAATAATTTGGGGGTTAAACTGTTATGCCGCAAAAACGAATGAAAAAAATTCTGATGACCGGTGCCGTCGGTCAAATCGGCTCAGAACTGACGATGATGCTCCGGAAAAAATTTGGAAACGACAACGTGTTAGCCACTGGCAGAAAAACCAAACCAAGCCAAACTATTCTGAACTCAGGTCCCTTTGAGTTTATCGATATTGGTAAACGAGAGACGATTGAGAAAGTCGTAAAAGACTACGATATTGACACAATCTACAACATGGCCGCGATTCTTTCCGCGGTTGGAGAAGAAAAACCATTACTGTGTTGGGACGTCAACATTAATGGATTGTATAATTGTTTAGAGGTTGCCCGTGAACATAGTATGGTTCGTGTGTTTGTTCCCAGCTCCATTGCAGCCTTTGGTCCAGAGACACCTCGAGATAATACACCTCAGGAGACAATCCTCAGACCAAAAACGATGTATGGAGTGACCAAGGTCGCTGGTGAGCTCCTCGGTGATTACTACGTGAAACGATTTAATCTTGATGTGCGAGGGGTCCGATATCCAGGCATCATTAGTAGTGAAACCCTTCCGGGTGGTGGAACCACAGATTACGCTGTCGAAATCTTCTACGAGGCGATTAAAAACAAGAAATACACTTGTTTCTTACGAGCTGATACTGCCCTTCCCATGATGTACATGCCTGATTGTCTGAAAGGGACACTTGATCTGATGGACGCAGATGTTACCAAATTGAAACATCACTGCGACTTCAACCTTGCAGCCATGAGTTTTTCTGCTGAGGAACTTGCTACTGAAATCACAAAACATATCCCAGAGTTCACCTGTGATTACAAACCTGATTTCCGTCAGGCGATCGCTGATTCCTGGCCACGCTCCATTGACGATAGTGCTGCTCGAAAGGAATGGGGCTGGAAACCGAAGTACGGCCTTGCCGACATGACAAAAGATATGCTGCAAAAACTTGGCAAGCGTTACGAAGAAGGAAACCTCCTCGTTTCTTAATCCTTCTTTTTTTTCCTTTGTTTACTCCATAGAAAGTTTTATGTGCTACTCAGTATTCTCCTGTCTATTGTGAGGTGAACCAACGTTGCCACAATTAGAGGAAGTTGGAGTAATTATGAAAGGAAATATTGATGGAATTAGAGGATATTTGGGTGCTGATTCTGACTTTCTGCTCAAGCATACATGTACGAAAATCAGAAAAGAATCCTTACATCTCCCTGGACCTGATTTTATCGACCAAATTTTTGTTGATACTGACCGATCAACCCCAGTGCTTCGTAACCTGAAATCATTGTTCGATCACGGTAGGTTAGCAGGAACTGGGTATCTTTCGATATTGCCAGTGGATCAAGGTATTGAGCATTCTGCTGCAGCATCGTTTGCCCCGAACCCGATGTATTTTGATCCGGAAAACATCGTGAAACTTGCGATTCAAGGTGGTTGTAACGCGGTTGCGTCGACCCTTGGTGTTCTTGGCGCTGTCTCACGGAAGTATGCGCATAAGATCCCGTTCATCGTGAAAATCAACCATAGTGAATTACTTACATATCCAAATAATTTTGATCAAATCATGTTTGCAGGTGTCGAACAGGCGTGGGATATGGGTGCTGCTGCGATTGGTTGTACTATTTATTTTGGTTCTGATGAATCAACTAGGCAGATCCAAGAGGTGAGTCAGGCGTTTAAGTACGCCCACGAACTAGGAATGGCAACGATCCTATGGTGTTATCTGCGGAATTCTGCGTTTAAAGTGGATGGAAAAGATTACCATACTGCTGCGGATCTCACCGGTCAGGCGAATCATCTTGGTGTTACCATTGAAGCAGATATTGTGAAGCAAAAACTCCCTGATATTAATGGTGGGTACGTCGCGCTTAATAAGGGTGGTGTGAAATACGGGAAAATCGATGAGAAAGCGTACACAGAGCTCTCGTCTGATCATCCTATTGACTTAACACGGTATCAGATCGCGAACTGCTATATGGGACGTGTCGGATTGATTAACTCCGGAGGTGCATCTGGGAAAGATGATTTAGGGCAAGCGGTACGAACAGCGGTAATCAACAAACGTGCGGGTGGCACCGGTCTGATTTCTGGGAGAAAAGCGTTCCAGAAGCCCTTTGAAGATGGTGTGAAACTTCTTCATGCGATTCAAGATGTCTACCTGTGTAAGGAGATCACTGTCGCGTAAAGAAATACATTTTTTTCTCTTAATAGCGGGTTTCTCACATTCCTTTTAGAACAGAAACGTGTTCGATCGTTTCTTAATAAATGAGGACTGCTTTTACTCCTCTTGCATTTCGGATTGTTGAAAGTAACGTACCTGGGATTTGTTTTTCAGTGATGATGAATAGTCGTGGTTCTTCAGTGAGTTCAAAGTCATCGACGATTGCTTGCCTAATGCTGATGTTGTTGGTTGCGATGATGGTTGCGACATCAGCAAGTATTCCTGGCATGCTCGGGTCTGCGGGGATGATTTCGATGACACCCCATTTCATGTGCGGTGCGACTTCTTTGAGATGACAGGTTGGTGCAAGATTGGAAAAAATCTTGAGAAGTTCTGGTTCTTTTGTGATGACGTCTCTGGTCGCAGTAACAGCGCGACGGTCGACCTGGAAGGCTCGTGCGACCTTTGAGTCAGCAAGTTCAATAGGGCCGCAGTAGAAATTGTTGTTTTGTATTTTTACCCCGTATTCGAGCATTTTTTGTGCGATTTTTTTTCGTTGGGGGTAGGCGTTGAAGTAGTGTTCGATTTGCTTCCACATGGTATAAATTAGTACATTGAGAGTATATAAATACTGTCCTTTTTTTCTTTTTTTCATCCTATAATGTATAAAAATATACATTGACGTACAATTTTAGAAATATTTATATAGTTACCAAAACAAAACAAGTACCCATGAAAAGAACAAAAATCATACTTGACGAAAATGATATTCCAAAAAAATGGTACAACATCCAAGCAGACCTCAAAACACCCATGGACCCACCACTCCACCCACAAACCAGACAACCCATCAGCCCAGATGATCTCAAAGCAATCTTCCCCATGGAACTCATCAAACAGGAAGTCAGCAGAGACCGATACATTTCCATTCCATCTGAGGTCAGAGAAATCTACCGTATCTGGAGGCCATCCCCGCTCTACCGAGCGCGACGACTTGAAAAGGCGCTCAAAACACCAGCAGAAATCTATTACAAATGGGAAGGTGTCAGCCCGGCAGGGAGCCATAAACCTAACTCTGCGGTCGCACAAGCCTACTACAACAAAAAAGCAGGCATCGAACGACTCGTCACTGAAACCGGAGCCGGACAATGGGGATCAGCCCTTGCGTTCAGCACCCAACTCTTTGGACTCCAATGTCGCGTCTACATGGTGAAATGTAGCTACGAACAAAAACCATACCGACGAATCCTCATGGAAACATGGGGCGCTGAAGTCTTCCCTAGTCCAACCACGCTGACCAATGCTGGCAGAGAAACCCTAAAAAAAGACCCTCAAACCCCAGGAAGTCTTGGGATCTCCATCAGTGAAGCGGTAGAGGATGCAGCAACCCATGACAATACAAACTATGCGCTTGGATCTGTACTCAATCACGTGGTATTACATCAAACCGTGATCGGCTTAGAGCTCAAGAAACAGTTCGAACTTATGGACAAATACCCGGATATCCTCTGTGGATGTGTCGGCGGTGGAAGCAATTTTTCTGGAACGAGCTTCCCTTTTGTATGTGACAAAATCATAGGGAAAAAACCAGATCTGAAAGTCATCTCCGTTGAGCCACTCGCCTGCCCTACCCTCACCGCAGGTGAATACCGATACGACTACGGCGATTCTGTTGGTCTCACACCCCTTTTAAAAATGTACACACTCGGTCATGATTTTGTCCCCTCTCCAATACACGCAGGTGGATTACGATATCACGGAGACTCACCGCTCCTCTCAAAACTCACAAAAGAAGGGTATATGGATGCACTTGCGTACACACAGCAGGAGATCTTTGAAGCAGCGATGTTGTTTGCACAAACTGAAGGATTCATTGTAGCACCGGAATCAGCGCATGCAGTACGAGCAGCAATTGATTTTGCAAAGATGTACAAGAACAAAAACGAAAAGAAAATCATTGTATTTATCAACAGTGGCCATGGACATTTTGATCTAGCTGCTTACGATGCGTACCTGAACCATAAAATTGTGAACGGTGAATATAAAAAACCCTTGGTAAAGACAGCACAATAGTATCTCTTTTTTTCTTTTTTTTACACCGATTAGCACAAAACATGAGTGTCTAAGGATACGTTTTTAAAGAAATAATCACAAGGTTATGGCAATGCTGAGAAGATATAAATATAAAAAAACCTTGTTGTTTTTACTTGTTTATTGGGATTTTTTAACAAATGATCATGTGTCATCACAGATCTCAAGGTAATCTTATGTTACTATTGTTGCTAATATTTTATATGTAACGCCTTTATATACTTCTTTTTTCTTTATGTTACATATATTATATATTTAGGGGGGCAAAAAAGCCATAAAAAGAAAAATCATAGGAATTTTTGAAAGTATGTCTTGAACAATGTATTTTTGAGAGGAGGAATAAAACCTGAAAAAAGATAGGAGGTTGGCAGGATTTCATTTTTTTCATATTATCCCTATATTATTGTAGATCTGCCACGACCCCTCTCAAAACAATAAGAAAAAAAATGTATCAATAAAAGGAGGAAAAAAATGAAAGAAAAAATTGGAGAAAAAAAACATGAAAAACAAAATAGTAGGAATATTGGTATGTATGCTGTTGATTGCCGCTGTTATTATACCAGCCGCAGGAACCATAAATAAAAAGATAACTCGGGGAAACAAAGTTTTTGATTCTCAAACCAGTATAGAGTTTTCCCCTGGAGAGTTCATTGTGAAAGTGAAACAGGATAAGGGATTCTCTAGTCCAGCACTTATGGCTTTGAATGAAAAGCACCAGGTGTATACTCTTGAGAAGGTGTTCCCAAACGATGAGGATACAATCCTGGATAATATCTATCTTCTGCATGTTCCTACTGAATCTGACATTCTTTCAATTGTACAGGAATATTCGTTATGTCCTGATGTTCTATACGCAGAGCCTAATGGGTTTGCCTATCCTTGTAGTATTCCCAATGATGTAAATTTTAGTAGTCAGTGGTCTTTGCATAATACTGGTCAAGTAATTTGGGGCAATATCTCTGGTACTCCTGATGCTGATATTGATGCTCCTGAGGCATGGAATATTGAAAAAGGGAGCCCAGATGTGGTGATTGCCATCGTTGACTCCGGGATTGATTATACGCACCCGGACCTTGCAAGTAAAATTTGGAATAATACGGATGAAATCCCAAACAATGGTATCGATGATGATGACAATGGATATATCGATGATACGATGGGCTGGGATTTTTACCATATGGATAACGATCCGAAGGATGGTAACGGCCATGGGACATTTTGCGCTGGTCTCGCTGCTGCCTCGACTAATAATAATGTCGGAATCGCAGGGGTTGCATGGAACTGTAAGATCATGCCTGTGCAAAGTGTTAATGAATTTTGGGCGGGTCCATGGACTGGCTTGTCAGCGGGAATCAGATATGCTGCTGATAATGGCGCTGATATCATTAGTATGAGTTGGGCTGCTACTAGCGTATCAAGTGTAATAAAGGATGCGGTGAACTATGCGTATGGCAAAGGAGTCTTTCTATGTGCCTCTGCAGGTAATTATAACACCTCGACGAAGTATTACCCTGCTGCCTATGACAATGTTACTGCGGTAGCAGCGACAAATGAAAACGACGGGCGGTGCACACCAGATAATTGGGGTCCGGGAAATGGAAGTGACTATGGTGATTGGGTAGATATCGCTGCACCAGGTAATCTCATTATTTCGACGATGCCCAGCTACTATGTATGGTTTAATGGTCCCCCATGGTATCTTACACAAAACTATACCTTCTGTTGGGGTACTTCCGCTTCTTCGCCCATAGTTGCTGGTGTCGCTGCTCTTTTGTTATCAATAAATCATTCGTTAACCCCTGTTGAAGTGAAAGCGCTACTCTGTGGAAATGTGGACCCGTACAACTCAACAGAATACATTGGTACTGGAAGACTTAATGCACAGAAGGCTCTTGCTGCTTTACAATCATCAGTAGAAGTCAAAATAAAAGGTGGCCTCGGAGTCAACATGGTGATGACCAACAATGGAACAACAGATATTACCGATGTCACCTGGCAAATCCATGTAGAAGGCGGCATTCTCGGGATGATCAATAAAACGAAAAATGGCACGATCGATATTCCAGCAGGGGAATCAAAAACCGTTTCCACAGGAATGTTACTCGGTCTCGGCGGTATCACCATCAGTGCAAGGGTAGATGGTATTGAGAAGATGGTGAATGGGACACAACTGTTCATCTTCTCGATAGTGAAATAATGTTTAAATAAGCGGAGGTAAGAAAAAATGAAAAACAAAATCGTAGGAATATTGGTATGTATGCTGTTGATAGCTACTGCGATTCCCGCAGTCACGTCTATAAAAAATAGTGCGATAAATGCAACGATTCCAACCACCTCTCAGGCAAGTATGGGCAGAGTCTGGATTGAGACGCAAAAGATTCTAGCATTAGATGGGGGCACCTTAGATGAATTTGGACATTCTGTTTCTCTTTCTGGTGACACCGTTCTCATCGGAGCGCCTGCTAATTCTGACAATGGTGCCTGGACCGGTTCTGCGTATGTATTCATCCGCACCGGTACAACCTGGACACAGCAGCAAAAACTACTTCCCTCAGACAGTGCATTAGATGATACTTTTGGTCTATGTGTTTCTCTTTCTGGTGATACTGCTCTTATTGGATCAGGTTGGGATGATAATGAAAATGGAGTCGATGCCGGGTCAGCGTATGTGTTCACCCGCACAGGCACCACCTGGACACAACAAGCGAAACTTCTTGCCTTAGATGGCGCAGCAGGGGACTTGTTTGGTGCTTCGGTTGCTCTTTCTGGTGATACCGCTCTAATCGGCGCCCTTATGGACGACGATAATGGAGTCGATGCCGGGTCAGCGTACGTGTTCACCCGCACAGGCACCACCTGGACACAACAAGCGAAGCTCCTTGCTTCAGATGGTGCAGCAGGAGATCAGTTCAGCTACTACACTTGTTCACTTTCTGGTGATACCGCTCTCATCAGCGCGCCCTTTGATGATGACAACGGGGTTGACTCTGGGTCAGTATACGTGTTCACGCGTACCGGCACAACCTGGACACAACAAGCGAAGCTCCTTACTTCAGATGGTGCAGCAGGAGATGTTTTTGGTATTTCTTTTTCTCTTGATGGTGATGCTGCTATCATTGGAGCGAGTTATGATGATGACAACGGAACCAATTCTGGGTCAGCGTACGTGTTCACCCGCACAGGCACCACCTGGACACAACAAGCGAAACTTCTTGCCTTAGATGGTGCAGCAGGAAATTATTTTGGTGGTTTTGTTTCTCTTTTTGGTGACACCGCTCTCATCGGAGCATGGGGCGATGATGACAACGGATCCGACTCTGGGTCAGCGTACGTGTTCACCCGCACCGGTACCACTTGGAGCCAGCAGCAAAAGCTCACTGTCTCAGATGGAGCAACAGGAGACCATTTTGGCGGCTACGGTTTTTCCCTTGATGGTGACACTGCAATTATCAGTTCAAGATATGATGATGACAACGGAACTGATTCTGGTTCTGTGTATGTGTTTACAAAATCTGGTGTAAGTTTAACATTCAGCATTGCAGGAGGAATTGGGGTCAAAGCAGTCATCAAGAACGATGGAACAACAGATGTTAATGATGTTCCATGGCAGATCCACGTGCAAGGCGGTATTCTCAAGATGATCAATAAAACAGTGAATGGAACAATCGACATCCCAGCGGGAGGATCTAAAACTGTGGGGACGGGAATGCTCTTTGGATTCGGTGCTATATCTATCACTGCAAAAGTAGCTGACGAAGAAAAAACAGCGACAGGATGGCAGATCATCATCCTCTCGATAGTTAAATAGGGAATCCTATCTCCCCCTATTTCTCTTTTTTTTTCTTTTTTCTACCTTAAAATGTGTTACATCACTAGGTTTATGTACCACCGTAGTTCTTAATAAAGGGGATTTGATATCCTCTTTTAACTGTAGGATTTCTTGGGTTAGGAACTATGAAGGAATTAGACATTACCAAACTACGACACGGAACCGATCTCGTAAAAAAAGGATTTGCCAAGATGCAGAAAGGTGGTGTTATCATGGATGTCACTACTGCAGAACAGGCAAAAATAGCGGAGAAAAGTGGCGCAGTGGCAGTGATGGCTCTCGAGAGAGTCCCTGCTGATATCAGGGCTCACGGGGGAGTCGCACGTATGGCCGATCCTACCATTATAAAAGAGATCATCAACACGGTCAGTATTCCCGTGATGGCAAAAGCAAGAATCGGGCATTTCGTCGAAGCACAAGCCTTAGAAGCACTCGGTGTAGACATGATCGATGAATCCGAAGTACTCACCCCTGCAGACCCCTTCTACCATATCGATAAACGAATCTTTACTATTCCGTTCGTCTGCGGTTGTCGAAACCTGGGTGAGGCATCCCGGCGTATCTGGGAAGGTGCGGCAATGATCCGTACAAAAGGAGAAGCAGGCACCGGCAACATCATTGAAGCAATTCGACATCAACGCATGGTGACAAGCATGACCCGAACATTAAAAACCATGGAGACAACAAGGCTAAAAAAGATAGCAGAGGAATATTGTCAAAACTACGTGACCTCGTTTAAAACCTTAACAAACCAGGAAGTTGACGAAAACACGATTGTATTTGGTAATTCGACATATAGCACCCTCAAGAAAGAGGTTTATGAAGTTATAAAAGAAATCAAAGGACTGCAACGTCTCCCAGTTGTTAATTTCGCTGCTGGGGGGATTGCGACACCAGCGGATGCAGCAATCATGATGCAGTTAGGAAGTGATGGAGTATTTGTCGGGTCAGGTATTTTCAAATCTAAAAATCCTGAGAAACGAGCAAAAGCAATCGTAGAAGCAGTTGCTCATTATGATGAACCAGAGAAGATTGCGGAAGTCAGCAAGAATCTTGGTGAGGCGATGCTTGGTATTGAAATTAGTACGATCCCAAAAGATCAACTTCTCCAGGAGCGAGGTTGGTAGCAATAGTCACAATTGGTGTATTGTCTCTTCAGGGTGCCGTGTCTGAACACCTTGTATCTATGAATCTTGTTTTAAAAGAAAAAAAACAGCCTGGGCAGGCCATCTTGGTTCGACAGCCGCGTGATATTGATATCTGCGATGCGTTGATTATTCCTGGTGGAGAGAGTACTACGATTTCTCGGATTTTGGTCAATTCAGGGATGCATGATGCGATCCGTCAACGCATGAAACAGAATAATATTGCTCTCATGGGGACTTGTGCTGGATGTGTCATCCTTGCCAAAGAACTCACTGATACAAAGGCTGATGTGCGACTCTTGCAGGCGATGGATATGCAGGTCGAACGGAACGCGTTCGGCAGGCAAAAAGAATCCTTCGAAAAATCGGTGGAGATTAAAGGGTTTACAACGCCTTTTAACGCGGTTTTTATCCGTGCGCCATGTATCACAAAAGTTTGGGGCTCCTGTGAAGTTCTAGCTACAGTAGAAAAAGAAATAGTTATGGCCAGGCAGAATAACTACCTGGCGTTGTCGTTTCATCCTGAGCTTACCGATGATCTCAGGATTCATCGATATTTTTTAGAGATGTTGTAATTACGCCTTCATGATTGCAAGCAGGAAGATACCAAGAGCAATAAGTGCTCCAACAACAGCACCAATCACCGCGATAATCCCGTTTACAATCGTCCCTGAAAAGTTCAGGAGTTCAACTGGTGCTCCCATGAAACTTAAAAGGTTTGCGCCCCAGAGGAATATTACTCCGACAAATAATCCGATAATGATTAAGATTGCTCCAACTGCTCTGCTTTTCCCTGAGCCAAAATAAGCGGTAAATATTCCTGCGATTATACTTGCTATTGCAAACACCAGCGTCATCATGCTTAGAAAATATTGTACTAATCCTTCCATTTTTCTTCACTCCTTAAAATTTCGTTCCCGTTAGCGTTTTTGTATCAATTACTCCTTCAATCGTTCTAATCTTGTTTACCACAATATCGCCAAGGCTTTCGAAGTCATCTGCCTCGATTTTTGCGATGAGATCATATTCTCCAAATAAAGGATGGAGTTCAATGATCTGTGGTACCTTTGAGAGTTTATTGTACACCTCATGCTCATGTGCGGGCGCGGCACTTATTAGGACGAACCCAATTGCCATATATTTTACCTTCCTCGCTCACCGTTATATTGTCATGAGATATAAGTCTTACGTTATTTAATAATTCGCTTATATCTGATAAATAAAGATTTTTCATTTTTACTTTCCCAAGTTATGAAATATAAAAAGAATAACAAGTCGTAAGGGGAACTCTTTTCTTGAAATACTCGTTGATTTACCTCTTTTTCCCCTGGTATGTCTGAATAAAATT
>Ga0315285_10005904_pt1 | contig 12596 bp, 15 predicted proteins | sample YL17G09_36_MG_FD_203698 | JGI IMG/M metagenome (GOLD analysis project Ga0315285, IMG submission 203698) | Sediment microbial communities from Yellowstone Lake, YNP, Wyoming, USA - YL17G09_36 | ecosystem: Environmental > Aquatic > Freshwater > Lake > Sediment | place: USA: Wyoming | collected... | reverse complement strand
TGTACTTTACGATCGATAAAACCGATGCCGACAGCGGCTTGATTCGAACCAGGCCGCTGCCAGGGGCGCAATTTTTCGAATTCTGGCGCAGTGACAACGTAGGGGCCGACAATACCCTTGCGGCAAACCTTCACACCATCCGCAGGGCCGTGACATTAGACATAAGCCAACAAGGTGAGGAACTGCGTATCGGCTGCAACGTGCAGGCCCAAAGGCTCTCGCTGCCTGAACGCCAGGTCAGCAGCAGCGCCAGGGTCTATGGGATGTTCTCGCTAAGCAGCCCATCATTGCAGAGACTGAAACTGAATCCCGCTCAGAAGAAAGAGATGGCCTGGATCGACTTGGGCAGGGACTCACGACTTGAAGCGGAGATTTTGAAGCGGATTGAAACACGAATCGTACGGCTATCGAACCACCAGTTACAAATGACGGAGAACCAAACATGAGAGTGCTGGTTTGCGGCGGGGCGGGATATATCGGCAGCAATATGACGGCTGTATTAGCGGCTAAGGGACACGAGCCTATCGTATTCGACAATCTCAGCAAAGGTCATAAATCGGCGATAGGAGATACGGAGTTTGTCAAGGGCGATTTAGCCGACAGCCGGCTACTCGTCGAAACGCTCGAAAAATACAGCATAGAAGCAGTCATGCACTTTGCCGCATTTATTGAAGTCGGCGAGTCAGTTCAGACCCCGCTCAGATACTATCGTAATAATCTTTGCTGTACGGAAAATCTGCTCTCGGCAATGGAAACCGTCGGTGTGGAGAAGTTAGTGTTCAGCAGTACAGCGGCGGTTTATGGTATTCCAAAAAACGTGCCGATTACTGAAAACTCTCCGACTGAACCAATAAATCCCTACGGCCAAACGAAATTGGCGGTCGAAAGGATGTGCCACTACCAAAGCCGAACTGGAAAACTCGCCTTTGCTTCGCTGAGATATTTCAACACGTGTGGTGCCGGCAATAACGCCACCATAGGTGAGGACCATCGACCAGAATCCCACTTGATCCCGCTGACCATCCAGGCGGCTATGGGAAAACGTAGTGATATCAAGATTTACGGAACCGACTACGATACACCCGATGGGACCTGTATCCGTGACTATATACATATAGACGATTTGTGCCGGGCGCATCTGCTGGCGCTGAACAAGCTGCAAACAGAAAGAGAAATGATTTACAACCTGGGTAACGGCAAGGGCTATTCGGTCAGAGAAGTCATTGAAACAGTCAGGAAAGTCATGGGCAAAAATTTCACCGTAGTTGAAGCGGAGCGCCGACCGGGAGATTCGCCGATCTTAACATCCGACGCCACAAAGATCAGGAAAGAGCTGGGCTGGAAAATTGAAAAACCTCAGTTAGAGGAAATGGTCTCCACTGCATGGGAATGGCACAGCAAGCACCCGGACGGCTATCCGGATTAAACAAGATGCAAAAAGTAAAAATAAAAAATAAAAATTATGGAGTCCCTTTGGGACGATTTCCTTAATTTTGCATTTTACAATTTGATTTTTGAATTTACTTATGAATCAAGAGGAACGAGAAATGAGTGAAACGTATGTTGGAATTGACGTGGGCGGAACGAACATCAAGATCGGACTGTTTGACTCCGGGCTGAAGCTGATCTGCAAAACATCGATAACCACCAACGCAGAAATGGGGCCTGATATTGTCATTAACAATATGGCCCAAACCGTCGAAGAACTTATTGCCGAGGCCGGGCTTTCTCTACAGGATGTTGTCGCTATCGGTATCGGAACCCCCGGACCGGCCAAATACAGCGAGGGCATCATCATCCGTTCCACGAACATGCCGAAATTCAAAAACGTTCCTATCTGCCGGATGCTAAACGAAAAGCTCGGGGCGCCCGTTGTCTTCGATAACGACGCAAACGTGGCCTGCTGGGGCGAGTATGCCGTCGGGGCCGGCAAGGGCGTCAAAGATATAGTCTTCTTTACCCTCGGCACAGGCATCGGCGGGGGAATTGTCAGCAACGGCGAACTGCTGCACGGATGCGACGAAAACGGCGCCGAATTGGGACACATGATCATATACCCGGACGGCAGGCCCTGCAACTGCGGCCAGAGAGGCTGTGTCGAAGCGTACGGATCAGCCGCTTCGACGGCAAGGAGAGCAACCGAGGCAATCGAAGCCGGAGCCAAATCCAGCCTTAAAAAAGTGCTTGACGAAAAGGGCAAGATAACCAGCAAGGACGTCTACAAACATTTAGCCGCCGGGGACAAGCTGGCAAAAGAGATTACCGACGGGACGGCCAAGGCACTAGCGATTACGTGCATAAACATGCTGCACGCAACCGAGCCTAAGCGCATAGTTTTTGCAGGCGGTATGATAGCCGCGGGCGATGCATTATTGAACCGCATAAAGGATTTCTTTAACGAGCATATCTGGACCTTGAAAAAAGAGACCGTGGAGATATGTTTCGCCACGCTCGGAGAAGACGCCGGCATTATCGGCGCCGCCGCCCTGGCCCGACACACCAAACAACAGGGCAAGTTGAAATAATCCACAGGGTAGAGCCGTTGTAGGCAATTTGGAATCATCTACTCAGGATTACCCTGTACGGATGCCGTTGCCTCTTCGAAACAATTGGCCTTCCGCCGCCTCGCGAGTTCGTAAGTATCGTTGGCTATGGCGGCCTGTTCATTTGTGGGGATAACGAAAACTTTGACTGCGCTGTCTTTGGTACTTATCTGGGCCTCTTTTGCGATTGCTGTTTTGTTCGCCGCGTAGTCGAGCTGCACGCCTATCTGGGTCACGGCGTTGCATATTTTCTCACGCAGGGAAACGGCATTTTCCCCGATGCCGCCGGTGAAGACCACCGCATCGACGGTATCCAGAACGGCGGCATACGCGCCGATGTACTTCTTGATGCGATAGCAGAAAACATCAATCGCAAGCTGTGCCCGGGCATGACCTTTTCCCGCCAATTCTTCGAGGTTCCTCACATCATTCGAGACGCCCGATATGCCGAGCAGGCCGCTCTTTGTGTTGCAAAGTCTTTTTAAAGCTTCCGCACTGTAGCCTTTATCAGCGAGATAAAAGAGAATCGCCGGGTCAAGGTCGCCCGACCGGGTTCCCATCGGCACGCCTTCCAATGGTGTCAGCCCCATCGAAGTGTCGATTGACCTGCCATTTTTCACGGCGGTAATGGAGCAGCCGTTGCCGAGATGACAGGTAATGGCGTTGATATCGTATTTTCCCCTGCCCATGATAGCAGCGGCACGCCGGGCAACGTACCTGTGTGAGATTCCGTGGAAGCCGTATCTTCGGATGCCGTACTTCTCATAAAGCTCATACGGAAGCGCATACATATAGGCCACTTTTGGAATTGTAGCATGAAATGCGGTGTCGAAGCAGGCGACCTGTGTCGTATTTGGAAGATGACGCTGGGCCGCCCGAATGCCCGCAATGTTCGGCGGATTGTGCAGAGGAGCCAGGTCCGCAAATTTCTCGATTGAGGCAACGACCTTTTCGTCGATGATTACGGAGCCGGTAAACTCTTCGCCTCCGTGAACCACCCTGTGGCCGACGGCATCGATCTCAGATATGTGCTGCAAAACTCCCACTTTTCCGTCGGCAAGCGTCTGAAGTATAAGCTCCATTGCTTCTTCAACACTTTCGATCTTTGCCGACGCTGTGTGGCTTTTATCGTGAAAAAAGTGAGAAAGTTCAGAAATTTCATCTCCGATTCTTTCGACGAATCCTCTGGCGATAACCTCCGCCTGCGGCATCTGGTATAAGTGATACTTGACCGACGAACTGCCTGCGTTGATAACGAGTATTTTCATTTTTCGCGCTGTCCTCTCAAACATTCTCCTCACCTGTTTCATACAAGCATTTTATCTTCCAACAATTGACCTAAAGTGAGTATCACGGTCGCGATAATGTCATCTACGGTTGCACCTCTCGAAAGATCCGTGATGGGTTTTGCAAATCCCTGCAGGAATGGCCCGATGGCTTGTGCGTTAGCCATGTACTGCGTTAGCTTATAGGCGATGTTTCCCGAGTTCAGGTCGGGGAAAATGATAACATTGGCCTTTCCCGCAACGGCACTTTCATCTTTGACTTTCTTTGCGGCCACTCTGGGTACGATTGCAGAGTCGGCCTGAAATTCCCCGTCGATAGCCAGGCCGGGCTTCCGTTGCCTCGCTATTCTCAGAGCCTCCCTGACTTTGTCAACACTCGCACCGGCACCACTGCCCTTTGTGGAAAATGACAGCAGTGCGACCCGAGGCTCCTGGCCCAGGAGTCTTCTTGCGCTTACGGCAGAAGCCAGGGCGATATCCGCCAATTGCTCGGCGGTCGGATCGACGTTGACGGCACAGTCGGCATAAATAAATGGTTTGTCCTTTTCGCCGAGGAAGCTCGGAATTACCATCAGAAAGTAGCTGGACGGAGTTTTAATGCCGGGGACCAAACCGACTGTTAAGACACCAGCCTGAATCAGGGTTGTGGTCGCGCTGGCTACCCCGCCCACGGCTGTATCGGCATCGCCGCACGCCACCATCATGCCTCCATAGAACAGCGGCTTGACGACGATGTGTCTTGCCACGGCAACTGAGATTCCTTCCCTTTGGTCGCTGTATCTTTCCGCATAGAAGTCAAGCTTCTCGCTTTCTTTCGGATCGATAGTCTCTATGCCGTCGAGATTAACGCCGGCTTTTTCTATCGCCGCTTCGATCTGTTCCGGTTTTCCGAGCACAATCGGCCGGGCAATATCTCCATCCTTAAGTATCCGCGATGCCTGAATGATTCGCTCGTCTCTGCCCTCCGGCAAAACAACCGACAGATTTTTCCCTCTTGCTTTCTCCCTAAAGCCGCCTATAATATCCATCCTTGTTATATCCTTGTTTTAGAAATTAATAGCCGGTTGTTACCCTGCTTTATATAGTTAACTTTCCAATCTAAATGTGAGTTCAGACAAATGCAAGAGAAATTCGAATTTGTACGCCTGGTCGGAAACGAACGAAGAACCGGCTCGAAGCTTGCCGATGTTTCGCGACACTGGCAGGGAAAAAAAGAGCGACACCTTATAATCAGCCCCCACGATGACGATGCCGTTCTGGGAGCGGGCCTTCTCATTCAGCTCGCCAAGCGGGAAAAGGTCCCCGTCCATATACTGATTGTCACCGATGGCAGCATGGGCTATTGCAGTCTTGACGAGAAAGACAGCATCGCCGAGATCCGGCGTAATGAGAGTTTCGAATGTTATCAAAGCCTGGGCGTGCCCAAGAAGAACATCATCTGGCTTGGCTTCCCGGACTGCCAGCTCAGCAATCATCGCGGTCGGCGTCCCGCAGCCGGTGACGATCCCGTGGCCATCGGCGGTTTTACCGGCCTGCAGAATGCCTTCACGCATCATCTGCGAAAGATAAAGCCGACGCAGTGTTTTCTGCCGACCTGGAATGATTTGCATCCCGACCATCGTATCATTTACGAAGAGTTTCTAATCAGCATGTTCCACGCCGCCGGCAACATTTGGCCGGAGCTGGGCGAGCCTTTGAGCAATGTGCCTTATGTAAACACTTATGCGGTCTATTGCGACTTTGCGGAACCGCCAACGCTGCGTATGCGAACGCCGACTTCGTACCTGGAAAACAAGCTCAAAGCAATCTCTGCCTTTCGCTCGCAGAAGCAAATCTCTTCACTGATTGACAACGTTCGCCATTGCGGACCTGAGGAGTATATCCGCGCGATCGATTTCAAACTATACCACCCTTCAAGTTATCGCAACCTGTTCGAAGAGAAAGAGACGATCAGGATGGTCCGCTGAAAAAGAATCCACAATCCAATCGGCAGTCAATACGCTCAGAGACCCCCGGATTCGAGCAGACGAAACCGCGCATTTACCGGGTAATGGTCGGAAGGATAGCGGCCGTCAACGTTGTCGTACAGAATCTGCGCTTCGATAACTTTTGTCCCAGGGGGCACAAAAATGTAGTCGATTTTATTGCCCTGCCGGGTCCCCTTGAATTCGTGTGCGGTTCTGACGTCCTTATCGTCCGGATGCAGGACGCGAAACGTATCTACAACTGGAACCGGCGTTTTCGCTTTACTCCCGTCGGGGCCTTCGACGGCCATCTGGCCCTTCAGATACTTTATGACCGGATTGTCCTCGCCGGCGTTAAAATCGCCCGTCACCACGAACGGCTCTTTATACCTTCGATTCTTGATGCGTTCGGCAAGCAGGACGGCACTCTTTTCCCTGGAAGTCTGCGAAACGTGGTCCAGGTGGAGGTTGAAGATATAGAACGCTTTGCCCGTCCTGGTCTCGATGAGCCTGGCCCAGGAGCAGATTCGGACACAGGCGTTGCCCCAGGTGTTCGAGCCGGCGACCTCAGGCGTATCGGAGAACCAAAATGTCCCCGACTCGCCCACGCCGAAGCGATCCGTGCGATATAGGACAGAGGAATACTCACCTTCGTTATTGCCGTCCTCGCGAGCGACACCGATCTCGCCGTACATGGGGTGTGCCTCGCGAATTGCGTCTATCTGAAAACGCAGCGCCTCCTGCAGACCCACCACGTCGCTCGGGTGGTTGCGGATAACGTCGCAGACCATGTCCTTGCGCTTGTCCCAGGAATCGTCGCCGTCGTTGGCCGAGCCGTACCGGATATTGAACGTCATAATCAGCAGCTTCAGGTCGTTGGCTCCCGCGCCGGCTGCCTCGGCACAGCACAAACCAAAGAACGTCCACAAACCCAGAAAAATTGCCAACGACAAAAACACTCGCGTCACGATGGAAGGTCTTTTACTATACATAGCTGACTCCTTGTAGTTTTATCAAATTCCTGAGCTATTATAATCATAGATTTTTTCGCTTTTGCTGCTCCGAAAGCGCCTCGTTGAGTGCCCCGGAACGGAAACCCTGCAAATCAACGGTTACGAACTTAAAGCCGAGCGACTTTAACTTCTCGACGATCTGCGATCGGGCCGGCTCAGTCGTCACCTTCCCGATATCCTTCGGATTCACTTCGATCCGGGCTACCGTATCGTGATGGCGAACTCGAAATTCGACGAGACCAAGCTCTCTCAGGAAATTCTCCGCTTCGTCAATCTGCTTCAGCCGCTGCTCGGTAACCTCAAGTCCGTAGACGATTCTCGAAGCCAGGCACGGCGAGGCGGGCTGCTCTGAGGTCGGCAGATTCATTTCTCTGCTCAAGGCGCGGATATCGTCCTTGGTAAGCTTCGCCTCGGCAAGCGGCGAGCGTATGCCAAAGGTCTTCAGAGCACGGTTGCCCGGCCGGAAATCGTCCAAATCATCGAAATTCGTGCCGAATATCACATTATCGAAACCTCGCTGCTTTGCGACGTCCAACAGAGTTTTGCACAGATGCGACTTGCAATGGAAGCAGCGGTCGGCCTTGTTAGCGGTGAAATTCGGATCATTCAACTCATCAGCGTCGATTTTCTGAAATTCGGCGCCTATACTCCCGGCGAATTCGACCGCTTTTTCAAACATATTCCCTGGCTCGGAAGGCCCCACACTCATGCACGCCAGAACGTTATCGGCCCCGAGCGTATCGACCGCCGATTTGAGCAGAAACGTACTATCAACACCACCGGAGTAAGCAACAACAACACTATCCAGCTCTTTCAGGATTTGTTTTAGTTTTACGAATTTTTTGTTAGGCGTCTCAGGCATCAAAGCATCTCATCTAAAATCTCTGCCGCTGATATCACGTATTTCGGGCAGACCTGTTTAAATAAATCTTTCTTTTTCGCCTCTTGGTAACCTTCCAGAGTGCTGATATTGCATCCGATAAGCTCCGTGCAGCCGATAGAACCGTGGCGTGCCTTAAACTTTTTGGCAAATTCCGCCACTGTCCTGGCTGTTTTCATCTTGGCTTCAACATCATCCGCTCTGGTCCTGCCGTATTTTAATCCGATGACCATAAACGCGCCCGTCACCGCTCCGCAAGTCTGGTCTAAGTGCATCCCACCACCAAAACCGCTTCCGATCTTGTAGGCCTGCTCCTTATCCAAGTCGAACCGCTCACAATACGTTCCGAGCACCGCCTGCGAACACGAAAAACCTTCCTTAAACATTGCTGCTGCCTTATCAGCGTTGCCCATAACCAACCTCTGACTATTCTATATCGTTTCTATTTTTTCCCTGATAAACCTTTTCGTAAAGCTCATCGCCGAGATGGCGCCTGGCCCAAAGATGCCATATTTGCTCCTCGGAGGCATCGGGATAATTCATGTGGATACCCGCCATACTCAGCATTTTACCCATACGATAGGCACTGAATACACGCTGTGCTTTTTGTTCTATCGTCATATTCCGATACAGCCAGCACAGCATTGCTTCAGCTTCTGCAGATGTGTCATCTAAAGACATATGAAAACTGAGAACAAATATCAATAATACTTCAATAAAGCCGATGGAGGGACTTGAACCCTCAACCTCAGCTTTACGAAAGCTGTGCTCTACCATTGAGCTACATCGGCATATATACCAGATATAATACCGATCGTTGACTGGTTTGTAAATAGCTTTAATCCTGTTAAATAACTATTGCCGCCAACAATTTTTCACTTCCAATCGGGATAATGGAGGGCAAAAGGCAGAAAGGACTATCGATGATAAATGAGTCGTCTATAACGCGTCCTCTCAGTCATGAAGCGTCGTCCAGCCCTCATTACAACTCATTTCGGGCTTCCGGAACAACACAGGGCAACAGTCATCAGGAAAAGACGGTGGAATTGGCTAACTTCGGATTACCGGCCACTGGCCGGGAGATAAAATCAGAACTCAATTTCAAAAAGGGGTAGGCAGCCAAACGCACTGCCATCGGTCTGGGCTTTCATAAGAGCTTTCATAAGGGCTTCCATATATTCTTTGATCGTCATCCATCTGCCGATCTTCCCACAATGACAATGCTCGGCTATCTGAATTCGAACATCCTATAATCAACGCCATTAAAAAAAGCAGTACAATCGCCAAAATCTTCATCACATCTCCAACCTAAGATTTCCTATTATTGATGCTACCGCCAAAAGTCGATAAAAGCTCGCGTTGTCCTTGTTGGTGGGTTGATATCGCTGTTTTTTTCTGGCGATCTCCACTTTTGACGCAGGCGTCATTATTCTCAGAGACAATGTTACACCAACAATAAGGATTTGTCAATACCTTCTCATAGAGTGCAATATTTCGCACCATTTGCATATTCCCACATAATTGGTGCGATTTCATCGCGCCCTACCGCTTTTTATCCTCCGATTAAATGTCAGGAAATCGGTAAACGACTACAATAAAATCCCTGGCTCCGGCCTCTGAGGCACGGAATCCCTTCTCTACCAGTAATCTGTCCCAGTCCATTCTCTCGCACATCTTTTTGCCCCACACAATTTGATTTGTGATAACTTGTCGAATTGACAATGAGCCAAAAGGATCAAAGAAGCCGAATCTGGGCTTGCATAAAGCTTAATCGGCTATCGTGGATAAGAACTTAATCAAGAAGTCAGGTCAACGTCGCTGTGCATTCCGGCCTGGTTTCGAGCATATGAGCCGAAAAGAACCACCGCTTGAGCTTTGGTTTGTTCTCCGATTTTTCTGGCAACATTTTCGATTTTCTCAAAACTAACCATAATACAAGGATAATTCTTATCACACGCTATTGCAACAATTTTCCTGAATGGAAAGCCTTAAAAAAGCCCAGCCGGAGATAAGATAAAAGCGAGCAATTCAGAATTCAGAATCACTCTTGGCCGAGAGACTTCTTGTCGCAAAGACTTTTCCACTCGCCGGGCCCGTGATTCCACAAACCTACTAAATACCAATCCCCAATCCTTCCGATTGCCACAAGGCTCGTAGTCCTTTTGATTAATCAAAAGGACTACGAGCATGTCAAGCAAAAAGGGTATCAGTGTGACTGTTGGAAGGGCGAAGAACTATTTAAGTATCGTGGCGGCTGAGGCGGTCTGGGTGCCGATTACCAGCACGTAGAGTGCGATATTTCGCACTATTTGAGTATTCCGACATGAATGGTGCGATTTCATCGCACCCTACTGCTTCTTATCCTCCGATGAAATGCTAGGAAATCGCTAAATGTCCCCAATAAATCCCTGCAAATGGCCCTACTCTAAATATTTGCACCACTCAATTGCTTCTGCTCCCTCCCTGATCCAGCGAACTTTCTCACCAAACATTGCCTTCACAGCGCTCTCATACTCGTCATCAATACACGGGTTAATGACGTAAACCTGTGGCAATTGCTTCCTACCATCCATTACGTCGGCAAACACGAGTCGTACCATAGCATCAAACAAAGAAAACGAAAAGCCAATAATAAAAACTGCGTCACACTTATGTAAGCTCTTCGCAGCTTCAGCCCAAACCTTCGCACTCCCGGGCAACTTATGTAATTGCTTATAACTCCCGAGGCCTGATATTCCAGTTGATATCCAAGGCCCATTTTGCAAATCACGGTCTTCAATCCACTTTTCAAGCCGTTCTCTATTGATTCGGGCCAATTTATAATCGTCTTCTATTTGTCCAGATTCATCATCGGAACTACGAGTTGACCGGTTCTTATCCTCCTTCCGAAACAGAAGCGTCAGATTTGCACATCCATCTGTTTCTCCTTGTTTACACACCATCCAATCAATCGACTCCTGCATCTTCAAAATCGTAGTCCCGCCTCTCTCGTTCTCCAGCCCATGGTTCCACAACTTCTCCATTCCCGCAATAGAATCCTCAACGAGTGTATCGTAATTGAACGTGATAACAGTGTCCTCATGCATCAGTTGTTTCGTAAATCTGTCGATCTTTTCCGACAGCCCTTCTGCTTTCTTTTGCTTCTCACAAATTACTTCAACTGGGTTATATTCCATGTTTGACAAAATTGCTTCAATTCCTTCAGAGGTATTCCATGGCGTGCTTCCATTCCGTCGCCCAACCTGACAGAGTTGTTGCTTCATCTTCCAAATCTCAATCTCAAATTGAGCATAGTGAAAGACCTCTTCGATACCAACGGGCCTGTCCTGATTAACTCTTCGAATTCTTCTCTCTAAACTGTCAAACCACGCCACAGCTTCTTGGTCATCGATCTGACGAAATTTGGCTGTCAATAACTCTACTAATTCCGTAGCTAACGGAAGCCCAACTTGTTTCGAAAACCCAGCACCTAAGATAAAAACTTTCACTGCTTTCTCCCTTCATACCGAACAATGATTATACCTGCCCGAGTCGGACATAAAACGGCAAACACAGACTTCTTTCTTCTGTATAAGAATATTTCTCCCTTCCATTGATGTCATCTCGTATCTCGCATAGGGATATCCAAATGAATGCGTCAACACTGTCTCGTTCGGCATCGGTAAATTATAGACTAACACATTCTAGCAGATTTTTCGGGAAAAATGTAAGCAAGAGATTGCCACGGCCCTTCGGGCCTCGCAATGACATTTTTAGGGAGTTTTCTACAAAATGTAGCAATTCTGGCAGCGTTGTTTCTGTCAGACGAACCATTCGTCTTCGGGGTCGAAGGGGGGGATACAGACGTTTACGATTCTCATTTTTCCTACGGCCCGGTGGCGGCAGCCGGGCTTGATGAAGACGAGGTATTCAACTTTGTTCTTGTTGTCCTGGGGACTCCTGACGGAGAACAACACGAGCAACTCTTTGAAGTCGTTGCGAATCTCCATAATATTCACTTCTGAGGTCATCGACCGCCGCAAGGCGCTCTTCGGGAGGCCGGCTGAGCCAGTACTGAAGGTTCTGCCTGATCTCCGAGAAATTATCTAAATCATGTTTCTGTACGATTTTACGTATCAAGGCATTTACTTCTCTAATTGATCCGCATCGAGCCGATCCTTGTCTCGGCCAGTCGCGCGTTTATTTTTGATCAGATTGCCAAGAGACAGGATCGTGATAGACAGACCTTCCATTTCGACGATTTGCCGCTGTTGATAAGCGTCATCGAATCCGACGCCGCTTATTGTGGTGATTATATCGATCCGGCGGGGCGCGACACCTATCTGAAATACGATGCCGGGTTTGGCAAACGTAGTTTCGTCAATCTCATGGAGCGGGGCGCCGAATGCCGCCATTGAGCGATAGACCCGCTCAGAGTTCTGGGCCGACGGCTCGACCCAGATATCGATGTCGCCCGTCGCGCGGGGATATCCGTGCACCCCCATCGCATAGGCGCCGACCAGGAGAAACTTAACGCCGTTGTCCAACAAGACTTGCAACATGTCTTTGTAATCGCTGTTGAGCATAGTCCTGCCCTCTCAAAGACCACAGTTCGGCGGTCAGCTCCCAAATCATACCCAGACGCTCCGCTGGCGAAGCATCCACGAAGTTATCGTCCTCGTCGCTTAGTTTCCTTAGTCTGGTCCGATTTTTCTGAAGTCTAATCATCTTTGTATTATACCATTAAGTAGCAGCTTGTGCTAATCAAACCACTCGTCTTTTATATCAAAAAGCGGGATGCAGACGTTTACGATTCGCATCTTTCCAACAGCGCAGTGGCTTAATCCCCTCGCCCCAGCTTTTCATAGCATCTGGCCAGACTATTAGGTACAAACCTGGCATACTCCCCATCAGGAAACCTTTCAAGATAT
>Ga0315285_10005902_pt1 | contig 12599 bp, 14 predicted proteins | sample YL17G09_36_MG_FD_203698 | JGI IMG/M metagenome (GOLD analysis project Ga0315285, IMG submission 203698) | Sediment microbial communities from Yellowstone Lake, YNP, Wyoming, USA - YL17G09_36 | ecosystem: Environmental > Aquatic > Freshwater > Lake > Sediment | place: USA: Wyoming | collected... | reverse complement strand
CATCCTGGAAATACTGCCTCCGATTGTGGAAAGGCTGAGGAATATGTCCCCGGTTTATCGTAAAGCCATGGCCAAAAAGGCCTGAGAGCCATAAAAATCCGACAAAAGGAAGGATGAAGACATGTACACCCAAACCGTTATGGATCATTTCAAGAATCCCCGCAACGTGGGGGTCATCGAAGGGGCGGACGGGGTCGGAGAAGTGGGGAACCCGGTCTGCGGAGATATGATGACCTTTTACATCAAAGTCAAGGACAACGTGATCGAAGACGTGAAATTCCAGACCTTCGGTTGCGGAGCCGCCATCGCGGTTTCCAGCATGGTCAGTGAAATGGCCCTGGGAAAGACCATTGAGGAGGCTTTCCAGATCACCAATAAGAAGGTGGCGGAGGCGCTGGAGGGTCTCCCCAAGCAGAAAATGCATTGCTCCAACCTGGGGGCCGACGCCCTGCACAAGGCCATCGAGGATTACAAAATGAAAAAGGAAGGGAAGGCTTACAAGCCCACCCCCAAGAAATGCTACTGTCCCTTCTGCGACGTGGAAAATCCCAACGAGGCGGCGTTCTGCACCGGGTGCGGGAAGGGATTGCAAGACGAGCACGAACACGGGCACTGATCCTTTTCGGGGTTAATGGCCCCCTGAATTCTTAGGAGGGTTTCCCATGACCAAGCAGGATATTCTAAGGGAGCTGAATCACATTCTCGACCCTGACCTACGGGATCGCAGCATCGTGGAGATGGGATTCGTCCGGGAGGACGACATCGAGGTCAAAGAGGAAGAGATTCAGGTCTCTTACACCGTGGGAGGCCCCCTCTGTCCGTACAGCGCGGCGGTGGGGATCATTATCCATTACACCCTGCATGAGAGATTCAAGAAGCGGATCAAGGTCCGCATGAAAGAGGGACATTACCAGCAGGAACTGGTCAATCAGATTCTGGGGGACGAGGCGCAGTTCAATGAATTGTTGGAGAAGATCAAATCCCAGAATCTCCTTTCTACCTGCCTGCGGGCTTAGGCTTATCTCCCTTCGACTTTTTCCTTCGGACCCTCGATTCCGTATTGAGGGTCTTTCTATTTTTCTTGACTTTGAAATCGCCGAAGATTCCCTGTCCCCCATCACTTTTCGCCAAGCAGGCGCAAGATGAATCGAATTTCAGGCATTGCCCGGCCCGGAAGCAAGGGCGTTGCGCGCAAAAACCATAAGGCGCCCCTCATTTTCTGGGCCGGGCGGGCAATTTAAATGCGGAATGCCGATTGCGGAATGCGGAATGGAAAAAAAGAAAGCAAAGAATTCCGAATTCCACATTCCGAATTCCGAATTTGGTAACGCCCGGAGGGCCCGCCTCATTCTGCGGAAGCACGGGGGGATCTCCGGGGCAAATTGTTTTCCCGCCGATGCTTTTTCCGCGCAACGCCCTTGCTTCCGGTCCACAAGTTTGCTTTTCCGCAGGAAAGAGAATCGCAAAAGTAAAGGGGGGGGTTCCCTGTCGGGTTGACAGAGCCGGGCAGGGGTGATAGATAGAATACGGGGCAATTTTCAATCATACGAGGGAGTTGGAAATCACTGTGGGTTTTTTTGTTACTCTCGAAAACCTCTGCGTTCTCTGCGTTCTCTGTGGTGAACTTTTAGTAAATAATTGAATGGAGGAAATATGAAGGTTTACTTGGGAGAAGTCATCCATCCGGACGCGGTCGCCCTTCTGGAGAAACATGCCCAGGTCGTTCGTCCCCAAGACCATTCCCGGCAGGCCTTCCTGGAAGCGCTCCAAGAGGTGGACGGCATGGTGGCCCGCAAAGTGAACGTGGGAGCGGAAGAGATGGACCGGGCGCCCAGGATGAAAATCATCGCCCGCCATGGGGTTGGGCTGGATTCGGTGGACCTGGAGGAAGCTACGCGGAGGGGGATTCTGGTTACCTATACTCCCGGTGCGAACCGGGAGTCCGTGGCCGAGCTGGCCCTGTCCTTCATGCTGGCCCTGGCCCGGAGAATTCCCCAGGCGCAGAAAGCCATGGCGAACATGCCCAAGGGGGATATCGGGATTTTCAGCGCCCTCCTGAAACAGTACAACCTGACGGGTATTGACCTGGAGGGCAAGTCGCTGGGGATCATCGGGACGGGCCGCATCGGGTCTACCGTGGCGCGAAAATGCATCGCTGCCTTTGACATGAAGGTAAAGGGTTACGACCCCTATGTATCCTCGGAAGTCATGAAGTCCTTCGGGGTAGAGAAAGTGGAACGTCTGGGAGACATGCTTCCGAAGATCGACTTTCTCACCGTCCACTGTCCTCTGACTCAGGAGACGAAGGGGATGGTCGGCAAAAAAGAGCTGGCCCAGATGAAAAAAGGGGCTTACGTGATCAACACCGCCCGGGGCGGAATCGTGAACGAGAAAGCCCTCCTGGAGGCCCTCAACTCCGGCCATATCGCCGCCGCGGCGCTGGATGCCTGGGAGATTGAACCCCCCGACCCCAAAGATCCTCTCCTGAATCATCCCAACCTTATTGGAACCCCCCACTACGGGGGGACCACGGAGGAGAGCCTCTACCGGGTGGGGATTGCCGCAGTCGAAGAAGTGCTCCGGGTTCTGCGCGGGGAACCCCCCAAGCACCCAGTCAACCCTGAAGTGTTGAAAAAGAAAGGATTGGAATGATGGAACATTGGAATAATGGAAGAAAAATGGAATATTGGAATGATGGAATGCTGGAATATTGGGTAAAAAACCTTCCCAGCCTGCCATTATTGAAACCCATTATTCCACTATTCCATTATTCCACCCTAACGGTGCGCTGATGATCCCCATCGTTTCCATCGTCGGCACCTCTGACAGCGGCAAGACCACCCTCATCGAAAAGCTGGTCCCCGAACTCGTCCGCCGGGGTTATAAGGTCGCCACTATAAAACACGATATTCACGGTTTTGAAGTGGACCGGGAAGGGAAAGACAGCTGGCGGCACAAGCAGGCCGGAGCTCACACCGTGGTCATCTCCTCCCCCCAAAAACTGGCCTTGATCCGGGATGTGGACCATGATGCCGAATTGGCGGAGCTGCGGGACAAGTACATTCAGGATGTGGACATCATCCTCTCGGAAGGTTTCAAGAGAAACCCCCAGCCCAAGATTGAAGTCTTCCGCAAGGAGAGCCGCCGGGAGCTGCTCTGCACCCGGGAAGACAACCTCCTGGCCATCGCCACCAACCAGCCCTTCCACATCGGCGTCCCCTGCTTCGACCTGGAGGACGCCCGGGGCATGGTCGATCTGATCGAAGAAAAATTCCTGAAGGGGAAAGAGTCCCCCCGGGTTCAGATGAAAGTCAACGGACAGAATGTTCCCCTTTCCCCGTTCGTTCAGAAATCGATCATCGGGACGGTGCGGGGAATGGTCTCCGCCTTAAAAGGATGCGAATCCCCCCAGCGGATCGAACTTCTAATTTTTCCCGACGAGGATACCAAGGAACCCCATGCATGATGAATATGGTATTTTAATCCGCAATCCCCATTCGAACTTGCCCCCCTTCACTTTTGCGATTGCCTTTTCTGCGAAAAAGCAAGCTTGTGGCCCGGAAGCAAGGGCGTTGCGCAAAAAAAGCATCGGCGGGAAAAGAATTCCCGCCGGAGATCCAATCGTGTTTCCGCCGAAGGAGGCGGGCCTATCGGGCGCCCGGCCGGGCGCCCCTACAACGGAATCACCCTGTTCTTGGAGAAAGAATGGCTTGCCCGCCCGTTCCAAGAAATGAAACGTGCCTCATGGTTTTTTGGCGCAACGGCCTTGCTTTCGGGCCGGGCAACGGCCGAAATTCAATAAGGCATACAATTACTTGCCGGAAAGTGAAGGGGGGCAAGCCATTTGAAAGATTGCTGCATGGAGCCTGATGAATTTCAACAATTGATGAAAGCCCGGCAGGGCGTCTACGATCTGCTGCGCTGCTTCTTCCTCCAGGAACCGACCGAGGCCCTCTTCCAGGCGCTCCGGGAAGAGGATGTTCTTAAGAACCTCTCCGGCTACCATCCGGAATTGGATGAAGGGGTGCAGATGCTGGGCGAGATCATCTCCTCTCCCCGCGTGCCGCAGCTGGTCCCCGACCTCCTCCAGGAGTTCACCCGCCTCTTCGTGGGACCCTCGCCCGTGCCCCTCTATGAATCCGTGTATCGTTCCCAGAGCGGCCTGGTGATGCAGGAGGAGACCCTGGCGGTCCGCAAAAAATACATGGAAGCGGGGCTGGTGGTCCACCCCGACCGTTCGTTTCCGGATGATCATATCGGGGCCGAGCTGGAATTTGTCTTTTACCTCTGCCAGAAGGCCGCGGAAGCCCCAAAAACGGAAGAGCTTTTCCCCTGGCTTAAGATGCAGCAGGTTTTTTTCCTGGACCATCTGAACCACTGGGTTCCTCCTTTGTGCGACCGGCTTTTCCAGGAGGCTGAGTCACCCTACTTCAAGGGGATCGCCAAGACGACCAAGGGTTTTATTGCCTGGGATTTCGAGGAGATTGTCTCCCATTTTTTTGATTAGTAGGGGCGTTCCCCCGAATTTCGGTCAAAATGGGGGATGGCCTTTTGCCCTTGATAATATATCCCGGTAAGAATATACTTAAATAAAGAACCACTGAGGAGGTGAGGGATTTGTTTGGACTGGGCAGTCAAGAGCTGATCATCATCCTGGCCATCGTTTTCCTGATCTTCGGGGCCAAGAAGCTTCCGGAGATCGGGTCAGGGCTGGGCAAGGCCATTAAAAACTTCAAGGGCGGGGTGAAATCCATCGAGGAGGGACCTTCCGAAAAGCCACCCGAAAAGATGAAGGAAGAAGCCAAAGATTCCGGTGGAACCAAACCCGTTTGATTCTCTTCGTGGCGATTTTCTCATCCTCGAATCTCTGAAAAATTGCCTCCCTTCCTTCTATCCCAATCAGTCATGAACCTGATCCGGGGGATGTCTCCTCTGGGGGCTCTCCTTCGGTCACCTTTTTCACGGGCCGCGTAGCAAAGGAAAAGCTTCCTTTGGGGGTCCTCTCCATTCCGGAGGAATTGAAAGGCCAGAACCCATGAACCAGAACCCGGAAGGCCAATCGATCAATTGGGATTTAACCGATCTCTACCCGACTCCCCGCGAGCCGGCCTGGGTTCACGACCTGAATCAGGCTCTGGAACGGGCCAGACAGTTTCAGAGGTCCTATAAAAATGCGGACTTAACCACTCTTTCCCCTGCCGCTTTCCTTCAAGCCTTGAAGGAATACGAATCCATCCAGGAAGAAGGGTTGAAACCCTTTCTGTACGCCAGCCTTCTTTTTTCCGAGGACTCCCAGAACACGGAATACAAGACCCTGCTCCAGAAGGCCAAGGAGCAGTGGAACGAGATAGAAAACCAGCTCCTTTTCTTCCGCCTCGCTCTCATCGGCCTTCCCGAGGACCCACTGCGGGAATTTCTGTCCCATCCTCCCCTGAAAAAATATGAACACGTCCTGCATTTCCTCCGCCGATTCCGGCCCTTTACCCGGGGGGAAAAAGAAGAAGAAATCCTCAGCCGGAAGAACCTGACCGGAAGGTCGGCCTTCACCACCCTTTTCGATGAATACAGCGGGTCCTTCTCCTTCCGCCTCGAAGTGGAGGGAGAGGAGAAGGAACTCACCGGGAGCCAGATGCTCTCCCTTCTCTATTCTCCCGACCGGAGCCTCCGGGAAAGGGCCTTTCGGACCTTTCTCCAACGGCACGGTGAGAATCACCTGGTTTTGGGCTCCATTTTCAACGCTCTCATTCTGGACGGCCAGGTGGAGGATGACCTCCGCGGATACCAGGGCCCCATGCATCGCACCCATCTGGAGAACGAAATTTCTCCCGAAACCGTGGAGCTGATGATGGAGGTGACGGAGAGCCACTATGCCCTGGCCCAGGAATACTTCCAGGTCAAAGCTTGCCTTCTGGGGCTGCCGAAGTTGAAGAACTATGACCTTTATGCCCCCCTTCCCGGAGGCAGGAAGGGAATCCCCTTCGACGAGGCCAGAGGCCTTCTTCTGCAATCCTTCCAGGAATTTCACCCTCTCTTCGGCCAGATCGCCGGGGAGTTTTTTAAAAAACGATGGATCGATGGGCCCCCCCGGAAAGGAAAGTACGGGGGAGCCTTCTGCTCCGGCATGACCCCTTCCCTGCACCCCTACATCCTTCTGAACTACACGGGCAATATGAGAGATGTACTCACCCTGGCCCATGAGATGGGGCATGGAATCCACTTCTACCTGGCCCGGCGGCAAACCCTGATGAATTTTGACCCTCCCCTCACCCTGGCAGAAACGGCTTCCGTCTTCGGGGAGCTGGTCATGACTAAGGCCCTTCTCCGGGAAGAGCGGGATTTGACGGTCCGCCTCGCCCTGCTCTGCATTGAAATTGAAGACATGATCGCCACCGTTTTCCGCCAGAACGTCCTGACCCGGTTCGAGCAGCAGGTCTATCAAAGACGGCGCGAGCGCCTCCTGAGCAGCGAGGAAGTTGGAGATCTGTGGTGGCAGGCGAACGCCAGACTCTTCGGCGACAGTGTCGAAATGATTCCCGAATACCGCTGGGGCTGGGCTTATATCTCCCATTTCATCCATTCGCGTTTCTATTGTTACAGCTACATTTTCGGCGAGCTGGTCTCGCTGGCCCTGTTTCAGAAATACGAGGAGGAAGGCCCTTCCTTCCTGGATCCGTTGACCCATCTGCTGGAACGGGGCGGCTCCGGAAGCCCGCATGAGCTTTTGAAAGAGGCAGGGGTTGATATCGCGCGGGCGGATTTTTGGCAAAAGGGATTCCGGGTGATCGGCCAGCTCCTCGACGAGCTCAAAAGCCTCGGGCCCTGGGAAAAAATCTGCGTCGGGCCTGCAGTCTAGGCCGCAGGAAAAGCCAAGCCATTTATGCACAGCATCATGATTGGACTAAGAATTTCTTATTGGTAAGAGAAAATGATTCCGCTAAAATCACATCGTGGCATAGCCGCAGCCAAATGATATCACCCCTTTCCTCTCCTCCCCCATCAAGGGGGAGGGGCTAGGGAAGGAAGATGAATACGCGCGACCAAAAGAAAGGCTTTATCTAGGACCACGCGCCTTCCAGAAATCCCCCCTTTGCCCCCCTTTTTTAAAGGGGGGTGGGAGGGATTTCTGAGGCTGACTTTCAAAATCAAATTTTCTTTACAAACTGTAGAGAGTTTGCAGGTAAGTAGTATTGCTCGCTAACCGCGGAGTCTGCAGATCGGGGGAAAGAATAATGGCGCGAAGGATCCACCGGGGCGAGGAAATTTTCGGAAAGACCAAAAAGCTTTTTCAGGACCGGGAAGGAGCCATCCATCAAGGCGCCCCCGCCCTCCCCATGGATGGGCTCCCCCGCTATGACCTGGAATCAGGCCCATCCGAGGTCCCCAAGGAAAAATTATTGCGGGAAAGCCTGGATATCGCCGGGCAAATCCTGCAAACGGAGCAGGTTCTCCCCCTTGCCGATCTGGCCCACCGCATTGTGGAAGAGCTCATGGTCAACCCGAATTACACCTATCGCGAATTGCTGGCTTCATTGAAAGAGGACCCCCGATTCTCGGTGACCAGCGGCCAGCTGGTCAGCCTGCCATCGGTGGAAAATCCCGCGGATATTTTCTTCCGGAAGATCGCCCGGATGAAAAAAACCCGGAGAGACCGATAATGGAAGGAGAACGATCGAACAGGAAATGGAGATGACCAAAGGAAAGCCGGTTCACACGCGCAAGATTAAAATCAATGCCTTTGACCTGGGGGATCAACAGGTTCTGGTGGAAGGAGAGCTGCTGGACACCCGGCCCGTTGGTTCCGAAGAAAAGGGGGAAGGGCTCAGAACAATACACCGCCTCTTCGCCCGCATCCGGGTCCAGGGACCCGACCTCACCATCACTCATGTGGATGCGGAGATGAAACGGATCCCCAGGGAGGGCTGTCCGGAGGCTCTGCCGGCGGTTCAAAAACTGGCGGGCCTCCGGATTATCTCCGGGTACACCCAGAGGGTAAAGGACCTGATCGGGGACGTGAAAGGATGTTCCCACCTGACCAGTCTTTTCTTGACCATGGGACCGGTGGCCGTTCAGGGATACTTCGCCGCCTACGGAAGGAAAGGGGCGGCCCGGACTCCCGATAACCCGGCCTTCGCCCGGTTGCTCAACAGCTGCCATGTCTGGCGGGATGATGGGCCCTTTGTGCGGTCTCTGATGGGTGCATTAAAAAAGGGGAAAAAGGAAGTCTAGGATGTTCTGGTGGGCCAAGTTCATTTTCTTCTCCGCCCTGGCCGTTTTCTTCCTCGAATTTGGGATTGAAGAGATGATCCGGGCCTACCGTCTCAAGAATCCGGTGGAATTTCTGGCTTCTTTTTTCTCCGCCAGTTTCATCATCCTCATCAGCGGGACACTCTTGGTGGCCTTCATCTGGCGGATGGTGCGGAGAGCCAAAGGAAAAGATGGGGTCAAGGATGCAGGGGAGGAAGAGGCCTGAAGGAAGAATCTTTGGCCCTTTTCGGTTTTAAATTTAAATTGGGAGGAGCGAATGATGAACGTAAATTTCGACTTGAGCGGCAAAATTGCGATCGTGACCGGCGGGGGCCGGGGCATCGGCCGGGCGATTGCTCTGGGGCTGGCCAAGGCCGGGGCCTCGGTCGTCGTCACCAGCCGAACCCAGAAAGAGATCGATGCGGTTGTCGAAGAGATTAAAAAATCGGGCGGAAAAGCCCTGGCGATGGTGACCGATCTCACCGTGAATGATCAGTTGGAAAACCTGGTCCAGGCGACCGTCAAGGAGTTCGGGAAGATCGACATCCTGGTGAACAATGCCGCCCGCAGCTTCCTGCGCAGCCTCATGGACCTGCGGGAGGACGGATGGGACAAGGTTTTCAACACCAACGTGAAAGCCGTGTGGTTGCTGAGCCGGTTGGTGGCCCGGAAGATGATGGAGCAGAAGAGCGGGCGGATCATCAACATCACCACCGTGGGGGCGGAGAAGGCTGAGCTGGGCATGGCCGCCTACGGGTGCAGCAAGGCGGCGCTGAAGATGCTCACCCGCTGCATGGCCCGCGAATGGGCCCAATTCGGAATTCAGGTCAATGCCGTGGGTCCCGGCCTGACCAAGACGGATTTCAGCAAGCCCATCTGGTCCAACCCGGAAGTGGCCAAGCACGTCTCTGCGGCCATCCCCATGGGGAGGCTGGCCGAGCCCGAGGAGATCGTAGGTTCGGTCCTCTTCCTCGCCTCGGACGCCGCCCAATTCATTACCGGCCATTCCATATATGTCGACGGCGGAACTCTGACCACCTAATTTACTTGCCACCCCTAGTCCCATCAATGGAAGCATTTCCCTCCCCCTCGACGGGGGAGGGCCCGGGTGGGGGTGATCTGGCCAAATTCTCCCCATCTTAAAGAAATCGGTTTCGCCGTCAACGGAATATGATCCAAACACAGCAAATCGGCCCCGTAAAAATCTTTTTTGGCAAACTTCCCTCCTACCCCTACTGCAACACCCTTTTGGTCAAAGGCCGGCAGACCCTTCTGGTGGACCCCGCCTGCGAAGAGAAGGCCCTCCGGGCGCTGGCAGGAGATGAAAAAATCGACTACCTCTTCAACACCCACTACCACCCCGACCATATCCGCTACAATCCGCTTTTCGACGGCATTGAATTTTGGGCGCACCGCGATGACGCCCCCTGCTTCCGTTCTCTCGATTCCATGGCCGAATGGGTGGGGGTGAAAGGGACGCCTTACGAGCAAACCTGGAAAGCCACCTTGACCAAGGCCTTTGGATTTCGGGAAAGGAAGGAGGTAAGAGAGGTAGCGGATGGAACCGCCCTGGACCTGGGGGGAGTGACCCTAAAATTCCTCCACTTTCCCGGGCACACCCCCGGCCTCACCGGTTTTCTGATCCCCGAATTCGAGATTCTTTTTCTGGCCGATATGGAGCTCTCCCCCGCCGGTCCCTGGTATCACAACAAAAAAGCCAGTATCCAGAGCATCATCGACTCGGTGGAGAAAATCCGCAAAATCCAGGCTGCCTCTTATATCCCTTCCCACGGCCAGGAGATTTTCCGGAAAGACATCGGGCCGCGCCTGGACCGGTACCTGGAAAACATCTACTCCCGTGAGAGAAAAATCCTCGAAGCCCTCTCTACTCCAAAAACGCCCGACGAACTCGCTTCCCTGAGCCTGATCTCCGGCTTTCGTCTCTCGCCAAGCCAGGTCTGGTTTCTCTTCGAAAAAACCATGATCGAAAAACACTTGGATCGGTTATTGGAGCAGGGGAAAATAGCCAAAAACGGCGATACCTTTCAAAGGGAAGCGGACTGAATTATAAGATGAGCTTCTTGTAAAATTCATTTCCTCCGTCATTCCGGCGAAAGCCGGAATCCAGAATTTCCTGAAAATCCTGGATTCCGGGTCGCGCTTCGCTTGCCCGGAATGACAACTTTCTCCTTCTTTCAAGAGTTTTGCCAGAGGCTCAGATATTTTCCCTTTATCTTTTTTTCTTAACGGAATAAAATCAATTCCATTGCGGGTCAAAATGAAAGATCAGCGCCTCGAGCCGGAGAAAAGGAAAATATTGATTCGGGATCAACCCGGGAAAAGGGAGAAGCCGACGGTTGATTCCCTTGAACGCCTCCGCCAAAAGGCCGAAGAAAAAGGATGGATAAAGAAAAAAGCCCATAGCCCATAGCTCATAGCTCATGGCTGATGGCGAATAGCTTCATTTTACATATGGAGGGAATCCATGAACTTTCCAAAGGACGTGAAGTACACCAAGGATCACGAATGGGCCCGGGTTGATGGAAAAGTGGCGGTGGTGGGGATTACGGATTTTGCCCAGGAAAAGCTGGGCAGCATCGTTTTCGTCGAACTTCCCCCGCGCGGCAAGTCGGTGAAAAAAGGAGAGACGGTGGTCACCGTGGATTCGGTGAAGGCCGTGGCCGAGGTCTATTCCCCCTTGAGCGGGCAGGTGGAAGAGGCCAACGAATCCCTGAAGGATTCCCCGGAAATCATCAACCAGGATCCTTACGGCCAGGGGTGGATGGTGAAGATCAAGATTTCCGACCCTGCCGAACTGGGCACCCTCATGACTCCGGAAGCCTACCAGGCCTTCGTGGCCGCAGAAGAGGCGAAAGGATAGGAAATGCGCTACCTTCCGATTGCGGAGAGCGACCTGGCGGAGATGCTCCGGACCGCGGGAATCAGCCGGATGGAAAACTTGGCCGATGTTCTCCCCGACAACCTGCGTCTGAAAAGAGACCTGGACCTCCCCTCCCCTCTTTCGGAGATGGAGCTTGTGCAAAAACTGCGCTCTCTCAGCGAGGCGGGGAAATCGGGGAAACCCATGGTTTCTTTCCTGGGGGCCGGGGCCTACGACCACTTTACTCCCTCCGTCGTGGACCATGTGCTGCGGCGCTCGGAGTTTTACACCGCTTACACCCCTTACCAGCCGGAGGTCAGCCAGGGGACGCTCCAGGCTGTATTCGAGTTCCAGACCCTCATCTGTCAGCTCACCGGAATGGACATAGCCAATGCTTCGGTCTATGACGGCGCTTCGGCGGTGGCCGAGGGCGTCCTGATGGCCCAGCGAATCAAGGGTCGGAAGAAATGCCTCCTCGCCCGCTCTCTTCACCCCGAATACCGGACCGTCACCCAGACCTACACCCATCCCCTGGGGCTGGAACTGGTTCCCATTCCTTTTGCGAAGGAAGGAGCCCTGGATTGGGGAGCTTTCGAAAAGGCTCTGGACAAAGAGGTCAGCTCGGTCGTCATCCAGCAGCCCAACTTCTTCGGCTGCCTGGAAGATGTGGAGCGGATCGGCCGGTTGGCCCACGCCCATGATGTCCTGTTGGTCGTGGCTGTGGCCGAGCCTCTCTCCCTGGCCCTGCTCCAGCCTCCGGGAGCGCTCGGGGCGGACCTTGTGGTCGGGGAGGGGCAAAGTTTCGGCAACCCGGTCAGCTTTGGCGGGCCTTACATCGGGTTCTTCGCCAGCAAAGAGAATTATCTTCGCTCCATGCCGGGAAGATTGGTGGGGGAAACGGTGGATTTAGAGGGACGCCGCGGGTTCATCCTGGCGGTCGCCACCCGGGAACAGCACATCCGTCGGGAAAAGGCCACCTCCAACATCTGTACCAACCAGGCCCTGTGCGCCCTGGCGGTGCTCGTTTTCCTGACGATCATGGGGAAAGAGGGCCTGCGGGAGCTGGCGGAGATCAACCTGAGCAAGTGCGAGTACGCCAAGAGAAGGCTGGCGGAGACACGCCCGCTCCGCTTTTCAGCTCCGACCTTCAATGAATTTGTAGTGTCTCTGAAGGGAGATCCGGATCATATTCTTCGAAAACTCTCCGAGCAAGGAATCATCGCAGGCCTTCCCCTGAAGCGGTTCTATCCGGAAATGAAGAACGAAATCCTGATCTGCGTGACGGAGAAGCACAGCCGGGAGGACATCGACCGGTTCGCTGAAAATTTGGAAAAGGCATAGCTTTAGTTAGCCACAGAAGACACAGCGCGGCTTCGCCGCAACCAAAAGGAATCACCCCCTCCCTCCCCTCCCCCCTCGAGGGCATAAGCGCTAACTTAATCCCCCCTTTGAAAAAGGGGGGAAGGGGGGATTT
>Ga0315285_10005901_pt1 | contig 12600 bp, 9 predicted proteins | sample YL17G09_36_MG_FD_203698 | JGI IMG/M metagenome (GOLD analysis project Ga0315285, IMG submission 203698) | Sediment microbial communities from Yellowstone Lake, YNP, Wyoming, USA - YL17G09_36 | ecosystem: Environmental > Aquatic > Freshwater > Lake > Sediment | place: USA: Wyoming | collected... | reverse complement strand
TCTCTCTCTCCCCTCCTTCTCTCTCTCTCTCTCTCTCTCTCTCTCTCTCCCCTTTCATCCCTTCTCACGCCGTGATGGCCAGCAGCGCCGCGGTCACGGGCGGCAGGCTCGCCAGCACGGTGGCCGCGACGCCGATCAGAGCGTACCCGAGAGCGCAAAACGGCAAAGCATCGGGCTCGCTCCTCGCCAGCGCTGCGGTGCCCAAACCGTGCGCGGCCCCCGCCGTCGCGAGCCCGCGCGCGATCGGGTCCCGGTACCCCGCGGCGTCGAGAAGCGCCTGCGCGCAGTTGGCTCCCAGCAACCCTGTCAGCACGACTCCCGCCGCGGCGATCGACGCGGGCGCCCCAAGCGCCTCGGCGATGGGAAGGGCGAGCGCGACGGTCACCGACCTCGGCACGAGCGCCCTCGAGATCTCGGGCGACAGGCCGAGGACCTGGCGCGCGGCGGCGGCCGTCGCGAACATCGAGAAGGCCGCGGAGCCGACCGCCGCGCCGCCGATCTCGAGCCTGTGCCTCGCGATCAGGCCCCGCTGCGCGTGGATGCGGAAGCCGTACGACAGGATGACGACGCCCAGCAGCGACATCAGCACGTCGCCCGCGCCCGCCGCGGCGCCGCCGGCGCCCTTGGTCAGGTACGAGGCCAGCGCGGCCTCGTAGCCGCGGCCCGTCGCGGCGCCGACGAGCGCGACCGCGGCGTTGGCCGCCGCGGCGCAGCTGATGACGGGGTGGACGACGGCGCGGAACGCGGCCGGGGCGGCGACGCCGGCCAGGTACCCCAGGACGGTCGAGGCGAGCGAGAAGAGCAGCACGGCCTGCGGCGCCGCCGCGGGGCCCGAGGCGGCGAGGGCCGCGCCGGAGCAGGCCGCGACGGCGCCCCAGCCCACGTAGTGCCTCCGGGAGAAGGGCGCCGGCGCGTCCGAGGGCGGCGGGGCGCCCAGGGGCGTCTTCGCCGCGCTGCGGATCGCGACGGCGACGGCGGCCGTCGCCAGCAGCGTCGCCGGCATGCCGAGCACGACGACCGCGAGCATCTTGGCCAGGTCCGACCCCGGGATGCCCCTGACGGCCAGCGGCAGGACCACGAGCGAGGGCACGTAGAAGAGCGGCAGCCAGCGGGAGACCCAGTCGAGCCCCGGGGCGGCGAGCTGCTGGGCCCGGTCCGCGGCGCGCGGGCTCGCGGCGCCGAGCGCCGAGAGCGCCGCGATGATCAGCAGCATGCCGACGAGGGCCGGGGGGAACGAGAGGCCGACCTCCTTGGCTCCCGCCTTGAGGGCGCTGTCGCAGGCGAAGAGCGTGCCCACGAGGGCGAGCTTGGGGCCGTACTCGGTCGCAGCGGCGGCCAGAGACGAGAGGGCGCCGGACAGAGAGAAAGGGGAGGAGCCGCGGCCGCCGCTACCTCCCTTGGCCATCATTTCGGCGAGGGGGTTGGCGAATCTCCTCTTACGCCTCCAGGCAGAGATCCAGGCTCGGGCCTCGGCGACGTTGGGGGCCACGTCCCTTGAGGAAGGGGTGGAGACGAGGGCGGAGGCGCCGGAGCGGGTTCGCCTGTAGAAGTGAAGAAAGAGAGTGAATTTTCATTTTTTTTTCAGTTTTTTTTTGGGGGGGGGGGGAGTCGACGCTTTGCGGCCTCCGGTTCTCCTTCTTGTTGTTGTTGTGTCTCCGTTTTTTTTAGAAGGGCGAAAACAAAGAAAACGCACCAGGCCTCGATCCACGCGCGGGCCTCTGTGGCGTTGGCTGCTGCGATCGCGGTCGCAGTCGCGGTCTCCGGGGCGGCCGAAGAGGAGGCGACGACGGCGGGACGGCGGGGAGTAGCGGGAGCGGCTGCTGTTTTTTTGTTTTGATCGATCGAATTCGTTCGGTGGAGGGCCGGAGCACGGTCAGGGGAGGCTCAGACCTCGGGAGGGGGCTCAGGCCCTCGTGTCGAGCCCCATGTGGTGCGAAGAGGCTCGGGGAAAAGGAAGAGAGCACAGGGAGGGAGCGGTAGCGACAGGGACGAGAAGGGTGCAGCGGAAGGAGAAGTCAAGACCAAGCTCGTCGATCGTTGGAGATAAAAAAGAAAATGCTTTGAAATGTCGAGCAGTTTTGAAGCCGGTATGCCATCTTCCACGCCTCCAATCGCTACGACGGATCCGCACGCGCCTCTTCTTTCCCCGTCAACCGAGCATCAGGCGAAAAAAGGACCCGAGGCGAGGCTCTATCGCAATTGGGGAGAAGGAGAAAGAGAAGAGCAACAAAACAAAACACGCACAGAAAGACTTTGTCGTTGAGCCCGCAAAGGGAGCCCTCGTGTGGATCCTTTGCGCGCGCCCCGTGGAGTGGGAGGCCGTGGGGCGCATATGAAGCTTCTGAGAGGGAGGAAAGGGGGGCGATCGGGCGCGATTCAATGGAGAAAGTCGCGTTCGAAAGTGCTCGGCAAAGGAAAAACCAAAAAAGTAAGAAAAATCCAAGCCAAAGCGGCCAAACAAGAACTCTCACTTTCTTCTTCTTCTTGCTGTCTCCTTCTTCCTCTTCCTCCTTCCAGTCCAGCAGCAGCACGGCCGTGATGCAGCGCTCCCTCGCGCGAAACGCGCGCGTCGGCGTCGTCGTCTCCGGCGGCGCTCCCAGCGTGCGGCCCGTCGCCTCGGCGGGGGGAGCTCCCCGAGGAAGAGGCTGCGAGGCCCTTGCCAATGCTCCGTCGCCTCGAGTCCTCCAGCTCGCTCCTTCTTCTCTCCTCCGCCGCCGCCGCTCTCCTTCCCTGATCGCCCGCGCCTCGGAAGACGGAAGCAACAGAAGCGGAGGTTCCGACGACGACGAAAAGGTGAGAGAGTCTATTTGAGTGATAGAGAAGAGAAGGGAAGAGATGTCGACTCAATTGCCGGCGTCGTGGTTCGATCTCAACCTCCCCGACCTCAACTAAAAACCAAAAAAAATCCTCCAGATCGAGTTCGGCTACACCCGCAAGGACGTCATCCTCATCGGCGGCGGCGTCTTCGCCGCGGGCTACGCGATGTACTATGGCCTCCAGGCCGCCGGCGTCGAGCAGGGAATGGCGGGGAACTACGTGCAGCTGATCATCTTCTGCCTGCTGTGCTTCGGCTGGGTCGGCTCCTACCTCTGGCGCGTTGCCTCTAAGAACATGAGCTACGCGAAGCAGCTGGAGCAGTACGAGAACGCGGTGATGGCGAAGAGGCTGGAGGAGATGCCCGAGGCCGAGCGGGCGAAGCTGCTGGCAGAGGCCGAGGAGGAGAGCGCCGCCGCTGCCGCCGCCGCCGCTGCCGCGTCGAGGGGCGGGAGCGGTGGAGGAGGTCGCTAGGAAAAGTTTTTCGTTTTTCTACTCTTGTTTGTAAAATTCTACCCACCCACCCACCCACCCCACGCGTTCTTTCCAATTCGATAAAAGAGGCGTTTGAGTCCTATTCTAGTTCTACAGAGCGACGAACGACAGGGAGAAAGAAGAAAAAGGAGGGAAAAAGTGCTTGACGACGATGACCCCCTCTTCCTCCTTTCCTCCTTTCCCTCTTCCCCCGCTGCCCCCGCTGTTCCCGTCGAGCGCATCACTCCTCCTTTGCCACTCGCCGCCTCTCCAACTCTCGCCTGGTCATCCTCTCGTCGAACGCACGCAGCAGCTCCTTCTCCGCCTCCTTCGCTGCCTCCTCCTCCCGGAGCTCCTCCGCCGTTCCGGGCAGAGGCGCGACGTCGACGGCGGCGCTCGCGGCGTCGGGGCCGCCAGAGCCGGCCTCGCGTCCAAAACGGCCGACAGAGAAGGAGCCGACCCCTGCGGCGACGACGGTGCCGACCGCGGCGGCGGCTGCCAGCGCGGCGAGCTGCGCCGCGAGCAAGACCCCAAGGCCGGTGAGGGCCGCCACGGCCGCCCCCGCGGCGGCCACGAGCGCCAGGGGCCCCAGGAGAAAGGAGAACATCGTGAATGCGACCGCGGCGAACATCAGAGCGGCCGGGAGCATCAGCAGCGGCAGGGCGAGGAGGGACAGGAGGCCGCCGGGGACAAGGAGGACTGCGGCGGCGAGCGCCGCTGCGCCGGCAGGGAGGAGCTGCCGGGCGAGGAGCTGCTGCTGTTGGCTTTGTTGTTGTTTTCTTTGTTCGTTGTTGTTGCTGCTCCTCTGTTGCCGGGGGTCCCGGCTTTTGTTGCTTTCGTAGGAGGCGGTGGCGGCGACGGCGGAGGAAGAGGGAGACAGAGAGGAGCGGAGTCGGAGTCGGCCGACGACGCGACAGAGCGTCGGCGACGACGAATGCGTGCGATTCCCCCCCGTCGCCCTGGTCAGCAGCATCGGCGCGTGCCTCTGTGTGGGGGCACAGGGCATCATCTCGGGCTGTTCTTGAAGGAACGCGAGACGGAAGCAGACGCGGGAGAAGGTGGCTCGAAAACGAAGCTCGCAAGGGATCGAAGGGGCCTGCTGTCCGCGGCTCCGTCTCTGCAACTGTGACTCATGTTCATTGCGGTGTTTTGCATTTCACGTTTTCAAAAAACCTTCGCTCCCTCAAAACATGAACCTCTTCAGCTCCCCGTCCTGCTCAAAGGGCCGCATCAGGAAGACGCGCACAACGGCGGCGAGGACTCCGACGTAGAGGAGAAGAGCAAGCGCGAGCTGCCCCGGAGAAGGCGGCGGCGCGGGAGCAGGAGAAGAGGGCGAGGGGCGGCCTCCTCCTCCCCCTCGGCCCCCCCTCCCGGCGGGCGCCGCCCCCGCGAGCGCCGCGACCGCCACGGTCGGGGTGAAGTACCGGAACTCGAGCAGCGGCGACGGCACGAGCGAGAGCGCCGCGGCCAGCGCGAACCCCAGGAACCACGCTCGGGGGAACCCGTTCGTCGCCGAGGGGGGGGAGGGGGCGCCGGTCAGGAGGCGCCGGAGCCACGCAAACGCCGCGGCGCCGGCGAGGGCCGTCGCGGCGGTCCTGCCCGCGGAGCCGACGGGCCCGAGCAGCCTGCGGGCCAGCCTCCAGGCGTAAAACGAGAAGTGCCGGTTGTCTGAGATCAGGAAAGGGTGCTCTATGGTGCCGTGCGCTGCCGCGAGCCAGGCGAAGCAGAAGAGCGAGAGGAAGGAGCGGAGCCCCCGCACATTGGGCCGGAGCGCGACGCTCTTGCCGCCGCCGCCGCGCCCGCCGCGCCGGCTGCTGCTCGCCCGCGCCCCCCCTTCCTCGGCCTCCCCGACCGCCACGGCCCGCACGGGCGAGATCTCGACCAGCGCGGAGACGACGTCCGCCCCGCGCCCCAGGGCGGGGAACAGCGCCAGGAACGCGAAACACGAGGCGTAGAGCGCCTGCGCCCAGTGCGCCGACACGGCGTGGTTCTCCCTGTCGCCCAGGGCCAGGGAGCCGCCGTTCCAGCGCACGAAGGCGGCGGACGCGAGCAGGGGGATGAACAGAGGGAAGCAGCCGGAGAGGACGCGGCGGAGGACGCGCGCTCGGTTCTCGAGGAGCGCCGCGGCGACCGCGGCGGCCTCGCGGAGGATCGTCGGCGGCGGAGGCGAGGGGCTGCCGCCGCCCTGCTCCCCTTGTCCGCCTCCTTCTCCTTCGCTCCGCCGCTGAAACAGGGTCAGCTCCCTCAGCGCTGCGTCCCCGAGGATGAAGCAGCACCACACGGCGCTCGTCTGCCTGAACGAGAGCGCCACCAAAGAAAAGGCCGCAGACGGCCAGTAGCGCCTCCGCAGAGAGAAGGCCCAGGAGCCTAGGATGGCCGCCAGCGCCCCGACGTCCGTGTAGAAGAGAAAAGAGTAAAAGGCGTGTGTCGGGAGCAGAGAGACGAGGGCGGCCGCGGCGAGCGTGAGCGGGTAGCCCCGCGCAGCGAGCCGGGCGTTCTCCTCGACGACGACCGTCTCCGTCGTCACGCCGCCGCCACCCGGTCTCTTCCTCTTCGTCTTCGTCCAGGAGACGAAGTGGAGCCCTCGGTGGACAGCCGCCGCGGCGACGAAGCAGGCGACGGACAGGAGGACGTTGAGCGAGCGCAGGCTGGTCGTCGTGCAGAAGTCCTCGAGGGGCGGGAGAGGAAGAGGAGACCGTCGAAAGGACGGGGAGGAAGAAGAGGAAGAGGGGGGCAGCAGGCGCCGCCGGAGCGCCGCCGCGGCCCGCAGCGCGCGAGCCCATCCCACCGCGAGGACGTAGAGCCCTGGCGGGGTCGTGATCTTGGGGTCCCACTCTCGCCACCGCCCCTCGCAGTAGGCTCGGGTCTGGTTGACGTGGAAGGTCTCGTCCTGTTTTGCGTGTGATTTTTTTTCTCGAGGTGAGCAGGGGGGGGAGGTCGAGGTGAGTTGGGGAGAGGGGAACACAAAGCCTTTCTTTTTTCTCTCCTCCTGTTTTTCTACCGCCCAACGAACGAACGAACCATGTAAGCCTCGGGGGCAAAGACGGAGAACATGATTGAGACGAGGGCGAGCCCCGCGGCGAGGGCCGCGCTGTCGAGGGCGAGCGAGGGAGGAGGCGGAGGTGGTGTCGGCGGAGGAGGCGGTCCGAGAGGTGGTCGAGGTCGATCGGCGACGGTGTTTGCTCCGTCGTTCGCTCCCCCGCCGCTGGCGCCTGGCCTGACCGCTGTGGCGCCGCTCCTGCCCGATGCGGAAGCAAGAGCTCCGTTCTGTCGTCGAGGATGCATCGATTCGATCCAGGACAGGACAGGAGTGGTAGGAGAAGCGGCTCCTTGTCGAAGGAGCGGTCTGGTCCAATGAATTCAATCCGAGAGTGGAGAGCGAGCGAGAAGGAAAAAAGGTTTCGCTCGAGTTCGTTTTTCTTTCTTTCGTCTCGCTCTATCGCACATACACACACTCTCTCTCTTTGCGCTCCTTGACAACGAGCTTAATTGTGCTTTTATTCTGAATTCTTTCCTTGAGCGAGAGTCCTTCCGCTGCACGTTCCAGAAAAGACGCTCCAAAGGCGGCTAGCTTTAGCTTTCCTCTTTTCAAAAAGAGAACAGAAATGATGGCGTCAACGATGTCAACGGCAACGTCAAGCCGCTCGCTCTCCGCTCGCTCCTCGCGCGCTCGGGCCACGGAAGGGCCGCGCCTCGTCGGTGAGTGTCACGTTTGGTTTCATATATGTATCCAAATGCAGAACTGAGTGATCAAAGCAAAGAAAAAGGAGGAAAAGAGGACTACTAGAGCCGGTGCTTGACGACAAAAAAAAGGGCCGCCGAAGAATCGGCGAACCCCCTCTTGTTAACCTAATGGGTTTGGCCGTGGCGCCCTGAGGCCGCGCTTCGTTTTGCGTTTCATTCGATGGAGAAAAAGAGTGTGGATGTATTCTCTCGAGTAGGAATTGGGAGAATACAGGCTACCGCGAGCTCGCAAGCTCGCGAATCGAGGGCAGCAATTCTCGACAACTAGGACGGCCAAGAAGGGCGCGAAGGAGGGGAAAAAACTCACCCTCGACCCTCAACACCTCAAAAAACTCCTCAAAACAACTCCAAGTCGCTTCCGCTGCTGCTGCTTCTCCCGCTGCCGCTCCCTCGCCGCGAACCACGGGAAAGGCACTCGTTGGCTGCGTTTCCAGGAGACGAGCCGTGATTAAAGGCCCCCCCTCCTCCTCCTCTTCCTCCTCCTCCTCCTCCGTCGCCGCTGCGGCCGCCACTCCGACCTCGGCCTTCGACATTCCAGCTGCCCCCATCCTGATCCCCGCCGGTCCCTGGACCGTCCTCGAAGGAGGAGGCGTCTGTGCCGCGAAAGGTTTCCTCGCCAACGGCATGGCGGGGGGGCTCCGCGCCTCGGGGCCGAAGGCCGACCTCGCCCTCGTTGCCGTTGACCCGAGTCTGCCGCCGGCCGCGGCCGCCGGCGTCTTTACTAAAAACGTGATGTGCGCTGCGCCCGTCACCTTCTGCCGCAGGGCCTTGGAGAAGTCGACGACGGCCCGCGCGGTGCTCATTAATGCCGGGCAGGCCAACGCCGCAACGGGCGACTTAGGGTACGCGGACTGCGAGCGGAGCGCCTCCGAGCTCCAAAAGGCCCTCAAGTCCTCAGGCGACGAGTCGCTGCTGCTGCTGTCCACGGGGGTGATCGGGCGCAGGATCAAGATGGAGCCGCTCGTGCAGTCCCTACCTGCGCTGGTCAAGGGTCTGGGGGCGACGGCGGAGGACGCGCTGCACGCCGCCGTGGCGGTGACGACGACGGACCTGGTCTCCAAGAGCGCAGCGCTCGAGGTGAGAGGGTTTTCCCTCTCTTTTCTGCGTTTTTTCTCTTCTTTCTGTCTTCCTCCTCCTTTCTCAAAGCGCGCGGCAGCAGCCGTTTTGGGGGATTAAGCGTGGCGGGAGACCCGGGCGTATCGTTTGCTTGCGACTGCTGAGCGGGAGAGGGGAGAAGAAAGAGAAAGAAACAAAGTGTGGGCGAGTTCAGCATCGGAGAAAAAAGAAAGGGTTGCTGAGCCACAAGGGTTGAGATTCATTTACTTCAACTTTTTCTTTCCACCCCCTCGACTCATTCGTTCCTCCTCGCCAACTCTTCTCTTCCTTTCTCTTTCACCCCACCCACCAAACGCACACAACAGATCGACGTCAACGGCGCCAAGATCCGCGTCGGGGGCTTCGCGAAAGGATCCGGGATGATCCACCCCAACATGGCGACGATGCTCGCGGTCGTCACGACCGACGCGGCCGTCGAGCCGGGGCTCTGGAGGAGCATGCTCCGCGCCGGGGCCGACGCGTCGTTCAACCAGATCAGCGTCGATGGCGACACGAGCACCAACGACACCGTCATCGGCCTGGCGAGCGGCGCCGCGGCCGGGGCCGCGAAGATCAGCACGCCCGCAGACGCGGGCGCCGCGGCGCTGCAGGCGGCGGTCACCGCGCTGCTGCAGGGCCTGGCCAAGTCCATCGCCTGGGACGGCGAGGGGGCCACCTGCCTGCTCGAGGTCACCGTCTCCGGGGCCGCCTCCGACGCCGACGCGCGCCTGGCCGCGAAGGCGGTGGCGTCGAGCTCGCTGACGAAGGCGGCGGTCTTCGGCCACGACCCGAACTGGGGCCGCATCGCCTGCGCGGCCGGCTACTCGGGCGCCGCCTTTGACCAGAACGACCTCGACGTCTCGCTGGGCGAGATCGGGCTCATGCGGTCCGGCCAGCCCCTGGAGTTTGACGCGAAGGAGGCGTCGGGCTACCTCAGGGAGACGACGGCGGTGCACGGCACGGTCGAGGTGAAGCTGCGCCTCGGGGAGGGGCCCGGACTGGGGACGGCCTGGGGCTGCGACCTGAGCTACGATTACGTCAAGATCAACGCCGAGTACACGACGTAGAGTTTTGATTTCGCTGGTGCAAGAGAGAGCGAGTCGAAGGAGAGGGAGCGGGAATTGGAGGGGGAGAGAGAGCGGGGTTTGGAGTGTAATTCGGTGAAGCGAGAGAGAGAGAGAGAGTGAGGGGAGAGAAGGGAACAGGTCACTGAGTCACAGGAGGTTGAAGTTTTTTTTCTCGGCCACGACGGCCAACTTCTCAACACTTGCAATCCAATTCTACTTCTTGCAGCATTCGACTGCTTTCACAGCCCCCTTTTCGAATCCGACTCGCCGTCATGAACGGACTCACTGCTGCCCACGCGCCCACGCCCACGGCGGCGTACCTGAAGCAGAAGGCGCAGAGGCGCAGCGCGAGTACCTCGCTGCATCGATCGACGCCGGCGGCAATCTCGGCCTCGATGCTGTCGCCGTCGACCTCTTCGTCCTCGTCCTCCTCCTCTCGCCGAAGCCTGCTCTCGTCCCCGGCGTCCAGGGCGACCGCGCCCCTCAGAAACGCCGCCGCCGCGGCGCTCTCTCGCAGAAACTCCAGGAAATCGGGCCCTTCCCTCGTCGCTCCTCGCGCCGGCGGCGACGGCGACGACCGCTCCGACGCGCCGCTCGAGCGCGCCCTGGCCGCGGCGCCGTACCTCTTCCCGCTACTCGACGGGCTGCGGTACGGCCGCTTCCTCTTTCGACAGTACCCGATCACGCAGGCCATGGTCTCGCCCCTGGCCCCGCTGGCCCAGATCTACTACACCGTGCCCTTCGCGTCCCTGATCCTCTTCTTCGCGATCTACCTGGGACTGGTGCAGCAGACGGACCGCTGGTCGAAGTTCGTCAGGTTCAACGCCATGCAGGCGATCCTGCTGGACATCCTCCTGATCCTGCCCGGGGTCATCGAGTCCGTGTTCAAGGCCCCGGCCTACGGCGCGGGCCTGCAGGTGTACATCTCGCTGTACAACACCGTGTGGCTCTTCTGCCTGGCGACGTTCGCCGCCGGCGTGTTTGGCGCCCTGGTGCTGGGGAAGACGGTGAGGCTGCCGCTGGTGGCAGAGGCAGCCGACCAGCAGGTGAGGTATTGAGAGAAGAAGGAAAAATTGGCTTTTGAAGGAAGAGAAAGAGGGAGGGAGAAGAGAGAAAAGAGAGAGAGGAGAGAGATGCGCGCGCGAGAGAGTTTTTTTTTTTTTTTTGTAAGGACCTCGACCTCGATCACATGTCGCTTTTTTTTCCTCCGTCTTCTACCTCTCCTCAAGCGCTAAAAAAAAACAATGTCCGGAACCGGAAAGACCGAGGAGGAGATGCACGCCACCCGTGTCGAGGCCGGAAAGAGTGAGAACGGAATCTTTGGGGACCTCTGCGAGAGCGGCGGGGGAGAGGCGGCGCGGCGCGGCGCGGCGCGGGAAGCTTCTGAGAAGAAAAGGAAAGAGGTCGTCGTCGGCGTCTTTGTCGCCGTCTGGCGCGTTTTTCCCCTCACTTTTTTTTTACCTCCAACCATCCCTCTCGAAACCAACAGAGGCCGCAGCCACCAGGGAGGAGAAATACGGCGAACACCCAGGTACTGTCTCTGCTCTTCGTTTTTAAAGCGGCGCGGGGAAGAAGAAGAACGGAAAGAGAGGAAGGAAAATATAAAAACCTCACCTACCCGACCACTTTCCTCTCTATAAACAAACGTTAAAATGGCCTCGAGAAGGACCAGGAGGCGACGCGCGAGCGCACTCCGGAGGAGGCGAAGGAGATCGCCAGCAAGTGAGTGCTTTAGGCGTCGCGAGTCGCGCGCGCCAGAGATCCCTTCGCTGCAGCTTCCTTTTTCCATTTTTTTCCATTTTTTCGTTTTTCGCCTCCCTCACCCCCATCACCACCACCCTCAAACAAAAACTTCTTCTCCTTCGTTACAAAATAAAAGGACCGCCGAAACGCGAGCTGAGAGCTACGGAGAGGAGCGCCACACCGGCGGCGAGGAGAAGTGAAGGAGAGAGCGAGCTTTTCTTTTGATCGTTGAGATTTGTTTTAGTTTCTTGTTTTTTTGTTTCGAGCGCAACAAACAGCCGCCTCTTTCTTTCTTTTCTCCAGGCCTCTGAATCGTCTGATTCGTCTCTTCGGGCTCGGGGCGCTTCATGGGAGCGAGAAAGGGAACTGGTGGGGGCAAGGGGGTCGCTGTTCCAGAAAAAAAGTGTAAAAATCTGGAGAAGAGAAAGGATTTTTCACTGGAAAAAAACAAACTTCTTTTCTCCCTCTCCTTCGTCTCTCCCTCTGTTTCTAAAATTATCTCGCGCATCAAAAAGCAAGAAAAAGAGAAAGACTAAAGCTGGAGGTAAGCCAAAGCGGGAGGGAGAGACGACGATGAGAAATCGTTGCTGGCCGCCGCCGCCGTCGTCGCTGCCGCCGCTGCGGGCACCTTTGGCTTCGGCCTCGGCTTCCTTTTCGCCTTCGTCTGCTGCTGCTGCTGCTGCTGCGGATCCTGCGGCGCTTGAATCGGCTGCTGAGTCTGCTTCCTTTGCGTCTGAGGCGGAGGGTTCTTGGGCCTGGGCATCGGCGGAGGCGAGTCGCTGGACTCGGGCAGGAGCTTGCTTTCCGGCCTTGACGTCGGCGAAAGCGGCGGCGGCTGTTTCTTCGGTCCCCTCTTTGTCGGCGCCGCCGCAAGCTGAGGATGCTGCTGCTGCTGCTGCTGCTGCTGAGGCGGCTGAAAAACCCCAACCCCACCAACCTGAGCCGAGAAAGGAGGGGGCTGCGGCGTCGTCGCCTGCCTTCTCGGAGGCGGCTGTCGTTGCTGTTTCTGCTGTGCCGGAGAGAGCCCCGACGGCGGCGCCGCCGTTGGCCTCTGCTGTCGCATCTGCTGCGGCTGCTGCTGAGCCCTTTGCTGCGGAGCAGCGCCGCTCCTCTGCGGCGGAGCAGCACCGCCCCCTCCTCCTCCCCGGCCTCCCGTCGCCAGCGTCAGCGCCTTCCCGCCGAACAGCTGCCTGAAGACCCCCCTCGCGTCGGGGGGCCCCCGCTTGCCCCCGGCGGCGACCGGGCAGCAGCATGCCAGCAGCGCCTCCGCGCCCTCGCTCGCCGCCTCGGCCATCCGGTCCCTCTGCGCGCGGCCCAGCGCCCTGGCCGTGTTGTCGCCCCAGTCTGCCGGGTCCTCGACGGCCGCGGCGCACGCCTTCGTCCCCCAGGCCCCGGGCGAGAACGCGCCCTCCCACACGCTGGCTCGGACGCGGGCGCGGGCGCGGGCCGAGTCGCGCCAGTGCGCCATCGAGCAGGAGAGGCCCGCGAGGAAGCGGGCGAGGAGGGCGAGGAGGTCCTCGGGCACGGGTCCCGAGGGGGAAGGCGGCGGTGACGGCAGCGAGGAAGAAGAAGAAGAAGAAGAAGAAGAAGAAGAAGAAGAAGAAGAAGAAGAAGAAGAAGAAGAAGAAGAAGAAGAAGAAGAAGAAGAAGAAGAAGAAGAAGA
>Ga0315285_10005900_pt1 | contig 12600 bp, 12 predicted proteins | sample YL17G09_36_MG_FD_203698 | JGI IMG/M metagenome (GOLD analysis project Ga0315285, IMG submission 203698) | Sediment microbial communities from Yellowstone Lake, YNP, Wyoming, USA - YL17G09_36 | ecosystem: Environmental > Aquatic > Freshwater > Lake > Sediment | place: USA: Wyoming | collected... | reverse complement strand
GTCCGCTCGTCCAGGAGCGGCCAGACGCTAGCCAGCTTCGCCTGAAGATCCCAGGAAGTCTTCATACCCCGAGATCATACACGCTCCAGGTTCCATTTGCAACCGTTATTTATTTACACATCCTAAGGCGGAGTCCGGAAATTGGTACCTAGCGCTATGACTACAATTGTTTGCTCTTAGGGAAGCGAGAACGTGAAGCGGCTGCATAATCACTCTTTATCTCTATTGATAGCCACCGTCGCCCGAGAGACTCAGCTACGAAGCCTGTTGTATTGGTCCCGGCAAAGGGATCAAGCACCAGGTCGTCAGTGTCTGTTAGGAAGCGTATAAAGAACTCTACTAGTTTCGCGGGCATCCGCGCCGGATGTGGCGTGATCTCGTGAAGTCGGCAGAATTCTTGATAGGGGTCGCTAGCTCCTGTGTTCGAGATGCATAGGAGGTTTGTCTGGGTGCCGTAAGATTCAAGAAGGGCTTCTGCAAAATCTGCTGCTGGTGAAATGAGCACGTTAGGAGGAATCGCACCTCCGTTGTTGCTGAGGAAGGAACGGGTGCCGATAACGTGCTCCGAGGGGCGCTTGCCGGAGTTGTAGGTTCCCCTTTCGAGCAATTTTCTCATGCTATCACTGTACTGGGTCAAGACCCGCCGATTGTCTGCCTTCGGTCTGGTTGAGGGAGACATCCACCAGACCCGGGTGAACGCATCCTTCACTCGAATGCGGTTCACTGTTACCCATTGTGCGGGCGTAGGCAATCTCGCTGGGTTAAAGCAGACGAACTCCTGGCATAAGTGAAGGTCTGCCGTTTTCTTGAACTCCAACAGAGCCTCAATGGTCAGAGTTGACATCGTTGGCTCGCCTGGTTCCCAGCCGTTTCCCAGCTCGACTACAATAGAACCGTTGTCGGAAACATACTCTCTGAAGATACGAGCATGCGATGCAAGCCAGTCGACGTATTCCTTACCTTGAAGATTCCCGTACTTCTTCTTGCAGTTGAGCGCAAAAGGGGGCGAGGTAAACAGTAGCTGAACTTGTCCTTTACGAAGTATTACGGGGTAAGACTCAAGCACGTCTTCGCTCTTACCGACATACATCCGTCCGAGCCTGGTCTTGTACACGTAGGATATGCGCTTGGCGCGTTTCTTTGTCGTCATGCTAACGTCGCTTTCCTGCACCCAAGTGGTGCTATGCATCTGTATCCCCGTTTGGTGGAAAGTCCAGGCGGAGCTGCGCGTCGCGGTGTTCCTTTATAAATGAGGTCAGCGCATATCTCACGACATGGGCCAGCGTCGTGTTGTTACGCAGTGCAGTCCGCTCTAGTACAGCGCGTTGACCCGGCGCCAGCGTCACAGTAAGTCGCTTGGGATTGGTACGAGAAGAACCCGCCTCTTTTGATTTACCCATTGCAAGTGCCTCGGTTGTCAAGTGATCATGGTGATGCATTATGATGCAAAATGATCATTAAGTCAAACTTTTTATAAGTAAATAGCTTTTTCCGTAGCCGTGACGTTGGACGCCAAGGCTGAGGCCACTACCGTGAGATCAGGTCGCTCCAGGCGTTGTTGGAGCAAACGGGACAGCGGATTTGCTGAAGAAGTGCTTTGGAAATACCCCGCCTATTTTCCCGTGGACATCCTGCTTTGAGACTCCACTTCAATTATGTCGGCTTTATCTCCCGCGTTACTGGGTCAAACGCCACCTTCCTCTTCTGCACGTACGCTTGGTCGCCCAGCAGCACCGCGATGGCGTGTTTGTGGCCGAACTCGATGTTGGCGTTGGGCTGGTTGCCGTTGCGGATGCAGTCGAACCAGTTGGCGGCGTGTTCGGGGCCGGGGTAGGGCGGGTCGGTGTCGAGGAGTTTTTCTTCGGTGAATTTCCGGATGCACCCTTCGGTGGAGGCGACGGGGTTGGCTAGGTCGTGGCCGAAGCCCGACTTGACGACGCCTTTTTGGAACATCCATCGGGTCATCTCGGCGTCGATACAGCTTCCGAAATGGCTGGTGAACTGGGTGTGGAACCCGTCCGCGTAATCCAACATGACGACGAGTTGATCCGGGCACGTGCACCTGGGGTCGTCGCCGCACTCGTACCGGCCACCCCACGCCGTTGCCGACACCGGCATCCCGCAACCCGTGCAAAAATGGACCGCGTTGATGAAATGGCTCATCCACCCGCCGATCGCGCCGCTCGAGAGTTCGTAGTAGCCCATCCACGACGCGTGCATGTGCGCGTCAAACGGCCGCATCGGCCGCGGGCCCAAAAACGCCGCCCAATCCGTCTCGGCCTCGGTCTGCGGCCCCTTGTAATTCACCCAGTAGGGCGTCAAGGTCGATTCGGACGACTCGACCCGGAACAGTTGGCCCATCTTCTTCTCGGCGATAAACTGCTTGATGGCCCGTGCGCCGGGGCTGCTCACGCCTTGCGTCCCCATCTGCACGGCCATCTTCGACGCCTTCACCGTCTCATAACACTTGTTCAATTCCGGCAGGTCCGCGATCACGCTCGCCAGCGGTTTCTCGACGTAGACGTGTTTGCCCGCCAGGACCGCGGCCGTCGCCTGGATGCAATGCAGGTGGTCCGGCGTGGCGATGAGTACCGCGTCCACGTCCGGGTCCTCGAGCAGTTTGCGGTAATCCGCGTACATTTTCGGTTTCACCCCGTAGGCTTTTTCCGCCTCACCCGGGTATTCTTCCTGGCGTTTCTTCCAGATGTCGCACGCCGCCACCAGCGCCGTGTTCGCCTTCGCCGGGAAAAACATGTTCTGCACGACCCACCTGCCCCGGCCGCCGCACCCGATCAGACCAAGGTTGATCCGGTCATTCGCCCCAATTACCCTCGCTGCGCTCGCCGCGCTCTGACCCAACACCATACCCGCCGCCGCGCCCGCCGCCACGCTCTGCCGGATAAACTCACGCCGTGATTCACGCCGCGTCTGCCCGCTTCCACTCTCGCTGCTCATAACGTGTCCCTCCTTTGCCGCACCCATTCTGCCCCCGCGCCCCACGAGAAACAAGCAGACCAAAGAAGACCGGAGTCTGGAGTCCGGAGTCTGGAGGAAAAAACCAAAGGAGACCGGAGTCTGGAGTCCGGAGTCTGGAGGAAAAACCAAAGAAGACCGGAGTCTGGAGTCCGGAGTCTGGAGGAAAAAAACCAAAGAGGACCGGAGACTGGAGGAAAAAAACCGAGGAAGGCCGGGAACAAAAAGGCGTTTCTCTTGCGTCCCTTATGTCTCTCGCGTCATTATTGACTTTGTTAACATTATTCGCGCCTACTTTGTCAATCAAATCCTTCTTGTTCCGCAAAATCATACCCGTTTGTCGCTCCTGTTCGTTGAACTCCGAGCAGTTGACGTTGTAAGTTTTCCTCTGCGGTTCTGAACCAAGGGAGAGACAAGCGCCATGAACAAAAACCTGATTATAGTGTGCTTCATCCTTGCGTGTTTTTGGATGCCTGTTGTGTCTGCGCAGGGCGCGGACATGAGCCAGTTGTACCGTGTCAAAGACGCCGAGACCCGCTCGATCAGCCCCGAGAACCTCACGGGCGAGAAGGGCAAGGGCGGCATGGCGACCCTCGAGGAAGGGACAGCCGCGCATGCGGCGCGCGAGCTCGGGCAAGGTTGGAAGGTCAACCCGTACATCCACATCGAACCGGGCAAGACGTTCATGCTGGCCGAGGTTACCGGGTCGGGAGTCATTAACCACATCTGGATGACGCCCGTTGGCGATTACCGCCTCATGATGCTGCGCTTTTACTGGAACGGCGAGACCAACCCGTCGGTGGAAGTGCCCGTGGGCGACTTCTTCGCGGCCGGCTGGGGCATGGGGAACGAACCGCGGATCACGTCGCTGGCGGTGTGCGTCAATCCGCGGAGCGGGTTCAATTCATATTGGCAGATGCCCTTCACCAAAGGCTGCCGGATAACCATGGAGAACCAGAGCGAAAAGACCGCCACGGTCTATTACCAGGTCAACTACTCGCTCGAGGCGGTCGCAGAAGGCACGCCGTGTTTCCACGCGCAGTTCCGCCGGGTGAACCCGCTGCCCTACAAGGACGTCTACACGATCGTCGACGGCATCCGCGGCGCCGGCCAGTACGTCGGGACGTTTCTGGCGCACGGGGCGAACAGCGAAGGCTGGTGGGGCGAAGGTGAAGCCAAATTCTACATCGACGGCGACACCCAGTTCCCCACCATCTGCGGCACCGGCGAGGAAGACTACTTCTGCGGTTCGTACGGCTACAACGAGCGCAAGGAGCACGGCAAGGACGTCTATGACAATTTCACCAGCCCGTACACCGGGTTCTACCACGCGCCGTTCAAAGGCGAGCAGCGCCGGTTCGGCGAGTACCGCTGGCACATCAACGACCCCGTCCGGTTCAAGGCCGACCTGCGCGTAACCATCCAGAGCCTCGGGTGGCAAAGCGAAGGCCGATACCTGCCGCTGCAGGACGACCTGGCGTCGGTGGCGTACTGGTACCAGTCCGAGCCGCACAACGCCTTCCCGCCGTTGCCCGCAAAGGAAAAACTGGTCATCCAGGACTAACCGCGGAAGGAAACGTGCGCGTGAGCCCGGTTAAGGGGACCAACCGGAAGAGGTGGCTTTAGTGGCGACTCGAGCTTTTTCGGCCATGCGACGCTGGCTGACGTGGTGTTTTTTGGTGAGTGCAGGCATTGCTTCCCTGGAAGCGCTTGGTTATTCTTTGACGCAAGGCGCTGAAAACCCCTTGCCGTTTATCGAATTCGTCCAGCGCTTTTCCAATACGTGCTTCATCTTGCTGGTTGCGACCATCCTCACGTGGATTTTTGTCTGGTTTTTCATAATTTGGCTGGACGGCGTTCGGTCCGGCATGGCACTTTTCTTCATGCTTTCCTTCTTCGCGTTGTTGGGGTTCCTGGTTGTCTCGCTGGACATTCTGCTCGCATTAAGCCCACAACTCGCCTCGTACCAGGCGTTGTTGATGATGGATTCCGTCTTTTTTGCGCTCGTTTCAGCCGTGCTGATCAGCCTCATCGTGGGAAAAGTCTCCCGCCGCGGCCGCCCCGTGAACCTCAGCCCTCGCGCGTTCACCATCCTCGCCGTCTTGTTGACGGCAACGGCGTTCGCGGTCTGGACCCGGGGCGCCCGGTTTCCGCAGATGTCGGGCGTTCTTTTCTGGGGCGTGTTTGCGGCTGCCGCGGTTGCAACGATGGTGTTTCTCTGGCGGCTGGGCAAAAAACCGATCCGTCTCGGGGTTTCGCTAGCGGCTCTTGCTATAGCGGTTTTTGCGCCGCTCTTTGCGCCGTTGGCCCTTGGCACGCGGCTTGTTCCGCAACTTCCCGCGAACACCGATTCCGCCTCGTCCCACCCCGTCAAACATGTCATTCTGATTACGATAGACACTCTGCGTCGGGACGCCCTGGGATGTTACAACGCCAATACGGCGAACACTCCTCATATCGACCAGTTCGCCCGCGACAGCGTCCTGTTTACAAACGCCTTCAGCAGCGCGCCCTGGACTTACCCTGCGGTAGCTTCAATCCTGACGGGACTTGCGCCGCGTGTCCACCAGCTCATCGATGGAAGAACCAAGTTGCCGGAGAATGTCCCTACGATGGCCGAGTATATGAGAAGCGCCGGGTATTACACGGCGGCCCTTGGCTATAACTCGATTCTGTTGCCGCGGAGCCGGCTTGACCGCGGATTTCAGGAATACAACTGGTTCCCCAGCCAGGCGTTAACGGTCAAGAATTTCGAGGTCGGCCTCACGCACGAGCTGTTGAACATGACGTTCATTCGAAAACCCTCGACGGCCCAGTTGACGGATCAGGCAATTCAATGGTTTAAGGACAACGCGCAACAAGACGCTTTCTTTTGGCTCCACTATTTCGACCCGCATATACCCTACATGCCTCCGGCCGAGTTCCTGCCAACCGACCCGAAACAGCGGGCCATGGGTGCGCTGTTTTGGGATGTCAAGCTGGCGCGGGGCGGGGGTGTCGCGCGAACCGCTGAAGAACGCGCATGGATACGCGCCCTTTACGACGGGGAAGTTCGTTATGTGGACGCCGAGATCGGCCGCTTGCTCGATTCCCTCAAGAAACTCGGCATCTATGACGACGCCCTCATCGTGCTGACCACGGACCACGGCGAGGAGTTCTGGGATCATGACCGGTTCGAGCACGGCCCCACGCTGTTCAATGAGTTGATTCACGTTCCTTTCCTGATCAAACTTCCCCAAGACCACCGGGGCAAGACCGTTGATGCCTGCGTCACCACGCAAGCTATCATGCCGACCATTTTGAACCTTTGCGGCGTCGCGCCCAATGCGGCCGAAGCTCTGCCGCCGCCACTTTCTCCGCTGCTCGACGACGCGCAAGAAGCGTCGCATAAAGCGGCCGCTTCGCCGGAAGCGTACAATGAACAGCCGATTTTCAGCGGCGCTTCCCTTTTTCACGATCACGCCGAAAGCGTCATCTTCAACCACATGAAATACATCCGGCAGACAATCTCCGGACATGAAATGCTGTTCAACTTGAAAGAAGATCCCAAAGAACTCAATTCGCTCGCCGCACAAGATCCGCAGAACCTCGACAAAGGCCGTCAACTCCTCGACGCGCAACTCGAGGCCGCACCCCGGACCGCGGAAAAGCTGGGTATCCGTATAGACAAGAAAGACCGCCTCGATCAACGGGACGTGCTGTCGCTGCAAGCCTTGGGTTACCTGTAGGTCCGAAATTATTTCGGACCTACTGTGGATTTCGCGGTGGCCTCGCGATGAAACGGCACTTGTGCTATCATGCGCGCGCTTCTCAGGGTTAGAATATGGAGCGCCAGGCATGCAGGAAGTGCTTGTGCCGGAAACCGGCTCGGGCCGGATTGATTATGTGGACAATCTGCGGATATTCCTGACCGCGCTGGTCGTATGCCATCACCAATCCATCGCATTTGGCGCGCCGGGCGGCTGGTACTACGTGGTGACCGCGCCCAAAGATATCCCGTCGCTGGTGGTGATGACGCTGTTTGTGGCGGTGAACCAGGCGTTTTTCATGGGCCTGTTCTTTTTTGTGGCGGCCTACTTCACGCGTATGTCGCTGGGCAGGAAGGGCCGGCGCAGGTTCGTGCGCGACCGGCTGATACGGCTCGGCATCCCGCTGATTGTGTACTTCTTCCTGCTGAATCCGAGTGTCGTGTATCTCGTGCAACTTTTCTCGGGGCGGACCCGCGCCGGCTATTTTGAATTCATGGCGGACCGCGGACCCGATTTGTTTGGGTCGGGGCCGATGTGGTTTGTCCTTTCCCTTATTATGTTCACGGCGGTTTACCTGGCGGTCGGCGCGGGGAGCCGGCGTGGCGGTGCGGGAGGGCGCGTCCCGCTGCCCGGTAACCTCGCGGTACTCGCGTTTATCCTGTTTATCGGAGTAGCAACGTTCCTGGTGCGGCTGGTCTACCCTGTGGGCACCGGACCTCTCAACCTGCAACTCGGCTACTTCCCTCTGTACATTTGCATGTTCGCGTTCGGAATTCTCGCGTATAGATCGTCGTGGCTCGATCAATTGAGCAGACGCCAGGCAAACAGGTGGTTCTACGTCGCGATTGCGACGATTCTCACGCTGCCGGCCATCGTGTTTCTCGGCGGCGCATTCGAAGGCAAACAGGATTTATTCAAGGGCGGGCTCGCCTGGCAGGCGTATGCCTATGCCGCGTGGGAACCATTCGTATGCGTGGGCATCAGCATGAAGCTGCTGGTGCTCTTCCGCGAGCACTTCAACCGCGTAAACGCCCTCACCGCCCGCCTGTCCAAGAGCGCCTACACCGTCTACATCCTCCACCCGTTCTTCGTCGTCACCGCCACCGGCCTCCTCAAAGACGTACCACTCCCGCCGTTGGCGCTTGCCGTGATCGCCTGCTCCGCCGTCCTGATCGTCGCCTTCGCCTGCGCCAACGTCATCCGCCAAGCACCGCTTTTGAATAAGGTGCTGTAGCGAGGAAAGGATGCCCATTGAACGGCAAGGAGAGAATGACTTTACAGAAACCACATAATGCCGGACTCCATCAAACATAATCCTATCGTTCGTGAGACGCCCTGCAAAACCATACTGGGCAAGTCGGGCATCAGCGACTATTCGATGAATTGCTACGGGGGCTGCGCCCATTCGTGCGCCTACTGTTATGCGCGGTTCATGCAGCGGTTTCATCCGCATAAGGAGCCATGGGGCGAATTTGTTGATGTGAAGACCAATGCCGTGGAAGTGCTCGAACGCCAACTTTGCCGCGCGCGCGCGCAGTTGCCGCCGGGAGACGTGTTTGTCAGCAGTGCGTGCGACGGATGGCAGCCGATCGAACGGGAACGACGACTGACGCGCGAGTGTTGCCGCCTGCTCGTGCAACATGGGTTTCAAGTCAATGCGCTGACAAAGAGCGCTTTGATCCTTCGCGACTTCGATATCTTTTCGGGGAGTTCCGCTCAGATCGGCGTAACCGTGACCACGCTCGACCCGCGCGTGGCCTCGCTCTGGGAACCCTACGCGAGCCGGGTCGAAGACCGTTTTCATGTGCTGGAGGAAGCCCGCGCCGCCAAATTGAAGACGTCCATCATGTTCGGCCCGCTGCTTCCGTTCATTTCCGACAACGACGAAGATGTCTACGCGCTTCTTGAACGCGCCGCAGCGCTGCATGTGGACACGATATGGGTTGACGCATTCAATCCGCGTCCAAAGGTCTGGGAATCGACCTCCGCCCTGCTCGATACCGAATTTCCCGGCCTCCGTGAACGGTACCGGCAAATCCTGTTCCTGCCCCCCTTCCGCTCTGCATACCTCGCAGGCCTCCGCGGACGTATCGCGCGCGCCGCTGGCCGTCTCCATATCACCGACCGCGTTTCGACGTGCGTCTGATTGGGGACAGATGGCGGGTGGGACTGGAAGGGCGGTCTTTCCGCCTTCTGTACATTTTATGAACACATGTTGTACGCCTGAAGCATAGCCTTACCACACGCCGTGCAAGCAACCGGTCGGTGGTTACATGCCCAAGTCCTTATAAAGTAACTGGTTAAAAACCTTGAAACGCCGCGGCACGCCAGTTGCTTTTCCTCCAGATAGGTACAACCCGAGAGGAGGATGGGAAGATGAATGCGAAGGTTGGGATTGCGATGGGATTGCTGCTGTTGGTACTTGTTGCACTGCCGCCGGCAGCCAAGTTGATGTGGAGAAACGCGGGACAAACGGAAACGCGAACCGACGGAACCGTCTTCAACCTGGTTTCGATTGATGGGCATCCGGTGCCTTACGCGCCGATGCACGGAGGCGGGCAAGCTCCCGAAGTTTCTGGCGGCTCACTCACCATCAACACTGACGGCACGTTCGCGTGTGCTATCAATTTTAGCGACGCGCGTATAGTAGTACCCGGTGACCGCCCGAAAGAACCGGGCACCTACACAAGAGAAGGCAATGAACTGACCTTGAAACATCCAGGCGCTGGTTATACGCCAGCCACCGTCGACGGCGACAAAATTACCATGAACAACGAGGGCATGCTCTTCGTTTTCCAGAAGTAGCGGCCTTTGTCCCGCCTGTCTCAGCGCAATTCATTGGAGTGCCTGTTGGGCGAAAGAAGATGAAAGGGGATTGACATGAACGCACGAACGGGTGCAGCAACGGTTCTTATTGTGTTGGGCTCGATCGCAATTCTGATTGGCGTGATCGACCCCGTTGAGGGCATGTTCATCATTTTTCCCGGCAGCGGGCTGATTGCGCTCGGCGCGTACCTCGCACAGACTCCCCATCGCAGGCTCGTCTATTGTGCCTTTTTGCTCATTGGGGCCAGTTTCTGCGCCTCATCGGTCATATCGGCCAAATTCCACGGATTACCGGGGTGGTGGACACTTGTCCTTCTGCCCTACCCGATTGGCTGGACGATGGACGTTGTTGGCGTTCCGTTTACGCTGACCGGCTTGTTCAAGGGACCATGGGTGCGTTTCGCTGCGGCCTTGTGGGTGTTGATAGCAGTGGCACTTCTGACTGTGCTTATCACGACAATCATCCGCGTTAACTTGCTGTCGCCGTGGGCCATTGCCGGTGTAATCGCCCTGAGCTGTGCATGCACCTTCGGAGTCTACGCCAGCGATTCCGCCCAATCTTGAACCGGGAAATCAGGCTCCACGGGAAAGAGAGAGAACAGGAAAAGAATGGCAGCCCCTAGGGGGGTCGAACCCCTGTGACAGGACTGAGAATCCCGCATCCTAGACCACTAGATGAAGGGGCCGCACTAAAAACCGGTGCGGCGGGCGCCGCCTTTTAAAATTTGGCTGCCGGACTAGGAGTCGAACCTAGACAACCCTGATCCAGAGTCAGGTGCCCTACCAATTAGGCCATCCGGCAACGTATTCAACAGTGTTTGCGCGACCTTTGAACAGGGTTCGCACGACTTGGAATAATACCCAATTTTTGGGGAGAGTGTCAAGTAATTGCGGATTTCGGATTGCCGATTGCGGATTGGCAAGGGGGTTTGGGGCATGGGGGGAGAAGGAGTTGGGGGAGTTGGGTAAGGGACGAAAGGGACCTAAGGGACGCAAGGTTGAACGGGTTGCAGGGTGAGCGGTTTGGGGTGAAGGATGAGGAAAGGGTTGGAGTGGACACAGTGGACACAGTGGACATGGTGGACAAAAAAGAAGTCTGGAATCCGGAGTCTGGAGACTGGAGGAAAAACTGAAGAGATCGTCTATACTCTTCAGCAAGCCGGGTCGTGTCGCAGCAGGGCGTGTGGAACGGCGGGCGGGGCGGCGGGGGAAAAAAGTGAACGGATGTGCATGGGGTGGTGTATTATGGATAAAGGGTGAGGCCATTTGTGGAGGGGCATCAAATGGGCCGCAAGGTTAGAGGTGGGTTTACGCTGGTTGAACTGCTGGTAGTGATAGGGATTATTGCGATTTTGGCGGCGCTGTTGTTGCCGGCGCTTTCGCGTGCGCGGGAGTCGGCGCGGCGGATTGCCTGCGCCAACAACCTCAAGCAGTTCGGGCTGGTGTTCAAGATGTTCGCGTCCGAACATAAGGGGGATTGGCCGCTGCGCCACGTCCCGTACCATCGCGTCTACATGCCAAACCGGTCGTGCTGGAGCTTTTTCGACAGCACCGATGTGTACCCGGAGTACCTTTCGGACTACAAGGTTGCGGTTTGCCCGACCGATCACTTCCGCGCGCCTTCAGACCCGCAGTACGTCTGGCCGGTGGACCCGTCGTGGAACGACGACCCATTGCCGAACAACGTCAAAGGCAAGACCGAGTACGTGGGATTGGCCGACTTTTCGTATGTGTACTGGGGCTTTGTCGTCAATCCGGAGTGGGTGAAGACGACGGAAGACATGGTGGCCTTTGCGGGCCTGCTGGACAACGAAGGGTGCGACTACTGCATCACGTACGGCAACAGGGAAGATGACATGTCCGGGACGCTGCCGAGCTCCGGCGAAGCGGTCGATGTCTACCGGTTGCGCGACGGCGTCGAGCGGTTCCTTATCACCGACATCAACAACCCGGCCGCCGCGCTCTCGCGCAGTCGCAGGTCGCGGTAATGTGGGACACCGTGCGGACGGACAACGGGCGGCCCATTCAATACGAGGTCAACCACCTGCCGCTGGCGGCCAACGTCTTGTTTATGGACGGCCACGTCGAGTTTGCCCGGTATCCGCAGCCGGAGGGGTCGGTATTCTGGATGCTCACCAAGACCGCCGCCACCGAGGGCTGCCCCAACTTCCCGTAAGGGGCGTCTCGGCGGCTTACTTTCTGCCGAGGACGCGCCGGCAGAGGTCGGGTTTGTTGGTGATGATGGCGTCGACGCCCCAATCGGCCAGGTGCCGCATCGTCTCCTCGTCGTCAACGGTCCAGACGGCGATAGTCTTGTTTTCACTATGCAGGCGCGCAACGGTATCGCGGTCGAGGCTGTCGGTGTCGAGGTTGAACCCGGCGGCGCCGAGCAACTGTTCCCAGCGCAGGACGTAGGGCCATTGTTCGGGTTTTTTGTTGTCTTTTGCGGCGAGGAACTCGGTGCGCATTTCAGGCGCCTCGTGCAGGGCGATAGCGCAAACGATCGGCGAGAACGACTCGATCACGACCTGGCGTTTCATTCGCCGGTCGCGGACCAGCTTGATGACGTCCATCGTGAGTTCATAGTTGCGCGACTTGCTGTCGCGGATCATGCCGGCGACCTGGCGTCGTTGGCGTGCGGACAGGGTGTTACTGCCGTCGGTCGCTTCGAGGACACGGCGCATCAGGGCGTAATCGTTGGCGCTGTCTTTGATTTCGATGTACGCGCCGATCTGCAGGCTCTTGGCGAGGTCGAGCGCTTCCGCGAGGGTCGGCAATCGCTCGCCGGCGAATTCCGGCCCTTTCCATGAGCCCGCATCGAGCGCGTTTACCTCGGCCAGCGTCATCTTGGCGACTTTTCCGGGGACGCCGGTGGTCCGTTCGGTGTCATCGTCGTGGATGACGATGACTTCGCCGTCTTTGGTAAGGAGTCGTAAAGAAATAAAGGTATCAAATAGGTCATGATGATCGGGGCCGAATGGTATAGTTCCAGTCGCCATGAAATTTGTGCCGCTCCAGATTCACGTGCGTCATTTCTTCATCGGTCACCTTG
>Ga0315285_10005899_pt1 | contig 12602 bp, 14 predicted proteins | sample YL17G09_36_MG_FD_203698 | JGI IMG/M metagenome (GOLD analysis project Ga0315285, IMG submission 203698) | Sediment microbial communities from Yellowstone Lake, YNP, Wyoming, USA - YL17G09_36 | ecosystem: Environmental > Aquatic > Freshwater > Lake > Sediment | place: USA: Wyoming | collected... | reverse complement strand
AGGTTTCAAGAGCGCCGGCTGCAGCCCGGGGTAAGTGTACTTCGTCTTGTCCACCACTTGTGCAGTGCTCAGCATCTCCCTGAAGTCCGCCCTCGGAATTATCAGGCTGATATCCTCGCCGCCGGCCCCGGATTTGTCCTCGAGCTGTTCGATCCCCGTCAGTAAATCATCCAGGGGCAAGGCGGTAGCCTTCGTGCTCCAGGCAGTCGCGACGTTGGTATTGGTGAATCCACCGCCCGAGTACAGGGCCGCCACCCGCCGCTCATGGCTGAGCAGGAGTTGATACCAAAGTATCCGAGCCGCCGCGGCCTCGGCGTCTATCAGCATAGTATATCGCCTCTTCATGCGGTCATCGACGGGATAGGCCAGGCCGTTCTCATCGCACGCATAATTCCCCTTGCCGAACTGGCCGATGATCCGATTGAATTTTGCGCCTTCCGCCCGGGTCGTCGTTGCGGGCTTTTTGAAGTTTGCCCGCCTCATTATCGGGTATTCACCCGCACACTCGGCTACCTCGAATACGGGGGCCGCCCGCCGCCCGATAAACCGGGCCGCCGCCTTCTCTACATCGTATTCGTTGACAATAGCGGTAAGTTCCGCCCGATATGTCATGCTTGTCGATTCTGGTCTCATGTCATATTCTCCTTAAAGAAAAACGGCGGGCCGGCCCAGGACCTTTCGTCCGGCGCCAACCCGCCGCTCGTTTTTCTTTTCTTGAGCCGCAAATCGATCCATTCGCGGTCCAAGTCCTTATTCACTTGTTAATTCTTGCCACTAAGTCACTAAATCAATTCAATATCACTTTTGCTTTGTGTCTTTGTGTTTTCGCGGCTATTCTTTTTTATCTTTCCTTGGCGATGTGGACGTAATCGACGAGCAAGGTCTCCGCATTCGCCCCGCCGGCCTTCACACCCATCAGGATGTGCATCTCATCGAGTCCTGCAATTGTCAGGTTTTTGGCCGTACTCGCCACGCCATCGACATACGGCGTCACTATCGCCGTAACGCCGTCGTTCGGATCATAGAGGAAGCCGAGTTTGTACCACGTCGCCGTGACAAAGGCCGCAACGCTGGTATTGGTCAGTTGAGTTCCCGCATTTGACGTCTCAAACTGCCAAACCACCCCGCCATCGACCTTGAAGAAACAGGCGCCGTCGTAACTGGCCATCGGCCCCGCGCCATTGTCGAGCAGCGAATTGGCCGCCACAATATCCGAGAGTCCGATGATGATATTGGCATCATCCGTATTCGCCTCGGTCAATTTGACCCGGGCCTCGAAGAACAACCGCTTGTCTGTGGCGAATTTGATAATCTCGTGTATGCTCGATATGTACGTCTCATCGTTATCGGTCGCCCCGTCTGCAATGCTAAGAACGCCGTTATCCGCATCGCCTACATCGACCGCCCCACCGTCGCTCACCGCCGCATACTCGCCCACCGTCGCCGTGGGATCGTAATTGAAGAAATCGTCGAAGTAATCCCAGGCCCCGCCCTTTGCCGAGAGCATATCATTGCCGCCCCGCGGACCCCAAATAATTGCCGGGGCCTTGCCTCCGTTGGCAGTAGTCGCCTCCAGGATAATCCCTATCTGCTTGCCGACCGCGGCTGAGCTCACCTTGCCGTCAGCTGCACAGTAGATTGCCGTACCCGCGGAAATCGCGAGTGCCCCCGTTACCTTGTGTATCGTGCCATCCAGGCACTCGCACGCCACAGGCGTCGCCGTAGCCACCGCCTCCGTGGTAATGCCAATCGGCTCCTCGCCGGCGTCTGCATACATGGCCGTCAAGGTTGATGGCCGAATCAGGCGGTCCGCCTCGAGGGCCTCGCCCGATACAATTGTGAACGGGCCTTTGTTGCTATATGCCATTCCCATTATTCAATCTCCTAAATTGTTGGTTTATCACTTTTGTTTTTGGGGCAACAAAAAAAGCGGCAGTTGGTGTGTTGGGCACCAACCTGCCGCTTTTTTATGTTCTTGCGTCGGTTGCGAGTTGATCGGCCCGCAACCGAACCCCGTTATTCACTTGTCAATCACTTATCCTGGTTGTCACCCCGTCTTTCGGCTGACAACGTGGGCGCTCTTCCACGCCTCATGGCTTTTCGGAAACTTTCGGGCCGCCTCTATCATCGCCGATCCCCGTTTCGACCCCCCGGCCACCGATTCGGCAACCGCCGCCTCGTAAGTCTCGGCCTTGCCGTTATCGCCCGCCGCCGTTCCGCCCGCTTCGTCCGCATCGCTCGGCTCCGCCGCCTTGACATTGCTCCCGTCCAGGATCGCCTTGAGTTTCAGGTCCCGTTCGGCGACCTGGGCCGCAAGCGCGGCGATTTCGCCCTTGTGGGCCTCCATCGCTGCATCGAAGGCCAGGGCTTTGGCCTCCGTTAAAGACAGGCTATCGGCGATGGCCTTATTGCGGACCTGTTCGAACTTTGCGCCCGACAGCGAAGTGCTTATCGCCATGATTCTCTGCCGCTCGGTATCAGCCGCCGTCTTGAGCTGCTCGGCCCCCGGCATTGCCGCCGTCACCGCATCGGCCCCTGCTGTTCTTGTCTCCATTTTGTGCTCCTTAAATTGATTGTTATTGACCTGGGCCGATGCACCGGCCGTCACTTTGATATGCGTTCTAAGGGGCGGCAGCGCGGCCTGCATTACCTCGCCGAATGTCCCCACCCCATCTATCAGATTCTTTTGCAGCGCCGACCTGCCCACGAACGTTCGACCATCCGCCAGTGCCCGCAGCGATTGTTCATCGAGGCCCGCCCTCGCCCGCCCGCGCATCACCGCGCCAAGGAATATATCGAAGTACGTATTGATCCTCTCCTGGATCGCGGCCAGGTTCTCCTCGCTTATCGCAATCCCCGTCTCCCCAACGCCCTTATTCGACCCGCTCCGCAGGATATGGAATTTCAACCCTTTTTTCGCCGCCCACGCCGAACTATCCATATACAGGGTATAAACCCCGATACTCCCCACGTCCGCCGCCTGCGTCGCGTAAATCACGTTCGCCTGCGATGCGATCCAGTAAGCCGCCGATGCGCCCATATCGTCGATGAACGCCACTACCGGCTTGGCGAAACTCGCCTCATAGACCTTCGCTGCAAAGTCCGGCAACCCATCGATACTGCCGCCGGGGGACTCGATATGCAGCAGGATGGATTGAACCATCCTGTCCGCCATCGCCTCATCCAGCTGATCATTGAGTCCCTCGATGGCCGTGCCCCGCGGCTGGCTCTGACCGTTGACCATTCTGCTGTGCTTGGCGATTATACCCTCCACCCTGATGATCGCCCTGTGGTCCGCCGTCAGTTCATAGCCGGGTTTTTGTTCCCTATCATTCCCCGCCGCCGTTATCGCCGCAATCTCCTCCGCCAGCAGCCGCTCGCCCGAAAAGTGTCTCTCAACCACGTGCGCCGCCTGCTGCAGGATATTGACGTTCATCGCCCACGCCTGCGTCGTGACGTATTCGAGCAGGGCCGGTAGGGCGCCTTGCGTCAAGCGTGAAGCGTGAAGCGTTTTTCGTCCCTCGTCTTTCGTCTCGTTATTGTCTGTCTCAGGTAACGGCATTTTGTTTCTCCTGTTTCCGCCTCTCCTTGTCGTCCTTCTCATCCTGCGTCTCTCGCTCGTCGGCATCTTGTCCCCCATCCTGTCCCGGCTTTCCCGCAGTCCCTTCATTTATCGGTACACCCAATTCACGCAGTTTCTGAAAATCCGATGCAATTTCAGCAAAGACCTCTTCCGGTTCACCGCCGCGTTCACGAATACACTCACTCAGACTCTTTGTTCGACCGTTCACTTGTATTTCATTTCCCTTTGCCTCATCAACGGGATTGATATATGGGCACCCGGGCCACTGGATTCGCATATTGAAAACTTCCGGTTTGGCCGGCAATTCGCCGGTGGCAATCCCTCTGCTTATCTGCCACCGGTACCAGGGAGTGCACGTTTGTTTACGTGAGCTGTTTTGCCATCCCTTAAACGATTTTTGGGCCTCTCCTAAAGACGCCCTGGCGGATGAGTAATTCGTCTGGGAGAAATCCAACATCATTAGTTCGAGGGGATAACCTACTCCCACTCCGACAATTCTGGCGCAGATCATCATATAAGGCACAAAGTTACTCCCCGGCCGCATTGCCCCGATCATCTTAACTTCCTCTCCCAGCGCCATCTCGAAGATTTGCAAGGGCTCCATTTTTTGAAGTTTATCGAACGTCCCGCTCGTCGTGGCGTCATCGTTCGCCACCACCCCAGCCATGTCCACTGATGTAGGATTCTTCGTAATTTGAAAACCCTGCATCGAATTAGCTATTGCGGCGAGTTGTTCGTAATCAAGGTAATCCTCCATGCGGTCAAAGTTACCCAGAGCCGCTGCAAGGAACGGCACGCCTCGGGTCTGGTGAAATCGCTTGCGATACGCGGAAAAGAACACTTGCTCCTTCGGTATCCTTATCGCCTTTTCATCTAACCGCACTATTCCCGTGTCCCCCCTGCTCCTTCTCGGCTTCACGTAGTATGCGAGGTGTCTGTTTAGGTCATCCAGCTCTACCCCTAATACGACCCGTTTAGTTCCTATCTCCCCACCGCTCGGCGACTCTATCTGGTCGGCCTCGAATGCAAGCAGCGAGCCATCCGGTCTTTTGACCAATAGGTTGTCCCCCGCCGTCCACACCGCCCGCATGTCCGCTTTTGCAATGCTCGGGAAGTCCCGTTCGCCCGTGGCGTCGGCTAGGTCCGCCTCCATCCTGCGTGCGATATATTTTTTGACCTTCTTATCAAGATCTTTATCCCCGGTGGTGGGGACAAAATCGAAATCGGCCCCGAAGATATTATCCAATGCCCGGTCTAAAATCCCGCTAAATAGCGAACTCTGCCTGTCATGCATTCGGCAAATTTCCCGCAACGCCCCAAGCGTCGGTTTCGATTGATGGCGGTCCGCCGACGCCATCAGGCCGGATATGATCCCAAAGGCCCTCCGCGTCCGTGATGGCTGCGTTATCTCGTACCCGACCCCCGCTGAGGCAAAGGCCCTTCCCGCCGCCTTGAACCTCTCCATTATCCCCGGCCGTCTCGGAAAGATTGATGATTGATGATTGACGATTGACGATTTCATAAATATGTAACCGCGGATTTCACTGATTTCACCGAGTGTCTTTTTTTAATTAGTTTCATTTTCAATCACTGTAATCTGTGTAATCCGTGGTTACTGTGTTTCCTCAATAACTCCGAGATATATCGCCTAACCGCACCACCGAACCCGGCTCTCGGACCTCCATCTGGAGTTGTTTGCGCATCTCTCGCAGCTCGCCCAGCTCGAACCGGGTATAGCTCCGCCCGCCTATCGTCTGGGACTTGAATTTATTGGTGATGAGATTCAAGATTCCGGCGTTCACCGCCGTCAATAATTCTGCCGCCGTCGGTTCTGATTCACTCATGCCCCCAGTATGCACGCATGCGCAAATCCGCCAATGGGGTAGAATCTATGTATAGACTTTACGAAAAAAGAATTTTCTAAGTGATTATGATTGCGGGAGTTATAAGAGGTGTTTTTTGTAATAATCTCTTGATACCCCCAATATCACTTGCTCTTCATCTTCATGTGTCTTGAATGACGGACCAATATTCACATGAGAATGATTGTGATGCAGTCATTAGAATTATCATCCTCCTGCGGCGCCCGCGCCTTATCATTTTGGTTATTTCGAGTTCGCCATCGAGACAAGATATGATTGTCGCCTTTGAATCCTCTTTCGGTTCGTAATGAAACCAGATTCTCAACCATGGATCCGATTTATTCCGCACGAAGGTTACGCAACCTTGCCAAAGGCAATTGGCTTTGCAATCATACAATCCTATCTTCAAAGTCCGATTCTGGACATCCTCCGGCAAGGGACTTACCCTTGCGTCAAAATACAAACCCTTATCCGTCGGGAATCTATGACTATCTCTTAGCTCATGTGTGGTTATTTTTGATTTAACCATTGATTACTATCTCTTTCATCGGGTACGTATGTCTGTGCTTCCCCGTGCACTTTATTTGCCGCGTGATCAGCATCCGTCCATCCTCCATCTCTTCTTTTTGTACTTTCACAACGTGGGCCTTCAGCCCGCATATACAGCACTTATCCATCCCCGCCCCCACGAACCTATTCGTCACGCCTCGCGTCGGTTTACCCGCCCCAACGCCGGTGGATTTGCTTGACTTAATGGCGCTGCTTGTTGCCGCATCAATTGCCGCCCTTGTCGATTCTTTCAGTTTCGCTTCTTTCATGTCAAATCCTTTCAATTATTAACACCTACCTGTATTTTATTTCAATTCGTGTTTCTTCGTGTTTTTCGCGAGCTCACTTTAGCTCACTGCGTAATCTGTGGTTCATCGTTCTATTCTTCCAATCCTCCTACCCGGGCGGGCGATCCGCTGCGCCGCCGCCGGCGTGACTCCCTTCGCCCCCGGCTCCTTCATATAGAACGCGCCTTTGTAAAATCCCGCCGCCGCCGCATAGACCGCCGTATCGAGGCTGTGCGTCGCCGCCCCCATCGTCACCGGCCGCCATACTTGCTTTGCGTTTCCGTTCTTATCTCGGGTCGTTATCAACTGCTCGTTTGTGAACTCGGTAAAATAGAGCGATGGTATCTCATTATAAAACTCCGTCCGGGCCTCCAATATGAGAAGACCCTGCTCATCATACTGGCCCTGCGCCCACGACATCACCCTTCCTTTGAAGTGGTGCGTATCCACCAGACCCACGCGCATTCCCCGGTAACGCCGCCTCTGTATTTCAGACAATCTCCGCTCCGTCGCCGCCTCCACGTCGGTGAAGCGCAACGGCGCTGCGCACGGCCCGGGCACCCCGATAATCGGTATAGTCAGGCCGATCCTCTGCCTGCAGTAATCAAATACATCATCCGGCTTCCAGCCGGCGTCCACAAAGAGTGGCATCACAGCCAGCCACGGCCTCTGTTCGTTCGGCGTGCCATCCGACCATGGGAACGGCGAGAGCAATACTTTTCTATCGAGCTGCTCGAACGATTGCACGCTGCCGGATGTGATGACCCAGTTCCTCAAGCCGTACCCGAACCCCCGGACCTCGTAAATGATAGTCACTATCCCCCGTGTAAGGGTCTTGTGATAATCCGCCGATGCCACTAATAGTCTGCATCCCTCCGGCACCGTGCCCTCGCTAAAACCGCCCTTGAGCCGTTGCAGGCTCGACGCCTGGACCGCAACGCCCTTCTCCTCGAATGACTCGCCCAAAGTCTCATTATGGAAGATCATCAGCGTCCCGCGGGCTATTCCCTCTTCCGTATTGGCCTCGAACCACTCCGCCATAATCTTAGTCCACGATGCGCCGGGGAAGGGCGAGAGCAACCCCGAGATATGGAATCCCCGATGCCGCCGCGACCGCTCCGCCCGGCCCTGCACGTTGCCCCAGCCGTCTATCGTCTGGCCCTTGGGCAGCCATCGCCCCGCCGCCACGCAGGCATCCTTTTCCCCTTCCCGTATTTGGTATTGACAGAACTCGCATTCGTACCAGACATCCCGCGTCTCTCGAATCTTATCCGGCTCGTGCAAGGTCCGGGGCACCTTGAGCTGGCCGAACTTCCACACCTGATATTCCCCGCACCGCGGGCACGGGATGTACAGCTCCTCCTGGTTCGAGACCGCATATCTCATCTCGATGAACCCGCCCGGGACGGTCGGCGTGCAGGCATTGACAATCTTCGCATCCCAGAATGCAGTCGTTCTCTTCGCCGCCCTATCGCCGGCGGGGCCGGTCCTGCCTGAAAAGGCCGGGAACTTGTTCGGCTCATCGCGGAACAGGTACTTGATAGTCCGCATCGCCACGCCCATATCGCTGCCCGCCCAGGTGAAAAAGAGCGACATCCTATCGAAATTGAACACATCGCCCTGCAAATGCCGCGGCTCACCGTCCCAGTGCCGGCGCAACGCCGGTGAGTTCTCCACCATCGGCTTGATCCGCTCCTGGCTGACGTAAGGGACCGCCTTCTCCGTCGCCCCAAGGAACAGAGTCGGCGCCGGGTCGTTATCAATTATCCACCCGATCTGATTCTCAATCATCGTCGATTTCGCCACCTGCGCCGCCGACATCACCGTTATCTCCTCCACTTCATCATCGTTCAAGGCATTCATCGGCTCCCGCATATAACAGGTCCTCGAAGATCGGTACGGACCCGGCTCCGGGTGCCCCTCCGGGAATACCCGATTGCGGTCCGACCAATCGCTGACGGAGATCGGCTCGGCTATCCGCCACGCCTCCCGCTCCGCGGGCGTCCAAACTGAATTACAAACCACTGATTTCATAAACTGCAACCACAGATTTCACTGATTTTCCCATAACTATTTTTAACCTAAAACCCGCGTTATTACGTCAAAATCGCCCCTTTTGAAAATTATTTTACAAAATCCCAAAAATTACTGTTGACATTATAGCCGTATAGCCGTATATTAGTATAGTGATGTATATAACCGCCGCCGCTCGTTGCGGGGGCCTTTGAAAAGGAGAAAAACAATGGAAGCCGGCGTTAAATTGAGTTTGTGGCAAAAGTCAGGCAAGCGACGAATCTATATCAACCACTCAGCCTATCGCGGCATCAAGATATTTCTCGACGCGGAAACCGGGCCATGTGTTCGCGCCGACTGGCCACTTGACTCTCAAACTCGCAATCTGATCCTCGAAAAATGCGAGGAGTATTTTTTACAGGCCGATATAATGTTGAAAGGAGATCGAGTATGTATCGCGTGAACCAATTTATTAACGGCCGGAAGGTGAAATTAGCAGTGGCCACGTTTGAGAACCTCGAAGAGGCCGAGAGATACGTCGTTGACAATAATGGGCAACCAGGCGGCCATGTTTACGGGATCGATCCGGAAGATTTGCCCGCGCCAGACGAGGAGACTATCGATGAATCGTAAATCCAAGTCGGCACAGGTGCCTGCACACATTTACAACGCCTGCGAGGCCGAGGCCGTGAAGCGCCGCAAAAAGACCGGTAAGATGATTCGCTGGACCGATATCCTTTTCGAGACGGTTGAAAAGTCCCTCGGTCTCAAAGGTCAACAGTAATTTACTTATCAAAGAGCGTTCACCACGAAGCCAACTTTTACCCGCCATTAGGCTGGGCGGGTAAACCGCGGATTACGCGGATTTCACAGAATCATATTTATAGATTTCTCCGTGTCATCTGTGGAATCCGTGGTTCCTGTCTTATAACCGCTGAATATGCTGATGATGAATCTCACTTCGACCTCAAGAAGTTTTTCAATTTCTCTTGCTCTCTTACCTTCCAGAATTGGCGCCATTTTTCTGGGGTGCCCCAACATTGCCCTTTTCATCGCTACAATCTTTAAGATATTCGCCCGCTCCCAAACTCCATCATTTTCTTTTTTGAGTTGAGCAAGTTCGATCCTTTCCCGCTCGAGCCGGACATCCTTCCGGTCAGCCTCCGTCTCATCTTGTCGCTGCCGAGCCTTTGACACCTGCCGGCCCTTGTTATCTCGAAAGTACTCGAGCACCGGCCTGATATACCAGCCCTCCGGCGTGACCGGCATCCCGTTATTCCTCCAACGCAGAATAGTCCTGACATCCACCCCGGCGAACCGCGCCGCGTCGACCTGCTTCTTGATGAATATGTCATGGGCCTTGCCATTGCCATTCTTCTCAGCCTTCGTTGCCTTTTCGTAATCCCCCAGTTCATCCAGTTCGGTCTTCGTAAGCGCCTGATTGGCCTGTATTTTCGTCAATAACAGTGCATACCGTTGTCGCTGCGCAAATAACAAAACGTCCATTCGTGCCGGTTCGTCAATTTCGGCTGTCTGTTTTTTTTTACTTTTTTTTCCTGCCATACCGGCGTTTTTGCCTCAAAACCCGAACCGTCTCTCTTTTTTTTTACTTATCCCACATTTTGGTATTGACTCTTTGCCTGTACACCTGTAAACTTGTCGATATGGTTACAATAAACATAAATAACAACCACTTTTCAAAGTAAGAAATGGAAGTGAGGTGTCACCATGCAGTCTCTTTATCAGAAATATCGCCCAGAATCGTTTGCCCAGGTCATCGGCCAGAGCCGTGCCCTTCAACAAGTGCGTTCTTCTCTCGCCCGTGGATGGGGTGGCAGGGCCTTCTGGATCACCGGGTCTTCCGGCACCGGAAAGACAAGTCTGGCCCGAATAATAGCAAGCCAAGGCGCTGACGAGTTTTTCGTCGAAGAATACGACTCGCCGGCCGCCTTAATGCTTGCCGATACTGCCAATCATATCGAATCCTCGATGCACTTTACCGCCTGGGGCAAGGGCGGTCGGGCCTTTATTATCAATGAAGCCCACGGCCTTCGCAAACCGGAAATCCGTTGGCTGCTCGGCGTCCTCGAACGTATCCCCCCTCACGTCGTCTTTATCTTCACGACAACAAAAGATTCCGGGGCCCTATTCTGCGATTTTCAGACCGACGCCCTGCCGCTTCTGAGCCGATGCCAAGTGATTGAATTGGCGGATAACCACTACGTCGCCCGCGCCTTCGCAAAGGCATGCAAGAAAATCGCTCAAATTGAAAAACTCGATGGCCGCCCGCTCGCCGATTACGTCACTCTGGCTAAAGACTGCAAAACAAATTTCCGCGCCATATTGCAGCGTATCGAGGCTGGTCAAATGAAAGGACGCTGAACCATGTCCCTATTCGATTTTCAGGATTCCGTCATTGTCAGCCGATGCTGGACCGGTGAGATATGCCGCTATGACTGCAAGCCGGCGGGGCGGCCCGCGCTCATTGCCCGGATTCGCCGCCGCTTCAATCCGATCTTCGTTTGCCCGGAAGTCCTGGGCGGCTTGCCCGTGCCTCGCCCCGCCGCCCCTTTGCATCGCAAACACGGCCAAATCATTCACGATATCACGGGCCGCAACTGCTCCATTGAGTTTATCGCCGGTGCTCAAAAGACTTTGGAAATCGCCCTTGCCCATAATTGCAAGATCGCGTATCTTGTCCGCGGCTCACCGAGTTGCGATGCTCGCGGGTTTACCGGTGAATTGCTGCTCGCTCACGGTATTAGAATCATCAACTATTAAGGAGATTCATTCATGTCCAAAAAAACTGCAACGCCAACTCGTCGCCCGATACAGTTACCCGCCGACCTATGGGCCTTGCTGTGGCAAGAGGCCCGCAAGCGCAAAGAACCGACCACCCCGGCCCAAATGGCCCGGGAAATTCTGGCCGCCTACTTTAAGAAATAGGCTATCAAGTCAATATCAACTTTTCAAAGAGCGTCAACCGCCTTTTTCGCGGCCTTTTTTGCTTTTTGCTCCAACTGTTTGCGACCCGCCGCAACCTCATCGTCGAACGAGCGCCCGCCCCCCGCCACCAAAGGCTGGATCACCCCTATCCGTTTCTCCCATCTGCGTATATCGTCGGCCAGGCCCGGATAATTATCCTGTAACGCCGCCGCCTGCAACCCACACTGCCCCGGGCAGCACCAGCACGCGGACCGCACAAATCCCCGCTCATATCCCTCCCATAGAGGCGCCTTGATCTGCGTCAATAATATGGTGCTGCTCTCTTCGGTAAGATTAAAGCAGGGATGATACGCCTCATAATTCGGCATACTGCCCACCGGTGAATCTATGGTCTTTTTTGAACCTCTACCCGCTTGTGTAGCCCGACTCCCATCCAATAGCAACGTCGATTCCAGTGCGAATTGCTTGCGAAATTGGGCGGTCACTGAAAAAATGAACACGCCCTGGCATGGTCGCCATAAAAGAGATGGCCACTGCTTTTCACGCCTCAGCCACGCCCACCACTCCGTTTCCGGCTTGCGAATCTCACAGTGGACGCCGAAAAACTCACACGTTTCCTCGATATGTGCACCCATCCCCGGAAATTCCACCCCCGTGTCGGCATAAACGGCATAAATGTCCCGGTCTGCAAAATGGCGCACTATCCAGGCTAAAGCCAATGTGCTGTCCCGACCGCCGGAAAAGTCTAAAATGAACGTTTTGTATTTCTTGAACCGCGCCAATTCCTTGTTCTTCAACCAAAAATTCCCCGCCGGCCCATTTGCCTTCAAATGCGCTTCCCCCGGCCGAAAAGTGAACTTTTCTTTCTCCGTTCCCAATAGTTCCCTTTTGATCTGCTCTATCCTCAAATCGACCAAGGCGCTCTCCCCCGGCATCTCGGCCCTCAACTGGTCTATCATTGCCGCCAGGTCTTCCGAGAACTCGCCCTGTATATGCGGATTGTTCAACGCGATATTGAGCAACTGCTCATCGGTAGCCGATAGATCGACCGTGACGCACGGGCAGTTGTAATCCTTGCCGTGGAGTTCCAGAAGGGCCTTATACCTCTGATGCCCGCCGACTATTCTCTTTTTGCCGCCCCGGCAATTGACCACTATCGGCTCGACGCACCCGAACCGACTGAGCGACGCCGTAAGACCCTTCATCGCCTCATCGCTTATCACTCGCGGATTATATCCCGCCGGTTTCAATTCGCTCAGTCGAAACGCCGCAATCTCCGGCCCAATCTGTTTCCCCTTTTTAATCATCGTTAATTATCACCAAATCCTTTTATTTCCAGTTTCTTCGTGTTTCTTCGTGTTC
>Ga0315285_10005892_pt1 | contig 12607 bp, 19 predicted proteins | sample YL17G09_36_MG_FD_203698 | JGI IMG/M metagenome (GOLD analysis project Ga0315285, IMG submission 203698) | Sediment microbial communities from Yellowstone Lake, YNP, Wyoming, USA - YL17G09_36 | ecosystem: Environmental > Aquatic > Freshwater > Lake > Sediment | place: USA: Wyoming | collected... | reverse complement strand
CGACGGACGGAGGATATGATCGTACATGGCCGGATTCTGAAACCCATTCGCAGCATATAGGACAGCACATAATAAAATTATCCAGGGCTTCCGTGTATGGAACCGTCAGAATGATAGTTCCGTTCGGTTTCAATACGCGGTTAAACTCCTTCCATGCGTCCATGACAATCGTAGGTGGCAGGTGCTCAAGGGCTTCCATGCACACAATTAAATCAAAACATTCTCCCGGGAAAAAGCTCATGTCGCAAATAGACCCCTGAAAATATTTTGTAGAAGGGGGGCCCTTATAATTTTCCGGCGGGAGAATATCAACCGCGGAAATTTCCAGAAGGGGCCGCTCTACAAAAGCAAGGGTGGAAAATATCCCTTCCCATCCGGATCCGGCAGATAAAGCTTTAAGCGCCTCGCCCCCGGGGATCATTTCAAGAACAGTCCTGAATCTCCATGAAGCTTTCGCGTCCTTTTTGTAATCGCTAAAATCAAACTGAGACCGAAGATAAAAACGAAGATTTGTTTTTCGATAATCAAACAGCTCAAAAGCTCCGCTGCCATAAAGCGCTAAGAATTTATCTTTATTAAAAACCACCGCATTAGCGATTTGCTGTCTTTCTTTTTCAAGAGAAATATATTGCCTTCGCTTTTCGAGCATCATCAATTCGTTAGTATTGTCCATCACACATCCCCCAAAGCCTTTCATAAGCATCCGCTGCCCTTCTCCATGTATGATCCATCGCGAAGCTCCAACCCTTGTAACTGAAGTTTTGATATAGGCTCAGATCAATCATTAAGTTTCTTGTCATATCTGCTATTGTTTCTGCCGACCACGCGTGTAAAACAGGGAAATCACGGAGCATATCCTTGACCATATCGTTGCTCTCAAGTGCCACGACCGGGATCCCGCAGGCCATTGCTTCAAGCATTGACAGCTGGCCATTGCAAAAAGCTATGTCTTGTTCCATCCACATTGATCTCACTTGTTCGTTAGGCAGGTTTGAGAAAACAGAGAATTGGATCTTATCTCCAAGTATCTCCGCGGCTTTCTGATACAGGTCTGTCCTTTTGTCTTCTGCGATCCTTCCGAGATAGGCGACCTTAAAAGGTCTTTGAGGATCCGTTTTAGTGAACGGCCCCGGGTCGTCAACGCCTCCGAGAAGGACAACGTCGTTCTTGTGATCGGTCCCGTACCACTTCTTCAGATAGTTGCCTATGTGGATCGTGCCGCTGACTTCCTCGCAGATCTCCTGCCTTCTTCTTATTGTCCAGGGGTTTGGCGGGACATGGCCTTCATATCCATGGAAGGTTATATATGTCGGAGTCCAAAGCTTCCGGTACCAATCCCGATATTGCTCAAAGTCGTGGCAGTGAATAATGTTAAAGCTATATAGATATTCCTTTGGAAGAAAGCTGAGATCGCGCACTCTGCATATTAAATATCCATCCCTGGTTTCGAGCTCCGGCGCGTCCTCAGTATTGCAGCAGCAAACAGTGATATCATATCCACGCGAAGCAAGTTCTTTACTGATCTTATGGACGTGGATCTCCACGCCGCCGATATGAGGCAGGAAATGTTTGGTCAGCATTAAGACCCGCTTTTTTGCGGCTACGACTTCAGATGCTTTCAATAGAGACTCCACTGCTGTTGCTTCCATGCCTTTCTCCTTTTAAGGGGAGAGGGAATCCAAGAACCCTCCCCCCTTTTGTAATTATTACGCCTGATACTTTTCGAGTATCGTCCCTATTTCTTTAAGACTCATGCTTGCCAGCTTTGTAAAAACGAGCCGCATAACTTCTTTTACCTGCGCTATGTTTATGTTAACAGCGCCGCCTTCCTCTTCTGTGATTTCAACTGCCAGCTTATTCAGGCTTGTCATATTGTTTCACCCCCTTCTTATCTAATTCTTCCGGTTAGCGGAACCCGGCAAATCTATCCAGATCTTTTTCAATATCTCCGATGCCCTCCTCTGGAACTCCCGGGTGGCGAGGTTAAGGTGATCGTCCAGAACCTTCCTGGCAAAGGCTATTATCTGCCGTTGTCTGTCAGCTTCTTCGAACATCGCCCTTATCCCGTAATAAATTGTGAACATTGCCTGGACAAATAAGCAGACGGCAATTATCCAGACAGAAGTTTCTATGCTTGGCATAAGATCTCAGCTTTCTCCTTTTCAAGGTTTGGATATGCGCCCGTGTATATCTTGACTTTCCTTTCGTCCAGGATCGTTTCCGGGTCCTTGTCGTGGTACCATTCTTTAGTCCCGAGGATCTTTTCCCTCTGCATCCATGCTTCCCATATCTCCCTTTGCGGTCTTGTATACCCGTAGTGGTGATATTCGTAATCCGTTCGGGCTATGTCAGCAGGAAGGAACCCTTCCACGATCTCGTCCACTTTCCTGTCCCAATATATCCCGGGCTTGTTCCTGAACAAGATCATCCTCGCATCGATGGATTGATAATGTTTCTTGTCTTTTATGAAATGGTAAAAAGCCGCGACAGCCCCGTCGTGGCCGCGCTCTATCGAGTTTTTCATGAAGGACTTTAACTCCTGCGGGAAGTGAACCTCGTCCGCATCAACCCAAAAAATGAAGTCCGCATCCTTGCTCATAGCCATGCAGTTGTTCCTTGCAGTCGAGAAATCCTTGAACGGATGATAAGCTACCCGGACTTTCGGAAAGACATCAAGAAGAGTTTTGTTCTCGTTATTCTCGTTCGCCACGACAACGATCTCATCAACAGCGTTGACTATTGACCGGAGGCTGGAGTAAAGGAACGGCTCCTTCTTCGCTCCGACTATCATGTTTGCTGAAATTTTTTCGCTACCCTTTATATATTCCGGCATATTGCCTCCCTATGTTTTCCCATGAATCACGCCTTATCCTTGCTTCCATTGCCGCCTTTATGCTGCTTCTGACCTGGCCGTGCAGGCTCAGATTCAAAACAGCAGCGGCGATCAGGTCGGGATCGTTGTTCCGGATCTTGTAGACCTCTTTATCCAGGTCCGAAAAGAACGGCGTGTCCGTAACGATCATCGGCCTGCCGGCCAGCATGGCCTCTCTGACGGCGCCGGAGACGCCTATTTGTCCGTAATCTTCGTAAGGCAGGATGATTATTTCGCACTCAGCAAGCAGCCTTGCAAGCTCTTCCTTCGGCATAAACCTTGAATATAATTCAATATGTTTCCATAGATCTTCCCGATTGAAAAATTTCCTTACCCTTTCCCAATATAATTGCGAAGGCCGGGCAGCGACACCAAGAGAGCTTAAGGCCCTGAGCTTATATCCTTTTTTCGAGAGTTCCTTCATCGCAAGCCCAAGTTCAAGCAGCCCTTTGTGATCGTAAAGGAAGCCGAAATACCCTATGAGGCCGGGCACGGGTTTTATCTTCAGCGCCTTGATCTCTTCATAAGTTTTAAGGTCTATCCCGTGAGGGATAAGTCTTATCACTTCCTCCGAAAATCCCGATTCCACAAGGGCATCTCCATGCTCTTCGGAGTGAACAACAATTACGTCGGCGTATTTTTTTATCGCCTGGTTATGGTCTACCGCAGTCGCGCCGAAGTCGTGCATGGTCACGACAATCTTGCGCCCTATTTTATTTATCGTGCCGAGCATTTCATTTAGAAGAATATTCGAGTAAAGACCGTACTGGAATTGAAGATGAAGCACATCGTATTCGCTTGCTTCTTCGTTAACATGTATCATGCACTCAGGGCTGGAAGCCATGAGACCGGTAATCATCGACTCGGTATAGGTCGCGATCCCGCACCTTCTTCCGTATGACGGGTAGCTGATATTCACTTTGGGCTTATCAAATTTCTTGGCCGGATCAAAATGAAATACCGGAATACCGGAAGCGTGCTTCTTTTCAAATTCAATTTCCCCGACACGCTTGACCATCTTGAGTGCGGCATTCCGCCAGGACCATTTATCGCAAAGCTTTTGCCTGATCCCTGACAGCAGCTCTTTTGATTCCCCATGATCTTCGTAGGCTTTCCGCATAAGCGAAGCCAGGTGATCTTTGTCCGGCTTCGCCCACCTTGCGCCTTTAAAGAGCCTGTCGTTAGGGATCCCTGCCGGGGGAATATCCACAAGCTTATACTTCAACTTGTGAATAGGCGCATCCGCGAAGATCTCGTTCATGGCACCCCAATCCGTGAGGATCACGGGCTTCTCCATGACTGCCGCTTCCAGCGGCGGGAACCCCCACCCTTCCCCAGACGCCGGATGAACAAGACAGTCTATCGCCGCGTATAGCCGGGGGATCTCCTTATCCGGCATGAACTTATTTATAAGAAAGACTGGCGCAGTGTTCTTCCTGCTGCCTTTCCACTCGGCTATCTTTTTGGGGATGTTCTCTTCGAACTTCGGATCGCTCAGGTCGTAGGTCTTGAGGATAAAACAGACATCATCCTTGTCCGTAAAGGCTCCCCAGAACGCTTCCAGCGCGGTCCTGAAGTTCTTCCTGGAAATGAACTCGCCGTTCATAAAGAACTTGAACCTGCGGTTCGTTCCGAGCGGAAGCGGTTGGACCTGAGGGTTGAAGACCTTGGTGTTGATCCCTTGAGGGATAACAGTGATCGGAACTTTTACGCCGGAGTCTCTGGCTATCTTTTCAAAAAATGCGGTCGGCACCCAGATCTCCTGCATGAGATTACAATGATCGACCCATTCCTGCGGCAGTTTATCTGTTTCCAATTCGCAGTATCCGATATTACATACCGCGCTCACCGACGGATGATAGACTTCAGGCGGGACAACTTCCACAGTGATCGCGTTATAAAGATCGTGCGAACAGATTTCCTTGAACAGGAAGCCGTCTTCATTGCTAAGCCCGAGATCCTCCATCTTAGCTTTGGTCATGGGACCGAATCTCACGTCAACTCCGACATGATAGAGGGCCTTGGCATATTCCCTCGCCATCTTCCCATATCCGGAGTGTTCATAAGCGTACCCGAGAAGATTGAGTTTCATATCGCAAGTACCTCCTGGATCTCTTTTTGTTTGTTCTCTTTCGCTGATCGCGCATAATCCTGCCGGCTCATGTAAGCTTTTGTCTCGTAGTTTAAGCCCCATGTATCTACCTTTCTCAGAGTATCTTGGAACCTCACAACCTTGCCGTGATACGTGACTGCTTCAACAGGAAGTGACAATACGTTTGATAGGAACAGTCTTCCCTTAACTGTTATTCTCCACTTGCCTGTTATCGTTCCAGGCTCTATGACTTCCCAATACCTCAGCTTTTGGAAATTGTTATATTCGTTTGTCGTAAATCCATAGTGGGCCGGGTTTGCCATGTCAGTATTGATGCCCTCCAAAGTTTTGGAGAACTTAATTAGTATTCTTACAAGCGATCCGGATTTGAGTGAATGAGTATACTGAACCATTTTGGCTCCGCACTCACTGCACTTGTCTATCTTCTTTGCCATTATTTTCAGTCTCCTTTTTGCCCCACAAATTAAGTTGCTTGCATTTCGGGCATTTGATCTCAAGAAGCTCGGCTTTGCCAATCCTCGCAAGCAGCCGGTTGCAGAACCTGCACCTGAATGGCTCAAAAACTTCCCTGTTAAGTTCCATGTTCATCCCTCGCTTTCAATTAAATTTCGTCAAGGACAACGGGTTTCTCCCGTTGGTCCAAGGTTCTTAAAATAATATCCTTCAGACAAGCAGCTGTCTTTCCCCATGTATGCTGATGAGCCCAGGAAATGCCGGCTGTTTTTAATTTATGAAGCATTCCGGGATCTGAATATAAAAGATCGAGCTTCTCGGCAAGATCGTTTTCGTCAACAAGCTTGCACTCAAAAAGACTGGCGGGATATACGGTAACGGCCCCTGCTTTCGCAAGCAGCCCGCGCTCGTTATCTCCAAGAAGCTCGGGCATCGACGTAGAATCCGTGGCTATCGGAACGCACCCGCAAGCCATTGCTTCAAGCACAGGAAGGCCAAAGCCTTCCTGGCAGGTAGGGAAAAGTAAAACATCCGAGCACGATAAAACCTTCGCTATCTCCTCGTCTTTAAGATGGCCGCGAGGGCCAACATCCCTGTAAAGAAGCTTCGCCATTTTCTCAGGAAGATAGCGGCGGTTGTATTCTTCCATGTTGTGGGATCCTTCGTCGATCTCCTTAAGCGGGTAAAGGATTATGTGGCCTATATCCGCGTGTTTCTGCACGACTTTTGCGAGGGCTCGAATACCAGCGGGAAGGTTTTTCCTTTCCATCGGTCTCGCAAACATCGTCACGAAGAACTTAGGGATCGTCAGCCCTTTTGCTTTGCAAAGTACGCGCATGTTCTCTCTCTTTTTTTCTATCTCTTCTTGGGATAGCGGCTTAAAAATATCGGGGTCTACGCCTTCGTAAATGACTTCGGCTTTTACGGGTGTTGCGTCCTCGATTTCTTTCTTGCCCCAGAAAGAAGGCGTGGCAACTGCGTCAAATGATTCCCAGATCGGGTTCCATTTCGGTCTGAGAGGGTGGACATCGACCGTTATGTATCCGACCTTTTTTATCCCGGGCATTTTAAGATCCGGGAAATATTCGAAATTCCAAATATCTCCATGCACAAGGATCACGTCCGGCTTGGATTTATTTACCGCGTCGATAAAAATATATTTCATTTCTTTGGATTCCCTCACAAAATAATGGACCGGCTGGATGTGATACGGGAACGAATGAAGCTGGCCTAAGCTGTTCCAGCCGATCACAGATACGATCTCAAAATCTTTTTGGAGATGCTTTAAGACCTCTCTTGTAACCCGGCCGTTGCCCGAATCAATTTCCGGGCTGTCGCTCATCATGAGCAGTCTTGGCTTCCTCATAAATTACCCTCCTGATCTTTTTCATTATCTGCCGATATGTTTTCTTAACTTTAAATCTCGACAGTCCCATTTCTCTTGCGATCCCCCTGATCGTCATCGGTCCGTCTTTGTACGGCAGAAGACAATGAATTCTCTGAAAGACCTCGCGCTCAAATTTAAGATCAAGAATATCCGCCAGATCTTCAACAAGGTCCAGGTTCACGCAATCCAAGTCAGCGATCTTGCTGCCGACAAAAAATACCGCGCCTTCGTCAATGAAATTCCCTTTTCCATTTTGATCCCGCAGTCTTGATACGACTTCGCCCTTTTCGGTTTCGAACAGATAATCCAATTTTCTTTTCATGGCAGCGCATCATCTTTCGATTGTGTATTTCACTCCCGGATTATCGTGAAGAAATGTCGCCTCAAATAAGAGCCGCTTAAATCTGAAGATCTCCGTAACAAAACCTTTGATCTCCAGATATTCAATGCTGTCGTCGTTATGCGTGATCTTGAAATCAACAAAGTAATTTGTTATGTGGTGTCCGTTCACGTCGAGAGACATCTTTACCTGAGGCTCCCAAGCTTTTATGTCCTTGGCTTTCAGGCGGAGATCCAACTCCTGTGCGGCGCCGGCTTCTTTCTTCGAGTGATATATCCGGCCGTTATAGAAACAGCTTTGATAATTTTTTATTCTTGGCCCTCGTCTTTCGAAGTATGTCAAAACGGCGCCTCCTCTTTAACTACTGATGGTACTTTTGTTTTCTCGATTATCTTCTCGATCATGCTTTCAAGGTCCCTTGAAGCATCATCTTTGCAGCCGGTCAGGTCCCACTTCTTGATCGAGTAGCCGCGGCTTTTCCACTTCTTTTCCCATACCGGAATATCATCTGCTCTAAGTTTTCCAATGGCGCATACACAACGGAAGCAGTAGTCTACTTCCGTCTTTTGGCCGCGCCATTCCATCTCTTTTGTCGCTGTCAGAAACCCTGAGTTGTTGCAAAACGTACAGGTTTCTTTTATGATCTTTCCGGGGTCCCAACCGATAGGGGTGGCACTCTGGATAGCGTCAAGAAACTCAGCCAGCGCAGGGAATCTTAGCGAACGCATCCCGATCTGGTCGCAAGCTTTCTTAAACGTGGCATCATCGATGCTCTTCAGGCGGTCGTAGAGATAATCCACGCGCCTGTCCCACCTGTCGCTGTTCATCGGGATCCCGAAATTGAGCGCCATGCCGGCTAACTCTTTGCCGAAAAGTCCTCTATCCATTTTTCAGTCTCTCCTTTTTGGTTCTTGTTCGCTATGAGTTTAGGGATCTGGGTCTTGAAAACGCCTATCGTGTATCCCGACTGGCGGATAAAAGGATCGTCAGATTCAAAGAACCGGGACCTAAGAACCCTAAGCTCGTCCATCGGGTAGATCTTTAAGAGCTCTTTTGCAATCACCGTGTCCTTCTTGAAGTTACAAAAATAGGTCTTGCCCTGCCCCACTTTCTCGCTCCAGGTGTCTCCCCACTCTTTCAGGAAGACCTTAACCGGCTCCTCGTCCGGCTGCGCGGGAGCCGTTAAAAACGGCTCTTCCGCAATGACGTTGGGAGTATTTATACGACCAATGTCATTCTCATTCTTACTCTTATTCTCATTCTTATTCTTGGGACGCACTGACTTCGTAGTGACTTCGTAGCGACTTCGTAGCGACTTCGTACTCCTCTTAGTGAAATTATCTGCAAGTTCAGCAAATTTTGGTATGCGGAGTTTAAGATAAGGTTCGTTATAGTCAAACTCAAACCTTCGGCAAGTTGAGAAGTAGTTCAACAGAAGTTCAACTCTAACCCATCTCTTCCTTAACTTCTGTTTAACTTCAGTGCAACTTAAAGTCACCCAACCGCCGGGGTCCGCCTTATCAAATTCTTTGGCATAAAGCTCCAAGATAAGCCAGAAACCCGCGACCCCAAAGTCGCCGAACTTGTCGTGCGCGATCATCAGATCCGGGTCACTATGGCTATCGCTCAGATGCTTAAACCATCGCATAGCTCGTCTTCCTTTGCTTGTTTACTGATACAAACCCCGCTCTATTTCTGCTCTTATAACAGCAAGAATTGATTGCCCTAAAGATATCTTGGTCTTGATCGAATCAACACAGCTTTGGAGGAGATCTCTTATGAGGCCCTCCTGTGCTACCGCGGCTTTAAGGTGCGTCTCCCGGTCAAGGTCTGTGTAATCCTTCGACTTCGGGATCAGGTGTACCGCTTCCGCTTTATCAAGGTGTTTCTCGGCTTTAGCGAGAAGATATGATATTCTGGATCCGAGAGCCTCAGCCTGGGAAAGGAGCGCCGACAGGCCCTCAGGATCCTCAGGAAGGGCTTTGTCTAAGGACTTTGAGGTCTCGCTGTATTCTGCGAAAGCAGCCACCTTGAACGAGTCGAAACTGCCGAGCTCTAAGCTTCTGTCCGGTGTCTTATTTTCTTCAGTTTCCATATCTGCCTCCTCCTTGCTTTCTGCCTGTAAATCTCGGCCTTCCCTGACCTGGGCCGCGGCCTGCCGGTCTTCGCGGCTGGTCGTTGAATTTGGACCAGTTAAAGTACATGCGGCATTCCTTGCAATAGAGCGATGGTTTGTTGTAGTTATCATTCCGGGGCTCGCCCATAGGAAGATCGCAAAGCGGGCAAACAGGATCGTTCATGTTGAGCTTTACTGTGTTGTTCCGGCCGCTTTCATCCTTAAACCAAAACTCTTTTTCGTTCCTTCCGGCAGGCTGTGTTCCTGTGGATCGCGGCTGCCTTGGCGCTTCCTCTTCTTCTTCCTCTCCCGGTGTTTCCTCGGCAAAGCGCTTGCCATCTTCTTCGCATTCTTCTATGAAGTTATCTTTCGGAAGCTGCGACAGGATCTCGTTCTTTATCCTATCGAGCTTTGCTGATATCTTTATTAGTCCGTCAGTGATGGTCATAATGACATCAGGCTTGTTGTCTGGCCCCAGGGTTACCATAATTTTTTCAGGATCTATTGCTTCGTTCATTTTCTTCCTCCTTTTTAAGCTTCAAAAAACAATAAAGCCGCCTGAATTTACGGCGGCCTATCTATTAAAAAGTCCTTATTCCTTAACCATTGAAAGGAAACTATATAGTTCACATAAGGTATATTATACGACACTCGAGGGGGGAGAAAGGAAGCTAATTTAATTTTTTGATCTGGTAAGCGCATTTATGTTAATGCCTGCCTTTTTACATTGTTTGACCATTTCGCTGCAATAGCTTTCGAGCACGGCTTTGTCCGATATTATAAGCGGGATTATTCGATCCTTGCCGTACTTGATGTCGTTGAGCGAGATTTCCCACGGCCTGCGGGCCGTGTTAACGCCTTCTTCGTGGAATATCCTGAGGAGGGTTTTCTTTGCGAGGCGGAATTTCTTGGCAACAAAGTCAAGCGACTTACGCTTGTAAAGGAAGAGCTCCTTCATCTCACACATTTTGCTTGGCTCTATTGTGACTCTTGGCCTTGGCATAATATCTCCCGGGCTTTAATATGGGTCTTAAACAAGATCAACACCGCGAAGTATAACATGGTGCATATACCTGTCAAGTTTTTTCCGTCGACGATAAGCCCCTTGCAATCGCTTGATATGCAAGGGGCTTGTTAGAAATAAAGATATTTTATCCTGCTAAGGCTTCGGCGCCGTTCCGGAATATGCGTTCCCGATAGCGACGATAATATCCCTGGCTCCTTCTATTCCGATGTAAGCCAGAGGGCCTACAAGGATCCCGGCCAGCATCTCCACTGGAAGCTTCCAATAGACCGCGTTCCCGATTCCGATGGCCGCGCACACTAACCCCGCGACAAACTTGCTGCGGGCGCAGTTCTTCAGGCTCTCCAAGAATTTCTGCATTGTCTTCACCTCCTTATATTCCTTTTATCTTTTCGATTATAGAGTCTGAAATATCCTGGATCTCCACTTTTGCGGGCGTCGGGTAAAGGATCTCATTTATGGCCTTTGCTTTATCTGCATCAGAAATTGTGGCGTCCTCCAAAAGCTTTCGATATTGAGAAGCCAGAGAATCAATTTCTATAGAGATCGTTTCTTTACCGCCAGATGCCGATACTATTTTTTCACTTATGATGATAACGCTACCTTTGATTTTGTTTTTGAGATTTTCTTGAATCCATTCCTCTGCTTTCATTTTTAATCACCTCCTTAAAGTTCAAAGCCCGTATAATGATAGCCAATCGGCGCGGCGTAAGAACCTCCATCGCTGTTTGTTCCTGTCACCAACGATTTCATAGTCAGGGGAAGCGAATTGGTCAATACCGCCTTAAATGTAAGGTGGGGAAGGACAAGATTTGATACTGCGCTGGCTACCCACGTTATTGACCTTACCACCTGTCCACCCAAACATAATTGTATCTCTGTTGTTGCCCAAGTTCCATTGTCGGAGTAATTATATATTCCCAAATCAACCTGTATTATCCACGTCTTTCCAACGGGCGGCGTTAATGTCGCAGTTACGTTTACTGCCGCCGTCCCAGTCCCACTTATTGCTGTTAGTGCCATTTTTATTTACCTCCTTTTTAAAAGAATATCATCGACATAATATCATCACCATGATACCCATCTACTGTGTCAGCATCCTTTCCCGTCAGCGTGTCCGGGATCTGCGCCAAGGGAAGATCCGCGCTTCCGTCCAGGACCGGGATGCTGCTTGCTGAGTTCGCCGCGTGATATCCGTCCAGCTTGTCGGCATTTAAGTTAGTATTGACCGCCCCGTTGCTTATCGGGACCCTGCCTGATAGGTTCCCTGCATGATATCCGTCCACCTTATCAGCGCTCAGGTTGGTGTTGACTGTCCCGTTGCTTATGGGGACGTTCCCGGTCGCATTGCCAACCTTTACACCGTGGACCGTTTCAGCCGTGGCGTCCTGGTCCAGATGATCGAAGAAGGTTCTCCTTCTTACGGTCCCATTCACGTCCGTGGTCCAGGTTGCGGCGTCGTCAACGTCTTTTATGTTGGCGTTAACGATCTCCGTAGCGAGCGCCGGGACCGTTATCTCGGCCAGTTTAACATATCCTGCCGGCGTTGCGGGAGCTACGGGGCTTGACCCTGGTATTCCTTCAACGACCGAAATAGCAAAGCTATGAGCTTCCCTCGTTTTAACGAGTTGCTGTTCTATCCCCGATCCTGCTGTCCTGAAGTAGCGGTAGTCTTCTTCCGCGTCTTCATGATCCTCTTTTATCAGCAGGACATCGACCCTCGGGTTAGCTCCGTCCGGCGTTGAAATTGGCTGCGTCTCCTCGGCCGTTAGGAGAATGAATTCTCCTTCTTCTGATAAAGCCAGACCGTAGCTCCTTACGGCATCAAGTCCTATCTTTACTCCCAGGCTGGCAGGAGTTGTTTCTCCCACATCAAGCCCCATACATACCATATCGTATCCGGCCATGAGCCGCTTGAGGATCACCTTGTCTCCGGTCTCGGCTTCTTCGGACAATCCGTTCATGTCCGTTAAGTCCGGGATCTCCTTATCGTGGATTTTAACTCTGTCCATATTAACCTCCTTCTTCTTCTATTGTTGCTGTGACTCCGGCCGGCCTTATTTGGTCAAGCACATACTGTAAGTAAGTGAGAGACGCGAACGTCCCCGGAGTCACTGAAGCATAGACCGCGCCTGCAAATTCGTTCCCCGTGTCCCCTATTCCACATCCCCAATCAGGTGGGCCCCCGATTGAAAAATAATAATTGGGATCCAGAACCGTTCCCTGCGGGACGGTGATTAAAATATGGAACACCGTCGGTGTTGCTAAAACAGGCCGGGCAATAGTAAAGAGAGCAATAATA
>Ga0315285_10005890_pt1 | contig 12610 bp, 15 predicted proteins | sample YL17G09_36_MG_FD_203698 | JGI IMG/M metagenome (GOLD analysis project Ga0315285, IMG submission 203698) | Sediment microbial communities from Yellowstone Lake, YNP, Wyoming, USA - YL17G09_36 | ecosystem: Environmental > Aquatic > Freshwater > Lake > Sediment | place: USA: Wyoming | collected... | reverse complement strand
ACGATTTCAAAGTTGATCAAAGAAGAAGCTCGCAAGATTATTTCTGAGCAAGCAAAAATTCCATTCGACAAGTGGGCATTGCATATCCTACAACGAGATTTCGGAGATTCGATTCCGTCAACAATAACTGCACATAATGTCGTAAATTTTTTGCAAGGAAGTAAGTTTAAGCTTTCTGATGAAGAATTTCAAGCTCGAAAGTCAATCCCTGCGTCTTATGTTGGACTCTTGAATCAATATAAGAATCGTGATACTGGCGAATCCATTGCAGATGAACCTGTTGCAAATGAAGCTGAACCAGAATCGGACGAAGATAAACTTACATATGCTTCTGGCGACGTACCACTTAATGTCATTGGTCAGGAAATGGGAATGACTAAGATGGGAGCGAAGAAGAAAATCGATGCTGCCACCGAAAAACTAAATCGACTCGCTGCCGATGATGATCGAGACAATGGCGTAGCAAACATGTTGTCAGGAATAGACAAGGCTCGCGTCGATGGAGCAAAAGATTATCTATTGCTTCTTGCAGCAAGCAAAGGCAATGTCAATAGTTTTTTGAAGGCATTGGAATCGTCGAAGCTTTGCAATATTGAAAATGATATTGGAAGAGTGTCAAATAATGAAAAGCAAGCTATCAAGGAACTTTTCACTTCTATGAAAACTCATGGAATTGATGTAGCAACAGAAATGCTTATTTCTGATTTGGAAGAAGATCCAGCACAACGAATTTGGCAAACTTATCAAGCAGTCGTTGCACGCAAGGCAAGTCCTCGAAAGAAGAAGGCTCAAGCAGAAGATTGATTTCTTATCCATACTTATATGAGTATGGAATTTAGAATTCAGAAACAAAAGCTTTTACAAAAGCTTATAATCTTTCTCACTGGTAAACAGATAGAAACCTACGTAGAAAATTTCTATAACCTAGATAAGACCGTAAAAGAGCATGGGTGGAACTCAGAGATGGGTGCTACCCTTTTTTCTTTTTCAAAGTCTTTTACATTTGATTCAAATGAAAATTTTTCCAAGTTCGTTCTTGAAGCAATAACAGAAAAACATTCAAATCATATTCATTTAGACATGACATCCTCAATAAACAATCAGATTGTTGATATCAACGTTTATTCAGATGATCACAGCGAATATATAAACTGTTTAGAAATCTGTCTTGATTTAGATCAAGCTTATTTAGATGAATAAAGAATCAGATGAACTTATATTGGTTAGTGAAGGATTTGATTTTGATCCAGATTCATTAATTGAAAAGCCCAAAAGAACAAAAAGGCAAAAGAAAGAAAAAACTATTGAGAAGCAAACGGACAATTTGCTTCAGAATGATTCAATAGATAATTATGAAGAATTTCCAAATGCAATTGTATTTTCGATTGGCGGTAATATAACTGTAATAACTGGGGATTTTACATTTTTCCAATGTAGCCAAAAAAGTATCAAAGTGGAAATCAAAAACCACATCAACGATCTAACCAATTACAATAAATTTTATATTATTGCTAAGTCTTTTTATGAAGGATTGGAGTCAGATAATTTTTTATCATTTCAGAATATAAAAATTAATGATAGGTTTTTATTTGGCACAGAGATGCATAATGCGGAAATAATTGGATTATCTATGAAAGTTTCTGAATTGACAGATACACAATGGGTCGAATTTGATATAAAACTACCTTGAACAGTATATTTATTGCAAATAAAGGTAATGACATGACTACATCAATTCGCGAAGAATATAAAATTGAAAATGAACGTAGAACACGTTTTTTGACAAATTTGATCAAAGAGGCTGTTGTAAATACAATTGCCGAACAACAAATGCCACCTCCACCACCTCCAATCATGGCAGATCCAACAAGTGCAGCACAACCTGCTCCACCTGCACCGGCTGATCCAAATGCTATGCCTGCAGCTCCAGGAGGTCAACCAGAAGAATTTACTTTAGACAAAATGATTGAAAAACTAAATGTCATTCGAGGCGGAAGATCATTTACAGATCCAGAAATTTATGGACAACTTACAACTATGTTTAAAACATGGGATGATCCTACTAAGCAATTGGTTGAAAAAACATTCGACGAAATGGCTAAAGTTGTTACTCTAAACGCAGATGCAGCAAGCAATCCATCAGAACAACCAACAGCACCACCCGCACCTGCACAGCCTCCTATGGCACCACCTGCGCCAGCAATGCCTCCTGCTATGACACCACCTGTCTAATATAATATTCACATTTGTTGACAAATCGATGTTTTTTTGATATAATAGACTATGAGCAAATATCCTTCAAATGTAAATCAAGGAGATGTTATGCCGGAAAAGCATCCAAAGATGCTCGACAAATATCATACGTTTAGAATCATTATGCCCGATGATTTCAAAACCGAGTTTGGGAAAGAATTGCCAGTAATACCAATCCTAAGAGATATAAAAAGCAAAAGCCTCAAAATCTATGCCAATGAGAAGACAACAATTAAAGTTGGAGAACTTGTTGAATTTATTAGATATGAATCAAGACTTGATGAATATATTTTTTGGACAGATGAACGTATAGAGATTTCCATTTCGGAAACGTTTATAAATAGGAATTTCCTATTTCCTATCAACCTCGCAAGATTGCTCTAGAACCATCTTCTGAATAGTTCAGACCATAAACAACATTAGATTGTTGAACAAAAAATTTACCGACAAAAGGAGAAGACACTTCAACAAGATTGAGTGTCTTTTTTTCGTGGATTTTGCCCATGTCAATAACAGACATTTGATTCTCTAATAAATAACAAGTTTTTGGTGTGTGACAATATTCAAATTGTCTAACAGAATATTCAGCGGGACAAGAACCTGCTGGAACAACAATAATTGCTGTACTGCCGAATCCTTGAGTTTCAACAGCACGATACATAATGGCACCTTCTCTAACCGAACAAGTATTTGATGGTTTAACATTGTTTGCTTGTTGTGTAGTAGATGGTTGATTTTGCGTTTTAAATTGTAGAAATTTCTTTTGCCAGTCTTCCATAATAAATCTTCCTTATGATTGTCTTCTTGTTACTCTTTGGAACAAATCACTTGAATCATCGCGATATCGATCTATTTCATCTGGTACGAATTTTTTTGCTGAAACTAGATGACCCACAGATCCAAGTGCTCCAGATGTGTCTCTGCTAAGTCTATTAGCATCTTCTGGTTTGTAATCGTTTTGAGCTTTTATTTTTTCTGCTTCTTGTTCAGCAGCTTCTCTTGCTTTGTCGAAAGGTTGAGATTGTGTAGCTAAATGTTCTACCCATTCCTCTTCTCTATCTTTCAAAGATTCTTCTTCGGTTTTCTCAGAATCATCTGGAATAAATTCCATCTTTTTTGATAATTTTGAATTTGGAACAGTTGCAGGAGGACCGGACATTGAAGAGATCGTTTGTTCTGGCATTATGTTATGATCTTCGAATTTCTTTTCAATTCTTTCAAGTTCTTGTTCTGCATATTCATCAGCATAATCCCTGTCATCTCTTTGATCAGCAATATTTAAATCAACTTCATAATTGGCAACTTTTTTTGTTGCTGGAATAAGTTTTTGATTTGCAAGTTGTTTTGTTCCGCCGAAACCATAGTTTCCTGTACCGGACCAAACGCTTCCACCTTGATATGTTCCAGGCACAGCCATAGCATATTCTGCTAATTCATCCAAATAATCATCGGATAAAAGTCTTTTATATTTTGGTTTATTGGTTTTGTCTGTCATATACTTCTTTCTAAATATACATGAAAGAGAAGTTATTATGAACATATTAGTTTTACATGCATCGGTTAATTCTCATGGGCACGATGCAACGGGTGCATTTATTCCAGAAGGAATAAATTTCAACAAGCATAGAACATCAAAAGGAGACACGGTTCAACTGATTCCGTATGACAACAGTCTAGCTCCAGGAAAACGTTTAGAACCTTTTTTGAAACTAATTGAGAATGCAAATCCATTTGACGCATTTGTATATCTTGGACATGGATTAAGAAATGGTTTGCCTTCTGTTGGTATGACACAAGCCAACAGAAAGAAATTCACAGACTTGCTTATTAAGAAAGCAAAGAACAAGAAATCGCTATATGTAACTTTATATGCATGTTCTTCGGCGGAAACGACAACGGGTCAAGTAGGCGGTGAAGGCGGATTTGCTGATAAAATTAGAGATGATTTAGTTGATGCAGGATTTACTCAAGGATGGGTTGATGCACATTCGGTTGCTGGACATGCAACTCAAAATTCAATGCTTAGAAGATTTTATCTTTCAAAGGAACAAGCTGCTTCGGGAGGCACTTGGCTAGTAGCTCCAGGTTCTCCAGAGTTTGCTCAATGGAGAAAGAAATTGAATTCTAAATGGAAAGATGATCCTTTTCGATTTGATTTCCCATATATGACTGCAGCAGAAGTTCTAGCTGCTTGTACGAAAAGCAAGTGAGATATTATTATGGATAGAAATTTAGGAAGAATGACTACAGGTATTGAACGAGTATTTCGCCCAATGCCAGATGGTCTTTATAGAGAAATATTGTTGCATTGGATTCATTATCTTGATAGCGATGGAAATAAGACTTCTTCCAAAATGCATAAGCAAATTGAAGGTCCACTTTATCGAGCTATGCGTCCAGATGAAATCAATAGGAAAAGTATTCATGGAGACATCGAATATACCTTTCCAGATGGCACTGTGAGTCGATTGGTGGCTGTGGGAATGGAATATGGTGACGAAGTATATGGACGTGGAGTACGTTGATTCAAAGGCTTATAGATATTAAAGAATCAATGTTTTATGTTTAGTAATTGAATTACCTTTATCTTCGATTGACAATGGAACATTGTCTCTTTGTTCTCCAATGAGAGAAGTAATTCCTTTCATTAAATCAAGATTTTCTATTTCCAGAGCTAAAAGGTAAATGAGATATACAGTCTGCCTTTGAGAAATTCCAAAAGTCTTTATTTCTTGGAGTATTTCTCTGCATTCTTGTCGTTTATTTGCTGCTAAAGCTACTTCAATGCTTGGCTTAATGTATCCTTCGCCTTCAACTGCGTCTTCTGGGTCTATTAAAAAGTCTTTTGCTTCTGATTCTGACATGTTATAATCCTTGATATATACTAACTGAGTATAGAAATAAGGTTGTTAATATGTTCATATTGTCAGGTCCATATAATTCCGCTTTCTTGGGTAAATCCCTAAGAAACCTAAATCAATTGGTTATCAAGCCAGATAACAATGTTTTTGAACCATTCAAAAATTCATATTCGGTTAATAACTTTTCCGATTATTATAACATCAATGAAGATAACAAAATTCTAACAAGCTTAGAAGATGCTCTTCCTTATTTGTACGAAAACTTTTTTCAAACTCACAAGTCAGTGCAGAATGCAAAAAGATTCAAAAATAAATTTGACTTCAGAGAAACAATAAAAGACTTACACGTAGGACATAAATATAAAAAACTTACAGAACCAACTTTAATATTTGATTCAAAGAAAGCTATGGTAGCAAAACCTATCTCCGGCATTTCAAGTAATAATGTTCGTGTCATTATGCCTAATGATAAGAATATATTGATTGAAGCTTCACAGGAAAACCCATACCTTTTAGAAGACTATATCGTTGGAAGAGAAATTGCTGTTGATGGTTATTATGACGAATATGGAACTCCAGTTATTCTTAATATCATGGAACATGTATTTGCAGATCAATCAGATACATCTGATACTGTATATTTTACAAACGTAAAACTGGTAGAAGAATTCCTATCAATTTCAAATTATCTAAATGACTTATCAAGACTATATGGAGTTTTGACAAATTTCCCATTTCATTTTGAATTTAGAATCAATGAGAACAACGAAATTATACCAATCGAATTAAATCCTCTCAGATTTTCAGGATATGGTACATGTGAAATAGCTCATTACGCATATAATATCAATCCATATAAAGCTTTCTTCAAAGACAATAGACCAAAATGGAGAGAAAAACTAAAGGAACACTTAATTGCTGACACAGCTTTTTATGGATTCTACGTTGCCAAGTCTATTAGTTCTCACGATAAACTATATTCTATGTTTGATGAAGTTTTGGAGTATAGAATTATGCCGGAAGGTACTAAAGATGCCAAAGTAATTGTATTCTTCCGCGAAATAACCAAAGATAATTTGCAAAAGTTGGCACTTACAAAAGGAATAGTATAATTCGGATATATTTACAATTTATGAAACAAACTTTAAACAAACAACAACTTGCAAAAGTAATTAATTCAATTGTTATTGAAGGACGATCCGGCTATATGCCCAGAAGAGATCCAGTTCGTTCACAAATAAACAACAGAGAAATTGAAAGTAACATTGATGATCTGTCGGACTTAGATACTGATTTGCCAGGTGAAGTTTCTCCATTTGATGAACCAGAAGAAGCTACAGAACATGATCCATGGCGATCCGGTTCTGGATTGGATAATGAAGAAGACTTTCAAGATGAACCAGACGAAGCAGACTTTTATGCTGGTTTAGAAGACAACCAAGTTGATCATGATGAAGAATTTGATTTGAATGACCTTGGCATCGAAGATGATTATACCGCTCAGTCCGATGCATTGGAACGAATTGGTGGTCATGAAATGTTTGAGCATACAGTTCTAAGAAGAATAATAAAGAATATTATTAAGGAAGATATTGGTAATTTAGCTCCTACTCCAAATGCAGAACCATGCAAATCAAATGGTAATGGAGTTGAATCGGTTATTGCAAGAAAAGGCAATCTTAAAAAAGATTTAGATGAAAATAGACTTGACCCAGAAACAGGTAGGTCATCTTCTGGTGTTCAATCACAAATGTTAGCCAAACATGGTGAAGAAGGTTTAGATATGCCTTGGGCATCAAAGGCTCAAGATAATCAAGCTGGACGAATTGCAGCTATGAAAAAAAGAGCAGCTATGAAAAAAGCTGCTGGTATGCAAACTCTAGAAGAAATATTGAATGAAATCGAAGAAGATGAAGATAAAGAAGAAAAAAATCTATCTGTGAATCAAAAAGATTCTGATGGAAAATATATTCAACGTGCTCCTTGGGCAAGAAATGCTAAAGAGAATGATGACCGAAGAGCAGCAGATCAAAAGCGTAGAGAGAAAAATCATAAGCCTGTGTATGACACGCATACATATGGAAAAGAGCATTTAGATTGAAGGAGATCCTGAAAGCCAAGAGATAGCTAGTGCGTTTGGGATACAGTTGCAAAACTAACCCAAATACATGTCAAAACGAGAAATATAAAATAGATTTTTATATATCGATATAGCCATCTTCTTGTTCAAATGAATCAATTTTGAACAAGGCTTCTCCTAGAAGAATCAAGTATTTGCCACGAAAGACAGTATCCGAGATACTGTCTTTTTCTTTTGAAAGGATGACAAATCTTCCCCAGAGTTTGTTTTCATAGATGAATTGAGTTTCTTGCCAAACATGAATTGGACTATCATATTTTTCCAATATTGGTTTTAGATGATTAGGAAAATTATATTTCAATTCATCTAAACTTGGCACCAAGCTACTTTCTTCTTTTTTGAGAATAGCCGAAACTCCTATATCTATAACTTTGTGAATCATTGCACAGTTATTACATTGTGCATAGGAATGTTTGATTCCAAAAGTATTTGGGTCCATTTCTGAAAACACAACAAACTTATGAAACACAGTTGGTTCTATATGTTTAAACATTGGATGCACACATTTACATTCGATTATATGTTTAACATAATCTGCAGTAATGACATTAGCAACCGAGTTATTTTCGGAAGTTTTCTTTTTCTTTGAAACGGTAGTCATTGTTATTAGTGCTTAGTGAAAAAAACGTAGAAATGTCCAAGAAGCGAAGTAAGCAAAATGACATATAAAAAATAATGTGATTTTTTCCGAAGGAAAGCCAGCACCTTTCCAACTTCGCCAGAAATCCGATTTATTATCGACTTTTTGTAGCTTTGGAAGGCTTCCCAGCCTCCTTTTTTTGAGTTGAAGCTACGACTTTCTTTTTCGTACTTGGCGAGCTGGTATGTTCCAAAGGGTCGATTGATTCCGATAGAGCATTGATGTCAGTATCTAATTGATTTAGCAAGCCATCGATGTTCTTATAAAACGAATCGTCAATAGCAAGTCTAAATACTTCTAAAATTTGAGCTAGCTCTTCAGAATTATGTTGAATGTTATTCCTGCGTAAATATAGAATTGTAAAGTCAACAACTTGCTCTTTTACTTTCCTATCATTAAACTCAAAGAATCTTCGTTCAATTGTTTGACGTAATTTTAATTTTGCCGAAGCGATATTTTGTGCAGACATAAAAAGAAACTCCTATATAATTGATAGCTACAATAGAGTAGTCATCATATTATACAGAAGTATAATTCAAACAATGTTTTTTGTTCTAGAATTTAATTTTCTTTTAACTAATTCTGCGATTTCTGCTAGGTCTAGACTTAGAATGTTTATCTGCAAGGAAGTTAGCGCAATAACTTTCTGGTTTGATCTTTGTTCCAAATCCACAAGAAACGGCATATCCCTGAAGCTGTTCAACGATGCTAGATGTAAACTCTTTCTTCTCTTCTGGAGAAGCGTCGATGTGAATGTCGCCAAGCAAGCCTGTCGTTTCAAATAGAGCGTTAGCAACTTCAATTGAAATGCTTACCTCGTCAAACATTCTCATTTTCTTATTGCTTTGATTGTAATGGTTTCCAATCTTGTGATCTGTAAGATAGTAATACATACCACCCTTACCAACCATATAAACGCACAAAACCGTAACGAAACGATATCCACGCTTGATAATTTGGCTATCTGTACCAACTGAAATGTTATATTCCAAGCCGGAATCCTTTGCTTTTGCAACTAGGTCCGTAGTCATTTCAAAAACTTGATCTAGAGAAAAATAGCTTGGATTATCAGCAATTCTCCAACGATTTTCAACTGGAATTGTTAAAGCAATCTGCTCAGCAATCCGCTGCTGTGTTTTCAACTTCTTTTTACTTAGTGCCATCTGGGTCCGTCTCGCTTTCTGAGTCTTTTCGTTCAATTTTTAGATCAACTGCAATCCATTCGCCTGGGTGACTCGGACTGTGTTTCAAATTTATTAAAAAATTTGTTTTCAAATATTGACAGTAATATTTTTGACACATATCTGGTCTTATTGAATAAATAGTGCATTTGCCAGTCTGAGTGTTCAAATTTTTACAAGCAAATCTAGGACCATCTGCCTGAATCCTTAAAATAGGATAAGTATCGCTTTTCATAAAAACAGGATGACTGTTGAAAAATGTCTCGCCAATGATTTTTCCTTCATCGAAATCAATAACAAGGTCTTGTCTTGTTACTGCAACCATGCCTTTTTTATGATACCATCTGATAGTTCTTTTAATCCAAGACTCATCAATTGGTCCAAGTACATGCTCTAGGTTGTCGGGATCTAATCGACAACAACTGCTTTTCACACCTATGTATCCGTTACAGTTAGACAAACAAGTCTCTGTTGCTACTTTGTCTGTCAAATGAATTCGACCTTTAATGGGTTTTGATTCCCAGGAAGATTGATCATTTAATCTCAGTATAGGTAAATAGAATCTATTATCCTTTTTTATCAATTTCATTTCATTTGTTGAAATTTTTGAAACTGACCTGTCTTCCGTTGAAGAAGATATCTCTTCAGTTGAAGGATTTTGTTTCGATAATTCCTCCAAACTTATAGTTCTTTTTGGTTTTGTTTGTTCTATGGTCATATTTATTCAAGAAATATAAGGCAGGTACTTATTATGAGTATATCATCTATTCGCGAAGAACTAAACAAAAACAAAGATTATGTAGATATTATCACCGAAGAAGCTGCAATGGATTGGCTTGGGGAAAATGTATTGCCTCTCAACGAAGCAACAGATCCAAGAGTTTTAAAGCGTCTTATTGATGTCGTTCACAGATTCGATGAAAAACTAAGAACATATGCAGACAAACTTCCTGCAATCAATTCAATCATTACTAAAGCAGAAGATGAATTAAATCTCTGTGTAAGCGGAAGCTCACAATATCGCTCGAAACTAAAAAGCGGAGTCTTGCTCCAAAGCCTTACGAGTATCTATAATCATATCTCAGATATGTTCAAGAATAAACTTAAAATACTATTATCCGCTCCAATGTTCCGAAACGCTAGAGATGAAGCCAATTGTGATATACCTCTTCGGGCAGTAGACGGAATTGATTATGATATGATCCTAAGTTCTTTCAATGAAGCAATTAAACCTTCAACTGTTCAAAGAAAACTATGGGGCAAAATAATCAAAGGTCCAACATATTCCCAAATCGTAAAAGAATTATCTAGCTTGTCTTATAATGAACTTATGGATCTTGCCAATGGTATGCCAAAGGTGCCTGTCGTTATTCAAACTGATATTCCAGAAAAAATGGATGTTGCTGAAACACCTATGACTGATATTTCAGTTGAAAAAGAAGGTGCGGAAATTCCAAATGCACCAAGTACAGAAATTCCAAACCCAAATGGAATTCCCCAAATAGCAAACACACAAGCCCAATCAATAAGTCAAGAAGAAGAAGAAAAAAACCAAATGATTAAAGAAGAACAAATGCAATCAATAATAATTGAAACTTTACTAGAAGGATATAATTTGTCTGAACTTGAAACGTTGGCACAAGAAATTGATATCGTAATTGAATCTAGAATTAGTCCATTGGAAATTAGTAATTTCATTGGATTTACACAACTTAATGCACTAATGACCGAAAGAACAATTCTAACAGAACAATTCGCTCCATTAGAAACATTAGGACAATGGGGAAATAACGCAGTTAATTACGCAAATCAGGCGGCACAGACCGGGAACCAGGCACAGACTGCTGCACAGACTGTAGCACATACTGCACGTCCTCGCGGGCTTATGCAAAGAATTGGACATAAAATTGGTACTTGGATGAAAGGTGGAGCAACCAAAGGGGGCGCTGCTACTAAAGGTAGTGCTGTAACTGCAACCAAGGGTGGAACAGGGATTGCAACAGGAGCAGGAAAAGCTATAGGAACAGGAAAAGCTATAGGAGCAGGAAAAGCTATAGGAGCTGCTGCAACGGCGGGTGCAAGTCTTGCAGGTGCAGCAGCGGGTGTTTTAGGAGCTGGAGCGGGTGCATACGCTGGCAAAGAATATTATAAATACAAAACACGAGAAGATGTAAAGACTCTTGTTCCGGCAATGAATGCCATTGGTAATTCCTTGAAAGGTCTTCCTGCTGGAGCTGGTATTCAAAAACTCAAGAACGATGCAGTAAGAATGTCCGATCCAAGCAAAAAATTTGGAGACTTCAAACTTAAAGATACCAACGAGAGACATATTGCAATGATTACTGTTGCAGACATGTTTACAGCACTCCAACAGTCCAAAGCAGAAATCGAACAAAACTATCTTTCCGAGATTATTGAAAGTCTTCAAAAAAAATCTGGAAAAATAATTACCGAATCAAAAATTAGATTGTTTATTAAAGAAAGTAGAAAAGTCGCACATAAAAGTTTCTTTGAAGCTATTTTAATGAAAGAAGCAATCGAAACAGATGATGATTTAGATGCAGTAATAACAACGATTAGAGGTTCGCTTACTAAAGCAGTAAATCAACATTCGGGTATGAAAAATCAACTTGCTAGTAAAGCAGGAATTTCTGTTAAGCCGCTTGATGCATTACAAAAGTATGGATTAACTCCAGATGAAATTGCTAATTCAATTAGTGAAAAACTAAAACCATTGGATGCAGCCGGAAGAGATAAATTTATTAGAAACTTTCTTACTCAAGCGGAAAAAGCTGGTGAAGCAAGTGCTCAAGCAGTTACACAAGTAGCATCAAATGCTGCAAAGGAACCACCTGCAACGGCTACAACGGGCGGAGATAAAGAAACTGGTACAGGTGGAGCATTAGCAACAGGTGCGCCTGGAGTAGCCACTGGCGGGACTAATGCAACTGGCGGTGCAAATGCCACAGGAACAAATCCTGGAGGTGATACAGCCACAACAGGACCAATGGACGCAAAGTCTGCACAACATAGAGCATTGTCATCTTCTCAAAAACTAGAAGCAAAAATAGAAGAAAAACTTAAAGCCTTTGTTTATGCTCAGGGTGCGCGACAACAATCACGACGACAAATAGCTGAAGCAAATCCGTATGAAAGAAATCCTGTGCCAAAAATTCCATTAAACCCTGGTGTTACAGTTCCAGCGTCTCCAAATGTACAAAATAAAGCACGAACAGCAGTTCCAACAAACACTGGTGTTAAAGGTGTTAGCACTACAAACAATTGGCAACTTGATGATTCTTTCATTAATGGAATTCAACCTCTTTTGACACAATGGTATCAGTTGGATCAAAAAAATATTGGATCAAGAAACCCAATTTTCAAGCAAATAAAAGCTTTGATTGATAGGGCTGGACATGGAAGTAAAATATCATCATATATGAGTGATAAAGAACTTGAAGGTTTACTAGATTCTCTACAGGAATCGGTTAAATTTGGAAGTAAGCGTTGGGTCAATGAACGAGAAATGATTTAT
>Ga0315285_10005888_pt1 | contig 12610 bp, 8 predicted proteins | sample YL17G09_36_MG_FD_203698 | JGI IMG/M metagenome (GOLD analysis project Ga0315285, IMG submission 203698) | Sediment microbial communities from Yellowstone Lake, YNP, Wyoming, USA - YL17G09_36 | ecosystem: Environmental > Aquatic > Freshwater > Lake > Sediment | place: USA: Wyoming | collected... | reverse complement strand
AGATACTGATTGCTGAGATGCCCGATGCTCGATGCTCGCCAAAGCGGCGGAGGCCAAACCGAGCATCGAGAATCGAGGAACCTGATGCCAAGTGCGATTCTTATTGTCTTTATATTGGTTCTACATCCGGGTTCGGGGTCTGCCTTTGCGGGGCAATATCTCTCGACCCGGCTCGAGACGGGTTTAGCCCCGCAGTTTACTGCGGGCTTGTCTATTTCGCAGTTGATTGTGGGCTCAGTCACCGTGCCGGCGACGGCTAAACAACAGCAGAACGCCTCGCCGCCGGCCTCGAACAATAGCGTTAAGTCGATTGAATTTGTCGGCAACCAACATTATAAGGATAAAGTCCTGGGGCAGAGACTGGACTTTAAGGCCGGCGACCGCCTCGACCCCGTTCTGGCTGAAGCCGGCAGAAGAATTATAGAGGAAATCTACCGCAAAGTCGGCTTTGCCTTTGTTAAAGTGACGCTGGACTGGGAAAAATTGCCAAAGGGCGAGGTGCTCTATACTATTGACGAAGGACCCAGAGTGCGGATCAGATCGGTGAAGTTCAGCGGCAACAAGGCTGTCAAAACCGAAACGCTCCATCAGATTACCAAGATAAAACAAAAGAGCTGGTTCTACTGGCCTTTTTACTACACCAAAGAGGCGGTGGCCGAAGACATCGTCAGGCTGGAGAATTTCTATTATGAAAAGGGCTTCCTCGATTATAAGATAACGCCGGAGACGCAATTCTCAGACGATAACAGCGAAGTTGGTCTGATTTTCGTGATCGAAGAGGGGCCGGCTTATCGCATCGAGAAAATCGTCTTCACCGGTAACAAGTACTTTGATGAGGATGCGCTGCGGGCGCGGCTGGAGCTGACGCCCGGACAGGTTTACATTAAGCGTAAGGCCGCCGCCGATACGCAGCGCCTGCTCAAGCTCTACGGCGAGCATGGCTTTGTAGATGCCGACGTCCAGCACAAGCCCAGGTTTTGCCTGGAAGTGGGTCCGGATGTAGTCAATATCGAATTTGGCATTATCGAGGGCGGCCAATTTCGGATCGGGCAGGTCGAGATAACCGGCAATGAAGTCACGTACGACAAGGTCGTCCGCCATGTGCTGGATGAGTACGGCTTTACGCCCGGCCAAATGTACAACGGCGATATTGCGCCTAAGCAGGGAGGTGGAATACTGGAAAAATATGTGCAAAGGATGGTGCTTGCCGAGGAGGTGATGATCAGGCCTGTCACGCCCGCCGGCGGCGCACCGGACCAAAAAGATGCAAAGGTGGACATTAAAGAGGGCACGACCGGCTGGATTAATCCCGGTGTCGGAGTGAGCAGCGACTACGGTATGATCGGCCAGCTTGTTTATGAGCAGCACAATTTCGACATTACCGATTGGCCTGACAGCTTCGGCGAGTTTATCAGTATGAAGGCCTTCAGAGGCGCCGGGCAGAGAATGAGAATTGCTCTTCAGCCCGGAACAGAGCTAAGCGTTTATTCGATCAATTTCACTGATCCGTACTGGCGGGGCCGGCCCGTCACCCTCGATGTGGCGGGCTCGAGCTTCGAGCGCTACAGAGAGAGCTACAGAGAGGGCCGGCTGCGCAGCTATCTTGGATTCGAACAGCGGTTCCAAGACCGCTGGCGCAGAAGTGTCGGGCTGCGAGCCGAAAATGTGGATGTCAAAAGTCTTGATTTTGACGCCCCGCAGCAGATCATAGACGTTAAAGGCGATAACATGCTGGTGGGCGTCAAGTTTGGCATCGGAAAAAGCGTCATTGATGACATCTACGATCCGAGCAAGGGCTATGTTCTTGACGCCGATTACGAGCAGGTTGCCGGCGACCACACTTTCGGTGTGCTTGGCGGCTCGTACGCCTGGTATAAGACCCTGTACGAGGACGTGCTCGAGCGAAAAACGGTGCTGGCTCTGAACCTGCGGGCGGGCACAACCGTTATAGATGATGCGCCGCCTTTCGAAAAATTCTACGCCGGCGGCACGGGCACTTACAGCGTCAGAGGTTTCGAGTATCGGGGCATAGGCCCCAGAGGCTTGCAGACAAATGTCCCACCAAGTGTGGCGCAGCGTAAAGACCCCATAGGCAGTGACTGGATATTTCTGGCCGGCACAGAGGTAACCGTGCCTCTGATAGGCGAAAATTTCGCGGCACTATTCTTCGTCGACAGCGGCACAGTGGAGACCGGCCCCTACCGCTGGTCGGTTGGAACGGGCATACAGATACGGATACCTTACTGGTTTGGGCCGGTGCCGATGAGGTTTCAAGTTGCTGCGCCCCTGAAAAAAGACGACGATGACGAGACGCAGATATTCAGTTTCTCGATAGGAAGGCTATTTTAGTCGGTTGGTAGTCGCCGTGCCGGCGACTGCTAAACTATAACTGCAGGAGTAAAAGTGACAAAAATCTGGAAGGGAAAAGTTATGAGGATTGGAACAGCTATCGTTTTGACTTGTCTGGCAGGTGCGATTATCTTGTCCGTAGGCTACAAAGGTTCGGCTCAGCCGAAAACGGAGCAGCTCTCTACCAAGATTGCCGTGGTCAACGTGCGAGAGGTCTTCCGCAAGTGCAGCCGCAATGTCAAGTACAGACAGGAAGCTATGGCTGAGTATAATACAACCATGCTGGAGCTGGAAAAGCTCTCCAAGCAAATACAGGCCGATGAGGCGGGATTGAAAATTCTAAAGCCGGGCAGTCCCGACCATTTGAAACAATACCAGGACGTTCTGAAGAATAAGGCTGTGCTGGATGCTCGCCAGCAGTACCTCAAGCAGGAAAGGTCGCTAAAAGACCAGCGCTGGACCGAGCAGGTCTATCAAGAGGTTCTGCAGATAGTCAAGGAGCTGGCCGAGAAAAAGGGCTTGGATCTGGTCTTTGATAAGCAAGAGCCGGAGTTTCCTTCCACCAGCGGGGATGAGCTTATGCTGACTCTCAGTACGCACAAGCTGCTTTATAGCGGCGGCTGTCCGGATATTACCGATGAGGTGATAGCCCGGCTGGACGAGAAGAAATAAGAATTCAAAGCGCAAAAAGCAAAATTTACGACCGGCAATTGAGCAGGCAGGTTACAGTTTCTGCTCCATTTTGACTTTTTCATTTTGATATTTGATTTTCTATGGGATTGACAATTGCACAGTTGGCAAAGCGGATTGGCGCTGAGGTAGCTGCCGGGCCCGATCAAATGGGCATAGAAATCGCCTCAGTTGGGCCGATAGAGGCTGCCTTAGAAACGGATGTTACCTTCCTCGCGGATGACAGGCATTTGGCGGCCCTTGAAAACTCGCGGGCGGCAGCGGTCATCACCGGCAAACGTCTGGATGGTCTGAGGATACCGCAGTTAGTTGTCCAAGACGTCAACGCGGCACTGATAAAGACCTTGGAGGCTTTTGCCCCCAAATTGAAGCTGCCGGTTGTGGGGGTTGATCCGACCGCCAAGATCGGGCAGAATGTTCGGATAGCCGAGGGCGTTTCTATCGGCGCAGGAGTGGTAATTGAGGATGACGCGGAAATCGGGTCAAACAGCGTCGTCGGCAGCGGCAGTAAAATAGGGCAAAATTCAAAAATAGGCAAGAATTGCCGGCTGGATAGCAACATTGTAGTTTATCACAACTGTTGCATTGGTAACAACGTAATTATACAGGCGAACACTACTATTGGCTCGACAGGTTTTGGGTATACATTCGTCAATGGTGCTCATCGGCTTATTCCACACAATGGCGGCGTGGTAATCGAGGACTTTGTGGAGATCGGAGCCAACTGCTGCATTGACAGAGCCAAGTTCAGAAATACCATAATTGGAGCGGGAACAAAGATAGATAATCTGGTCCAAATCGCTCATAATGTGGTTATTGGCAAGTGCTGTCTGATAGCCGGACAGGTTGGTATTGCCGGCAGTTGCAGGCTCGGCGACGGTGTCGTGTTAGGCGGGCAGGTCGGCCTGACGGACAACATCGAAATAGGTGACGGCACAAAAGTTGCGGGCTGCTCCGGGGTCGCCCACAGTGTGCCGGCAGGACAACAATTAGCGGGTCTGCCTGCTGTGGATATAAGGGAGGCCTTACGGATTGCCGGTTTGATCAGGCGCTTGCCGAAGTTTGCCGAGCAGTTAAAGCAACTGGCCACGCGGATAGAAGAACTTGAAGCTGCAAAAGACAATAAAGGCTGATGCAAGAGTCGCCGGCAGGGGCTTATTTGGAGGAAAGGAGGCAAAGGTTGTTTTTCGCCCTGCTCCTGCGGATACGGGGGTCGTTTTCGTGCGCACGGATGTGCCGGAGGCGGTGCGGATTCCCGCCGTAGCCCCAAATCTTGCCGAACGCAGCCGTCGCACCACCATTAAGAGGGGCTCGGTCAGCATAGAGACTGTCGAGCATTGCCTTGCAGCGATAAGTGCTCTGGAGATTGACAATGTAATCGTGGAAGTGAACGGCTCGGAGCTGCCTGCTCCGGACTGCAGCAGTATCGAGTATGTCAGGGTTCTCAAGCATGCCGGCATCGTTGAGCAGCAGGGCGTTCGCAAGGAGTTTGTTATCACCGAGCCGATCAGCATTACCAGCGGTGATGCCTCGATTTACGCCCTGCCGTTCGCTGATGACGGGCTGAACATCACTTACGATCTGGATTACGGAGGGCACACCGGTATCGCTCGGCAGATTCTCAGCTATCGTCTTACGCCCGAGAGCTTTGAGAAGAATCTGGCGCCTGCGAGGACCTTTCTGCTGGAAGCCGAGGCCAAACAATTTCAGGCTCGCGGATTGGGAACGCACGTTGGTCCCAGAGACCTTCTGGTTATCAATTCGGATGGGCCTATTAAGAACAGTTACCGATTCCCTGACGAGTGTGTCAGGCACAAGATTGTGGACCTCATTGGCGATCTGGCGTTGGTGGGCCGGGCCGTCAAGGGCAGGGTTGTCGCCTACAAGAGCGGACATACGCTGAACCAGAGACTGGTAAGAAAGTTGTACGAGGCCGCCCAGCAGCAGGAGCGAATCGCCAGGTTCGGCACCGATGCGGTCTTGGATATCCGCAGGATTCAAAAGATTTTGCCGCACAGATATCCGTTTTTGCTGGTGGATAAAATTATCGAGGTTGAAGGGGATACTCGCATAAGGGGCGTCAAGAATGTCACCTTCAACGAGCAGTTTTTCCAGGGGCATTTTCCCGGCACGCCTATTATGCCCGGCGTTCTTATTGTGGAGGCGATGGCGCAGGTGTCCGGCTTGTTATTTGCGCAAAGACTGGAGCATACCGGCAAATTGGCGGTGCTTTTGAGCATGGATGGCGTAAAGCTGCGCAAGGCTGTTGTCCCCGGCGACCAGCTTATCCTTACTGCTGAGACCGTCAGGCTGAGGAAAAGAACAGCCCAGTGCCAGTGTAAAGCGACAGTAGGTGAAACGGTAGTTGCGGAGGCGCAAATCAGATTCATGCTCGTTGATGATGAGAAGGTATGATGCGTTACGCGATTCGCTATCGGAGGTTCGATTTTTGTCTGCAATGAGAGGCGCGAGAAAGATGACGCGGGTGCATCGCAGCGCGGTTATCGACGGCAGTGCTCGATTGGAAGAGGATGTCACGGTTGGCCCCAATTGCGTTATCGATGCCGGCGTAACCATCGGCGGCGGCACCGTTGTCGATGCCAACGTGGTGATCGCAAAGAACGTCCACATCGGCAAAGGCAATCACTTTTTCGCCAACTGTACGATTGGCTGTCAGCCGCAAATATTGGGTTTACCGCCGGACGCCGAGCTTGGAGGCCTGGTGATGGGCGATAATAATATTATTCGCGAGCAGGTAACCATCCATTCGAGCATTTATCCGGACAAGGCCACGACAATCGGAAACGACAATCTGCTTATGATTGGTGTGCACATTGGGCACGATTGTGTGCTCGAAGATAAGATCGTTATGAGCAACTATTGCCAGTTAGCTGGGCACTGCAAGATAGAGACCGGCGTCTGGCTCAGCGCCATGGTTATGCTGCATCAATTTGTTACAGTCGGCAGGTGGTGCTATGCAGCGGGCCTGGCTGGTCTTAATAAGGATGTCCCGCCGTTTCTGACGGTCAGCGGGCATTATCCGCCGAAGGTGCGGGGTGTCAATAAGCGCGGTCTGGTGCGTGCCGGGCTCTCACAGCAGCAACAGCAGCAGATATACGAGGCCTACAAGAAACTCTATCGCCAGGGCGGCGCACTGCTGGAAAATGCAAAGGCGCTGGCACAGGAGGATGGGCTTGATGAGAATGTTCGAGCCATGATCGATATGATTGCCAAGAGCAGCCAGCATCGCTTCGGCAGATACTTGGAGCTGTTCAGAATTTAGAATTAAGAATTTGGAATTTAGAATTTTTACCTCTCAATTCTCAATTCTAAATTCTCAATTACAGGATGCCAGATGCCAGAGACGAAGATACGAACTGCCGTTGTAGGCGCAGGCAAGATGGGGGCGATACACGCCAAGGTCTATCACGAGCTGCCTCAGAGTGAGCTTGTCGCCGTGGTTGATATAGACGCCGACAAAGCGCAGCGCCTGGCCGGCGAATATAACTGCCTGGCTGCAAGTTCCTGCCCGGATATCCTGGGCCGAGTGGATGCAGTGACCATAGCCGCTCCCACGGCGGCTCATCTGGAGCTGGCGACAATCTTTATCCGCAACAGGATTCCTGTGCTGATTGAAAAGCCCTTGGCCGCCAATGTCAGCCAGGGCAAAAAAATCGTATCGCTTGCCAAACGCTATGATACGGTCGTGGCGGTGGGTCACTCCGAACGCTGCAACCCCGTAGTGCGGGCGATGAAACGCCTGAATATCGAGCCTAAGTTTATTGAGGCCAACCGCATCAGTCCTTATCCATTCCGCTCCACCGACGTTGGGGTGGTGCTGGATGTTATGATTCACGATATCGATATTGTTCTGTCGCTGGCCGGCAGCAAAATCAAGAAGATAGATGCCTACGGCCTCAGCGTCATCGAAGAGCACGAGGATATCTGCAACGCGCGGATTGTCTTTGCCAACGGCTGCGTGGCCAATATCACCGCCTCCAGGCTGGCTCTGAAAACCGAAAGGAAAATTCGCGTATTCAGTCGTCAGGGCTATTTGAGCGTGGACTTTCTCAAAAAAAGCGGCACTATCATCAAGACAGACCCGAATATTGACGTCGTGCAGTGGATAAAGCAGCGTAAGGCCTCGGGCAGTTTTGACTGGGCCACAGTCAATTGGCCGGATCTGCTGCACATCGAGGAGCTGGTCATCGATGACAAAGAGCCGGTCCGCCTGCAGCAGGAGGCTTTTTTGCGCTGCTGCGTGGACAAGAGTCTAAGGCCGGAAGTAAGCGCCGAGGAGGGCCTGGCTGCGCTGCAGTGCGCCGAAAAAATCCTGGCCTCAGTCAAAAAGCACAAGTGGCAGTGAACCTCGCAGTTTACTGCGGGGCTAAATATTTTTGTCTGTCATCAGTCGTCCGTCGTCGCCGTGCCAGCGACGGCTAAACCGTCCCTCGTCCGGCATCCCTCGTTCCCTCGCCTCACGCTTCGCGTTTCAACTTGCTGACCACTTGGTGGGCAAGGCGGGTAGGTTCGGGCACGCGATATTTTGCCGTCCAGGCAAGAATGATTTCGATCGCGTCTTTTAACATGCACTTATTGCCCACGGAGACAAAGACCGGCTTGACGCCGCTGCGTGTCCGAACAGCCGCGCCAATAACTTCCTGGCTGTCTTTCAGCGGACAATACGCACCTTTTTCCCGCGCCGGCTCTTCGAAGCTGCCGGTCAACCTGCTTTTTGCGCAGCCGATGGTTGGTTTGTCGAAAAATAGCCCCAGATGCGCCGCTATGCCGAATCGGCGTGGATGGGCGATGCCCTGGCCGTCGATGATAAAGGCGTCCGGCTCTTTTTTGAGCTTTTCCACAGCCGCGATGCAGACGGGCGATTCGCGGAAAGAAAGTAGACCCGGGATATAGGGGAAAGTAATCTTTTGCCAGGCCGTTGCTGTTTCGATAAGCTCAAATTCAGCCTGTCCTGAAGGCTCCCGAAGGCCCCGCACGGCGCTGGGAGCTCTCAGAACCACGACCGCAGCGATAATGCTCTGGTTGTCTATGCTCAGGGCGCAATCCAGGCCGGCTATGGTCGTGGGCCGATTTCTTAGTGGAATCTGTTGCACTTTTTGGGCCAATTCCCTCTGCAGAGCTATTGCCTGCGAGTAAGACAGATTCCAGTCGTGCAGCTTTTTTGTTTGCATATACATCGCGGGTTGCGACAAGTGCAGCTCGATCGCTGCACAATCGGCTATGGTGGTCGGCTGAAAAACATTTTACCTCCTTATGACGGCTTGTTACAATTATTAGTTTGGGTCAATGTGGATTTTTTGCAGGATATTCCACAGAGTAATGCCGGTATGGCAAAGGCAGTAGAAAAAGTGATCAGAATAACCGGGGCGGCTGAGCATAACCTCAAGAATATCAGTCTGAGCATCCCGCGTGATAAACTTGTCGTTATCACCGGCATAAGCGGCTCGGGCAAAAGTTCACTCGCCTTCGATACCATTTACGCAGAAGGTAGAAGAAAATATGTCGAGTCGCTAAGCACCTACGCCCGGCAATTTCTCGAACAAATGCAAAAGCCTGCGGTGGCGGATATTTCCGGTCTGCCGCCCACCATCGCGATTGAGCAGCGAAGTGCCAGCAGCAACCCTCGCTCGACCGTCGCTACCACCACCGAAATTTACGATTATTTCAGGCTTCTTTTTGCTCGTGTGGGCCAGCCGCACTGCTGGGTATGCGGCAAAGAGATTACCAGCCAGCACTCTACGCAAATAGTGGACTCGATACTCGCTCGACCAGCGGGGACTAAAATCCAGGTTTGTGCCCCGCTTGTACGCGGCAAAAAGGGCGAGCACAGAGATATTTTGGCCGGCATACAACGTGAAGGTTTTGTCCGCGTGCGGGTCGATGGCGCAATTTATGACGTGAAAAATGTCCCGCTTCTGGATAAGAACAAAAAGCACGATATCGCTGCGGTCGTCGATAGATTAGTAATTAATGACGCGGTGCGGGTTCGGCTGGCTGACTCGGTGGAGACGGCTCTGAAATTGGCGGACGGCGTAATCTTGGTCCTCTTGCAGGAAGCGGCGTCCTCGGAAGGAAGAACACAGAATACAGAATACAGAATACAGAAGTCGGAAGTGGGCAGTCACAATTCTGTCTCCTGGCAGGAGGTTATATACAGCGAGAAATTTGCCTGTCCGGAGCATCCGCAGGCCGGCCTGGAGGAGCTGTCGCCTCGGCTTTTCAGCTTCAATAGCCCTTACGGTGCCTGCAAAAGCTGCGACGGCTTGGGCAGGATTCTCGAGTTCGACCCGGACCTTATCGTTCCGGATAAATCTATCTCGCTGGAACGCGGGGCTATCGAGGCCTGGCGAAAAGGCGGAAAGAGGATGAACATCTTCTATAACCGCCTGATCAGCCGGTTCTGCCGGAATATGGGCATCAGCAAATCGGCCCCCTTTGACGAGATTCTCCAGGAGCACAGAAGGATTCTTATGTACGGCACCAGCCCCGCTGACGAGCAAGAATATGGCATGTACTTTGAAGGGGTCATTCCGAATCTTGCCCGGCGGTGGGAAAACACTGTCAGCGAGTACGTCAAGACCAGGCTGGCGGGCTATCTTTCAGAGCAGCCCTGCCGCAGTTGTAATGGTGCGAGGCTTCGGCCCGAAGCGGTGGCAGTAACCATCGGGGGCAAGAATATTCACCAGCTCACCACGCTCTCTGTGGAAAAGGCGCAGGAGTTTTTCAACAAACTCAGGCTCGAGCAGCAAAAGGCCGTCATCGCCGAGCAGGTATTGAAGGAGATAAAGGCCCGGCTGAAATTTATGGTTGATGTTGGTCTTGAATATCTGACGCTGGACCGCAGAAGCAGCACGCTTGCCGGCGGCGAGGCCCAGCGAATTCGCCTGGCCACGCAGGTTGGAAGCGGCCTAGTCGGGGTCTGCTACGTGCTGGATGAGCCCACCATCGGGCTGCATAAGCGCGACAATAACCGGCTGTTGGGGATATTGAAACGCCTGACCCGGCTCGGAAATACCGTCCTGGTCGTCGAGCACGATGAGGACATCATAAGAACCGCGGATCATATTATCGACATCGGCCCGGCAGCCGGTGCGCATGGCGGCCAAGTTGTCGTCCAGGGCGGCTTGAAGCAGATAACCGCCTGCGCCGAGTCGCTGACCGGCCAATATCTTTCAGGGGCTCGCCGTATTCCGCTGCCGGTAAAAAGACGCCCGTACAATCTGCGAAAGTGCATCGAGGTAAGAGGTGCTGCCGAGAATAACCTGCAAAGTATCGACGTTAGGTTTCCGCTGGGCGTGTTTATTTGTGTCACGGGAGTATCCGGCTCGGGCAAAAGCACTCTGGTCAGCCAGGTTCTGCTGCGGGCGCTGCGGCGTCGGCTTTATAGCTCGCGTGAAAAGCCGGGCAAACACGACGCTATCCTGGGCACATCGCAGATCGACAAGGTTATAGAAATAGATCAGTCGCCGATCGGCAAAACGCCCAGAAGCAACCCAGCGACATATACGGGCGTTTTTGACGAGATAAGAAGGCTGTTTAGTATGACGCGAGAGGCAAAGATTCGCGGCTATAAGCCCGGCAGGTTCAGCTTCAACGTCAAAGGCGGACGCTGCGAGGCCTGCCGAGGACAGGGCACAATGAAGATTGAAATGCACTTTCTGCCCGATGTTTATGTCACTTGTCAGAGCTGCCGGGGCAGAAGGTACAATCCGGAGACTCTCCAGGTCACTTACAAAGGTAAAAACATCGCCGATGTGCTTGATATGCCGATTGAGCAGGCCGTCGATTTCTTTGCGAATTTTCCGACTATCGTTAGGCTTCTGAAGACGCTCAACGATGTCGGTCTGGGCTACGTGCAGCTGGGCCAGTCCTCGACCACGCTTTCCGGCGGCGAGGCCCAGCGTGTAAAATTGTCTGCCGAGCTGGGAAAGGCTGCTACCGGACATACCTTTTACGTGCTCGATGAGCCTACTACCGGGCTGCACTTTGCCGACATAGATAACCTATTAAGGGTCCTGTCGCGGCTGTGCGATATGGGAAATACGGTGGTGGTCATCGAGCACAATCTTGATGTTGTCAAGATGGCTGACTATATAATAGACCTGGGCCCGGAAGGTGGAGCTGCCGGTGGCAGAGTGGTGGCTAAAGGTTCGCCCGAGGAGATCATCAGGAACAAAAAAAGCTATACAGCGAGGTTCCTGGCCACAAAACTAAAAGTAGAGGGTGCCCGCGTAGAGGCGCCCCAAGCAGTAAAGGTAGGGTAGAGGCGTATTTGGCCCCGCAATCCCTCGACCCGGCTCGCGACGGGTTCATTGCGGGGGTATATTTATTACTGGGTTTCTGGTCCCGCGTTGGGCGCGGGGTTTGACCGCCCGAGGGGAATATGACGATGTGGGAATTCAGCCTAAGTAGTATTGCGGATTTGAAGGAGTTGGCCGAGCGGCTGGGTGTCCGGATTGATGCCATCGCGGACGTTTCGATTCTGGCTCAGCCCGTCCAGGCGGGCGGTTTCGTCATACCCAATTCGCTGGCCGTTCATCCGATGGAAGGCTGCGACGGCGATTCCCAGGGCCGACCGAGTGAGCTTACGCTCAGGCGATACGAGAGATTCGCCGCTGGCGGGGCGGGCCTTATCTGGGGTGAGGCGACAGCGGTCGTGCCCGAAGGTAGGGCCAATCCACGCCAATTGTGGCTTAACCAGAACAACAAAGATAGTTTTGCGGCGATGGTTAAGAAAGTGCGGGACGCCGCCCGGCAATGCGCCTGCGGTGGAGGCCGAAAGCATAAGCCGGTAGTCGTGCTGCAACTGACTCATTCAGGCAGGTACAGTCGACCCGACGCTGCCCTGCCGATGATTGCTCAGCGTGACCCTTATCGGGACGCGATGGTCCCGCAAAAGACGCCCGAGCTGGGCGCCAAAAGTAAAATACCGCCCGACTGGCCTATCGTGACTGATGAGTATCTTGACCGGCTTCAGGATGCCTATGTCCGGGCGGCCAGAATCGCGTTTGAAGTCGGCTTTGATGCGGTGGATGTAAAGTCCTGTCACGGATACCTCATAAATGAGCTTCTTGCCTGCCGTTTAGCCGTCGCCGACCCGGCGACGGACCACGCAATAAATTGCGGGGCTAAATACCGCGGTGCATTTGAGAACCGCACCAGATTTTTGCTGGACGTTATAGATAAGATTCGCGGTGAGCTGGGCAAAGATAAACCTATCGTGACGCGCCTGGGTATTTATGACGGCATACCTTATCCATACGGCTGGGGCGTCGACAAAGATGATTATACAAAGCCGGACCTGACCGAGCCCAAGAAACTGATTGAGCTTTTGAGGCAGCGAGGCGTTAAGCTCATAAATATCACCGCGGCGAATCCCTATTACAATCCGCACATAGGCAGGCCCTTCAATGAGCCGATAGTTGGCGGCTATCAGGAGCCGGAACATCCGCTGGTCGGCGTCGCCAGACTTATCAATCTAGCAGGCGAGATTCAAAAGGAGTTTCCCGACATCGCAATTGTCGGCACGGGTTATAGCTGGCTGCGGACA
>Ga0315285_10005886_pt1 | contig 12611 bp, 12 predicted proteins | sample YL17G09_36_MG_FD_203698 | JGI IMG/M metagenome (GOLD analysis project Ga0315285, IMG submission 203698) | Sediment microbial communities from Yellowstone Lake, YNP, Wyoming, USA - YL17G09_36 | ecosystem: Environmental > Aquatic > Freshwater > Lake > Sediment | place: USA: Wyoming | collected... | reverse complement strand
CTCGAGGTACCTACCTTTCTTGTTGATGTCCATGCCGAACAGGCCGGCCCTCAGCGTCCTCGCCGCGACCACGGGGATCAGCGCCCTCGTGGCGAAGAATCCGGCCAGCGAGACCAGCGCCGAGACCGCGACGGCCCGCTCGACGCCGCGGTCGCGGACGCGGGCAATGGGTGCGAGCGCGACGAGCGAGCAGGCGAGGCCCAGGAACGCGACGGTGCGGGAGCGGGCCGAGGCGGCGAGCCTGAAGGAGCGGCCGTCGGACGAAGAAGCACCGGCGGCGGCAGCAGCAGTGGCGGCAGGGGGAGGAGGCTTCGAGGCAGCGGCCTTGCCGGACGAACGCCGCTTCATCGTGTGAAGTTTTTTTTTTCGCTCGACGGGAGTGTGATTCTGCTGCCTTTTTTCAAAAACGCCAAGACGACGGCGTCAATTGACGGCTGCCCTCGAAACAGATCGGTCTCGGTCCCGTGAGCTATATCCCGCTTTATCTTCTTCTCTTTCTCACAGCGTGTGCAGACACTCCGTCTCTCCGCGTCTAGCGGCTCGAAACTTTCAAAACTCAGCATGTCGCCCCCCAAGGGCAGCAGCAAAAGGGCCACCGCCGCCGCTGCCGACGGTGGTGCTCTCACCGCAAACGTTGCCGCAGGAGGCACGACCGCAGCCTCTCGCGCTCCCGCGGGCCTCCCAGACGCCGTCCGCGATCAGCACACACACGTCACGAGCGGCCCCGACCTAAATTACAACGTGAGTTTCTCCCAAGGAGGAGAGGGAAAGAGAAAGAGGAAGAGCAGAAAAGGAAAAGCATCGACGACTTGACGGCGGCGGCTTGCTTTGAAAAAACTCTTCCTCCTTGTTAATCTCTCTTCTCTGACCCGGACTCTGAACACCCCCCCAAAAAAACTCTCGAACAGACCGACACCATCTCCTCCGCGGCGGCCTACATGTCCCTGGGCGTCGACAACGCCTGGTCCCTCTCCGAGTTCAAAAGGAACCTCGGGGTGAGGATCACCGGCGGGCCCTCTGCTGCCGCCGGAGCCGAAGCCGAAGCCGCAGCCAAAGCTTCTTCCTCGGCCCCTTCTCCTCCTCCCGCAGCCGACCCGGATTCTTTAACCTTCGACGTCGCCGGCATCGACGCCTCGCTGGCCAACGCCCTGCGCCGCATCCTGCTCTCGGAGCTGCCCTCGGTCGCGATCGAGCACGTCTTCGTCGTCGACAACACGTCGGTCGTCGCCTGCGAGATCCTGTCCCATCGCTTGGGGCTCGTGCCGCTGCGCGTCGACCCTGCCGCGCTGGGCGCGGCCAGGGCTCAGGGCGAGCCCGCGACAGACGCGAACACGGTGGTGTTCAGGCTGGTGGCCGAGTGCAAGCGCAGCGGCGGAAGAGGGAGGGGGAGCGGGAACGGAGGAGGCGACGAGGGGGGCAGCGAGGCCGGCGTCGTCACGGGGGAGCGCGTGCTCTCCGGGGCGCTGGAGTGGCTCCCGACGGGCTCCGAGCTCCCCGAGGAGACTGGGGCAACCTTCTCCACGAGCCAGGAGGGGAGGTTCAAGGAGGAGGCGAGCGGCGGAGGCGCCAGCGGGAGCGGCGCAGGAGAAGGGGCGGCTGCGGCAGCAGCACGCGGCGACGGCGACGGCGCCCCTCTGCGCCTCGGCGCCCCTCGCCCCGTCCACGACGACATCCTCCTCGCCCGCCTCCGCCCCGGGCAGCGCATCGAGCTCGAGGCGCACGCGACCGTGGGAACGGGGGCGGAGCACGCCAAGTGGAGCCCCGTCGCGACTGCTTGGTACAGGCTGCAGCCCGAGCTCTTTGTCGCCGGGAGCTCCAAGTCAGACGAGAGCGAGAGCGAAAAGGCTTCGCCCTCGAGCAGCAGCCGCATCACGGCGGAGGACGCCGACGCCCTGGCGGAAGAGCTTCCGGGGCTCGTGAGCGTGCGGGGCTCGGGCGCGTCGCGGAGGGCCGTGCTCGCCGCCCCGGCCCGCGGCAACGAGCGGCTCCTCGAGAAGGCGCGGCGGCTGTCGGGCGAGCCGCGCTTTGCGGGGAAGCTGGCGCTGAGGCGGGCCAAGGACCACTTTATCTTCTGCGTGGAGTCCGTCGGGGCCCTGCCTCCGGGGGAGCTCGTGGTGAGGGCGCTCAGGGTACTCGAGGCCAAGTGCGACAGGCTGATGGAGAGGATTTGAAGAGAGCGAGGGGTTGGAGCTTCGTTTTGTTTTGTTTTGTAAGAAGAGATAAGAAAGACGGGGGAGAAAAAAAACTCGATCATTCCAACAAACTTTCGCCGAGCATTTCACCCGGCAAAACTCGCTTGCTTCTTTCAAGGTCTCTTTCTCTGTAGGAGGACGAAGAGCGATGAGGCATGTAGCGCTGCAGCAGCGTTCTGCTCTGCTGGAGCCTGCCAGGGCGCCTGCGACGGCGTCAAAGTCTCTGTCGTCGGTGCATCTGGCCGTCGGAGTGGCCTCCGCTGCTCGCCGACGATTGCAGTCGCCTCCTCCTCGCCCTTATCTTCTCTCTTCCGCCCCGCGCCGACTCTTCTCCGCAGTCCGGGCCGAGGCAGGGGGAGAAGAGAATGATGCGGCGCCCTCGCCTTCGTCGTCTCCGTCAGCAGAGGCGCCCCGTGACGACGACGTGAGTGCTTTGTTTCGAGCTCTCTTTTTTTTCAATTGCTCGATAAACTCGAAGAAGAAGAAGAAGAAGAAGAAGAAGAAAACTCTCGACCTCCACAACACCCTCTGTCAAAAACTCCTCGCCACCAAACCTCGCAGGTCCTCCCCGACTCCCTCAGCGACGCCCTGGCCCAGGCGGGAGCCGCCACCGCCGCCGCGCTGTCCTCCGGAGGCCCCGGCGCCCGCGCCCTCGTCGAGCTCTTGCTGCCAGACCTGTGGGACCCCGCCTCCGGCGCCGTCTTTGCCGAGGAGGGCGACCAGCAGCGCTTCTGGAAGCTGACACGAAGGTTCGCCGAGGAGCTCGTGAGCTCCTCTCCCCCCGGGACCAGGGTCAGGGCGCTCTACCCGGACGCCGGCGTGGCCGCGATGCTGGCGTCGCAGTGGGGGGGGAGCGGCGCCGAGAAAGGGCTCGCGTTCGATATCGCCGCGATCACCGACCGGCAGCCCGCTCGTGCCGGTGTCGACGACGTCGTGGTGCTCGCCGCCCCGGACCCGCAGTCGCTTGCCGCCGCGGTGAAGGCCGCCGAGGCGGCCCGCGACGCCGGCATCCCCTGCGTGATGTTCAACCCGCGGCTGGTGTCTGGCGATGTCGGCATCGGCCTCAACGTGCGCAGGCTGCGCGACGGGTTCCTGTCGACCTTTGCGACGGCGTACGCCCTGCGGCCCGTGGGCGAGGTGGGCACCGTCTACAAGCGGTGGCCCGGGAAGTGGCAGGTGTTTGTGGAGGACGAGACGAGTCCGGGGAGGTACAAGCTGGCCGGTGACGGGAAGGGGTTCGACGTCGCCCCGGCGGGCGAGGCCCTCGACCTGATCTTCTCGCAGGCGCTCTCCCGGCCGTCGTCGGGGGGGAACGACGCCTCCTCCTCCGTGCGGAGGACGGGCGACGGGTCGAGGCTGGACCCTACCGACGACGGGGCCCAGATAGGCCTCGGAGAGAGGGTCGGGAGCGTGGTCCGCGGGCTGCAGCGTTTCATGAAGCAGCTGAGCCAGTAGGAGAGGAGAAGGAGAGAGTCAGAGGGAGAGAGAGGAGGAGGAGGAGAGGGGGGGAGACAAAGAACGGCCTTGGTTTTTTATTTTTCGTGGAAAAGAAGAAGAGGAAGAAGAAATTACACAGAAAAGGCAACGTCAAATGCCCGCCAAAGCAAACCCCGCGGGGGCGAGCGCCACCGCGCAACCCAGAGCAGCGTAGCTGAAGAACTTCGCCGTCAGCACCTCGTCCCAGGGCCTCCCCGAGGCGTCGACAGGAATACCTAGCCGCTCCATCCTCTCGTCCCGCGCCAGAGACCGTATCGGCGGCTGCCAGAGCCTGCGCAGGCGCAGCGGGCAGGCGCGGTACGGGAGCGGGATGAGGGTCAGGACGACCCTCTTGGAGATCTCTTTGGCGACGGCGACCGTGGCGAGCCCGGCGGCGAGGCGGCGGAGGGCGAACGCGAGGAGGGTCAAGGAGGAGGCGGAGGAGGAGAGGACGGAGGAGAGAGGGGGAGAGGCGCCTTCCCCGCCGCCGCCGCCGCCGCCGCCGCCGCCGCCGCCGAGGCCGACCCCGAGCGCCACCCCGCCGCAGGCCCCCGCGAACGCCGTCGTCGCTTCGAACGACGTGGTGTACGCGAGCGGCAGCGGGTGCAGCCGCAGCAGCAGCGCGGTGGCCGAGGCGTGCAGCAGCGCCGCCGCGGGCCCGCGCGCGGCGAGCCACGAGACGTAACGCGCGTCGAGCGAGAGGCCTCTGCCGCCGTCGCCGCCGCCGCCGCCGCCGCTTCCGTCGAGGTCCTCGAGGGCCAGCGCCGCGACGACGAGCAGCCCGGCCAGGACCCCCCCCGCGACGTCGACGGGCGAGTGCATCCCGCAGGCGACGCGCGCGAGGGCCACGAGCAGTGTCCAGAGCACCGCGACGCTCCTCGCGGCGGCGACGGAGACGGCGAAAGACCCCTCCGAGGAGGCGCCGCGCCCGGAGGGGGGGCCGAAGAGCGCCGGGAAGCGCGCGCGGAGGCACTGGACCGCGTGCAGGCTCAGCACGAGGCTGTTCATGACGTGCGACGAGGGAAAGCCGTACTCGAGCACGGACCGGCGCTCGCTCGCGCCGGAGGGGTCGGCGGTGAGCAGGCGGATGCTCTGCTGCGGCAACGCTGTTGTTCGTTTGCCCTCTTGCGACGGCCGCCGCCGCCGCGGCGTCGACCCGCTGCCCTCGCCGTTGCCGGCGCTGACGCTGGTGGCCCCTTCCTCCTCCTCCTCTCTGATCATCGCCAGTGGCCGCGGAGCGCAGACCAGGTCCTTGAGGGCATCGCCGACGTAGAGCGACACCGCGAGGGCGAGGACGAGCCTGACTCCGAGCTCGTAATCGACGAGCCTTTTTATGTTTTTTCCGGGAAAGAGGTTTAAAGATTATAAGCAAACATAAAACAGGTTTGAGCAAAAAGCAAAATTATGTCTCTCTTCAAAGTGAAAACGAAGAGCAAAACTTTAGCTTTCTCTCTCCCTCTCTCCTGCCGCACCAGATAATCGCCGGGAGAACGGCCACGTAGAAGCTCACGGACACCGTGGAGCTCACGGCGGCAAAGAAGAGCGTCGCGGGCCTCGAGGCGAGCCCCACCCCTCCCGGCCGCTGCAGCGCCACGACAGCTCGCAGCCCCCGCCGTGCCGCCGCCGTCACGCGCGGCCTCAGCAGCGCACGCGCCGAGGCGTGGAGCGGCGGCAGGCAGAGCAGGACCACGAGGAGCGTCAGGCAGGCCGCGCTGAGGAGAGGGAGGTGCGGGAGCGCCGCGAGCAAGCGCTGAAGCGGCATCCTTTTTTTGTCGCCGTCGCCGTCGTCGTCGCTCACGAAGCAGCAGCGGCAGCAGAGGAAGAAGCGGCGTCAGCGGCGGCGGCAGCGGCTTCCACCACCTTTTCCCAGGCCTGCACGGGATCCTCGCTGCCCCAGACGGCGCCGAGCACCGCCGCGGCCTCGAACCCGAGCCCGGAGACGAGCCTCAGCCTCGAGGGCTCGATCCCGCCGAGCGCGACGACGCCGAGGCGCCGAGGGGACTCGCGCGCAGAGAGCAGCGCCGCTGCCAGCGCGGGAGAGGGACGAGAGGGGGACGAGCCTTCGCCGTCGCCTCCGTCGCCGCCCCTCCAGAACTGTGCCGAGGCTCCGGTTCCCTCCCTTTCGCCTCCGTACCCGGGCTTCGAGATGGACTCGAAGATAGGGGAGAGGAAGACGTAATCGAACGAACGGGAGGCGGCGGAAGCGGGGTCGGGCGACTCCCTTTGCGCTGCCGCCGCTGCCGCCGCTTCGGCCTCGACCTCTGCGCACGAGTGCAGCGACGTCGACACGGTGAGGACGCGACCGCGAAGGAGCGCTCCTCCTTCTTTGGTCTCTTCTGGCCTCTGCGGTCTTCCTCCGAGTGCGTTCCTCGCGGCCTCGGTGAAGTGGACCCCCTGGCGTTGGGTTTGAGGAAGGAAAGGAGGGAGAGAGGGTCGAGGAGAGAGGGTGAGCTTTTCTTCTTCAAGCCAATTCAGCCGATACCCCCCACCCCTCACCCCCTTCCCCCGTCCTCTGTCGAGCCTTCTCTCCACCCTTTTTCGGCCTCTCCTTTCCCAGCTCCGCATCCCCACCTGGATACCAAACTTGCTCGCCAGCGCGTGATGCGAGTGGAGCACCGCCCTCTCCAGCAGGGCCCGAGGCAATCCCTCCAGGTAGTCCCCGACCGATGCCTCGTCGGCGCCGGGCTTGCGGACGTGGAGGGCCGCGGGGAGGGCGAAGGCGCTGCTGCCTTTTGCGCGGGCGGCGAGAGAGTGAAGGGCCGCGTGTTCGTTGGGGAGCGTGGTCGGGGGGGTGAAGAGGACGAGGCGCATGAAAGAGGAAAGGAGGCGGTGGGAGCGGTCTAACCTTGCGTTGAGTTTCTTTCTTCTCGTCTCTTTTTCGCTCAGTGGAAAAAAAGTCGACGCACTTCCAGAGTTTGATTGCATTCGCCCTTCAGTCACTCCTCTCTCTCCGTCCGCTTGCTCGCACGCTCTTTTTCAAAAAAACATGCGCACGAGCGTCATGCGCGTGTCGCACTGCAATCCTCGACAGGCCTCTCGTGCGCGTTCCGGAGGAGGAGCCTTGGCGGGAGCGTTGGCGAGAGCGCCGACGGTATCTTCTCCTCCTTTCGCCGGCATCGCCCATCGCCGCCGCCTTGATTCCTCGACCTCTTCGACCCCGAAGACCGCCATCGTCGCCCGCTCCTCCTCCTCCTCCTCCTCCTCCTCTTCGTCGTCGCCCATCACCCCGTCAACCCCGGTCACCGAAGCCGAGGAAGAGGCGAACAACAAGCGCTGGCAGGAGTCCGGCGGCGGGGCCGGGTCCTCCGACGCCTGGCGCTGGACGCTCAACTGGGACGAGATCCTCCCGGGGCAGGTCTTCGTCGGCTCGTGCCCGCGCTCGGCCTCGGACGTCGACGAGCTCGTCAGGGGGACGGGCGCAACGGCCATCCTCTGCCTGCAGTCCGACCTGTGCCTTGAGGCCCTGCAGATCGACTGGCGCGGCGTGACAGGCCGCGCGGACGCGCTGGGCGTGCTGCACGCGAGGGCGGCCGTGCGCGACTTTGACCACGGCGACCAGGCCTTCATGCTCCCCGAGGCCGTCCGCCTCCTCGCGAGCCTGCTCGAGCTGGGCGAGGTTGTGTACGTGCACTGCACCGCCGGCATCAACAGGGCGAGCCTGGCCGTCGTCGGCTACCTGACGTTCGCGAGGGGCCAGCCGCTCGAGCGCGCGCTGGGCCGCGTCCGCGAGCGGAGGGCGCAGGCCAACCCCTACGTCGACTGCTGAAGGACCGTGCGCTCCAGGGCGCTGGACGGGAGGGGCGAGGAGGTGGCCGCGCGGGCCAAGGCGAGGTACCTGCGCCGCAGCGCGTGCGAGGGCCTCGGGGGGGGGGGGGGGAGCGCCTCTTCGTCCCCCTCGACGGCGACGGCGACGGCGGCGAGCGCCGACGAGTGCGACGTCAGCGCGACTGGCGACGACGACGAAGGCGCCGACGGCGAGGGGCGCGGGCTCAGGGACTGGGTCGCCGCCGAGGCCGACCTGCTGAAGGAGGCGACAGGCCGCCAGGTGGAGTGCACGATGACGCTGGCGCGGTCGCTGAGGAAGCGCGGCGAGCGACGGGCCGCCGCGGCTGAGGCGGCGGCGGCGGCGCGGGTCGAGGCCGCCGAGGCGGAGGTCGCCGCCGCGAAGAAGGAGCTGGAGGCGGCGAGGGGGCAGGTCGCTGCCCTGGCCGCGGCGCTCGACGACGCTGCTGCCTCTGCTGGTGCGAGCTCTCCGAAGGCTGCCGCTTCCTCTTCTGCGGGTCTCTCGGCCGGCCCGTCGCGAGTCGCCGCAGGCCTCAACGGCAGCTCTTCTCCTTCTCCTCCTTCTCCTAAAGCTCCCTCGGACTCGTTGTCGCTCGTCCGGGCTTTGTCGGAGGCGCGCTCCGAGGCGGACGCGCTCCGGGCCGCGGCCGAGCAGGTGGTGGCGGTGGCGGAAGCGGCGGCGAAAGAAGGGAAATGATTAAGAGAGTGAACGCGACTCGTCTTGTTTTTTTTTCCTTTCTTTTTTCTTTTTCTTTTTTTCAGAAAGTCTTTTTTTTTGTATTGTGCCGTCGTCGTCAAGGGAGCAGAAGAGAGACCCATTGAATCAAATATCGGAAAATGAGATCGCAATATGAGAGAGTTGAGAGTTGCACACAAAAAATGAGGGGAGTCGAGAGAGGAGCCCCTTCACTGCTCTTCCAAAAGGCTCCCAGCACCACTACCAGCACCACTACCAGCAGCAGCAGCAGCAGCGACGCCGCGGCGGCACTCGTCCCCTTCTTTCCTCTGCACCAGCAGCGGCACAAGCTCGGCGTTCTCCGGCACGAACCCCCTCCTCCCGACGCCCACGAGCAGCTGCGCGATCCAGCCAGAGTGCGCGACGACGAAGATGCGACGATGGTCATTTTCTCCTCCTCCTCTCTTTTTCTTTCCCTTTTCTTCTCTCCCCCGGCTCGCCAGCTCCGCCGAGACCTCCAGGAACACCTGCGTCCTCTCGCGCACGGATTCCGAGCTCTCCCGGGTCCCCGGTTCCCAGAGCTCGTCCTCTTTCGAGAAGAGGCCCGGAAGGGGGGGAGGAGGGGAGGGATGGGAGGAAGGAGAAGGAGGAGGAGGAGGAGAGACTCCTTCTTCTTCTCCTTTGGGGGACCACGACGCCTCGCCCCTCCCGACGACAGGGAACCCGTCAAAGGACGACGAGGGAGAAGAGGAAGAAGAAGGAGAAGAGGAGGGATAAAGCTCCCTGAGTCCCTTGTCGTAGTTGCAGGAACAGTGGTGGCGACGGTGGCGATGGCGGCTCCGGAGCTGGCTTCCTCCTCCCCCTTTGCTCCCCGAAACTCCTCTCCTCGCGTCGCAGGTGTTGACCCCGGTCGTCTCTCTCGCCCACTCAGACACGTGGAAATCCAAAGAGGAGTTTGATAAGAACGCGGGCCCCAGCGCCAGCAGGGCCGTGTCGAGCGTCCTGGACAGCGGTGAGGCGACGACGACGGCGTTGTCTCCGCCGGATTCGTCCCCTCCGACCAGCCTCCTTGCCCACCCTCCTCCGCTCAGCAGCTCCCCGAGGGAGCTCGCCTGCTCTCTTCCTCTGTCGCTCAGAGGCGCATCGAACAGAGGCCAGGAGGCGTTTCCGCCTTTTGATCCTCCTCCTGGACTTTCTCCTCCTCCTCGTCCTCCCCCTCGGAGCTCGGGGACGTCCCCGACGAAAGCGCAGGCTTGCCCGACACCCGAGTTCCAGGCTTCTTCCCCTACAAACTGCTGGACGGCGTTCGACACGGCGCGTCCGTGGCGGATGGCGTAGACCAGGAAACAGCCCGGGCACGGCGAAGAGGCTGCTGTCCCGCTGCCGTTGCCGCTGAGCTTGCCGTCGGCGAGGTCGCGGAGGAAGCTCCAGGGGACGCGCGCGCCAAAGTCCGGGTGTTGCCGCAGGCCGCTGCTGCTGCTGCTGCTGTCGCCGGTAAGACCGCCTCTGAGGACGCCCGCGCTCCTCCCTGCCGCGTTCGGCTCCTCCTGGACGAAGAGGCCGCGGTAAGGGGTGACGAAGCACGAGGAGGTTTTCGAGGTTTTCGACGAGGTGGGTCGAGGACGAAGGCGACGATGAATCTTCGATCTCGCCGCTTCCGCGTCTACCTCTGCTGAGCTCTTTTTCGTCCAGGTCAGCGCGAGCAGGAGCGTCGCGACAATCGCGATGGACCCTTTTCGCTTCATGATCGAAATTCAACAAAAAATAACGAGGAAAGAGCCGGGCAGCGATGCGATTCTTTCCTAGTGCCTTCGAGAAAAAAAAGAGTGTCGAAAAAGCAAGTTTTTTTGTGTGCCGTTTCTCGCTCTCTCTCCCCGTCGCCCGGGGCTGCGTCTCCCACCCCATCCCCCTCTCTCCTCCGCCGCAACCAGCAGACAAATGAGGACTCCTTCATGGTCCGTTTCAGTTTTTTAAATACACTTTTCTCTTCACTCTGCGGCGGCTAACGCCCGGTAACGCCTCTCCTTGACCAGCCTCACGCCCGTGCCTCTTTCCCCGAGCGAGCTCCGCTCTCTGCCCACGGCCAGGCACCTCGCGGCGGCCCCCGCGACGCATCCGAGGCCCAGGGTCGCCGCGCCGAAAGCCGTGGCGTCGAGGGAGAACGCCAGGGCCGCTCTTTTACCCTCCGAAGGCGTTCCGGCCTTCTCCCCGCGCGAGTCCTCCCACCAGTACTTCTTGCTCGAGAAAAGCAGGGACAGCGCAAAGGGCCTCCCGAGTGAGGCGGCAGAGGCGAGGCCCGCGAGGGCGAGGGCCGACGAGGCAGCCAACAGGGCGGGGACCCCGTCGAAAGAAGCCGAGGGAGGCGAAGAAGACGAAGAAGAAGAGGAAGAAGAAGAGGAAGAGAGCAGCCACGAGAGGAGGACGCGGCACCACCACAGCAGGGCGAGGGCGCCGCAGCCCGCCCCGGCCAGAGAGTCCACGAGCAGCTCGAGCGCGCCCAGCGGCACGGCCTCGATTCCGTCCCCGACCGCCGCTCCGCTCTGCTGCTTCGACGTGGACAGCAGCAGCAGCGTGCGGAACGAAGGCGGGTCGGCAGCCCGCAGCTCTCGGTAGGCCCCGAGCCTCCTCCGGGCCGCCGCGGCGTCGTCGGGCGTCAGCCCGCGGGATCGCAGGAAGCTCTTGAACTCGGGGGAGGCCTCGAGGCGCGCGACGTGGAGGGAGGGCTCCTGGCTCGGGGAGGCCGGCACTTGCTCTTTCTGCTTCTGTTGCTGCTGCTGGCCTCTGCTGGCCACGCTCGGCTGCTTGAGGAGCAGGCCGGCGACGTTTTTGGGGTTTGGGAAGGGCAGCGTCTTTTCCTCCTCCTCTCGCTCTCGCGCGTGCGAGGCCAGCGTCGTCGCCGAGTCGTCGGGGTCGCTGGCGTCGTCATCTTCGTATCCCGCGCTTCTTCCTTGGTCGTCATTGCCGTCGAGCAGGCCGTAGCGCCCAGCTACTCCTCCGCCTCCCCCCTTGGAGGCCGACGCTGGCCTTGGTGCCGCAAGGTCGTTGGCGTCTTCGTCTTCGTCGCCGTTGCCGCCGACGCCCGGGCGTCGTCGCCGCCATCGTCGATAGTCCAACTTCCGCCGTCGCCGCGTGAGGGTGACAGAGCCTATTACGCCCTTCGCCGCCCACAAAGCTGCAGCAAGGACCAGCGACGTCATCCACCACGGAGCAGAAGCGAGCAGCGAGGCCAGGCTGGCCGAGAATTGCGAGGGAGAAGACCTCTTTGAGGCGGCCTCGAGAACAGTGACAATCGAGCTCGCCAATCTCGACCTCACTCTCCCCCTAAGCCTGCGCAGGGCAAAGGCCACATCTTCCGGCTCCATGACGGAGACGAGACGCGTGCGCGCTCGAGGAGCACGGACGAATCCCGAAGAGAAGGAGATAAAAAGAGGGGAGAGAGAAGAATTTGTGGGAAGAACAATCGACTGAATACACGAGAGGAGGGAGGAAAAACCAAAAAAAAACATCGACCTCCTCTCTCTCGAGAGAGAGAAAGAAAAACGAACTCCTACTCTCTGAAAATCTTGAACTGGCTCGCCTGCGTAACGATCTGCTGCACCCCGGAGACCGCGACGGCTACAGTCAGCAGGGCACACAAAATGTTGAGTCCGCGCAGCGACGTCTTCACCGCGGGCCGGGGCTTGAAAACCCTGAGGTACGCCTCAATAGGGAACAAAACCGTCGCCGGCCAGAACGCCAGCGCCCCCGCCAGGCCCAGGATGATCGACAGCGACGGGATCGCGCACGTCACCAGCGTGCCCGCGACTACGTAGCTGGTCCGGAGCGCAAACCTGAAACGCATCGGCGACAGGCCCCACGGGTCGCGGCCGGCGAGTTCTGCCTTCCGGTCGCGCCAGTGCTCGAAGAACTCGAAGAACGGCTGCGACCAGACCTGGTAGGCCGGCAGCATGTGCACGAGCACGGCGACGTTGGACAGCAAGATGATCCAGCGCGGGCCGTCGAAGCCGGTGAGGATGTCGTCCGGCATCTTCCTGCCGAGCACGTTGGCGTCGGTGTCGCCAAAGACGGAGTAGCCGGCGCAGGCCACGGCGTAGTAGACGGCGAGGCTCGAGCCGATCGCCCAGTTGCAGGCGCGCTTCATCGGCCTGATGGGGCCCCTCGGGCTGCCGTCGCCCTGGAGGGTGTCCTGGATCTCGATCAGGATGTACGCGAAGGAGAGCGAGAAGAGGATCGTGCCGACGGCCGAGAGCTGGGCCCAGGCGTCCGAGGCCGGGGAGCCCCAGGCCGAGCCCAGGACGGGGCTCTTGCCGAACTTGGAGGCCGAGAGGCCGAAGGCCGCCGCGGAGTAGATCGCGGACGCGACGGTCCTGTTGTTTTGATGGTGGGAGGGTGAAGGAAGAAAGAAGGCGACGAGAGAGAGCGTGAGTTTTTTTGTTTTTCATTTGACCTTTCTCTCTCTCTCTCTCTAGAGAGAGAGAGAGAAA
>Ga0315285_10005884_pt1 | contig 12612 bp, 7 predicted proteins | sample YL17G09_36_MG_FD_203698 | JGI IMG/M metagenome (GOLD analysis project Ga0315285, IMG submission 203698) | Sediment microbial communities from Yellowstone Lake, YNP, Wyoming, USA - YL17G09_36 | ecosystem: Environmental > Aquatic > Freshwater > Lake > Sediment | place: USA: Wyoming | collected... | reverse complement strand
AGGGCTGGCCGGTATCGGCATCAACACAATGGACCAGTCCCTTACAATCAGCAACGAATACCAGGCCGTTATAAATGGACGGCGTTGAGCAACAGTGCTGCTCGAGCGGGTAGGACCAAATCTCGCCATAATTTGTGATGTTGCCGGTCCTGGTCGCATTGATGCACTTCAGCCAGGCCTGGTTCTTCCCCCACCAAATATCACCTCCGACCGTAACATACACGCGATTTCTGTGAAACACCGGCATACTCTTAATATTACTTGGGCTCTCGCTGCGGTTTCCATTGTATTGGTGCACGTTCTCTTTAGGTGCGTTGGGGTCGCAATCGAACCTCCAGATATTTCTAAGTTTCTCTATTAGTCCCGAAGCTGGAGCTGACCGCAACGCCTCGAAGGCGTAGCAGACACCATCACCGCCACAGAAGAATATTAGCGTCCGACCGTTGACATCACCCAGTGCGGGCGATGACCAGGTGCAGTGGAATATCCGAGGACCAATCCGCTCATCATCCTGAGCCGCAAGACGCCCCGTTGTCTTGTCGAGTATAACCAGACTTGGGGCGTTAGGGGCAAGAATGCGTCGATGCGTGTTATCAACACCGTTGCTCGTGTTGACGTAAAGAAACTCCCCATGCAGAAGGATTGAGCTATGTGCCGCATCGTGTGGGTGGATTCCCACTTCAGCAGGTATATCAAACAGCCAGATGATGTCCGCGTCCGTCTTGCTTACCTCCATAGGCTCAGAATCGCTTGGGGCCATATGCCGGCCTTCATTCTGGTATGGTCCATCGTTGCCATTGGTCTGGCCATTGAGGTCAAGGCACATTATTTCTCCGCGATTGCTTACAACGTAAACCTTATCGCCTTCAACAGTAGATGACGACACAATACCAGCTCGTGGCCAATCCAGATACGGGTCGCCTCCTATCTTAGGAACGACGAGTTGCCAGCACAAGCTCCCATCTTTTTCATCTAAGCATAATAGTACACCGCGATCTCCCTTGTGCCGCGGATCACGTGGGTTGCTATTGTTCGTACCAATCAACACCCTGCCGCCAGCTACTACTGGGGTGGAATATGTTTCCGTACCCAGCGGAACTACCCACTTGACGTTCTTGCCGCTGGCTGTATCGAATGTCTCAGGGAGGCCCGTTTCGGCTGACACCATGTTCCGGGTATATCTCTGGCCCCACTGCGGCTGGTCATCCGCAGAAACAGAGGAAATGACGAATAGGCCACAGAAAAAAACGCGGGTTAACGATTGCCAAAGTGACCTGTTTCCCCTTGTGAACATTACTTTGACTCCTCAGTTTCCAAACACGAAGCCTAATAGCCCAAAACTTAAGTAACACGCCCGGCAGGATTCGAACCTGCGACCTACGGATTAGAAATCCATTTTTCTGGCTGTGAGTGCTTATCTCAAAAGATGTTACAAGCACAAAATCGACTGTTTTTGAGACTTACAAAAGAATAACAAGTGACCGACAAGTTGTCAACAAGCGGTCATCACGTGACGACTGACCCAATTAGTGACCCCGGTCCTTCCGTGCTTGCCTGCCCCGGCAATCCGTTGGCCGGGGATGCGGAATCTACGTTTGTCATTGCGATGCTTGCCCGCCATACGTCTGGCGGGCCCGAAGGGGGGGTGGCAATCTCCATCAATCGCAAACCTGTCCTGAGCATAGCCGAAGGATCTGCAATCCGCAATCTGAAATCTTCTTGCCCCCGCCCCGGATTTCCTTTATCATTTCTTTTAGCGGGCCGGTGGTTGTTTAGCCGTCGCCGGCACGGCGACGCCCCTCAGAGCCCCAAGCGTCAGCGCGGGGTTGCTTGCCCGCCGTCCGTGTGGCGGGTCTGTTTGGTGGGTTTTGCCATCGTGAGGCCCGCTTAACCATTTCCGCGAACGCGGTGTATTTAGCCCAGGGTTTTACCCTTGGGGTGCAGACGTGAGGTTTGCTTCCTCTCCCTTACTTCGAGAGAGTTAACGTCTCAATCCGAAAGCCCGCCGGTTTATCCGGCGGGTTATTAACTATACAAAAACACCTCGCAATCCTGCCCTTGAATGTCGTAGTCGGGGGTCATTGCGACCCCTTTCTTAACTTATTTCTATTGAAACACCGTCAGGAACCGCTATAATCGCAAATCACGCTAACATTGGGCTGCATCTCCGGAGCCCTTAAGAGAAAAACCCTCTCCGAATAACTTTTATTCGTGAGAGTGCCCTATCCTGCCCTCGATTGCTGCTCGCTTGGTCCTCTGTCGGCGGGCCAGAACGCTTTGGGGCTTGCCCTGTGATGTATTCTTTTAATCTGCTTTTTATATATCTCTTACCCCACGTTGTCTTCAGATATCTTTCTCGACTGGCTGCATCTTGTTGATTTAGACATCCTTCCCAGTAAATCAGTTTCAAAGGCCGCCGGTTCCTTGTTGTCGAAACTTTGCCGCTGTTATGTTCCTCTAATCTTTTTTTGATATTGCTCGCACAACCGATATAAAATTTATGGTCTTTCTCCGACTGCAGAACATACACATAATAAAATTTATTCATAAAACTATTTTACCACATCAATATGATGAAATGCGATAGTTTACCCTGCCTGTCCCGTGAGACTTGCCCTGTGAGATGCGTCGTATGCTATCTCATCAGGGTGCGTCGTTGTATGCTATCTCACTGGGATGAGATAGGTTTCTCCGATGAAATGCGCCAGTTTACCCTATGAGATGACTACCCCACGAAACGCCTTCGACGTCCTTTCCTGAACCGCCCTTGGACTGCTTCAAACAAACATAACTATTATCTCATCAGGGCATTTCATCGGCGCTGCCCACGCCTGCTCTGCTTACCACGCTTGTCCTGTGGGATGTGTCGTTCACTATCCCATCGGGATGAGATGCGACAGTTTACCCCGTGAAGTGCTTTGGCTACTTCACCGGGGCATCTCATCGGGGTCATCGCGAAGTCCGCAACGGCGGAATCCACCCAAGAGCTCTATGCACATCCTCAAAACCAAGTATCCATTGAGCAAAGATGTCCTCAATTACATCTGGTGCCGCATCTGTAACAGGCTCAAATTCTTTCGTCCATTTTCTAACTCTATCGCCGAGACATCCCTGTTCATATAACTCTCGCTTTATAAATTCCCAAAAAACCAAATCCGCTACAATATTATAAGTTATCCATTCTTTGTATTTTAGTTCTTCTGGTTCGATGTTATCACCATGCACAATTCGATTTCTTAACTTGTAGAAATCCCACGCCCACCATCCCCCCTTGCTTAGCTGCATAGGCTTATTTTTCGGAATAATCCTTTCTTCCATTAGGAACTCGTCTGTTTTAATCCTATTCTCAATTTGTTCCGCAAAATATTTGCTTTTAGGTGACTCGGGAAATTCTAACAAAATTTCAAATGCTGTTGCCATCATAACCAATTTTGACAAACTTGCTGTTCCAACTGGCTGATTTAATCCTAAGTCTGCTTCAGTATGGGCTATCCGAAAAAAAGCGAGACTTCTGAAGATGCGCTCTCGTATGTTCGATGAAAACCCTTTGCTGAACACTTTATCAAAGGCACTGATAAACTCCTCATCAGGATGGGTGCCAAAAGAACCACCAACGCACCAAGGTTTCGATATACGAACTTTGTCCATCTGGTCACAGTTTGTAAGACTTCCAGCACCAATCACAATACTCTTCTCATTTGGTGGTTTCATCTTTTGACCGATCAACTGATACCGGTCTGCAGTTGGCGGTCCCACACTTTGGTTATTCGAACAAACACCTATTTTCGTTTGGGGGCAAATTGCAGAAAATATCAAGATGTCCACCGCCGAACATATTTCGTTGTACTCATCTAAATTACTTAATACCCGAAAATCCGGTTCCCCGTGAGAGCAAATCGTAATAGTCTCCACACGTTTTCCATAGTGGTCAACAAAGCAATTAAAATAACGGTTTAATTGCTCTCGTACCGCAGGGTCAGAAACCCTATTCTCATCCCAAGGCCAGAACCTCACAGAACCTACTTGTATTTCTTCACGCAAACCAGCCCAAGGCATAATACAAACTGCTATTTGATCATTTTGATTTTTGCCGCTTGTTTGGTGGTTATTCATAAACTTTTGCCCCAAATACTACAATTGGGGAATAATGGGGACGGCCTGGTTTTCATTCTACCATAATTCCTCTTTTTTATTTTCCAATTCTACCCAACCCCAAATCCCCATCAAAGCAAATACCAAATGCTAAACACTAACCCCGCGATGCTTTTTCTCCGCTGTTGCTCACCCAATTTTACCCCCAAATCCCCTAATCCGTCAACCCAAAAAACCACTCCCAAAATCGCCCAACTCTTGTCCGCCGTAGCTGGTTTATACTAAGCTTCAGCGAAGGCGGATTTCAACAAATAATTTCTTTATCTCACCGTTTTTACGGTGGGCACAGATTCTCAAAGCAAAGCGGAGACCCTCGAAGCGAAGCGTAGATTCCGGAATGTCTTTATCCGGAACCCAATTCAAAACCCCTCATTCTCAAATTCCCCATTCTCAAAACCATGGTTCTTAAAGCAGCCCATAAGTATATACGCATATACTTATATACTTATATCTCTGCACAAAAACCCTAAAAGCCCTCTCTAATCCCTGTCAATCCGGAAATTTGGCCTCTCGGCCTGAATAATGGGGACGGCCCCACAGCCCCCGTTTTTTGGCCAACTGAATAATAACTTCACCGCCGGCTGACAGGTGAGTTTTTAGTTTTGGGGCACAAGGCAGAATCCGTGTCAAACCAGTCAGTGTCAGTCAGTTCCAAAAAAGTCCGTGTCAATCAGTGTCTATGTTAATCCGCGTCTAAAAAAGGCAGTGAGTTTTTAGTTTTGGGGCAGAAGGCAGACTTGCCTGCCCCTGTAAGCAGTTAGCAGGGGTCCGCCTTCGGCGGATTTGTATTTCGGTTATTTGAACTTGTCCGCCTCCGGCGGATTTGTTTCGCCCGTCCTCCGTAGAAGTTCTACTTCGGAGGATGGAGATTTAGAGTTTATGGCGTCAGCCATCCCTTACGGGAGTATTTCGGATTTCCTTTCTTACCTTTAACTCTCTGTGTTCTCGGAGTTTACCCGCCATTGTTTGGGCGGGCCCTCTGTGGCGGAGGAGTTTTTAGTTTTGGGGCAGAAGGTATAGAAACTACGAAGTGCGAAAATAAAAAAATACTTAACGCTCTGTGTTCTCTGCCCGCCCTGAGCAGAGTCGAAGGGTGCCCTCTGTGGCTATTTTCTTTTATTAGACGGGATTAATCCGCCGTAGGCGGATTAACAAGATAATCCTGTTATCCTGTCCTATTTTTTTTAGACGGGATTTACAAGATAGTCCTGTTATCCTGTCCTAATATTCGTGCCCATTCGTGTTAATTCGTGGCTATTCCTCCCAAAGTCAAGAAGTGCAAAAAAAGTGTTCAAAACATGCTCAAAACCTGCTCATTTTTGTTAATTTTTGCAAATTTTTGCAAATAAATGCAAAAAAATGCAAATTTTTGCTAATTTTTACCCCCATTTTTAGCCCAAAAACAAATAAGTCCTATAAAATCACGCTTTATATTACCACCAACCACCCCATTTTTCAAAATTTCTCTCAAAAACCCTTGTTTTCTTGATTTTTTATCTTTTTTTTCTCCGTTTTTTCTGTCTTCTGTCTTCCGTTTTCTGATTTTTCCCTTTTCCCTTTTGCCCTTTTATTTTTCCCGCCTTCGGCGGGCCCAAATTCCTGTTACCGAACCTCAATTTGGTGCCTTTTATATGTGGAGTCGAAGCTCCGATATTCTTTAAGCAAAATAGAGGTACAATAGTGTTGTAATAGGATATAGTTTTGAGTTCAAGGAACGTAAAATCCCATAAATGGCAAGTTTTATATACGCCCCAACCAGACGGCAGAGAAAGGAGGCGTGCCATGTCAGCGTCAAAATCCCGATGGAATCTTAAGGTCGGTTTTATAACAATGGCTTTGGTCTTGGCGCTACTTGCCGAACCCATCTTATCGGCTGGAAAAGGCGGCCGCGGGGGTGGTTCAGCAGGCGGCGGTAGTCAAAAAAGCCAGCAGTCCCGAACGCCACCTTCTGCTCCCAGAGTCCAACCATCTCCGAGTGTCAGCACAGGTTCAAGTAAGGTTACTGTTCCTGCCCCTTCTGCGAGGCCGGAAGTTCGGTCAGGCACTTCAATTTCTCGGGGCTTAAACAATCCCTCAACAATCTTCCGGTCAGGCAATCGCCAGCCTGATAGGATTGTAACTGGTCCTTCACCAACTGTGGTAGCTCCTGCCCCACAACCAGGCCCGCTAACCTCAAGTCCTCAACCCAGTAATACAGGTGGTAGCCGCAGTGTCACCCGTGAGTATAAAACTACGGTTGGTAGTTCTCCGTCTGCTGGGGGTGCTCCAGGCGATAGCAAATCTTCTCAGGGTTCTGTTAGTAGCAAAAGCTTTTCCGGAGCAAACCGTATTGAGGGAGGCCCATTGACTGTGCCATCAGGTAGTAGCATAAGCCCGGCCAGGACACCAGCGATCGGCAGTTCAACTAATAAGGGAAAGCAGGATATATCCGCTTCAGAAACGCCATCAGCTACGCGTAAAAGAAGCCAAATAGACCTGGACAGGACCCATCGGATTGGCAGCCCCATCGGCAAGGAAAGGCCAACTGCACCCACCATAGAAAAGCAACCATCTACAAGCTCAAGTAGCCCCGTAGCTCGCGGCGGAATTGGTCGCACTGATAGCTCGGCTGGTGAGAAGAAGTCATCAGCTCCTACAGCCGAGAAGCAAGCATCTGCTGGCGCAAATAGTCGCACAGATTCAGACAAAACCAGTTCGTCTCGAGGACCTCGAGAGGGCCGCATCGGTAGTTCGAACAGTGACAAGAAACCGTCTGTTTCTCCCACTACAGACCAGCCTGTGATAAGTCCAAGCAAGACCTCGCGTATCGGTAGCTCCATCAGTGGGGGAAAAGACAGCGACTATGCGAGGAAAAAATCCACCTTCGGCAGACTCATAGACTTAAGTAAGCCTGTACGCACTGACAAAACCGAGCTGGCAAATAGCTCGATTGGCAAAGAGAAACCCTCTGTCTTATCTACGGACAGGCAGGGTGACGTGAGCAAAAGCAGTAGTCGCACAGATTCTCAGCGAACCTCGCGGACCAATGGGTCGGCCGCTGACAAAAAATCATCTGTCGCCGATATGATAAGAGATGGTCGTCGTGGTGAGCATAAGGTTGATACCTCAGAAAAGATACAGGAGACGCAAGACGCAAGATACAAGACTCAAGACGCAAGACAAGGCCCCGGACAGAAAGATAGAAAACCTGCCGGTCCAAGATTGAGCAGACGTGATTCTGAAAACCAAACGACCCTTATAAACAACAACATAGTAAACAATTTTGACGGTGCTAAAACTCGCGTCCGCCGTTACGAACGGGTAGGGTCTTCGCACGTGGTATATGATGACTGCGTTGGACTGGTGGGGCACGCCTATCATCACGAGCATATGTACGTTGACCACCATGAGCGGATGTGCCACAGAATAATCTGGCCGGAATACCACTACATTGTGCGATATGACTGGGGACCGTGGTGGACGTTCAGATATGTCTATCCTTACTATCACCGCAAATACATCTTTGTCAGTCTTTGTGGGTACTGGCCGATAGAATATACGTGGGTTCGCTATTACTGGTACGGCTACCATCCTTACATCTGGTGCGGCTACTACCCAATTCCTTATGAAGTGCAGGGTGACACCTACAATTATTACACTTATAACTACTACACCTACAACTACCCCGGCACCGAAGCCGGCATAACTACAACCGCCGAGCCAACCCAGACGACAAACTACATTAAGCCTGTTGACCACACTACGTTTGCAGATGTTCGTGAAAAGCTTGCCAGACAACAAGCTGCAAAACCTGACCAGGAGACGCTGGCCGATACCTATTTTGAAGAGGCCGTCAAAGCGTTTGAGGTTAACGATTACAATACAGCCATTGTAAACTTTGCCAAAGCCAGTGAGCTTGCACCTGATGATATGATACTGCCTTTTGCATACGCTCAGGCCCTTTTGGCGAACGAGCAATATACAGAAGCAGCAGGGGTTCTTCGGGCGGCACTGGCAAAGGTTACCCCTGAAAAGGAAGGTGTGTTTTATCCGCGCGGCCTGTATCCAGGTGACGATATACTTTTTGAGCAAATTGACCGCCTTGCCGAGAAAGCCGAACTCTACAGCTTTGATGCAGACCTGCAACTTCTGCTGGGCTATCAATTGCTTGGCATAGGCAAAATAGACGAGGCCGTCGAACCGCTCCACCAGGCCAGCCAGGATTTGGAAAATGCTCCTGCTGCGACGGTATTGCTCAACCTGCTGGAAAAAATCAGAGCCAACCCAGATGTATCGGGGCAAAATACCGACTAATGAACCTGCTGGCGGACAGGAGAGCAATGAAAAATAGGCATCTGCTAATATTGCTGATAACCATGTTTTTCGCCAGCACTATAGTCTCTTCTTCCGAGGCTGGCAAGTGGCAGGAATTTGCCGTCTCGCCTACAACTGATGACCAGGAATCACCGGATGTCTATGGCAACATCATAGTCTGGCAGCAGTTCGTTTACCAGTATGGGGACTATGATGTTTACGTTGCAGATATAAGCAAAACGGGCGATATGCTAATCCTTATCATAGGTGACTCAAACGACCAAACCAATCCGGCCATTTACGAGAACCTTGTGGTGTGGCAGGATTACGTCGTATGGGGCAACTCCGCGGATTGGGACATCCAGATGGTGGATATCAGCGTTCAAACTGACCCCCAGGTATTTGTGGTCTCCGACATCATTAATAATGACGAGCAGAAGCCTGCGATTCACGGCAATATAGTTGTCTGGCAGGATGGTTCTGTCGGGGACTTTGACGTTTACGGTGCTGATGTCACTGACCCAGACAACCCACAAGAGTTTTTCATTTCCGGCTTCAGGGATAATCAGCAAGGCCCCGCTGTGTACAGGACAACCGCCGTCTGGCAGGACGATTTCTATGACGATTGGGATATTTTTGCCGCCGACATCTGGCGGAGAAACAAGCCCGCAGAATTTTCTGTCGCGGCATTTGAAAACGACCAGAGAAATCCTGCCATCTGGGGTGACACAGTAGTCTGGCAGGATGACTTTGTTGGCGACTGGGACATTTACGTGGCCGATATATCCGAACAAGATAACCCTGTTGAGTTTGCAATTACCACGAACGAGTCATCTCAGACAAATCCGGACATAGATAACAACATAATTGTCTGGCAGGACTACAGGAATAACAACTGGGACATATTTGGCTATAACCTCACCACGCAGCTGGAATTTCAAATCACCGACAATCCTTATGACCAGACCCGCCCAGCCATAAGTGGAAATGTGATAGTCTGGGAGGATAATCGTAGTGGAAGCTGGAATATATATGCGGTGGTGCTTGATGGCCCGGAAGTTGCACGATGCGCATCCAGGATAACCGGCGATACAGACGGTAACTGCAAAATCGACTTGACCGATTTCGCCGTAATGGCCACCCACTGGCTCGAATGCAACCTTGAGCTGGAAGAGGTATGCTGGCAATAGACCGGGTTTGCTGCGCTCTTACTAATCGGCTTGACGACTTCGGTTGGTCGCCAGGTGCTTAACAAAGTGACGGATTTATCAAACGCATCAAGTTTTGATGGAGGTATAAAAATGACCAAAAATTTCGTGACAATTTTAACAATAGTGGCTGTGAGTTTGAGTTCGGTATTGACCGGCGGCTGCGAGAGTGGCGCGCAAACGGGTGCTGCTCTTGGTGGACTGACTGGTGCAGGCATTGGTGCCATAGTAGGCCATCAGTCAGGCAGGACCACCGAGGGTGCGCTAATCGGCGGAGCCGTAGGAGCCGGTGCCGGCTATATGCTGGGCAATGAGCAAGACAAGAAAAGAGCACAGGCCGAAAGGGATTTCCTCCGTGAAGAAATGAATTGCGTCACGGTCAATATGACAAACAGCAACGGTTCTATAAGTCAGGTAATGCTCAGAAAACAAGGGGTCGGTTACATCGGCACCAGAGGTGAGTACTATAACCGGTTGCCGACCGAGGACCAGCTAAGACCAGTATATGGCTTTTAGCGGTCAGGTGACCGCCTCGGTATTTTGATTATAAAGGGTTTCAAAAGCCGCTTTATCCTTATTCTGCTGCTGCCATTTGGCTATTGAAAATTGCAGACTTTCGAGATATAATCTTCTTTGGCAGCAATCGAGTTGGCACCTGCGTAGGTAGGGCAGAAGCTTCGTGTTACAGGTGTTTGTGTATAACGAGGCAGGGATAATAGAACGCACAAAACTCAAAGGCTTGCGATGAATAAGCGGCTGCGAAATGCCTTGAAAGGGCTAACAGACCCGGATATTGAACGTCGACGCCGGGCAATGGAACCTTTTGAGCGGGCAACGTTTGATGACTTCAAGAAGGTTTTGTATCACCACTTAGGCAATGAGACCGAATGCGAGGACCTGTTGGAAGATGTTTACGCGGATATATGGGAAAAACCGGCTCGCCTGCGTAATGTCACAAGCGAGAAAGAGCTGCTGCGAACTGTGTATTTGTACTATATACGCAGACGCCTGCGGGAAGTATATAGAGAAATGAACCGGCATCTACATTTCTCGCAGAAAGACCTGAAGAACCTTGTTGCCCCTGATTTAGGCATCCTCGAAATGATGTCCCAATCGGAGCTTCGGCACATCCTTCGTCGGATGCTAAATAGACTCAAAGCCCGGGAGCGAAGAGCTATCGAACTCTGGATGCAAGGTTTCTCCAGCAGGGCAATCGCCAATGAGTTTAGGACTACCGTTGGTGCCGTTAAAATGCTTGAGTTTAGAACTATACTAAAGCTTAGACAGATGTTCCGGAATTACTGCGGGGGAGGTTGATATTGTGTTATCCAGAGGAGCAAGAAAAGATGCGTGATACTAATCGAGAAATCCAGGAACTGCTGGTTGACTATGCTGATGCCTTGCGAGATGGCTGCATACCGACATATCTTTCGTCACTTACGCGTGAGGAAGCACAGAGGATTGCCTCTTCTCGAGAGTTCTCGGATGCCGCAGAGATTGTGCGAATACTCAACAGCGTTGGGTTCGCTGATAAAGCGGTGACCCCGAATGTGAGTTTATTTACATCTCGTGTCGATGCGAAAATCACATCTCGACTGAAGAAAGCTAAGGCACTGTCAAAAGACAAATATGCCGTTCGTCTCCCCAAAACTTAATTTGGTGAAAAAAGAAAAGCCCGAGAAATCGATATGATTCTGGACTGCTATCAGTGTTCATCCTGCTATTTTGAGGATAAAGAGCCATCCTCGCGGATAGACCCCTCGACAATCTCGCCGAGACAGTCCAAGATGACTTTCAGGAATGTGCTCGTAGTGTTTGTTTGCATCGAGATGTATGACAGCAAACAGGAGTTGAGGGAATCTGTAGAGGAGTTTGCGGCGATGTCGCACCTAATAGGCAAAAGGCCAATTGTATTGTGTCCGAATGTTCATCTGTCAATCGATAGAGCACCGGAGAAGGAGGCTGCAGCCCTGATTGCCGAGATGGAAAAGATGCTTATTGCCAGAGACTTCGATGTGCATTGCCTGTCGTTCGGCTACCATAAGCAGTATGGTATGGAAGTCAACGGCCATGTTGGCAGCGTTGTCGGCAGGAGATTTTACGGCTCGGAAGAGAAGCAGTTTCTCCGGCTCTTGACCCGGCTTGGTATTTGTCCCCCGGAAACTCTGCCAAAGGATATGCCATCCTGGGCGAGAGTTTTGACTGAACGGCAACTGAAGGTGTTAGGCAGCAGGAAAGAAACCTACAATGTTGCCAGAAAGATGCTCCGGGACCAGCTTGATGCGACAAGCTACGGTGAGCTGTGGACGTGTATGTTATTCGAAGGCGAAAGGCAGCCGGTGGAGGATTATTTGAGCACCCTGCACGAAATCATAGAAGATTATCCTGATGTAACGGTGCACCGCGCACTGAATATGAGCATCCCCGGGTTTTCCAATGAGGCGCATTCTTTATTTCGCAAGTATCCTGAGGCAATCAAACAGGGGAGACTTCGGATTTATAATAGTCAGGTATCCGACTTAGAGTTCCTGTTGTCCAGACCCGCAGTTCTTCTTGCCTTTCCTCAGATACCCCGGGAAGCCGGCTCGCACGCAGGAGAGATATCGTTCGGAATTTACTGCAAAGACGAGGATTTTGCGAGAAATCTGATTCAGTGGTACCGCACCTTTCTTGTCGATGCGCGATTCGGATGGATACGCACAGAGGCCGAACTTGATGCTACGATAAATGAACTGGAAGAGGAGATGTTCCACCAGGACAAGCATCTATAAACCTCCGGAATTACTGTCAAAGCCGGCTTTGATAGATAGACCACCGGATTGAGATTAAAACTGTGGATAAAGTTTTAGCCGTTATTGCTGTCATTGCCTATACCGCAGTGCTGGCATTTGTAGCTGTGCGTGCACGGGTGGCGCGTGAGTTTGTGGAGTTTTCGCTGGCAAGGCGAGCGCTTCCACTG
>Ga0315285_10005883_pt1 | contig 12612 bp, 12 predicted proteins | sample YL17G09_36_MG_FD_203698 | JGI IMG/M metagenome (GOLD analysis project Ga0315285, IMG submission 203698) | Sediment microbial communities from Yellowstone Lake, YNP, Wyoming, USA - YL17G09_36 | ecosystem: Environmental > Aquatic > Freshwater > Lake > Sediment | place: USA: Wyoming | collected... | reverse complement strand
GGCCATTTCAGACACCTCCCTTCGTGGAGCGCAGGGCAGGGGTCTCCCGCAGGAACGCCACATCGCTCCGGTGCAGGTAGCGGAGATCTTTTAAGCCGAGGCGGAGCATCGCGATCCGGCTCACGCCGAGGCCCCAGGCAAGGACGGGGTAGTTGATCCCGAGCGGAGTGGTGACCTCCTCGCGGAAGACGCCGGCGCCACCCATCTCGATCCAGCCGATGCCCTCAACATACACTTCGGCATCGAGACTCGGCTCGGTATACGGGTAGTAGGAGGGCCTGAACCGCACTCCCTCAAAACCCATGCGGTGGTAGAACTCGCGGAGGATCCCAAGCAGGTTCCCGAACGTAACACCCTCGTCCATCACGATCCCCTCGAGCTGCTCGAACTCGGCAAGATGGGTGGTGTCGATCGTCTCGCGCCGGTAGACCCTGCCGATGCAGAAGGCCTTGACAGGGGGGTTCGGGTTCTTTGCCAGGTGCTGGATAGAGACGCTCGTGGTATGGGTCCGGAGCACGCACTGTTCGGCCTTCTCCTCCGTCCAGACCCCGCCCCAGCCGGTCGAGGAGGTCTCGCCGCCGGACTCGTGCATGGCCTTCACCTTCTCGTATCCCGGCGGGAGCGGGAGGGTCTCGCGGAGGTAGAAGGTGTCCTGCATCTCGCGGGCCGGGTGGTCCTGGGGCTGGAAGAGTGCATCGAAGTTCCAGAACGACTGCTGGACGATGCCGCCGTAGAGTTCCTCAAACCCCATCTCGAGGAGGATCTCCCGCATCTCGGCGATGATCCGCTGGTAAGGGTGGATCTTGCCGGGGCATACCTTTTTGGGGAGTTTTGCAACATTATACCGTCGGAGATTGAGGTTTTTCCATTCCCCCGAAATGATCTGGTCGCGGGTAAGTGTCCCGGTCTCTTCACGCATATCAAGACCCTGCTTTGCCAGCACCAGCCCTTCGGGATTTATAGATACGATATTCCGGACTGATTCCGTTTCCTGCAGGATTCCGCGTTTGATGAGGTCCTTTGTACGCTGCCCGCCAGCCTGTGGATTTTTCAGTGCGGTTTCATCATCAATAGTCGACGCACCATCTGTCTCTGACACCACACCATTGTTCACGCTTATGAGTCCTTTTTTGCGCAGCTGCCCGAAACCTATCCTGAACGCAGTATGTTTCTGGAGTTCGACCAGCGGGGTTTCATTTCGGCAAAATTTCAGGAGTTGTGTCTCAGGAAGTCCATTGTTGAGATATTCTGTTCCTTCATCCGTATAAACGAAGGATTTATCGACAATCCGCTCAAGGCTGACCAGTCCCTTATCCTCTAAAAGGTGTGCCCACTGTACTACGGATTCCGGTGTCGAATCCAGGAGTGTGGCAAGATGCGGGGCATCTGCTTTGTGTTCTTTTACCAGCGTCGCAAGCAACCGTTTCTCGTTCTGCGTCAGTTCCGCCATCTTACACCTCGATCTTATCTGCCGCTGCGTCCATTTTCTCCTTGAAGTCTTTCAGGAACGCAACCACACGTTCCGCTGTCTCCTTCTTGCAGTTGCCGCACATGATCTCGCCCGACACACATTTTCTCCGTATCTCCGCAAGCTCCGCGTCGTCCGTCACCATATGGAAAAGGTTGAGCAGGTACAGGGAGCATCTGTCTGGTTCCCCGCCACACCGCTTCTGCTCCTCCCGGGTCATTTTCCCACCGGTAATCCCGCTCATTACCTTCTTTCTTACCGTTGCTTCAGGCTCATAGAACGAGATGATGCTTTCGGGGATACTGCTGGACATCTTACCTCCGGTAAGTCCCGGCATGAAAATATGGTAGGTGGACGAAGGCGTGTAGAAAGCAAAACCGCCATGCGCACGTTCTATCTGGCGGACCTTTGCACTGACATCAGAGCATGGTGCACCTTTGATATCCACGTGCCCCTCGTACTTCTTTGCATGCGGGAACGCTGCTTTTACCGCTTCAAGCGCCTGCTCCGGTGCGTTCTTTGACCGGACGCTTATGCAGCCATGCCGTTCTTCGACAGTGAACATGCGGAGTTTGTGGGCAACACCCCGTGTAAGCCGTATGTGCGGGTCCTGGTCAATACCAACAGGTACAACCGTGGGAGCCGGTTCGCGATCGATCTGGGGGTACAGGATATCTGCAACCTGCGTGATCACACTGTCGGCATGGGCGAGATCAGTCTCGGGTGAGAAACCATAAATTGCCGTCAGTTCAGAGAAATTCACCTTGGTTGCCGCTTCAAATGCAAGATCTTTCAACCGTTCATTTTTACTCTGGAAATAGGTCTGTCCCTCAAACCCGAGTGCAAAAAGGCAGGCAAGATACTCTTTCCCGTACTCCCTGCACTTTTCCCATGATATCTCCCGGACTGCATGCGCTTCACGGTCAGCAATAGTCACGTAGCCATTGCCGCCCTGCTGAACATGCCAGACCACCTCCTTCATGACCATCAGGTGACCGAGATGCGGGTGGCCGCTCGGCATGAACCCGGTGAGGATGTGAAAGGGCGTGCAGTTGCGGATCGCCGTGGCGATCGGGCGGTAGTCCCGGTGCCCGATTACTATACCTCTCCGCATAAAATACGGAACGTTGGGGAGATCAGGGAATATCGGGGCGATGGGCTCGATGCCAAAATCGGAGAATAATTTCTCAACATCGATGGACTGGTTGCTTGACCAGGGATTAATCTGCGGTTCTTGCATGGTGAGCGCTCATAGTTTGATTCGTGCAAATTCGACGAACTGAATTCCGGTAGTATGTACAGCGCCAAACAACATCTTCTTTTTGACACTGTGTGCCATCCGGACTGATCGCGAGATTACGCTCATCGGGAGGGCCGCCTCTTTTTCAACTGCATGCACCAGCATGTCTGAATGTACATTTTTCCCGCAGTAGACCCGGAAATGGTGACCGAATTTGTAGCCCGTCCGTGGAGTGAAATTGTGCCCCCTGAGTTCAGTATATACCTTATCCTTCTCTGCAAGTTCTCCGTCCGTCTCGCTGGCAAGTGCAAAATACTCATCGGCCCTGACAAGGATAATCCCCTTTTTGAGGACAATTTTTCCTTTCCCCATCAGGTACAGTAGTTCAACAGGAGCGAGCATAAGACGTTCATTGTCAAGTCGTTTGCCAAATCCTGACTGTTCGAGATCTGAATGGGGCGGTGCCAGCACCATCGCGGATTTTCCCACCAGTAACGCTTCATGAGCGGATACCTCCGGTGAATAATTACCAGGTTCTGCCAGTTTCTGGAGTTTGATCTCATAATAGGTCAGCTCTTCCTCGTCATCGACAACAGCGAGAACATACTGCTTGCGCATGTTTCCTGAGGCCACAACCTCTTCAATGAGTTTTACAAACCGGATTGGATCGCGTTCGGAAAGGACCCGGACAAGATAGAGCGACTCTCCCGTGCCGGGTTTTTCGCCGCGTTTGAACACCCGGAAATCGTGCGGTCCGGCCTGCACAACATATCCCCGCTCGCGCAGGTCGCGGTACACCAGAAAACTGCGCAGGAAAGTGGCCTGGTCAGCAAACTCAGAAAACAGGGTGTTGAACGTGTACCCGACCACATCGATCTTCTGCCTGTGGAGAAGATACAGCGCCTCCTGGTTTGAGAGTTTCACGCCATCCTGATCCGGGCGTCCGTAGCCGCTTTGTTCATAGAGTATGCGCCCCTCTTTCCCCACACGCACTACGGTGCCATCGAATGTTGCCTTCACTGCCAGATCTATTGTGTGTAGAGGATAATAAGAGCACGGGAAAAAGTAAACATTTTTTTGTTCTTTAAAAAAAATTTACTGATACTTTGTGTTACATTTTTCCCTACCGGAAAAGCACCAAATATAACAGGACATGATTCCAGGGATTCCGTACTTTTCGTATGCAATTACTTCAAATTTGGACTCTGGAGAATTCCTTTTTACAAAGATGTGAAATACAAAGCACTGGTGCGATGAAGGAGGGGACAGTGCCTGTCCCCCCATACCGCCCCTGCGCTCAAGGGGGATGATGATGAATTACCTTTTTGTGGAGTTCTCGAATTGTGTGGGTAGCCAAAGCTGTGGAGTTGAAACCCCCGCAAGCGTTTAGCTTGTTCTTGAGCATTTCCTATGAAAATCGTTTTATCCAGATATGATACGGGGATTGTTACCACTCTCTCCCTCAGATACGATGATTGCCGCCGCCCCCGAAGGGTCGCCCCCACGGCAGATCGGTGACTAAAATGCAAAAAAACTTCCTGCCCGCCGTGCCTCGGAGAGGCCCTGAGGCGGGGGTCCTTCATATATAGTGCGATTTTTATGGTTTAGGTTTGAACCGAATCGAGTCATGTCTGTTTCTACAGAACCCACAGCTGTTTAGTGTATTTGTGGATTTTGCATTGGACAGCTCAGGTCGCGTCTCTCAGCTATGAACAAAACCCGGATACGTTATCCTGCAAGCTCCCGCACTTTTGCAATATTCCCGACATCATTCCGTCGCTCATCTACCGGCGTTTCACAAATAAGCGGTAGTGCTGAAAGGACGGGATGGTGAAGAAGGTTCCGGAACCCGTTTTCACCGATGAATCCCATACCGATGTGTTCGTGCCGGTCAAGCCCGCTTCCCCGGTCGCCTTTCGTATCATTCAGATGGATGATTTTGAGATTTCTGATGCCAATCTGGTCATCGAACTGTGCAAGTGTATCTGCGATGCCCGTTTCCGTTCGCAACTCATATCCCGCAGCAAACGCGTGACAGGTGTCAAAACAGACACCGGTACGGCGGTGATTTTCAATCCCGTCCAGGATTCCCCTTATGTGCTCGAAACTGCTGCCGACACTGTTCTTCTCTCCTGCCGTATTCTCAAGAAGCAGCATTACCGAAGTGTGAGATTCACCAAGAGCAGTATTCATCGCTCTGATGACCCGGGCCCTTCCTCCGGCAATCCCATCACCAAGGTGATGTCCAAGATGGGTAATGAGATACGGGATGCCAAGCCGTCCGCAGCGGTCGAGTTCAGCAGTGAGCGCTGCGATCGACTTTTCGTAAATATCCGGCTTGGGTGAGGCCAGGTTCGGGAGATAGGGCATGTGGTCAACGGGAATTATTCCGGTAGCCCGGATCTTCCCCCGGTAAGTATCACAATCGTCATCTGACAGCTGCTTGTATCCCCACCCCCGCGGGTTGCGCGAGAACATCTGGAACACGTCGCACCCGGTTTCCTTTGCGCGATCCACGGCGAGATCCAGCGAACCTGCGATTGAAACATGGACACCAACACGAACCATACCCGCACCGTTTTGTATGCATTGGGATTCGAAGGGGATCTATTTAGATGGTTGCAGTCTTACAAAAGATTGGCGAATCTGGGAGACGATGCGAGAGAACAGGACGTTTGACCTGAAAGGTGAGCTGAACGAAAAAAAGATTTATTTCCTTCTAATCACCAGAACAAAACCTGCTAACCCTATCGCCCCTATCGCCGCAAGCGGTACCATGCCTGCCCTGGTTGTTAACGGCACACCGGAACTCGTCAAGGCCGTTGTTGGCAGTGAGAGCAGTGGTGTCAGCGCCTCATCAGGCCGGGTTGTCGTTGCGGTCCGGATATTTGTCTGCGCTGCACTGACTGGTGGCACTACTTTGACTACGTAAACAGAGATCGCCTGAGGCCCGGTCATACCGGCCTTACCCGGACAGGTGGTCGATAATGCCTGTCCTTTGACAAACGTGACGGTCACACCCGAACCATCGTTCCTTCCACTATAGGTGAGCGACTCCCCCGGCATGAGTGTCCTTGCCAGGACACCATATCCCCCGCTCTTTACCATCACGATGGCTGACATGGCTGTGCACGTGGTGCCTGAACATGCCGAACAGTCCGGGACCGTTGTTGCGTCCAGAGCGTAATTGCCGATGAGCGGAGTCAGGATCGTGCCAATATCGCCAACTATATCGGTCACCAGCTCCTCGTTTGGCCGTGAACCATACAACTTTGCAAGCGTAATCCACGTCTCACCTGAACCGCCAAGGCTTGTCGCAATAACCGTATCACCGTTTCTAAAGACCGTGAATGCAGCTGCATCCGGTACTGTGCCGGTGAGCGCGGACTTGTTGATAGGCGTATAGGAACAGACCGGTACTCCGTTTGGCGGGTAACTACATCCATACTGGAGCGGGTGGTCAACCGTCAGGGTATTCTTGGTCGGGTTGATGGTCGCTACCGGTCCTTTGACCGTTACTTCCAGCATGACCGCTCCGACCGGTACACAAATGAAGCAGAGGAACAGCGCTGCAATAAAGGTAAAAATGCCTGTTTGTTTCATGATAGAATATTCTCTGTTTAAAATACTATAACGACTTTCTCTGTGGGAGGATGAAACGGGGATCTGGCGTATCTGAACCTTTTTGCCCTGCGAACGACAACCCGGTATCCATGAAGGTCACCTTCCTGGGGACAAACGGCTGGTATGATTCCGTGACCGGCAATACCTGCTCGGTCCTGATCCAATCAAAAGAGTATGACATCATCCTTGATGCCGGTAATGGTATCGCAAAAGTGGATCACTATATCTCCCAGGACAAGCCAGCATACCTGTTTATCAGCCATTTTCATATTGACCATATTGCGGGACTGCACACGCTGGTCAAATTCAAATTCCCGAAGGGTTTGAAGATCTTCGGGCAGGTTGGGACTGCTGCCATCCTGAATACATTTGTTGCAGAGCCGTTCACGGTCCCATTCACACAACTTCCGTATCCCGTCAGTTTTGTGGAACTTGAAGAGGGAGAGCATAGCATCCCGTTCCCGGTTGAGTGCCTCCCGCTCGTACACCCGGCACCCTGTTTTGGGTACCGGCTGACCCTTGACGGCAGGGTAATCACCTACTGTACCGATACGGGTGTCTGCGACAACGCAGTCTCGCTCGCCCGTAATGCGGATCTTCTGATTACCGAATGCGGATTGAAACCCGGGCAGGAAAGCCCCGGGTGGCCGCATCTCAACCCTGAGAATGCCATCCGGATGGCAAAAGAAGCGCATGCGAAGCGTCTTGCCCTGTCGCATTTTGGCGCAGAGGTGTACAGGACGCTTGACGATCGACGCGAAGTACAAAAACGATTTGAGAAAGAGTGCCCGGGTCTGGTTGTGGCAACCGATGACCTAACCATTGACATCTGAAAAGAGAAATTATTCCTGGATTTTTTTCATCAGCCATGCCATGTTGGCGCCCAGTGTCTTCATTGTCATAATTCCTTCATCATCACCATTCACATCGCCCGGTGCAAGCCCGATGCCGATGTTCCAGTAGGATGAACCCGGAACCACCATCTGGTTTATGAAAAAGAAGTGGTTGATAGTGTCAAATGCATGGATTGCACCACACCTTCTCACCGCGATAACCGCGGCACCCACTTTTCGTTTGAACATATCCTGGTTTGCTTTGGCCACAAACCCTGACCGGTCTATCAGGGCCTTCATTTCCGATGAGACATCGGCAAAATATGTCGGCGATGCAAGGATGATCCCGTCAGCTTCCAGCATCTTTTCGATACAGTCGTTGACGATATCCCCTTTGACCGCGCACCGCTTGTTCTGCTTCTCAAAGCATTTCCCACACGCAGTACAGCCCCGGATCTTCTTTCCTGCCAGTTGAACAAGCTCGGTTGTTATACCCTCTTTTTTCAGTTCCCTGAACACTGCATTGACAAGAATCGCTGTATTCCCCCCCCTGCGTGCACTTCCGTTGAATGCAACAACCTTCATTTCTCTCACCTTTTTACTAATCCATTCTCTCATGAACAGATAAAAAAACCGCTGGATGTCTTTTCTTAGATACTACCCTATCTGTCTGAAAGCACCATCTTAAGAGCCCTCACAGCAAATGGTGTTGCGATATGAATACTCGTATGCAATTTTCCGATTTTCACCTCTCGCGTGAAATCGGTAAAGCAATAGAAGATATGGGCTTTGAAGAGCCCACACCCATCCAGACACTCACTATCCCCCTCATCCAGGCCGGGCGTGACGTGACAGCCCAGGCACAGACAGGTACAGGTAAGACAGCCGCATTCGGCATTCCCATTATTGAGAAGATTGATGCAACCCACAGAACTGTCCAGGCAATTGTACTCTGCCCGACGCGTGAACTCGCGATCCAGATAGCAGAAGAGTTCTCTGAACTCCTTTCGCATCTCCCGCGTATCACGGTGCTTCCGGTATACGGCGGGCAACCGATCGACCGCCAGTTGCGGGCGCTTCATTCCGGCGTTAATATCGTGATTGGCACACCGGGACGGGTGATGGACCATCTCAGACGACGTACACTCTCACTCGATGAGGTATCAACGGTAGTTCTCGACGAAGCAGACCAGATGCTTGACATGGGATTCCGTGACGATATTGAACTGATCTTAAAAAAAATCCCGCAGAAACGCCAGACCCTTCTCTTCTCAGCGACAATCCCGCAACCGATCATCGATATTTCCAAACGGTTCATGAATAAGCCTGAGTTTGTCAAGGTAGAGTATGCTGATCTGATCGTCCCGCAGATCGAACAATCATATATTGAGGTTAAAGAGCGCGAAAAGCTCGATGTACTCTGCCGGCTGATCGATATCATCGACCCGCACCTGTCGATTATTTTCTGTAATACCAAACGCAGGGCAGAGGAACTCGCCGGGAAGGTCAAGGCGCGGGGGTACCGTGCCGAGGAGCTCCATGGCGACATGAAACAGTCACAGCGTGACCGGGTGATGGGCGGGTTCCGGAAAGGTTCGATCGAGATCCTGGTTGCAACCGATGTCGCAGCCCGAGGTATTGATGTGGAGGATGTCGATATGATCATCAACTTCGACGTGCCTCAGGATGTAGAATATTACGTCCACCGTATCGGGCGGACGGCCAGGGCAGGCAAGAGCGGCAGGGCAGTGACTTTTGTCGCACCCAAGGATTTTACCAAACTCCGTGAGATCCAGCATTACGCAAAAATCCAGATCCCCCGCATGCCAATACCAACGCAGAGTGACGTGGCAGAAACGCGTACCCGCACGATGCTCGAAAAGGTGCGTGAGACTATTAAGGCGGGAGGAGTGGAGCCTTATATCCGTATCATCGAGCATGAGACCGAAGGTGACCTCAGTACTATTGATATTGCTGCGGCACTCCTCAAGATGCAGATGGAGCAGGGTAGTGACCAGGTACCGGAAAAGCTACAAGAGATGGATTTCGCTGACACGGGAGCAGAAGCTGGTATGGTCAGGTTCTTTTTGGGTGTGGGCAGGATGCATAACGTCGCTCCAAAAGACATCGTCGGGGCGATTGCAGGTGAGACAGGGATACCAGGAAAAGCCATCGGTGCGATACGGATCCTTGACTCCTACTCCTTTGTCGAGGTACCCCGTGAACACGCAACCGAAGTCTATACTATCATGAAAGACCGGACTATTCGAAACCAGCCAACCGGGATCGAACCGGCATCCGGGAAGCGGGCGTAGTCACCCGTTCCTCATTATTTTTTGTATAGTCCCATTCCAGCTACTATCTTTTCTGTACGATTTATCAAAAATATTAATTGATGACGCTCCTGGGGGCTTCGGCATTTGCCTTCGCCCCCGCCGCTGTGGCGACCCCGAATGCGATGACCCCCGAACAGGTAATTCGTCATCATCGCTATAATCGCAGGGGCGGTATGGGGGCACAGGAACTGTCCCCCCCTTCATCGTACCACTACTTTGTATTTCATATTCTGGCCAAAGGAATTCTAAAGTGCCTTATTTTGTACATTTTATTATGCACCAGGTCGTCATTGTTATGAGGGTAAAGCACATCAATACAAAAATTGTGTATCTCCCTTACTATATGCGGGAAACACTACCCACGCCTCAGGACACAATCATCAAATACCCGCCCATATAATTATCCGGTATGAATAAGACACTGGTAATTATATCAGCACTTATACTCTGCGCAGTGCTTGCTCTTGCCGCCGGGTGTACGCAACCAGCAACACCCCCGGTAACACCAACGCCAACACCGGCGGTAACCACAGTCGCAGCACCAACAGCATCATCAACATCTGTTTCTTCGACGCCAGGACCAACTCAGACCCTGCCTGAAGCTTGGTATGTCGAGGTTCAGGTCCAAAGCAATGGTTTTGCCCCGGATCCACAGATAATCACTACCGTCCGGGGCGGCAAAGGACTCAACTTTATCCTGCAGATTGATGTCAAAGTCACAAGGTCCGACGGTACAGTGGAAAACGGTATAATTCCTAAACCGCTGAAAGTCGGGGATTTTGTATCCCTGGCCGGCACCACCGTATACCAAGACCGGGCAGAAGTCTGGGCAACTACACCTCAGGGAGATAGAGTTAAGATATTCGATGACTACGTACCGTTCCGGACGTACAATTAATTTTTTTCTCTTTTCTTAATCAGTCATTTTGATTAAGGTTCTCTTTTCTCGTCTGGTCATGCAGCAAAAAGCCTGATTACGTGCCCCCGGCAATGATCATATGCCCTCTAGGATTATCACGGAGTAGTTTACACGATCGTTTCGTATTGAGCCGGCAGCTTTGAGATTCCGTGTCTCTGGTTCTGCCCGGGGTTTCCTTCAATTGCAGGAATGCCGTGTAAAAAAAATAGGCTCTGGAGAAACAGATATGAATCGATTCAGTCCCATCCAAATCATGAAAATCATACTTTATACGAAGGATCCCCGCCTCAGGGCCTCTCCGAGGCACAGCGGGAAGGGAGTTTTTTTGAATTTTTAGTCACCGATCCGCCGCGGGGGCGCCCCGTCGGGGGCGGCGGCAATCATCGTAACTGGTTGAGAGAGGTAACTATCTCCACATCATATATGAATGTACGATTTTCATAGGAAATGCTCAAGAACAAGCTAAACGTACAACAGGGGTTTCACCCCCGCCGCTTTGCGCTCACCCCAAAATGCGCTACCACCTGAACAGGTACTACGTCATCATCGCTCCTTGAGCGCCGGGGCGGTATGGGGGGACAGGCATGGTCCCCTCCTTCATCGTACCAGTGCTCTGTATTTCATATCTTAGTAAAAAGGAATTCTCCGGAGCAAAAAAAATCTATGAGTACAAATTCGATGGCCAGTGAGATTGCTCCAATGATGAGCATTTTAAAAAAGCACGGAGAAAGGATAAATTTAGCGGAAATTTTTTTTAGGTTACTTTTCCGGTATTTTATTCATGACCAGATAGTGTTTCACTTTTTTTCTGACTGAATCTTCCATACCGGCAATAGTCCGGATATCCTTAACCGAATCGATACGGTCAATCAGTATCTCCCCGGCCGGTGTAATGCCAAGATTTCTTAAAAACGCCGAAATAACATGGGTGACGCAGGTGAAATTCTCCTCCCCTTTTCTTCCCGCAACAGAAAAGATCAACCCGTGTTGTCCTGTCCGCCCGCCAGATAATACCCGCTCTGCATGGTATGCCTGGCATCGGTCAATGACCAGCTTGAGTCCCCCAGGAACAGTATTGGTGTATACCGGAGCACATACAACGAGAAGCGATGACCCCCTTATTGCACCGATGATACTCCTCATATCGTCGTCAAAGACGCAGGAGCCGGTATTATAACACTGGTAGCACCCGATGCAGCACCGGATATCCATGTCATGAGGGTAGATGACCTGAGCACTCCTGCCGAGTTCATGCGCTGCATCAACCGCCCAACCCGCAAGGATACTGCAGTTCCCCAAAGCCCGCGGACTTCCCTGGATTACTACAAGATCCGATGGGGGTGCTGACGGACGTTTCGGTACCTGCTGCCGGTGATTCAGGATAAAACCCAGGGGATTGTTCCGGATTTCACGTTCCCATTCATCCGCGGTCTGCTCTGCCACAGTCTCTGCAGCAAACGGGACAAGTGGGGAGTACTCAAATGAATTGGTGCAGAAAACAGAAATTATCCGTTCCCCTTCCGTGACGGTCAGGGTATACCTGACCATTCCGGGATAGAGCGCAGAAAAATCTTCAGAATTCAGGGTGAGAATATATCGCTCCTTTCCGGCATTAATTTCAACACTGCTGACAAGGTCCCGTACCGGTTCCATCAGGCATACTATCACGTATGAAGACTAAAATGCTGTGCTGATTGAGGGGTTTTTTTAAAAAGAATGGTTCAGATACTAGATGCAGAGATACTAGATGCGGAGATGAACTGCACGCCAATGACACCCTCAAAAAAGCAATAAGGTGTGCCGCCACAGTTTCCGGTAAATCGGTGAGGTGATCCCCGTTTCCTTAACTCCTATTCCTTTGCGCATCGCGGCGCTGACACAGGAACGCAACAGCCTTTTTGACTATCCCATGGAACGTCTCGCTGGCGTTATTAAGGAGATAGGATTCCGGTGCACGTCGTGCGCGAAGTGCTGTACCCGGGCATTCAACGGCCATGTATTCCTGCTCGATCGTGACGTAACCGCAGTAAAAGTATTTGATCCTACCGCTCTCCAACCTGCCCCAGCACCCGAATTTTGCGACCAGAACGGCATTTTCTACGTTTCCGGGTATGCATTACGGACACAGGATGATGATGCCGGATCCTGCTGGTTTTTAAAAAACGGCAGGTGCCGGATTTATGACCGCCGTT
>Ga0315285_10005879_pt1 | contig 12620 bp, 8 predicted proteins | sample YL17G09_36_MG_FD_203698 | JGI IMG/M metagenome (GOLD analysis project Ga0315285, IMG submission 203698) | Sediment microbial communities from Yellowstone Lake, YNP, Wyoming, USA - YL17G09_36 | ecosystem: Environmental > Aquatic > Freshwater > Lake > Sediment | place: USA: Wyoming | collected... | reverse complement strand
AACCCAATGCGTCTTACTGCAAATGATACTAAACTTGCTGAAGCCGAAGCCTTGGCCAATCAGATTGCCAGCGTGATGAGGAGTTAAAATGGATTGGAGACGAACAGATCGGGCAGCGACTGACAGACAAGCACAGATAACAGGCGGTGGAGTACAAACAAGCGGTGGGATATTCCAAGGTTTGATCGAAGCGGCTTCGGGGGAAAACCAAAATGCCCAGCTCGTCTATTCAGGCGGTAGTGAGAGCATCCCCTTGCCCATGCCTTTTGAATCCACAGATTCATGGATTCGAAGCATCCCTATAAGCGGCTCAACAGCTCTTGTGGCTTATAGACGAGATACTGGTGCTGCAACCTTCATTCGCTATCTCAACGATTCGCCAGATAAGAAGATTGCTACTTACAGTTCAGGCGGCAACGTCTATAAGCCGTTACAGCCAGGGGAGCACGAGATCCACTCATCAGGTATGGCTCAATCCTTTTATGGACAGCGTCCTGTTCTTGAGCAGCGTGGCGGCATTCTTCGCTCTTGGCTCGACCAAGACAAAGCTGAAGCTGGTCAGAAGGCTCCACTCCACACAAGACAGCTCCATTCATACCGTACAAATGAAGTCGGAGATGAAGAAAGATTTGGGGTTGTCCGAAGACCTAAGAAGCTGAACCCAGCCAATGCTTTGATTCTAGGAGCATCGAAAAGTAGTAACTTTTATAAATATCCTTATCCTGACTTCTCGCTCCCTGGTGGTGTGCCAGCAGCTTTTTCTCTTATTGCCGAAGCCGTGGCGACAGCTTCTGAAGCAGCTTCTGCTTTAACAGGAACATTCAAAATTCGGCCATTTGCCAAAGAGTATCTACGAGTGATTAAGAACCCATTGTCTCCCCTACCCCCTAGCGTTCTGATTGATATCAGAGAAGGCCAAGTATTCGATGACGATGGAACGCAGGTGACAGGAGATAGCGGTGCTTACCTGAGAGCAAAGTATGAATATTATACAACGCTAATGGATTCAACCAAATGCGAGATTGACGAGCTAGGCAACGTATCGTGGAATTTATCTCTTGGTGCTACCAACGGCTGGACTACCAGCATACCTTTAGGAGCATGGAAACTCGACACTGGTCTTGGGGTTGATATCTCCACGCTCACCAGCATCTCGATATCTTCTACTCTAGATACAGCAATCTCAGCCATCACTGAGCTATCTCTAGATTCAACTTTAAATATGAGTTTCTCGACTGGGCTTAATTTTTCCCATTCTGCCAATGGCACATTCGATGTTAGTTCCATGATGCCTATGTCCTTTAAGACCGACATGAACTATACGGCAGAAGCAACAATGATCTTTGAAGCCAAAGGCGGCATTCAGATGAACCTAAATGCTCCTATTGTTCAAATCGGATCTTCACCTTCAGAGCCTACAGTGATGGGAACGCAGATCTCCACTTGGCTTCAAAACTTATGTAACCTATTCACGCAAACAGGAGCTACCTTCTTAGGAACAGGTAACATGGGAGCACCAGTACCCATGAACCCAGCTCTTATATCTGGGATCTCAAGCCTAGCGGCTCAGATTCCTTTATTAACATCAAAAACTATTACGGTATCCGCATGACGACAATAACCATAGATGTAGAACAATTTACACAAGCGTTGGCTTCTACGACCAATAAGACGCTTGGCTGGGTATGGCTCCAGCCTACAATCACGCAAGGGAATGAATCGACACCGCCAACTTACTTGCCAGTGCCGCCATCTGTGATGCCGTCCTTCTCTCTTGTGCCTTCGTCAAAATATAGGTTTGAATATACATCTGTTCGGTATGCAAAGATGTGCTATCTTCTAGAGAGAAATGCGGTCTACGAAGCTGGTGAGCTAACTGTTATACACAATCTTCCAGCAGCGACCACAACAAGTAGTGAAGCTGTGCCGCCATCTTACCCACTACCTTTTACACCGCCAACTATAATAACAGGGCAAACAGCAACAGTAGGTACAGTGGGAAGTTTAGGTGTGACGTTTTCATTTATACACGATGCTAGTACAAGCGGTGCAACGGCTAAGTTTGGTTTAGGCTTTAAGATTACAAGTGCAACGCCAGCTTATTACCCACGCTTAATTCTAGCTTACATAACAGCTTTTCAAATGGAGGATGTATAATGCCTTTAGCAGGAACAGAAAAACTTTTGGCAACAACGATGTTCACAATGGTTCAAGCCGAGCTGGCAGCAGACCTTGCTGGAGCTAGCCCACAAGCGATGGCACAGCTTCAAAAACTGTGCAATGGTTTGGCAAATGCTATTGTACCGCACATTTTAATGGCTCAAGTCGCACCTGGAATACCAACGGCGGGTTCGCCGGCGGCTCAGGCTACGGTCGCTCCAGGGGTTTTGATGTAAGAGAGAAATGGCGAGAGTAGGGAGAATTCTTAATGCGACAACCGAGCAAACTAAGATACGTTGAGTGCGAGCTACCAGATGAAGTGGAGAAGGCCATTATGGCCTTCGAAGATGATTTTGATAATCGTCTTAAACCATTTTACGATAGGCTTGCCGACATCGTAGCTAACGACCTTCCAGCCGTCCTTGCAGAGTTGGATGCACAGGCCGCCTTAAGAGAAGAACTACTTAAAGGTTCTCCAGTTCAGAGCCTAGCATCCCTTGCCGCTCTAGATAAAAGTACCAATCTCACTTCACCAAAGCGTGACGACAACGATCCTGAAACCGTTAGGATCGATGAGAGAAAGCTAGGAGCGGCTGGCATTTGTCTTTTAAATGGACGAATGTTCAAGATCCTTCCTACAGGAAGCCGCCTAGCGGCACTTCGGCATATATGGGAATGTGCTGGTGGTGACTACAGCTACTTTCTTAGACTTGGGACAGCAGTTTATACGTCTCCAGCTTCGAGCTATAACCTTTTTGAATTCAATACTTACACTCCGCAGAACCTTCCCTTTGTGAACAAGGGTTTTACCTTCCTTGAATCAGTTGGTTATAAAAACTCGCAGTTCAAACATAGGATGGTTTGGACAAGCGGCATCAGTGCTTCCTATGCTCTAAAGAGCAAGATGGCTACGCTTGGTTATGATTCCCCCCAGATCAACAATATTTTTTCAGGTTTAAACCCAAATGTGGACTTTGATTTCTTAGGTACGATCACCAATATCAATACGCTCGTTCGTGCCGTGACACGTCTTATCTTTCTTCCAGCGAATGATCCTATTCGTCAGCCTCCATGGCAAAACGAAGCCAACTATATCGAGCTAGCCATCAAAAGGTTCTTAACATACAGGACTAAAAAGTACACTACGTCTGCCATCTTTGATTCAGACTACTGGCCTCTGTTCTTGAAGGAGCTACGGCCTAAAGACATTAAAGAGCTACTTGAGAATCGTCCAGAAGTGCCTGACATTGAATTACCCCAAGACATGGATAGCATAACGGCTATTGTCGAAAAAGCAGTGGGGGTTCCTTCAGAGACAACCATAATCAATACTTACATGAACAATCTGCCTACTGGCACAACAGAAGAGATAAATTTAACAAATACTCTATATGATCTTGGTCTTGCCATTTATAAGAAACTCGTAGGGATTGGAGATACAGCGAGAGCGGCACAGTTGGAGCAAGCCCTTCTAGAACTACTTGGGATAACAGTTCTCCGAGACTTCATCAATCCATCGATTCTTATCGATCCAGCAGATCTGTCGGCTCTGTTTCCAACGACCAACTTGCCGCCACTGGGGGATTTCATATCATCCATTCAAGGGAGCGGTGATGCCCAGTTAGTCAATGCTGCCTTATCTGCCAACTCAGCTACTAAAGGTTTCAACCTTGCTGAGAGCAAGACGCTTAAAAAAGAAGGTTTAAACTCTGAAAACGGCAGCACCACAAACAATGTGCCGTCAGGAACCACGCAGGGGTTTCCTAGTATCGAAACCTTCGCCATGCTTCTCACGAGACGCATCCAGTGGGATGCTAACTTCACTGACTGTACAGGGGAACAGGCGGTAGGGAAGTCGTCTTCGACAACTCCCCAAAGAATGACTACGGTGTCTGAGTTTAGTAAAGAAGCATCTGTGACCGATGATGCAACGTGGCGGCAGTTCAATGACAACATGTCGTATCTCAGAGTTAGACTTGGTGATAAATTATCAGGCTCCAGCATCGATGATATTCGTAATGGCTTTAATAGCTATTACAACGATAGTGCAGCGGCTGGTTTGGTTGCCAAGAACAATACCAATACTCTCAGTCAATTTTCAACGATCAACACTTCAAACGATATTAAAGTTGTGGCTTCTACAGCGGTCACTGTGCTTAAATCCATGCCTTCTGCTCCTGTGTCATCTCCTTCAACGCAGTTATATAGTGAGACAGGCTCGGATCGTGGTGCTGCGATGTATGCTGCTCAGAACCGAAATAAAATTGAAGAGCAAGGCGGCAAAGTACCACCAGCAGGTAATACTGGCTCGGATGTTCAAACAGACCTGACAGCTATAGGAATTCCAGCTTTAGGCGTGGGTATTGTAGGCGGCACAGCCAGCGTTAATGCAGATCTTCAGATTTGCCAGACGAAGGCTTTAAAACAATTGGATAATTATCTTAAGGGATTATTAAAACCACCGGATTGGCTCGTAAGACTTCTAAACATAATCAAGCATCAAATTATTATGTTCCAAGATCGCATAGATAAATTCATTCTATCTCTACAGGCCGCCATGGATGCAATCATGGCAAAGCTGGAACGCATTTTGACGTTGGATTTAAACTTCTCAGGGAAGATTGGGTTTGAAAACTCCCTGTTCAAATGCTCGTGGGGTTTGGACTTAGGACTGAAGATTAACTTGTTGGATCTCTTATTGCTCTATTTGGATAGGTTTCTTGGTGTGGTTCTTGGTCCTATCCTAAAGCTGCTTGGTCTTCTCGGTGATCTTATCAATGAGATCTTTTGTATTCCCATTAGATGGCTTGGAGCTATCTTGAATGGAGCCGCTTATGCTGCGGCACAGCTCCTAGAGAAGATAGGTTGTACTGTGAAGGACTTCCAGCTACCCATGGAAGTATTCGATATTTTGAATTTGATAAATGGAGCCTTCAGTTTGAGATCATTAGTTTTCAAAAAAGGCTCTGCCGACTGGTTAAAGATGATGGGACGACTTAAAAAGGGAGCTAATGAGTTTGCTGGTCTTTCGCAGTTTGCAAACGTATGTGCTAACCCAAGTGCGTCAACGTCAATAAGTGCATTAGCTTCGGCAATGAAATTGGCAGCGTCTGACATACCTTTAGGTGCTAAAAATGTAGTGTCTACTTTCATATAGGTTAACGTATGGCAGTTTTATTAGATGCAACCCAAGCAGCCCTAGTCTCTACAAAGAGATTAAAGCCAAAGCAAAGGCCAAAGTATTTCAATTCGGTCATTGGAGCGATGACGACTATAAGTGAAGATTTTGAAGCGTTTCTTATCCTACAAGGTCGGCCTAGAAACAAAGAAGCGGTCGATTGGCTTCAAAAAGCTAGTTCCTATGCCATTCAAGATGCTGATCGTGATTCACTTATTAACTCTGCCATTGCCAACGAAGCTGAAGATGCGAAAGCAGGCTCGGCTGAACTGTCTCCGATCATTGACCAATTCAATAGCTTTAGGCAAAGATTTAATATGACAGGCTTTGAAAGCGTATCAGAATCAGGGCAGCTTCTTGCTGATCTACAACGACCAATGAATGAGATTATTACTCTAGGCTCACGTAATACGCATCGTCAGGTCTATGCGAAGTTGTTGAGTGCGGCACTGACAAATAATGGATTAACAGCGAATCAATCCAAACAGATTAATAGTTGGTTTGAATCGTTGACGACTTATTAGAGAGGCATATGGGTATTACACTCAAAAAAGCAGATGGGGATTTGTTCCTTGATCCAGAGACAGGAAGGCCAGCCACAATAACTGGTGCTTCCAAAGTGGATCAGGAATTGGCAGATCTTTACTTAAGCGATTTCGATACTGTAAGAAATTGGGGAGCATCGTTAAGCCTAGAGCAGCTCAGTAGCAGTGGAAGCACATCATTGACACAAGCCCAAGCTGTTTTATTTCTTCGCCTTCAACAAGCGAATGATCGGATTATAACGAAACAGGCTCAAGATCCAAATCTGACCGCTGATGAACGTATTCAACAGTTTTCTGAATCCGATGTGCTTATAGATGCGTCAAGCCAAGCTATCCTTTTCTTTTCGGTTGCTGATGTAGGCGATGCGACAGTAGCAAAAACTATCGGCTTAAGTTTTAAACCAACTTCGTTGAAGCATGTTGTACCACCACCGTCAACGGGCTTAATACCAAGAGAGTGATGTAAATGGCAAGATCACAAGAACAGATCAGCGATTCGCTTAGAACCAGTATCACTGGCATAGATAACCGGCTCGATCTAAAAGTAGGTCCTCTTTGGGACTACCTGATCGCACCGATTCCACCAGAACTGGCATCGCTGGAAAATCGAATCGAGACGTTAAAAAGATATTACTCGCCAAACTTCTCAACGGTAGCGACACCGGAAGAAGCTAGGGATTTTGCCGTCAACTTTGGCACAGGTCCTTCGATTGGTAACTTTGCGAGAACCACCATCTCCTTCTATCGGAATTCACCGCCAGCTCTCGGTACGGTTTACACAGTTCCCATTGGAGCCTTAGTGCAAACTATAGATGCCACTTTGGTATATCGGACTGTACAATCGGCATCGATGTCTGGAGATTATGCAGCGACCTACTTCAGCCCTTCCACACAACGCTACGAAGTCCAAGTGGTGGTGGAAGCTGTGGCACCAGGGGTTGCCTACAACGTGCCAGCCAACCACATCAGAAAAATGCAGTCAACAATCTCAGGCTTTGATGGCATCCAACAAATTGTGGAAGCTCGTGGCGGTACTGAGCCTGAAGACAGTCTTGAAGTAGCTCTTCGTGTTCAAGACAAATTCAAAGGTCTTGAAAAAAACTCGATGAGCGGCATTGTAACTACAATTAAAGAAGCCCAACCAGCTTACGTTACCGCAGTATCCATTGTAAAACCCACGGATCGTGTGGAATTCAGACGACTGACCTACGGTCCTTCGTTGGATGTGTGCATCTTAGGCTCAAACCAATCGCTGTGTTCTGAAGACTATTTGGCTTCTGGCGGTGAGAAGGTGGTTCCGATAACGACCAATCGTACCGTCATAGGCGTGTCTTCGGTAGCGGTCAACGGTAATGTACTTGATTCTACTTTATGGCTCTTCACTCCTGACACATCACTGGAGTATCAATTGAGTACAAGAGCCAATCCTGTAATACAGCTTGTGAATCCCTTGACGGCTAACGACTTGGTTGAAATCGTTGGGACTAAAAATATACTACTGGATGATCTTCAAACTCTTTTTCTTGAAGAAAACGCCATTTTTAAAACAGATATCCTGTTACGCTCTTTTAATGATTTGCCGATTGTTATTTCACTCGAATGTCGTATATCAAGTGGCGATCCTGATACTGTGCGTGAGCAAGTTATCTCGATAGTGACTGCCTACATTCAGCCGACAAGTGGCATACCCACAACTTTGATTCCTGACTATGTTCGAAGCCTGCTGAAGGAAAACATCCCAGAGATCGATGCGGTGAAGATAATTGAATTCAGACGTAAATATGGATCTATTGATGCAGTGGAGATTATATCTCCATATAAGAATCAAGTACCGCTGTTTGATTCTGTAGCTTCAAGCATAACCGTGAGGCTGTAGTCGATATGGCTAAATTCACTTTTGAACTAGTGCTTGGCGATGACCAAGCGACATTTTTTAACATGATTGCATCCATGCCATCAGGGCAAAACAATCTTGCTCGTGGCGTTGTTGTGCCATCGCATCCGGTAAATCAGCCGCAGACGTTTCAAGTTGGAAACCTGTCGGCTGGTATTCCCTACATTATTGACATTGAAGGCGAGTGGCAGGCACCGCCTACTCCACGCATCCACTTTGTCCCTGTGGGTACAACACACAATGTGACTGTGGCTCTGCCCTACGGTCCCGTGCAGGTGACCGTCCGAGATCCTGTCCTTGGGGATTTTACAAAATTCTTATTGTCAGTCGTCAACTATGCGACACTTTTTAGATCCTATGCTCGTGACATTACAGAGTATTCTAAACTACCGTTAACCCAGTTAGAAGATTCGATTGCATCGCCTTTATCCTATCGGCTTGCAACCCCAATGCTATCAGGGCTTACATCTTTAATACCCACTGACTTAGAGATTCTTGCTTCTCTATCACATAAGTTACTCATAAAAAGTTTGCTCCACAACCCTGGCACCTTCGGAGCTACAAACGATATCCTTGCCGCTTTCTCAGCTTCGAATCCTGTGTTCTTTCAAATGGAGAACATAAACAAACTGGATTCGCCTTTGTTTAGATCTGAAGAAGTGTTTCAAGGTTACGAAGCCCATGTGTGGCTTCCAAATAGAGAAATTGAGCGATGGAAGGCGTTCATTCAACTTTTGAACAATCTTCCCCAGCTCTATACGCTCAAGCAGATCACCGAAGGTGAAGTGTACGTTGAGCAAGGCGGCAAAATCCGAAGGCATCTATTTGATTTCGAAAGTCCGCTTGCCAATAGTATTACGACAGGTTTGGCTTACCTTACCGAATGCTTTCTGCGTTTATTTACTGTAACAGTATCCGTTGAATCCGAACACTACTTAGCTTTTTGTCAGGCTTCTTATATACTCGATCAGCTCATTACGAAGGCACTGTCACCAACCGATGCCGATCCTTTAGGCATTGAGCCGTGGCAGGAATTCTCGTTGAGTGGCCGCTTTGGGCAGCAATACGATATCATGCCATATGTGCATGAGTGGTATTATGATTCTCCGCTTAGGGGAGAAGTCGATGGTATAAATAGGTTCTTTGGCCTACACAAATTCCCACTATCAACATCAGCGGTTAAAGTCTTTGTTGATGGCCTTTTAAAACGACTTTATGTGGACTACCGTGTTAGCTTGAGCGGCTCGATCATCAGTAGTGCTTATCGTGTGCTGGCCATGCCGACAGGTCCTCTGATTGTTTCGACAAAACTAGGTTATCCACGTCCGTTCCCTGGTCCTGTTTTTTCATCGTTGGAATGCCGTGGTGGTGCCAACCTTCAAATGATCCTTACTGGGATTGAGCAAGGTCTTGATCGGGTATCGTTCATTATTTCACATCTCCCGAACCTAAGCCCAATTGATGCCCAAGCGGTTGCTGTTCACTTTGTAACGCCAAAGCTACCGAACACTGGTAGTGTAGGCGAGAATCAATATGGCCAGATCGCCATGACAGCAGGGGTTAGCTCCTATGTCCTGACCTATAACCAGCCTACGGCTTCCATCGACTATCAACTTCTGATCTCCTTCACCGTTGATCCGATGCCAGGTAACGATCCAACACAAGTCGATCAGATCTTCCATCTCGTTAGGGAGCATACCCAAACCGGAGCTACCGTTGAATTTTCGGCTCCACTTGGTTCAAACGTTACCCTAAACTGGTGGGTAATCGAAGACGACAGCTTAACTCTTGAGCGTGGGACGCTTCTGTTGGCTGATGGCTTATCTCAGATTCCACTGGCGTTTGCCAACGGACCTTATTTTGACCAAGTCATCGTTATTCTCCAACTGTGGGAGACGTACCCGACCTTTGTCGATGCCGCTCAGTATCTTGCCGCTTCGATAATAGTGGGACCAGGCGGTACTACGGTTAAATTTTCTGGACCGATCAAAGGAAGCAATTACAGACTTGACTACGCCATTTTTCCAGCAAGGGATGGGGATTTCGTTGAATTCTTTGAGCCGCCTATCGGTTTGATTGAAGCCCACTACGATGTTAAATGGCCACACTGGACTAACGCAGCTTTATCTCCTGCTCCTGATGGCATAAGAACAACCTTTTCTCTTCCTGCTCATGTCGCTAATCCGAAGTCGGTTTATGTGGCACTTGATGGCCGCCTGATGACGCAAGGAGCAGACAAACAATATACAATCGCCAATGACCAAGTGGTCTTTACATTCCCACCGACTTACAATCAAAGTCTTTGGTCTGTGTATCCTGTTAATAAAAATGCTGACATCCTTCCTAGCGTGTGGGAGCAAGGCTTTCTGAACTACCTTCCTGCCGCTACTGGCGAATACGCCACTGGTTGGATCAAGACAACTAGCTTAGTAACAGTAGGTAGTTACGTTGATATAGATGGTTTAATATTCAAGGCGGTAGCAACGGCTCAAGGCACTATCGTAAATGGCAACGTTATCAGTGTTGGATCTAGTGTCACTTGGGATACGCTAGGCATTACATTGACTGGTGTTCCTGACGCACCTACTTCAAACACCGAGTTTAAAGTTGGAGTAAGCAAGGACGATGATACTGCGGCTCTCATAACCGCCATCAATGCCCATCCAATTTTAAACCTACATTACTTGGCGGTATCCCCTGGTAGCGGCTTCACCAATGTCAGGGCAAAAAAGCTAGGTGGTGGGCTATATAATGAGCTACTCATCCCCTTCGGCTCGCTGACAGCATCTGATATAACTGGGGATACGGCTCCTAGTAGCTACAACTCCAGAACCATCTATCTCGGTGAACACGTTGTTTCTGTTCCTAGCGATGATGTGACGGTGTCTTCCAGCACCTTCTATAGGCAAGGGCATCCTTACTATGAAGGTCTAGGCGTAACCGCCAGCACAACGAATACGCTTCCAAGCCCACTGGATAACTCCACGCTCTATTATGTGACCAATGTTACACCTGACACTTTCCAGTTGTCGCTTACTCCTTACGGTACTCCGATCACTCTGACTACGACAGGAGTGGGTTATCATACGTTCACAAGTGCTGATGTGGAAGTCTTAACGAATACGTTTGCTTTCCCGACCAGCACCTTCACATTTACTGGCAACACAACGATAGGATCTCCTGTCATCACAGGCTTGTCGCCTTTGACGGTAGACATCATCGTAGGCATGACGGTAACTGGTTCTGGCATCCCAGCAGATGCGGTTGTGATGAGCGTTGATTCGGCAAATCAGATAACTCTTAATGCCAACGCCACTCTCGCACAAACAGCGGTATCGATTGAGATCACAAATGTGTTCCAAGACAAAGAGCCTGTGGGCTTTCTAACCACCGGCACACTACCTTCTGGGCTTGGCCTTGGTGCAACGTATTATGTTAGAAACATTACAGAAAATAGATTTCAAGTGAGCGAGACGTTAAATGGACCGATCACTGTTGTTACCGATGGCGGTGTTGGATCTTTTGTTGTGTATTCGATCCCACGCTTTGCCGTGGGTTGCAGCCAAGATCTCGACACGCTTGCTCTTGCGACCGAAATCGGAAAGCATCCGATCACTGCGGCCAAGGTTGTGCCGAATATTGCGGCAGTCGGGCTTATCACTCTTACAGCTACGGAACTAGGTGTACGAGGGGATATGCCTGTCACAACTAACGATGAAACCATGTCCACGCAAGATCTAGTCGCTGGAAAAGATCCCGATAGCATGATCTATGGGACATCGAAAGTATGCTACTACTACAACGCACCTGTAACTACGCTGGATGGTCTGTCTACAAGGCTCTGGAAACAGTATCATGGAGATAAATTCGTCTTCGATTATCCCCCGACCTTGAAGCAAGAAAGTTATTTCATATCAGAAGTTTATCCAGTTGATTACCATCCTTTGGATTCGACTGTGGCGAACCTTCCGTGCAATTATCCTAAAGGTATTTTCACGCAAGGGTTTGGCACGCACTTCAACGAAACCAGTATAGCCATTGACCAGCCAGGTTCGCTGGTGATCGCTACTGCCAATCTTCCTGTCCAAGAGCGGCCAATTGGGAATATTAACGGCATCAATACCGTTTTCAACCTATCGTTGGAATCATGTGCCGGTCAGAATTCGTTAATGGTTTGGCTCGATGGTATTCTTCAGCCATCGGATAAATATCTGTACTCCGATATGGGTACTTATGGCCGTATCACCTTTTTGGTTCCCCCTGCGATAGGTCAAGAGCTTTGGGTTTGGTATCTTCCTTATGGAGCTGCCTGCGTAGACGAACGAGTGCAAGCACTAGGTGGAACAATAGATGGGAGCAATCAGACCTTCACAGTTCCAGACGCACCGTGGGCTGATATACCAGCCATTGTTGTTTATCTCGAAGGTTTGTTCGTTTTACAGGATCAAGATTATGCCGTACTATCGGGCAATACTCAGATTCAATTTCTTGGTGCTCTTGCTCCAGCTCTAGGCCAATCGTTATGGGCACATTATAATTTAGGCTCTGTATTACCTGTGGATAACTGGCGGCAAATCTTTGTTGCCCTAACCAATGGCACTACGAGTACCTTTATGATCCCCCATATGCTTACGTCAGAGCTGCCAACGTCTCCAGATTCGGTGTTGGTATTTCTTAACGGAGTTAATCAAGGTGGACATTTTATCATGGAAGTGGATAGTTTTGGTAACCCGACTGGAAACATAATATTCGGCAGTGCTCCAGAAGCAAACCGTCGTCTTGAAGTCGCCTACATACGATAAAGAGGTCTTAGAGAATGGCTCAGAATGAAAAACTAAGAACA
>Ga0315285_10005878_pt1 | contig 12621 bp, 10 predicted proteins | sample YL17G09_36_MG_FD_203698 | JGI IMG/M metagenome (GOLD analysis project Ga0315285, IMG submission 203698) | Sediment microbial communities from Yellowstone Lake, YNP, Wyoming, USA - YL17G09_36 | ecosystem: Environmental > Aquatic > Freshwater > Lake > Sediment | place: USA: Wyoming | collected... | reverse complement strand
ATACCAGATAGCCGCTCCCTAAACCCGTCTCTAAAAAGGTGAACTGTGCCGGATTCTTGACCCAGTTGACGAGCACAACAGGCGCTGTTTTAAGCGTGGTAACGACTGCTACGGTTGCTCCTGTTTCACTTATGCTTCTGGTGAAAACCATTATCGCGCCTGATAATATTGAGTACTTGGTCAGAGGAAGGATTATTGTTCTAAAAACTGCCAAAGGTTTGGCTCCAAGTGTCCGCGATGCTTCTTCCAAGTCGAGACTGATTCTCTCGACTGCGGCCGACATTGACCTAACAAAATAAGGATACGTTATTGCGACGTGTGCAAAGATCAAGAGCCATATTTCTGGTATGAAAGAGAAGTTGGTCTTCCAGAATATTCCGAGCGAGACGCCCAAGGCGATCGAAGGGACGACCAGGGGTATGTTCACTAGCACGTCTAGTACGGTGGCAAACAGCTTTCCAAACTTCTTTCTTGCGATGATGATTGCCATTGGCAAACCAATTATTATGTTCACAACCGTGACAATCGCGCCAAGGAGGTAAGACAGTGCAAGACTCTGCCAATATTCTGCCCATATTCCTGTGCCCGAAAGTGACTTTGGCAGAGTATCGCTGAAGACGCCTTGAAACGCTGGGAGCGCAACAAATAATGACGGGATGAGCACGATTGCAAAAAAGATAATCAGTGTCACCGTGTCTCGAGAAGTTGCTGCTTTCGAATAACTCAAGTGTCGCTCGAAGGTGGGCCAGACTCTCTTTATGGGCAACCTGAGACGAGGTCCGAGGATTCTGATCACGAAAAAGATCGCTACTGCGATTATGATAAGGAGGAAGCTCGCAAACACTGTTGATCCCTCATACGTGGCCTGACTCACCATGCCCGCCGCATAGGCGTTATTCATGTTTTGTATGAAGACGGGTCCATTTTCAAACAGCCCCGCGACTATGAATGTGGCACCCGTCTCTGATATCGATCTCGCGAAGGCAAGAATGAACGCAGCGATCAGGGACTGCTTTATGATAGAAAAGGTTACTGTTCTGGATGCGGTGAAAGGAGGCGCACCAAGCGTTCGAGAAGCGTTTTCGAATTCTCTTTTGTAGTCTAGGAGCGCGCCAACGACGACTCTCACTACGACAGGAAAGGAGAATGTGAAATGCAGGAGTATGACAAGAAGCCATCCAGGAGATACGAGTGAACTTGTGAAGAGAGCCGATATTCCTTCAGGTTTGCTCCAGAAGAGTAGTAAAGAGTATCCAAGAACGGCGGTGGGAACTATGAAGGGGATGTCGGAAAGAGTGTCCAGGATGTTGATCCATCTGGATTTTCTGCGAGCGATGAGCCATGCCATCGGAATGCCCGCTGCGAGATCCATTGCTGAGACAAGCAAGGCTATCGTGAAAGAGTTCTGCACGGCAACGAGCGCCCTTGAGACGTAATTTGGTTGGTCAAGTAACTGCTGCATCGTGTTCCATTTTGTTGCTATTCCCAGTAAGGGCGGAAGCAGAATAAGCGCAAGAAACAGTACTACGGCGACCAAGTAGACCAGGTATTTGATGCTTTTCTTTGACGAAAGGTTGTAGAGGACTTTTGCGATTTTGGATTTTGGAGAGTCGGTTCTTTCCGTGGGCAATCAACTTCTATGTGGAACGTGGTTTTCCTTTCTTGACTTGTGTCTTGCGTTCATAAGTTTTCTGTATAAGTTTATGTCAGTTCGCCCGTCGAGTCATGTCACTGCTTACGCTCTGATGACTCTCTGTTTCATCATCCAAAGGGAACTGAATGTGCTGAAAGGCATAAGCCTTTTGTGTTATTCCATTGTAGAGTAAGTGGAATCTACGATTTTTCGAAGTTTTTAATATCGTGCTCAGTTCATTCTATGTGTGGTGCTTGTTGGTTGAAATACCGTGATATTGCCGAGGCTTATGAGAAGATTGAGGCAACGTCGAAGAGGCTGGAGATGACCGATTTGCTTGTTGATCTTCTCAAGAAAACGCCCAGGGATATCATTGGTAAAGTTGCATATTTGACTCAGGGCAAGCTGTATCCGGATTTTCTGGGCATCGAAATTGGCGTGGCTGAGAAGCTTGCTCTGAAAGCTCTTGCGAGAGCCACGGGCACTCGAGAGAGTATACTTAACGATGATCTTAGGAAGACAGGTGATATTGGCGAGACAGGTCAGAAGTTCATTGGGAGTAAGAAGCAAGTTACGTTTTTTCAGGAAGCGTTGACGGTTCAGAAGGTCTATGAGACGCTGGACAAGGTGGCAAAGACTTCAGGGTCTGGTGCCGTGGATTCAAAGATGGCGTTGTTGGCTGGTTTGTTGGCGGCAGCGTCTCCGTTGGAAGCCAAGTATATTTTGAGGACTATTACAGGGAACCTGCGTTTGGGTATCGCCGATATGACGGTTCTGGATGCGTTGGCAATAGCCTACGGAGGCGGCAAGGATGCGCGGGAGTTTATTGAGAGGGCCTACAATATCTGTTCTGATCTTGGAAGGGTCGCGGAGACGGTCGTTGAGAAAGGTCTTGATGGCATCAAACGGTTTCAGGTTTCGGTTGGTGAACCGATAAGGCCTATGTTGGCCGAGCGACTTTCTTCTCCGGAGGAGATACTTGAGAAGCTTGGCGGCAAGTGTGTTGCTGAGTACAAATATGATGGTGAGCGTCTTCAGGCTCACAAGTCGGGCAAAGAGGTCACGCTGTTCAGTCGGCGTGTCGAGAACATTTCCAGTCAGTATCCTGATGCTGTGAGGCTTTTCAGGGAGTACATCAGAGCCGATGAGGCTATTCTTGAGTGTGAATGTGTTGCTGTCGATATTGATACTGGTGAGATGAGGCCGTTTCAAGAGCTTATGCACCGTAGACGAAAGTATGGGGTTGACAAGGCTATGGAGGATTATCCGGTTTCGTTGTTTATGTTTGATGTACTTTTTGTTGATGGCAAAGATTTGACTTTTGAACCTTATCCTGTCAGGAGGCGTTTTCTTGAGAGTGTTGTCAGATTGGGCGATAGGGTGAAGGTTGCAAGAAACCTGACTACAGGCGACGCGAACGAGTTGGAGAAGTTTTTCTTGGAGGCCATTGAGGAAGGTTGTGAGGGTCTAGTGTGCAAGTCAGTTGCGAAGGACTCGGCATATCAGGCTGGGGCGCGGGGCTGGCTATGGATAAAGTATAAACGGGATTACAAAAGCGAGATGAAAGATACTGTTGACCTGGTTGTCGTTGGCGCCTTCCATGGAAGGGGCAAGCGGGCGGGAAAGTATGGGGCCTTGTTGCTTGCCACCTACGATGCTGAGACTGACACTTTCGAAACGGTTACCAAATGCGGCACAGGGTTCACCGACGAAGACTTGGCAAAGTTGCCTAAAATGTTGAGTACGCACGTCGTTGACCATAAGCACTCGAGAGTCGATTCTCTGCTTGAGGCCGACGTGTGGTTTGAGCCTGCAGTTGTGCTTGAGGTCCTGGGTGCCGAAGTCACTTTAAGCCCGATTCATACGTGTGCTTTGGGTTCGGTGCGCAAGGGCAGTGGTCTAGCCATTCGTTTTCCACGGTTCACTGGAAAATACAGAGTTGACAAGGCTGCCGAGGATGCCACGACGTCTGGTGAAATATTGGAGATGTATCAGGGGCAGTTGAAAAAGATTAGCGCGACTTCATCGCCGTAAGGGTCAGAGACGGGTTCAACATTATTAAAGGAAACACAGGTAATGACGTCCTGTCTTCCCATCACTGGTCTTCAGAGCTTGCCCAACATCGTTAGCCATTCAGGGATGTTTGCCTCGTTGTATTTCTATTGAAGTTCTTCTATACGGTCGACCTGAACCGTTCGCGCCCGCGAAAAACAAAAACAACATTATCAATTGCATCTATTCAGGAGTCCGCTTTTCCAAGTGGGCAAAAAGGGCTTAGAGCTGCATTCTCATGCTCAGTACTTTATCAATCATTCCTGCTTCTCTGAAGTAGTCAACCAAGTACTGCCTGACTTCATCATGCCCCACGCTTTTCCCGACGACAACACCTGCAAGTTCATGATGGGGCTTGGTCCTGAACTTCGGCTCTATCAATTCCTTATTTACATTGTATTTCTTTATGACTTTAATTTTAAATCTTTCCAGCCCGTGCTCTGGACAACTCATTTCAACCCATACGGCTGCCAATTGTCCTCTCCCCTATGTATCTTGTACATCTTGTACTTAAAATCTTGTTGGTTGTGGGCTATGAATTTATCATTCGAAACGATTGGCCAAGCGCACATCGATATCGATTTGATCCTCGGCATCCAAATCTGGAACAACATCAGCCCTTGCGTTCTGTTCTTTCACTTCGGCGACAAACATTTGCATGATTGGCACGAGAAAAAGGTAACACATTAGTGAAACCAACATTGTGTAATCGCTTGCCGTGGGTTCAAGCGGCGTGATTGCCTCCAGAATCCTTGCCGTCGCAGCAAAAGCTATTGTGCACATCAATGTTTTCGTTTCACTGAAGAAGAAGCAGAGAAACAGGCTTTCGGCAAGAAAAAGCAGAGCTAGCCCGAGCACCCCTGCGAAATCCGCAGTAAAATAGGCCGTAATCGGAACCATGTACAACGTAAACAACACAGAAACTAGGGCGATCGAGACGTACGAACCCAACGCTTTCTCAAGACCCGTTTGGACATAACCTCGGAAAACCACTTCTGCCGCGACAACCGCTAAAATGGTACTGCCTGCCGAAAACAGAAGACCCCACGAGACAGGGATGCCAGGAGCGGCTTCAAAACCCGATACACTTCCTGGCACAAAGATTACCACAAGAACGTAAACAAACGCCAGAAGAAGAGACACTCCAAATAGCCTGTTCGCCCTTTTGGGCAACAAGAAACCATGTTCTCTAAAATCTCGGTCCGAGAATCGTATGACCAGAACGGTAATCAGGGTCATTCCAAATGAAGCTAAAGAACCGACACCAGTCTCATAAGACGTGTTGCTGAAAAAAGCAGCTGTTGCTTGACGGACCGCGAACGCGAGGGCAAATATTCCGAGACATCTGATTTCGGGCGATCCTCGCAGCATCTTTTCCACAAGAAGATTATTATCTGGAGGCAAGAATAAAATGCTGTCGGCACTCATTCCTATTTTGGCAAGATCGTGTTAATGGCGTCGCAAGAGCGACCGGCGTCTCTTCCATTTGTCCTATACTAATCGTCGAGTCCTTTGACGTAAACGTAATAGAAAAGCACGAAACAGACGATGAGATAGGCCGCGAAGTACCCAGTAGCAAGAATATGCTGCAGAGGAATGTGAACGATAACGTTGACTGTGAACGATGTTGTGTCTTCAAGGCGAAAAGTGCTATTGTCAGTCCAGTAAAGCTCAGCTCGCAGGTCATGGGAAGTTGGGCGCATGTCCTGCCATGCCATGATGTTGTAATTGCGCGTAACCGTGTCCGTCTTATTGCATGACCAGGTCTTATACTGCGTATCGTTATATTCATTCAACAACAGTTCGTTGTCAGTATACAACACGATAAAAAATCGAGCCATGTTCTGTCCGTTTTCTGAACAGTTGGCGTTGTAGATGACAAAGGTCCAAGCTGCCTTTGCACCCGCAGGAATTCTTGGATTATAACTCACTTTGACAAAATTAGCATTTTTCTGTTCAGCTTCCGATCTTGCTGGAACCGCAACACTCAGAATAAAGAAAAAGCTCAAGTATGCGAGCAAGAATAGAAAGTCGAGTTTTTTCGTATTCAAAGTGTCACACCAGCCGGGCTTTATCGTCGCTGGTGACATATTGTTGTTTGATTATTCGATGGGTTCGCGTTTATTTAAGTCCGTTGGTGAGGCCAGACACGTATCTTACCTTTGAGAATGATACGTGCATTTTCCAAATAGCCTCGAAGCCATCTACGTTCACTCGCAAACTATTCAAGACATCCCCCCCTCTTCACCGCCTAGATTTGATCGAATAATCAGCAAGGTTAATGAGTTGGCATTCGTTATTTCATGGTTAAAACAGGCGAGATATGATTGTTAAATAAGCTTTCAAGTTTCGGGCTAATACTCGTGTTTGTAGGCGTGATCTGCTTGGTTGTGGGAGCATACAACCTTTCAAATGTTAATGTCGTCCAAGTTGAGCGAGTGGAATCTGTTTGGTCTGGTGCTGTCGACCTGACTCATGGAAACACGTATGGAATCGACATTCAGGGAAGTGAGGATTGGGGCAAACCTTTCGCAAATGGTGACTTTACTGAGGCTATGCCGGTGAACATCACGATAACGTCGCCACAGGGTGGCACCACATATCTGGAAGCTTACTTCTACGGTCTCAATCCAGACTCTCCTTATCTCACGGTTTCACCCATCATCGTCGATGTTAAGTATCAGAACCAGACCGACAGGGCTGGACTTGCGATTGACTATTCGACGCCGCACATCCGATTCATGGCTAAGCAGGATGGTTATTACAATGCCACTGTTCAAAAAAAAGGTATGTGGAGCACGGAACCGCCAGATTACATCACGTTTCTCGAAGAGGTGACTCCTAACCGCGAGACTTACTCCCTTGTGGCAATGGCAGGTGGAGTATTTTGCGCAGTTGGAGGAATTGTTTTCATAGTTGGTCTTTTCAAAAATCGCAACGTGAAACGCAAGAGTCGAAAGTGAGATCAAGGTTTTTGGGTGTTTAGGCTCTGTTCAAATTTCTTCAGTTGTCTCTCTTGAAGCGTTTTGATTTTTGTTGATGATAGCGACAGAGTTATATGTTCGCGTTCAGGTAAAACTAATCGACCGTTATGGGCTTGCGAACTTACGTGTTGAGGAGGCTAATTCTTGCAATACCTGTATTGCTGGGTGCAGTGATATTGATTTTCGCGGTGCTGCAGTTTCTCCCTCCAAGTCAGCGAGTATCAATTTACATCACTGATCCTAAGCAAGCCAAATTCTGGCGAGACATAGCACAAGCCAATGGCTTGTTTGACCCTGTGTACGTGCAGTTTTATTATTGGTTGAGGGCACTTTTAGTCGATCGCAATTTGGGAATTGATCAGCAAGGCGTAGGTGTATTTTCTGCAATAATGAGCAGGCTGCCTGCGACCGTCGAGATCGTGATGTATGCTTCACCGATTATTATTTTCATAGGTCTGACTTTGGGTGTGCGTGCTGGAGCAAACAAAGACAAACCGATTGACCAAGGGTCCAGAATCTTGGCGATCATGGGGACCTCTTTGCCGTCTTTTTGGTTTGGCATTGTGCTGCTATCCTTATTCTACGCTGGTCTGGGGTGGTTTCCGCCGCAAAGGTACGGGCAGGAGGTTTTGAAGTATCTGACAACGCCTGGCACACCTTGGAGGACTTACACCGGTCTAATGACGATAGATTCGTTAATGAACGGGGATTGGTGGATATTTGTTGACGCAGTCAGGCATCTGGTTCTCCCTATAACAGTATTGAGCCTGCTGAACTCAGCGGTGATGGTCAGGGTAACGCGTTCAAGCATGCTGGAGGCGCTTGGAAAAGACTACATAACCGCTGCAAAAGCGAAGGGTTTGAGCAAGAACGAAGTTGTGAACAAGCATGCGAGGAGGAACGCTTTGATTCCGGCAATCACTATTTCAGGGCTCATGATTGCAGGATTGCTCACAGGAGTAACGATCACAGAGACGGTTTTCGATATGGGTGGCATAGGACAGTATGCCGCCCAATCCGCCCGATTACTTGACATACCGCCCGTCATAGGTTATGCGCTTTTGAGTGCCGTTCTGTTTGTCGTTTCAAACTTGATCGTTGACGTTCTCTACGCGTACATTGACCCTAGAATCAGGTTGGGATAGACGATGGTTGGAGAAAGACCTCGCGGACTAAGTTTCCTTGCAATTCTAGAATTGGCACTCAGTTTAGCGCAAATAATCTTCGGCGTTTTGCTGCTGATTATTGGAAACCCCTTGCCAGGCTTGTTTCCAAATTTGGACATTGGACTGGCATGGTTAGTCTTTGTTGGATTGGGGGTGGTAGGATTAATCATTGGCTTCTACGCGTGGTCAGGGGAGCCATTGGGGTGGGTGGTGTCTGTTTCTCTTGCGATCGTCGATTTGGTCCTTAGAGTTCTGCTGCCTGTGGTGCTGGGAATATCTTGGGCTGTCTTCACTGTTCTTGTGGCATTAGACGTTGTCATGTTGTTCTATTTGAGAAAACCGTCTGCTATTGCATTCTTTGGGGGTCAAGGCGTCCGCGACGTGCTTAAGAAACAAAGAGTTGAAATGCGGCCGCAACTTAAGGAAATTGGATTCACACTGAAACTTGCTAGAAAGAGTTCTCTATCAATCATCGGTGCGGCGATTGTTTTGTTCTACGTTTTCATAGCGATATTTGCTCCGATTCTGGCGCCGCCAGGCGATATAAGCCAAGGAGGGGATCCCATGATAGTATGGCATCATGGAGAATCCATGATTCCAACAGCGCCGAACCCCGTGAATGCTTTTGGAACTACACAGGGACAGTACGATATATATTACGGTTGTATCTGGGGCGCAAGATCCGCCCTGCGGATAGGGATACTCGTGGCAGGCGGTTCTCTTGTAATTGGCCTGCTCATAGGAATTGTCGCTGCTTACTACGGTGGGTGGATGGATGAAGTCTTGATGCGACTCACTGACATAGTCCTTGCCTTTCCAGGTTTGATATTGTCTATGGCTTTGATCGTCGTCCTTGTGCCTACAGGCTTTCAACGTTTGGATGCAGTGATGCTGTCGCTGACGATTGTAGGATGGCCAGGCTATGCGAGACTGATACGCGGGGAAATATTGAGGGTGAAGAACGAGGACTACGTCGAAGCAGCAAAATCTGTAGGCTGTTCAGACTTCCGAATAATTGGCAGACACATATTGCCAAACTCCATCTATGCAGTTTTGATAGTCTTCACGCTAGACATGGGTACCATTGTTCTGGCGGCGGCTGCACTGAGCTTTCTGGGGCTAGGAGCATCCGTGGGATATGCAGATTGGGGACAGATTATTGCACTTTCTATCAACTGGATTTATGGTAATCCTGCTGCGCCCTTCGCTTACTGGTTTACGTTTGTCATACCTGGCCTCTTTATATCAATATTCGTGCTGGGATGGAACCTACTCGGAGACGCTTTGAGAGACGTATTAGACCCAACATTAAGGAGAAAGTAGAATGACTGAAGACGCGTTTCTTCGCATAAAAGATTTAGATCTTAGATTCTACACTTACGAGGGAACAGTTGAAGCGCTGGATGATATACAGATGTTCATCAAAGATGGTGAAACCCTCGGCGTGGTCGGTGAAACAGGTTGCGGCAAGTCTGTGACGGGTTTCTCCGAGTTGAATCTCATCCCGCCTCCTGGAAAGATCGAAGGCGGCAAGATACTTCTGAGACAAGATGACAAGTGGGTAAACCTGTTGCGTCAACGAGACGCCTACTTGAGGACCGTCAGAGGAAAAGATATTTCGATGATTTTTCAGGATCCCAAATCTGCATTAAACCCTGTGTACACTGTGAGGCAACAGATCAGTGAAGCCATTTTACACCACAGGCTGGAGGAGCTTTGCATGAAATTGCTGCAAGACAGCAAAGCTGCAACTGAAAGCTTGAAACAGGGCAATTTGGGTGAAAAGGAAAAGGCAAAGCTTGCGGAGAATGTTCTGAGCAACCGGGAAAAGCGAATGCTTGAAAGAATGATCGAAGATCCCGGCAGCTTCATGGTCAGAGCCGCGTCGAAAATACCCGTTTTGAACCGTTTCAAGCGCAGATTTGACCGTGAAGTCAAGAAAGAAGTCGTGAGGATGCTGAAGGATATGCGAATACCTGATCCTGACAGAGTAGCAGAGATGTATCCTCATGAACTTAGCGGAGGCATGGCACAACGTGCCGTTATTGCGATGGCACTCAGCTGTAACCCCAGACTTCTGATTGCCGATGAACCCACCACCAATCTGGACGTAACGGTTCAGTTTCAAATTCTAACTTTGATGAAAGATCTGAAGAAGAAATACGGCATGACCGTTCAGTATATTACCCATGACATGGGCGTCGTGGCCGAAATGTGCGACCGCGTGGCGGTCATGTACGCGGGGAACGTGGTTGAATTGGCAGAAGTCGTGGAAATCTTCAAGAATCCGCTGCATCCTTACACAAAAGCTCTTCTGGAGTGTATTCCAAGACCTGGGACAGAATTTAAGTCAATCGAGGGTTTTGTGCCCAGTCTGATCAGTCCACCAAAAGGCTGTAGATTCAACGACAGATGTCCTTATGCGATGGATCAGTGTGTGCGCACTAAGCCTGCTTTTGTGACCCCACGAAAAGATCATTTCGTTCTTTGCCATTTGTATGCGGGTGAATCTCGATGAGCAACATGCTTGAACTTGAAGATTTGAAGAAATATTACGCACTGACAGGCGGTCTCTTGCGGAGGCAGGTCGGAGCGGTCAAAGCGGTCGACGGCATTTCATTGAGCGTAAGAAAGGGTGAAACCTTTGGTTTGGTGGGAGAATCTGGGTGTGGAAAGACCACACTGGCAAAGACGACTCTCAGACTTCTGACCCCTAATTCTGGAAACATATTCCTCGATGTTCCTGATGATGTCAAGGAAAGAATTAGAACTCTGCAGAAGGAGAAAAAGGGCGGGCAAGAACTCCGCAGGCTCAGAGGACAATGGGACTTGGGGGTCTTTAGGGGACGTAGATTGCGAAATGTGCGCAGAAAGATGCAGATGGTTTACCAAGACCCCACGCGTTCTTTGAACCCCAGAATGCTGGTCAAAGATATTCTTCTCGAACCTTTGGCCGTACAGAACATAGCAAGGGGCACGAGTGCGTTAAAGAGAGTTAGCGAAATTCTTCAGCGCGTAGGGCTTACAGATAGACACTTGTATCGGTATCCGCATGAGTTCAGCGGTGGCCAGAGGCAAAGGGTTGCCATTGCGCGAGCTTTGATCACGACGCCGAAACTGGTTTTTCTGGATGAACCAACATCTTCCGTGGATGTTTCTGTTCGCGCTCAACTCTTGAATCTTTTTCAAGAATTGCGCAAGGAGTTTGATTTGACTTACCTTTATATCAGCCACGACCTAAGCGTTGTTGAATGCATTGCGGATCGTGTTGCCGTTATGTATCTTGGAAAAATGGTGGAGTTGGCGCCGACCGTGGAGCTTTATAAGAGGCCGCTTCATCCTTACTCGATTGCGTTGCTTTCTGCTATCCCTGTGCCTGACCCTACCTTTAAGAGCAAACGTGTAATACTTACCGGGGAGGTCCCTAGCCCAGTCAACCCACCGGCAGGCTGCAGATTTCATCCTAGATGCGAAAACGCTATGCAAGTGTGTCAAACACAAGAGCCAAAGCTGATCGACATCGGAAATGATCATCTGGTCGCATGCCACCTGTTCAACAAGTAAGAAAGTTCGTAGAGTGGACGAGTCAGTTTGTATTGCGGTCTCCACGCGTTGCTTCGAAGAATCTTTCTGCTCATGTCAATTTTGGTGTTGGCAGATCTTTGTATTGGTGTTTTCTTTGGGCTATTCCTTTCGTGGATGACGCTTAATCCTTATTCAATCGCGCTGTTTTCCGCCGTGGAAATAGGGTACTTTTCTCACAAATCATTCACTCGAATCGCTTCTGACCTTGCATTCTTCGAGGGTGCCGTGATCTTCTTTGCAGGCGCGCTCATGGCGTTTTATCGTTCGCGTTTCTCTTCGACAACAAAGATCTTGATGATCATAGGCGCCGCTATGATAGGTCTATCCGTCGTTTTTGGAATTTTAGCGTAGGGTCCAGGGTGATCCAGATCGCTTTCTGTTGGATATGATCAGAGGCTGGATAGAAGAAAGCCAGAGGGTGGGGAGAGGGTAACCGAAATAGTATATATACTATCTGTGCGAGTCTGCGCGCGCGAGGTGCTCCTATGGCTGATGTGAACTGCCAGGAAAGGCGCGATAATGCCACACGGACTAATAGAACAATTTTCCGTAAACGCTAAATATGTGCATGACTCATGTAGTCATGCTGAAAATAAGGAGAATAGGAGATAAGAAGGGATAAACATGAAGAACCTAAAAATATTTGCTGCAATTGCAACAGCTGTACTAATGATAGGTATTTTCGCAGTGATTCCATCGTTCTCGGTACAACCGCCAGTCGATACAAGCACTTACTATGTGGGTACGATAGGTCAACCCGTAAGGCTTGACCCTGCTCGTGCCTACGACACCGCAAGCGGCGAACTACTGCAAAACATTTACCAGCCCCTGATATGGTGGGATGACAAAAATCCAGTCACTTTCACCCCAGGCGTTGGTCACGAACTAGTACTCGCCGACTACGCTAACCTCGACTCGTATGTTGGGGTGCTCGCCACTGAAAATCCGACGCGGGAAAACCTACGAGTAACCGACACAGATGAAGGCGGAACCCTTTGGCGGTTCACGATCAACACCGCTGCAACGTTCCAGCCTTGGATTGATCATCTTGGTGTCGTCCATGACGCTCGTCCTATTACGGCGGCTGACGTTGTCTACTCCTTCAGGAGACAGGTTGTTTACGATTCAATCTACTCGCCTGCTTGGATGTGGATGACACCGGCCTTCGGATGTGCTTCATGGCGAAGTGTCTACGGTGGGC
>Ga0315285_10005871_pt1 | contig 12627 bp, 11 predicted proteins | sample YL17G09_36_MG_FD_203698 | JGI IMG/M metagenome (GOLD analysis project Ga0315285, IMG submission 203698) | Sediment microbial communities from Yellowstone Lake, YNP, Wyoming, USA - YL17G09_36 | ecosystem: Environmental > Aquatic > Freshwater > Lake > Sediment | place: USA: Wyoming | collected... | reverse complement strand
ATTGAAAGTCGAGTAGTCCCTCCACAATCTTTATTTCATTTCTAAGCAGACCCTAGATTCTTGAAGGTGGATCCCTTGACAGACGTCAAAGTCACTGACAGAGTCCGCACGATTGAATACGCAATCCGCGACGTTATTCCATACGCAAAGCAAGTTGCAAAAACAGGAAAGAAAATCTACTACCTGAACATCGGAGACCCAAACGCGTTCGATTTCGATACTCCTCAGCACGTTAAACAAGCTCTGACAGAGGCTGTCGAGGAACATGCTAACCTCTATTCCCCATCTGAAGGAGTACTAGAACTCAGAGAGGCAATCAGCCGCAAGGAAAAGAGACTGAACAATGTCGAGATGTCTGCTGACGACGTCATCGTCACCTCAGGAATCTCCGAAGGCATTCAGATGGTTATGGCGGCTCTTATGGATGCAGGAGATGAAATACTTCTTCCAGGGCCAACATACCCTCCTTACATTTCCTACGCCAGATTTTTCGGTGGAAAGCCAGTCACCTACCAAACCGTCGAAGAGAACGGTTGGCAACCAAACATAGATGACCTCAGAAAAAAGATTTCAGAGAAAACGCGTGGAATCGCAGTCATCAACCCTAACAATCCTTGCGGTGCGCTCTACGAGGAAAAGGTGGTGAAGCAAATCGTTGAGTTGGCAGGAGAGAATGACTTACCAGTCATTTCAGATGAAATCTATGACCAGATCGTCTTCGAAAAGAAGTTCACCAGCACAGCTTCCCTGGCCAAAGATGTCCCTGTCATAGGACTGAATGGCTTTTCAAAAGCATATCTGATGACCGGGTGGAGACTCGGTTATGTATACTTCCATGATGACGACGGCCAGCTTCAGAACATGAAGCAGGGCATAGAGAAAGAGGCAAGGATAAGACTATGTGCAAACACGCCTGTTCAGAAGGCAGGCGTGGCAGCGTTGGAAGGACCGCAAGACCATGTCAAGGAAACTGTCAAGAAACTTCGTGAAAGAAGCACGTACGCATGGCACAGACTGAACGAAATGGAAGGCGTAAGCTGTGCTAAGCCAGAAGCAGCTTTCTATGTTTTTCCCAAGATTCACAAGGTTGGGCAGAAGTGGAAGACAGACATGGATTTCGCATTGGACCTCTTGAGGGAAACGGGAGTGCTTTTTGTTCACGGTTCCGGGTTTGACCCAGTCTACGGTGCGGGTCATGTTAGAGGGGTAATACTGCCGCCGATTGAGACACTCGAACAAGCGTTTGATGAAATGGAAAGATTCATGAAGAAATCCGAGTAAACCTGACTAGACGGCCGATCCAAGATCCCGGATCGCAAACGTTGAGAATCAGTGTTTTCCTATGCAGTAGGTGCATCCTGCATCCGTTTCTCTGCGATCATCGCTGCTTCTTTCAAAATCTCCTGCACTTCTGATCTTGATGCAAAAGAGGTCCTAGTGTCGACCGTATCATTCAGTGCTTCTGGACGGATTTGCACTTCAAATGTAATGTACACTCTGGGAGGGTCCAGTTTGTCATGAACGAGGCGATGAATCTGACCATTTATAACCATGCGGTGAAGGATCTTCTTTGTCTTGCCTGATGAACAGTGGAAGTTGTGAACCAAATAGTCAACAAGGTCCTCTTCCCTCGTGTTTCCATACTCCCCCAGATACGAGATTGCCTCTTTCTCCAGATCCATAAGATCTCCAGCTCCAACGATCTTGCATCTGCGATAGTATCTCGTCTCGAATTTCTATAGGTGTCTATCCGTTCTCATCTTCTGGCAAGAACAACTCATACAAAGGATCAGAAGTTGAGAATGGGCTGCCAGAAATCACGTTGGAGCCTGTAGCCTCAGTCGCAGTTGTACAGACCCAGTCTAGAATGAAATCTTTGCACTTAGAAATAGAATCAAAAAGAGAAAGTGGGGGGGATTGCTCTAGTCTTCGCCTTCCGGCGGGCTCGGCATCTTTCCTGAGTCCTTCGGCTTCGTCGATGCAATCACATCGTCTATGCGAAGTATCATTGCCGCCGATTCTGTCGCTGAGTTTATTGCCTGTTCTTTGACCACGACTGGTTCGATGACGCCCTTCTCTCGCATGTTCTCAATCTTTCCCGTGAAGACATTCACGCCCTTGTATTTCCCTTCAGCCTTTTCGTGTGCAGACCTCAATTCCACGAGTATGTCTATTGGTTCTAAGCCAGCATTTTCAGCCAAGGCTTTGGGTATTACCTCCATCGCGTCTGCGAATGCTTCAATAGCAAGCTGTTCTCTTCCTCCGACGCTTGTAGCGTAGTCCCGGAGTTCCTTTGCAACTTCAACTTCTACGGCACCGCCGCCTGCGACTACTTTGTTCGTTTCCACCACGTCTGAGACAACCGACAAAGCGTCCGTCATTGCCCTTTCCGCTTCGTCAACCATTCTCTCGAGACCAGCGCGGATGATTATTGCGACTGAGCGGGGGTCCTTGCACTTCTCTACAAAGACCATTTTGTCTTCGCCCAATTTGCGCTCTTCCACAATACCTGCGAGACCCAAGTCCTGTGCTCTAAGATCAGCCAAGTTTGTCACAATTCTGCCGCTTGTTGCCCTTGCCAGTTTCTCCATGTCAGACTGTTTTACTCTTCTCGCCGCTAGTATTCCCTCTTTTGCCAAGAAGTGCTGGGCCATGTCGTCTATGCCTTTTTGGCAGAAGACAACGTTTGCTCCTGAAGCTTTGACTTTGTTTACCATATCCTGCAGCATCTTGTTTTCTTGGTCTAAGAACGCTTTCATCTGAGCGGGGTCGTGTATCCTTATTTCAGCGCTTATTTCTGTCTTCTCTATCTCTAGGGCGCAGTCGATCAGTGCTATTTTCGCCTTTTCAACAAGCTTTGGCATGCCTGGATGAACAACTTCCTTGTCAATTACAAGGCCATTAACAAGCTGGGATTCCAACAAGCTTTTTCCGGTTTTCTTTATGATTTGGATGTTGTCTATGTCTGCGACTGTTCTGTCACCGCGTTTTTCAACTATCTGCCGAATGGCGTCGACCGCGATGTCAGCCAGATGGTCTTTAGCTGCGCCAATAGCTTTGCTGGCCATAGAGGTCACGGCAACTTTCTTCAGTGTTGCGCGGTCAGTGAGTTCCACTTGAATTCCAAGATTGTTTATGGTTTCTACTGCTTTCAATGCTGCTTTGCGGTATCCACTCACCATAATTGTCGGATGGATGTTCTGCTCCAATAGTTCTTCTGCTTTCTTCAGCAGTTCGCCTGCCAAAACGACAGCCGTTGTTGTTCCATCGCCTACCATGTCATCCTGTGTCTTGGCGATTTCTACCATCATCTTTGCTGCTGGATGTTCGACTTCGATCTCGTTGAGTACAGTTGCTCCGTCATTCGTTATAGTTATGTCTCCCAAACTGTCGATGAGCATTTTGTCCATGCCTCGAGGTCCTAGAGTTGTCCTCAGAACCTCGCCAACTACGCGAGCCGCCATGATGTTGTTTCTACGTGCTTCCTTTCCCCTGTTGCGCGATGTTCCTTCTTTCAGAATCAAGACTGGTTGTCCCGACGCTGTGGTCGTCAAATAAGCCATACAAATCCTCCATTCAAACCTAAAACTTTACTATCCCAAATAAGCAAAAATGCTCACAAATATAAATCTTACCTTAGCATGTTCGCCTTTCGAAATGTATTCACGAGAAAGTCCATTCTCTTGATTCTTTGTTCCACGTAATAGCTTAAATTTCAGTCCGTATGTTGTATTGTCGGTGATAGGTACTTGCGTGTTTCTGCGCGGTTTTTCACGATCCTAAGAGAAGTCACGCACAAAAAGGAAGAGGTTCTCGAGTTTCCAGAAGAAGAAAACGTTACGATTGCAGTTGTGCTGGGAAAACTTTCCGAGCAATATGGCAGGAGATTTTTAGAGTATGTCTATGAAAAAAAGACTGGAGAGGTGAAAGGGTTCCTCCAGTTTCTAGTGAACGGCAGAAGTGTGGCTTCATTTAACGGATTAGAAACGGTTCTTGCCGACGGCGATGTCCTCGCAATAATACCCCCAGTCGGCGGAGGGTGACGCGGCAAGTGTGGCTCAAGCCGTACAACCTGCGCTTCACTAATCTTTTTGCCTATGTTTCAAACGTGATTGGGAGATCACCCTGAGTTCTATAGGTGATGTTCTTTACCTTTCGCGGCTTGACGTTGAGAACCTAGAAATTTCGGTCCGGGACGTGTTACACGTCGTGGAGGAAGCGTTTCGCCAGAAATGTCAGGGTCATGCAGAGGTCCCTCCGAAGCCAGGTATACATCTCAGGAAAGACGCTTTCATTCATGCGATGCCCGCGTATTTGTCGAAGATGAATGCGGCGGGTGTCAAATGGGTAAGCGGCTTTCCAGAAAACGCAGCTAGGGGACTGCCATGCATTTCTGGCTTGGTTATCCTGAATGATTCCTCGGCTGGTTTCCCAATTTGTATCATGGACTGCATATGGTTGACAGCTAGACGTACGGGTGCAGCAACTGCCTTAGCAGCCAAATATCTCGCCAGAGAAGACTCGAAGGTCTTAGGAATCCTTGGCTGTGGTGTTCAAGGCAGAAGCAATCTCGAGGCTTTAGTCGAGATCTGTCAGAACATAGAAGAAGTGAAAGCCTACGATATCAACAAGGCAAACGAAGAGAAATATGTTCAAGAAATGGCAGGAAAGCACGAGTTGAAGATAACCTCAGCGGGCTCGCCCAAGAGAGCGGTTCAGGGCTGTGACATAGTAGTCACCTCCGGACCGATCCTCAAAAAGCCAGAACCCCTCATCGTGAAGTCTTGGTTCAGGGACGGAGGTCTTGCATGTCCGCTGGATTTTGACTCCTACTGGAAGACAGAAGCAATGCATTCGATGGACAAGTTCTGTACAGACGACGGAGAGCAACTTGCGTACTACAGGTCTCAAGGATATTTCGCGGACATTCCAAGCGTCTACGCAGATCTAGGAGAAATAGTGACATTGAAGAAAGCTGGTCGAGAAAGCAACCGGGAGAGAATAATGACCATGAATCTGGGTCTGGCCATCGAAGATGTGGCCACTGCAAATCTCATCTACCAGAAAGCTGTCAAGAAAAAGATTGGGATGAAGCTTCCGCTTTAGAATCTAGGCTATGCTCCCCAGAACGGCACTTTCTTTCTCATAATTTTCACGTATTCGTTGAGGACGTCTTGTTCTTCTTTTACGAGTCTTTCCATGAACGTCGTTGACAACATTCTTACGTGCGCTTCAGGGATTTTCGCGTACAGAATGTCTTTTTCGAAAACATGTCTCCCGAAGATTGGCCGTTCCATTGAAACCGCTACCTGCATTCCCTGCTGAGCTTCTGATAAGGCCTTGCCCTTGTCTTGGATTTGCTGAATCTCTCCTACTTCTTCACCGTCTTCGGCCCTGACAACCGCAGTTTTTGGCTTTATTGTTCCTGCAAGGATTTCTACTCCGAAGATGGCGGGTCTTGCTCTTCTGAAGACGTAACCCTCCATGATCCGAAGCTTGGCAGGTCTAACGAGCGTTTCAAAATTCTGTTCAAGCCCAGCGTCACGTTTTCCTTTGAACCATGCCAGGTAGTTTTCCAGCAGGCGGTAAACTACTTTCTCTCGGAAAATCTGGACCCCTCTGGCTGTAGCTTCTTCTTCAGCGTCCGGCAAAATCTTTACGTTGAACCCCAAGATCGCGCCGTAGAGCGGTTCGTGTTCTTTCACAATGGAGGATTCGACTACTTCTCTTTTTGAAATGTCACCTACATCTGCGAGTCTTATCGGTATGTTGTTCTGCTTCAGAATGTCCGCTATTGCTTCCAGTGAACCTAGAGCGTCTGCCTTGACGATGATTCCCTCAATATCCGTGACTATCCTGATTTTCTCTATTTCTTCCGAGATGAGGCGTGCGTATTTCTCCGGGTCATCATTCTTAGGGACAGCATAAAGGCTTGCTCCTGCCAAGACCCCTTCTAGGTCGGGCGCTACTATCTTCACTCCCGCAGCGGCATAGACAGATTCTACTGAAGAGAATTTGTCTCGCGGGTCTCTGATTTCGTCCAGCGGTTTTGGAACCAGAATTGCACGTATCCTGGTCACGATAGGTTTTTCCTTGCCTCCGACAACTATCAATTCGTTTTTTTGAAGAGTCCCATCATAAATTATCACATTTAGTGTGAGCCCAAGACCTGGGTCTTCCTTCACCTCCAAAACTGTTCCCTTGGCCGGACCTTCCGTTGTTTGCAAACGCTTCTTCAAGTGCTGCTGCGTCAAGCCGATGAGAACCATGAGGAGTTCATGGATGCCCTCGCCCGTCTTTGCACTCATAGGCACAACAGCAACTGTCGAGGCAAACTCTCTTACTTTGTCAAAACGGTCTATCTTGAAACCAAGGCGAGAAAAAGCGCCTATGACATCGTATATTCTGTTGTCCAGGTCCTCCCTTACATACGGATCTTGCAACGGGTAGGACTTCGAAAAAGGAGTATCTGGGTACGAGTTCCAACCAGGTACACGGTCTATCATGTTTGCGGCTACGAGAAAAGGGGTCTTGCGAGCTTTTAGGATCTCAACACACTCAAAAGTTTGGGCTTCAAAACCACGCAGTACGTTGATGACGAGAATAGCGATGTCAGCGACGCTGCCTCCTCTCTTGCGTAGGTTAGTGAACGCTTCATGCCCAGGCGTATCGATTATGAGCAGGCCGGGGATTTCTATCTCGCCTTTGACTTTTGAAAGCAGAGGACCAATAAGCTGGCTTAATGTTTCAACTGGGAAAAAGCTTGCGCCGATGTGTTGCGTGATCCCTCCTGCCTCTCTCGCACCGACACTTGTTTTCCGGATCTTATCCAGAAGTAGAGTTTTTCCAGTGTCAACATGACCAAGAACGCACACAATTGGTTGACGGGTTGGCAACAGGGCACATCTCCATCAGCGAAAGTTGAATAGGCCGATAGTCCATCGGTCAAAACTAATAAGCTATTGTCCTAATAAACACTCGGTTGAAGGGTGAGACAGAGTGACTTACTGTTCAAAGTGCGGAACAAAGTTGAATGATGAGGCTAAGTTCTGTACTGTATGTGGCACTTCCGTCACAAGAGCGGTCAGAGAAGAATTCTCGGTGTCTTCTGATGATTTGATCGAGAAAGTGAAGCAATTACTTCACGAGGGAAACATAACCAGAATAACCGTCAAGGACGAAAAGGGAAGGACTCTGCTTGAAATCCCTGCAACGGTCGGCGTGATCGGCACGGTACTTGCCCCGTGGCTGGCCGCTTTGGGCGTGATAACTGCCTTCGCCACAAACTGCAGAATCATTGTTGAAAGGAAAGAGTGAGGCTACTCCGTTTTGGCAGTCAGCAGAACAGCGCCGAGCGCTATCAGGACTATTAGTAGGAACGCAAAAAGGCCCGTGACTGAAAACAAAACTGCTGAACTGGCCACTGTGTAATACAGACCAATCGCGCCTATAACTACCAGAATAAGTCCGAAGAGTTTTTCAGCCAGATTAAGTCCGAAACTACCTTCCTCGCTCATGTAACTACTTTCCTTTTCAATATGCTATCTACATAGAAATATGAAACGGTTATTTTACACTTTCCCCACTTTTACTTTGTTTCTTCCAGTTTCTGCGGCAAGTACTCATCTACTATGTATGTAAGACCGTATCTACTGAACGCCTCCTGTTCAGCCTTTCTTTTTATCTTCATGAACGTCTTGATTTCTCTTCTCCAAAGTGGAGCCTTGTAACGTGGGTCCTTCTGCAGCTCGTAAAGCCTTTTCATGTCGACATCATCAAGGGGGTCTGTGGGCAGCTTATAGTTGACTATGTCTGTGGCCCATACTCCACTCCATTTTGCGTCAGGCGTGTTCAGCTCCCTAAGATGCGCAGCATTTGCTGAACCCGAGATTATGACCATCGCTATGTGCATTCCCCACGGGTCGCCATCCGTAAAAACAAAAACTGGAAGGTTGAGTTCTTCACTTAGTCTCCTTATGAAGTGCCTGGTCGCTCTCGGCGCTTGCCCGGATGTCAAGACGAGTAGCGAGTTGTATTTCTTGTGTACGTTCTCTTCTATAAACCTAGTAAAAAGCCCGCCCTTCTCTATTGCTATAACTTTGTCCGCTGAGGTCCTCACGAACTCGGATGAAGTCAGTGCTGGTCCGATCAGCACACCGTCTGGGTGCGAGGTCAAATCGAGCGTTCTGCCTTCGTAACCCGGCACCGTGTATTCGATCGTCAAGTCTCCGAAAACTGCAGAACGTTCTTCTGGAAATATGTTGAAGTCTTCACGAGAGAAACCCAGTATTGTCTCCAAGTCCGTTATGATGTTGTTTGATTCTTGTTGGTCTTTGAAAGTCATTTCATAGGCTTGCGCTGAATAATAGACATCCCTCAGCGTTGAAGTCTTGCGCTGAGAGGTCAACTCATTAGAAAAGAGCGCAGCCCATATCAGCTGCGTGAAAGGCTTCACATGTCCGATGTTGCGGGCACTTCGCTTGACTCTCCTTTCGCCAAGGATGAACTGTCTTAGTTCCTCGTCGTACATGATGTTGTCTGTTGAACGGCTCGGCATGTCTATTGATGGGAAATTGCCCGTGTCAAGCTGGTCATAGATCCCGCTACCAAGATGCCCAAGTCTTTCCAAGACTTCCTTTCTTCTTTCCAACATACTGCTCTTATGCTTCTTCTGAACCATATTGCCTCACACTTACAAGAAGTTTCTCAATATCTGGAAGATTCTCTTTGCCGGCCAATTTCGTTGAGAATTGCGCTATCTTGGGCAGGTATTTGCTAAACACGCTCAGACGCTTACGCTCTCTGTCAACGTGCTCCTGCTTAGACATGAAATGTTGAATCTGACGAGCGACTTCACGAAGACCGTTAGCTATTTCCCTGCGAATTTCAGGGCGGTCAGCAATAAACTCTTTCCCAACGGTTTTGTAAGGCACTTTGGTGCTGCAAATGTGAACGAGAAGTACAATGGGCATGTCAGGAGTGACCTTGTATCTCCTCCAGTTCATAGCACTGATTACCCTGACCGAAACATCATTTGCCTCATCATATAACAAAGGGATTCTGTTGGCAAAACGATAGACTGTAAAGACACCTTTCCTAGGAATTTCTCCGCCGTAGGCGATTCCTGTCTCGACTATGAAAGGGTGGCCGGAGTATGTTGCTGGTTTGCGTTGGTGGACGACCACAAACTCCGGTTTCAACTCCTTCAGAATCCCAGCCTTCAGCAAGTCTTCTCCAAGAGGAGACAGGCAGCTTGCGTCCGGCGGCAGAAATTCCGTGTATCTCTTCAGATTGTGCATTAGTCTAACTATCTCATCATGCGACAGTTTTTTCGGGTTCTTGGCGGGGCTTATGTCACTAAATCCCAAGAATTTGTTGGCCGTAATCTCTCCTACTCTGTGAAAGTGATTCTTCAAAAACTCAAGCATGTTGTGGTAGGGAGTCACTTGTATCAATCGCTGGAGCAGCTCCACATCCACACCATAAGGATGTGGTTTCGTTTCTTTCGGCGGCACAGGCATTTCCTTAGTGATCCTGGAAAACTTGTAGAGTCTTCCTTTTGGGTCAACGAAGGTCAGGTTCGCACAGGAATTGACCATGGCCGTCTGCTTGAAATAATCCAGAATCTTCGGCATAGCCCGAAGATAGTCGCCTTCCAGCATGAATTCTACTATTGTTCCTCGCCACTCATCCTTGTTGATGAGCACTTTCCTGTCAACGATAAGAGGTCGGTTCTTCTGAATGTCAATCATGAGTTTGTAAAAATACGTCTTCGCAATCCCAGTGCTTGAGATTATTGTAGCGGGCTGGTGAGTCGTGATCTGCCCGTAAAGGATTGCCATTTTTCCGCCAAGCCCGAATGTTCCCCTCTGCTGTTTCAAGTTGTATTTTGAACCGAAGAGTATCTGACCGAAAGCAGAAGGTATGTGCTTTGGCTGTACTCCTATGCCGTTGTCTTCCACTCGCAGCGTGTAGATCTGAGTGTTCTTGCTGGCTTCACCCTCGTAGGAAAGGCGAACATAAATGTCTGGAGGAATTCTATGGCTCTCAGCTGCGTCTAGAGAGTTTTCTACAAGTTCCCGTATGGCAACGAAAATTGCTCTGGAAGGGTTCGTGAATCCGGCAATGTCCCGATTTCGGTAGAAGAAATCGGCAGCGCTGATTTCTTCGAAAGTTGTTTGAGCCACCTGTTTCTCCCCAACCCGTCTCCAGAACAGATCGTTTCTACGATATGTTCTGCCCATTTTTTAAGTTAACTGCAGTTTTCAGGCAGTTTTTCGACTTGTAGGAAGATGGAAAAAACTCTTTAAGAGTTTTCATCTCAACGGTGTCGAAAAATACATTCCCGCCAAGAGTTCTTGCTGTCACGAGCTTCGTTTTGGGACTCGAAGCAAAATCAGGGATATACTGCAGACAGACACGACAGATACTTGGCTTTCCACGCTTTTTCGCATCCATGACCCTGGCAACTTCCTTGATAGTATGATTTCCATGAAGAATAGCATGGTTGATTATGCATCTTTCAGTGTATTTGTCGAGCTCAGAGACTGCGCTTTCAACATTGCAGTCTTCAGATTTTTCTATCTTCTTTTAGCATGGAGGCGTCCATGCTGTAGTCTCAAACTACATACGCGCTTTTGTTCGCATTTTTAGCGGCTTCCGGCAATCGTTCTTCATTCTTTCCTAATTCCATGGCTCGCTTTGCGCTCCTATTTCTTCAATGTGCGAACGTAGTAGTATTCCCCGGCTTCCTTCTGGAACTTGTCGAGTTTTGAGCCTTCCTTGTTCACTCTGGGTCGTTTGGTAGCGGGGTCTCTTCTGAATGTCACTTGCATTTCTTTCAGGAAGAGGTTCATGCCTTTGCGAAGGCTCGTGGGGGGGTTGGCTTCGCCATCTCTGCCGGGTATCCCAGCGAAGACCATCAGCCGGTCAGATATGAAATCCTGAGTCACAACATCATGCTCTACGACAAAGGCCGTTACGTTGTGGTTTTCAACAACTCTCCTAATTGCCCGGGCCATGTTCAGTCTCTCTTCAACGTCTAAGTATGCGCTCGGCTCGTCGAGCAAATACAAATCAGCAGTACGTGAGAGGCATGCTGCAATCGCGACCTTCTGCAGTTCTCCGCCGCTGAGTTCATTCACATCCCGGTCAAGTAGCAAGTTGATTTTCATTGGCTGAAGAATCTCGGTTCGATACCATCCTGACTCAAAGTTTTCCTTGGCCACACTTGTGAGAAGCTGTTCGACGTTGCCTTCATATTCCCCAGAAATGTACTGGGGTTTGTAGCTTACTTTGAGTTCTCCAAATTCTTCCCCACCATCAGATTTTTCGACGCCTGCAAGGATCTTCACAAATGTCGTTTTGCCTATACCGTTGGCGCCAAGGATCCCTACTACTTGTCCTCTCTTGATTTCGCCAGGATGAGCCGTGAGCTTGAAACCTTTGTAAGTCTTCTGCATCTGCTCCCACTTGAGCAGCGTTTCTCCAGCTGCAGTGCTTGTTGTTGGAGGTTTTTCGTGGAATCTTATAGCTTCCTTCCTGAAGCGCACGTTCTCATCTGGAATATAGCCTTGCAGATAGATGTTTATGCCCGTTCTGACGCCGTGCACGTTGGAAACCACACCGTACACGGCGGGTTCCCCGTAGAAGATGCAGATTTGGTCGGATAGATAGTCGATTATTGCCAGGTCATGCTCTGCAACTATCACGGTTTTCTGGTCGTCTTTCAAGCTTCTGATGGCCTTGGCAACTTCGAGTCTTTGTTTCACGTCTAAGTAGCTGGAAGGTTCATCAAAAAGGTAGACGTCAGCCTCGCGACATATTGCCGCGGCAACGGCCACACGCTGCAACTCTCCTCCGCTTAGAACATCCAGTGGTCGGTCGAAAAGTTGTTTGAGCTCAAGCTGCGTTGCGATTCTGTCCAGGTTCTTTTTCTCATCAACCTTTTCAAGGATTCCTCCGACTTTTCCAGAAATTATCTTCGGAATTTTGTCCACGTACTGGGGTTTATGAGAGACTTTCAGTTTGCCTTCGCCCATTCTCTGAAAGTAATCCTGCAGAGTTGAGCCCCTGAAGTGTTGGACTATTTCGCTCCATTCAGGAGGGTTCAGGTAGTTTCCAAGGTTCAGTTTGACTTCGCCTGAGAGTATTCGAAGTGTAGTGGACTTCCCTATGCCGTTCTGGCCTATCAGGCCTAGGACGATGCCTGATGACGGTGTTGGAAGCCTGAAAAGTTTGAACGTGTTCTCTCCGAAACGATGGCTGCATTCCTTTTCAAGTTCGTCAGGCAAGTTGACTATTGAGATAGCTTTGAACGGACATTTCTTGACGCATATGCCACATCCAGTACACAGGGACTCAACAATCACTGCTTTGCCTTTTTCAAAACGTATCGCTTCTATCTTGCTTCGGACAATCGGACAGAAACGATAACACATAGTGTTGCAGCGTTTTGTCTTGCACTTGTCAGCATCGAGAACTGCAACCCGCGTCATGTCAAACCCGACAATGGAATCACACAACTAGTGGGTTATAAACATAAACCTTTGAGTTCTTCTGCCTTCTCACTACACGAACAGACAAAGCATGTCACAACAAAATCTCCTTTAGGAGGATGTAGACTGG
>Ga0315285_10005869_pt1 | contig 12628 bp, 12 predicted proteins | sample YL17G09_36_MG_FD_203698 | JGI IMG/M metagenome (GOLD analysis project Ga0315285, IMG submission 203698) | Sediment microbial communities from Yellowstone Lake, YNP, Wyoming, USA - YL17G09_36 | ecosystem: Environmental > Aquatic > Freshwater > Lake > Sediment | place: USA: Wyoming | collected... | reverse complement strand
TGACCCAAGAGGTGTACCAAGTTGAAATCGAAAACAGTCATGAATGATTATAAAGTTCTAAATCAATGTGCTTTACGTCAAAATCGTAAACCTTTAACGGGACAGTAGTGATCCGCAATCCGCAATTGGGTTGCGGGCGAAGCCCGCGCTTCGTTCTCTGCGTTAAACCGCTTCTTCTTCCTTTTCTTCCTTTTCTTCCTTTTCTTCCTTTTCTTCCTTTTCTTCTTCTTTTTCGCCGCGAAGTGCCAGCGAGGTCGCCTCGGTTATGCGGACGCGGACGTACTGCCCGGTGAGGCTTTGCGGGCCGAGGAAATGCACGATGTGGTCGCCCCTGGTTCGGCCGACGAGTTGCGTGCGCTCGGCCGTCGGCTCGAAGCCCTGCTTGGCGGCGCGGACGCTCGGTCCCTCGACCAGCACCTCCGCCGACGCGCCGATGTACGAGCGGTGATGGGCCAGGCCGACTTGCTGCTGCACGGCCAGCAGCTCGTTATTGCGGCGGCGCTTGACCTCCTCGGGCACGTCGTCGGGCATGTTTCGCTCGGCGGCAGTGCCAGGCCGCGGCGAGTACTTGAAGATGAAACTGTTCTTAAATCCGCTTCGGCGCATAAGCCCGGCCGAGGCCTCATGGTCGGCCTCGGTCTCGCCCGGGAAGCCCACGATGAAGTCGCCCGCCAGGACCACGCCGGGCACGATTTGCCTTGCCCGGTCGACCAGCTCGTCGTACCGCCCTCGCGTGTACTTGCGGTTCATGCGGCCAAGGACCGCGTCGGAGCCGCTCTGGGGCGGCAGGTGGATGTACTCGCAGATGTTCGACCGCCCGGCCATGATGTGCAGGATGTCGTCGGTGAAGTCCAGCGGATGACTGGTGATGAACCGCAGGCGCCGCAGGTGCGGCACGTCGGCGACGCAGGCCAGCAAGTCGCTGAATCGCACGGTTTTGCCGCCGTCGGACCAGCGGTAGCGGTTGACGGTCTGGCCAAGAAGCGTGATCTCCGTGACGCCGGCATCGACGAGCCGGCGGCACTCCTGGACGATCCGCTCGGGCCGGCGGCTCCGCTCGGGCCCGCGGACCAGCGGCACGATGCAGTACGTGCAGAAGTTGTCGCAGCCTTTCATCACGCGAACGTACGCCTGGGCGTTCACCCTCACCCCCGTTAGGGGCCCCAAGGGCCGGCCCTTCGGGCTGTCAAAAACCTCTCCCGCCTGCCCCGTTGGGGTCAAGGGAGAGGGGTCGCGGGCGAGGTCCAGCGCGTCGAAGTCGGCCTCATCCGCGCCGCCATCGCCAGATTTGAGATCTGAGATTCCAGAATCTGCGATTGCGGGCGAAGCCCGCTCAGCCCGGCGAGCCTCGATAGGGTCCGGGTCCAGGGCCACTGCCCTGCCGCCGGCTGCCGCGGCGGCGATCAGCTCCGGCAGGCGGGCAAGTTGCCCAGGTCCGCAGACGATGTCGAGCCCGCCGAAACGCCTGGCGAGCTCCTGGCCCTCGCGCTGGGCCATGCAGCCAAGCACGCCGAGGATGAGCCGGGGGCGGTGATGGGCCTTTCGCCGGCTGTCGCCTCCGAGCCGGCTGTAGACCTTCTCCTCCGCGTGCCGGCGGACCGAGCACGTGTTGTACAGCACCACCTCGGCCGAGCCGTGGTCATCGACCATCTCATGACCGGCCGCGCGCAGAGACGCCGTCACCAGCTCGCTGTCGAGCCGGTTCATCTGGCAGCCCATCGTCTCCAGGTATACCTTCATAAACCCCGGCGTTTTGCCGTCCGTGTCGTAAAGCTTCTATCATACCCCGCCCGGTTGCGATGCGGAGACCCAATCCGCCCGGCCTTCCCTCGCCGTGAAGAGTCAGGTATGGCGTCCCTCGAACCCGCAACATCTCACCCGTCGATCAATAGCGCCGCGCCCGTTACTTCTCCATCAGCACCGTCGTCCTGATGAAGTCAGACAGGCCGCGGAAACCCTTGCTGCTGGCCTTGGATTCCAGCATGGCTTTTTCTTCGGGTGTAAGGCGCACGTTGACCTGGGCGGAGCGGATGCCCTCCCGCGCGGACGCCGGCGGGGTTTGCCCATCTTCCAGCATTGTGGCGACGGCTGCCGTCAGGGCCTGTCGCGTGGCCCTGACGCACGCGGCTTCGGTTTTCCCATCGCCCATCGCCTCCGGGTATTCCAAGGCGTGGCCGTACCACTCGCCGTCCTCGAAGCGCAGGACAATGTCGTATGAATTGGCGATTTGCCTTGCGGCGTCCATGATCTTCGGCTCGAAGGGCCTTGCGATATCCTTTCGGCTGTTCTTCTGCTTCATATTCTCAGGCCTCCAACTTCCGGACCATTCGGACATACGCGGGCTTGACCATGCCCTTATGCACCGGGATCGGCACCGGCCGAGCCCCGGCCTTGGTGAATACGTGATGCGAACCGTTGATTCTCGTCAGGCGGTAGCCCTTGGCTGCGAGCATCCTGCTTACCTCGGAGAGTCTAACTTCACCTGGCATGAGTTCAGTATAGCGTACAATATACACGGATCAAGCAAAAACCGGGTTCCTGGTTCCCGGTTCCGCCGCTTTTTCCCCCGGCTCCCGGATACCGGCTACTGGCTGCTCCCCGTACCCCCGGCCCTTATTTTCCTCCCCGCGGCCCGTTTTGCGGGTCGCGCCGCGGGCCAACCGCGGTAAGATGGTGTATGGAGGACGCCCCTCGGCCGGTGCGGCTGTGGGGCGCGTTTTGTCTGATGCGGACGCTTTTGGTCCGCGATATGCGGCCGCGACGCGCGGCGAGCAAGATGGCGGATTATCGACCGACAATCGGCGTGACCATGGGCGACCCGGCCGGCATCGGGCCGGAGATCATCGTCAAGATGCTCTCCTGCGAAGCCATGCGCCAGCGGGCGAGGTTTGTCATCTTCGGCCTGGCCGAACTGCTGGCCTACACCGCCGACATGCTGGAGACCGATCTGCCATTCCACCGCGAGCACCACGAGGACATCCGCAGGTACGACGAGGACCTGGTGTTGCTGGACTACGACGAGATCGTCCTGCCCACCCGCATGAAGCGCGGACCCGACAAGATCGGCGGGCGGGCGTCGATGGTGTTCTGCCTGGACGCGATCCAGGCCGCTCGCGACGGGCTGATCGACGCGATCGTCACCGCCCCCATTTCCAAGGCCGCGTGGGAGCTGGCCGGATACCACAAGTACCCCGGACACACCGAGTTGCTCAAGGAAAAGTGCCACGCGCGCCACGTGGCCATGATGTTCGTCGCCCCGCAACTGAAGGTCGTCCTGGCCACCATTCACACGGCGATCATCGCCATCCGCGACGAGTTCACCATCGGCTGCGTCTTTAACCCCATCGACCTGGCCGACCGGGCCTTGCGCGAGTGGTTCGGCCTGGAAAAGCCACGCATCGCCGTCGCGGGCCTCAACCCACACGCCGGCGAGGATGGCAAGTTCGGCGACGAGGAGACCCGCGTCATCGCCCCGGCCATCCTCATGGCAACCGAGGCCGGGATAACCGTGGACGGGCCATTCCCCGGCGACACGGTATTCCTCATGGCCCTGGCGGGCAAGTGCGACTGCGTCGTGGCCATGTACCACGACCAGGGCATGATCCCGATCAAGCTGCTTGCCTGGCGCGACGCGGTGAACGTAACGCTCGGCCTGCCGATCATCCGCACCAGCCCGGACCACGGCACGGCCTTCGACATAGCCGGCAAGAACAAGGCCGACGCGACCAGCATGATCGCCGCGACCAACCTCGCCATCGACCTGGCGATAAAGAAGCACGCCGCCGATGAGGCCGAGAGGCAGAACTCAAGTAGAGATTCAAGCTCTTGACAATGCTGCGGTTCTGCCTACCATGCAAAATTAGCGGGAATACCTGAACCATGATACGGCGGATAGTAATCAAAAACTTCAAGAGTCTCACCAACGTCGAGGTCAATCTTGGCGCGTTCACGGTGCTCATTGGGCGCAACGGGGCCGGCAAGTCCGCGTTTCTCCAGGCGCTTTCCGTCTTGAGTTGGCTTGTGCGATACAAGTCAATCAATGAGACCTTTGAGCGAGAGAAGGTATCCTTCAACGACCTCGTCTCGTTAAAGGCCCATTGCCGGCAAGTATACTGGGCCTGCGATGTCGAGGTCGCCACTGGGGGGGAAGCCCCTGTGATGATGAACTACAATGCCGCAATAGGCAAGCGACACTATGTTCATGTGGACACGGAATTCGCTCGACCATCGACTTCAGAAAACGTGCCAAAGGCCCTGGAAGCTGGAATGCCGGCTCTCGGCCGGATCTCCCGCCACTTGGCTGTCGCCGCGGAAGGTGCCGAGACCCTTGAATACAAGGGCGCGGTTATTGCCCACAGTCTTCTTCAGGAGGTGGGGGAACAGACGCTATTTGGGAATGCCAAGTTTCCTGTCCTTGGCGCGTTGGCCAGAGAACTTGCCGGCTTTCGGCACTATCAGATATGGGGCCCAGAGACATTGCGGAATGAGAGTTCCGGTAAAGAGACGGCACTGTCCGAAAAGGGACAGAATCTGCCTTCGGTGATTGCCGACCTCAAGGCTCGTCGGTCGGAACTGGGTTCATACGATCAGCTCCTCACGGAGATGCGAAGCGCGTATTCGTGGTTGGATGATATTGAAGTGAGGCACTTCCCAGCCGGGGAAGTGGGTTTGGTTTTCCTGGAGCGCCCCAATGCCGGGAGCAAACGCAGGTTGAAGTACCTGCCGAGCCAAGTCAGTGATGGATTCCTTCGGCTGCTGGCCCTGACGGCCCTCAGGTATCAGCGCGGGAAGGTGTCGATTCTCGGCTACGAAGAGCCGGAGAACGGCCTCCATCCGCAGCTTCTGGAGCAGAGCGTGAGCCAGCTTCGGGAGATTGCCAAAGCGGGCACCCAAGTCATCGTCACGACGCATTCTCCGTACCTTCTGGATTACCTGATGGATACGCCCGAGGGCCAACTGAAGGCGGATCTTAAAGTCGTGGTCCGGGGTAAGGATGGAGCAACGAAAATCCTGCCGGTCAGCGAGAAGAAGCTTGCTGAGGCCCGCGCGCAGGGGATTCGGGCGGGCGAGTTGTGGTCCCTGCTTGTTGATGAGCGCGAGTTGACCTGATGGGACAAAACGCTAACGGAACAGGGAACCAGTCGGCCAAGCCTCGCCTTTTCCTTGTCGGTGAAGGGGAATCCGAGATCGGCCATAGGTATCCTCAGGAAATGTACCGATACAAGGAAGGAGTCTTGGTTCAATTCCTTGCGCGGGTGCTCATCGGAGCATCATGGGGCCATCAGGATGAACTGCCTTTCCGAGTGGTTGATGCCGTCAAGTGGGTAGATGTTCGCGTTCATCGTTCACCGGATGGAAGGCGCACCACTTACGGCGCACTCAATCTGGGTCCGTTGTTTGAGCGGAGAGGCCGGGCCGCACTGGTTGCGGCGGGGGTTAAGAAGGCCGATTGCCTCGTCATTCTCATTGACCAGGAGAAGACCAATCTTCCCGATGCGCGAAAGCTGCTGCTGGATGCCCGCAAGACCTACCTGGCGGCAAGGTCGAAAGCTGGCCGTCCTGCCTCTGATCTCGCCCCAGGGCTGGTGGTAGGAGTTCCGCGTCGATGCCTGGAAACCTGGTTGCTTGTGGATTCCGACGCCCGACAAGCGGTTCTTGGAAGCAGCAAACCGAGAATCTTCTCAAAAGACCCTGAGGAAAGGCCCGCGCCGCGAGACCTAAAGAACCATTTGCTCGCCTTCTGTGCTGCAAGTCACCTTAAGGTCCACGAGGCGCGCCGGATGTTGGCGGCGGCCGCCAAGCCGGAGAAACTCAAGAGGCGTTGCCGGAAGTCTTACGCCCCATTCCATGAGGACATCAAGAGGGAGTTGGGGCATACTGCCAAGGGCTGATGACGGCGCATGTAATGCCCCACGGGCCCTGCTGAAAGGAGACAGCTTTGATGAAGTATTTGACGCGGCGGGAGTTCATGTCGGTGCTTGGCAAGGGTGCGGCCGCGGCGGCGGTGTGGAGCGCGGGTGGGCCGGCGGCGCGGGCGGCCGGGGGCAAGGTTGGCGCAAAGAGGCCCAACGTGCTGTTTATCGCCGTTGACGACCTTCGCCCGCAACTCGGGTGCTACGGTCACAAGGAGATCATCTCGCCGAACATCGACCGCCTGGCTGCCTCGGGGATTCGGCTGGACCGCGCGTACTGTCAGCAGGCTATTTGTGCGGCCTCGCGCAGCAGCCTGCTCAGCGGGTGCCGGCCGGACACGACGAAGATATACGACCTCAGCCACCCGCTGCGGCAGATGATGCCCGACATCGTCTCGCTGCCGCAGCTTTTCCGGAACAACGGGTACACGACGATCTCGCTGGGCAAGATCTACCACCACCGCGACGACGACCTGGTCGGCTGGAGCGAGAAGCCCGACTACGAGCGCGGCGCCTGGAAGGGCCGGGGCTACCTCGCGCCGGAGTCCATCGAGGACATCCAGGCCGCGCCGGCGAAGGCGAAGGCGGTCCAGGGCAAGGCGGCCGCAAAGGGGGGAGCCGCAAAGATGGGCCAGGGCCCGGCCTTCGAGGGCCCGGACGTGCCCGACAACGCCTACGCCGACGGCATAATCAGCGACAACGCCATCGCCCGCCTGCGAAAGTTCGCCGCCGCCGGCGAGCCGTTCTTCCTGGCCGTGGGGTTCTACAAGCCCCACCTGCCGTTCAACGCGCCCAAGAAATACTGGGACATGTACCCGACGGAGAAGATCCGCCTGCCGGAAAACGACAAGCCGCCCACCGGCGCGACGCGGTTCACGCTTGCCGACTGGGGCGAGCTCCGCCAATACACCGGCATCCCCAAGGCCGGCCCGTGCTCCGAGGAACTGACGCGCCAGCTCATCCGCGGCTATTGCGCGTGCGTGACCTACACCGACGCGATGATCGGGCGGGTGATCGACGAGTTGGACCGCCTCAAGCTCCGCGACAACACCGTGATCGTCCTTTGGGGCGACCACGGGTGGAAGCTGGGCGAGTACGGCTGCTGGTGCAAGCACACCAACGTCGAGCTCGATACGCGGGCCCCGCTGATCCTGGCGGCGCCCGGCGTCAAATCGGGGCAGGTGTCGACCGGGCTGTGCGAGTTCGTTGACATCTACCCCACGCTGGCCGAGTTGTGCGGCCTGGAGGCGCCCAAAACCTGCGAGGGCGTCAGCCTTGTCGGGCTGCTGACCGATCCCTCCCGCGCGTGGAAATCCGCCGCCTTCAGCCAGTACCCGCGAGGCAACGTCATGGGCTACACCATGCGGACCGACCGCTGGCGGTACACGCGATGGGTGGGCAAGAACTTCGAGACCGTGGCCGAAGAACTCTACGACCACCGGGCCGACCCCGGCGAGAACCACAACGTCCTGGCCAAGACAGACCAGGCCGTGCTCAAGACGCTCCGTAGCCAGGCCGACGCGGGCTGGCAAGCCGCTCGGCCCCGTTAGTCTGCCCCAAGGGCAGTTCCATGCCTGCGGGCTTGGCCGCCGGCGGCGCGGGCGGTACAATGAGCGGCGGATGAAGGTAATAAGCCTCCAATCAGGCAGCAACGGCAACTGCATCTATGTTGAGGCCGGCGGGTGCAGGCTGCTCTTCGACGCGGGGCTAAGCGCCAAGCAGGCGGAACTTCGCCTGGCTGAGCACGGGCGGAGCATCCGTAGCGTCGACGCCGTGCTGATCTCGCACGACCACACCGACCACGCCAGGGGCATCGGCGTCTTTCAGCGGAAGTTCGGCCTGCGGGTCTACGCCACGCCCTCGACGCTGCGGGTGGCCCAGGCGCGGCTGGCTCTGGGCCAGCTCGGCGAGGTTCGGCCATTCCGCGCGGGCGACACGCTGAAGCTGCCCGGCCTGAGCGTGCAGACCATTCCCACGCCGCACGACGGGGCCGACGGCTCGGCCTTCGTGCTTGACGATGGCCGGCGGCGGCTGGGCATCCTGACGGACCTTGGCCATCCGTTCGCGGGCCTCGGCGAAATCATCGCCACGCTGGACGCCGTCGTGCTGGAGAGCAACTACGATCCCGCCATGCTCGATTGCGGCCCGTACCCGGAGTTCCTGAAGCGGCGTATTGCCGGCCTGGGCGGGCATCTTTCCAACGATGAGTCAGCCGGGCTGGTAAAGGCCTGGGCATCGCCGCGTTTGCAGTGGGCGTGCCTGGCCCACCTGTCCGAGCAGAACAACGACCCGAGCCTCGCGGTTGCCGCCTACCGCCGGGCAGTCGGCAAGGCGCTGGCGCTGGTAGTCGCCAGCCGGTATCGGGCGGGGGATGTGCTTGAGGTGTAGGCGCCTGGCGTTCTGTCGGCGATTATTTGAGGGATCGTGGTGCCATGCTTCCGTCTTAGGAAGCATGTCTTGGCCGGGAACAGGGGACATGCTTCCTAAGACGGAAGCATGGCACCCATCACATCACGAGTCATGGAGCACTAGGCTGTGCCTGCCGCCCAAAGCTGTAGCCGCACACTGTCAGCATGGCACCCATCACATCACGAGTCATGGAGCACTAGGCTGTGCCTGCCGCCCAAAGCTGTAGCCGCACACTGTCAGCCGCACACTTGCCAGTCAGCCACGCGGGACGTACACTCCGCCGGTTGCCGCGGCCCAGCCGCCCTTGGCTGTCGCCCGGCTGGAGAAAGCCTGATGCTCGGCGCCGTTCTTCTCATCGTTGGCATGATACTCATGGCCGTGGGCTTGGTCTTCCTCGGAGGCTGGGTCAGCGGGCGTGGCGAGCGCGCGGGCCGGCCCGGCGCGGCCCTGTCCGACAGCTCGAAGACCGAACGCCAGCTCATGGACCTCTACTTCATCGCGGCTGTCGTAGCGCCTCTGCTGGCCGGGGCCATGCTCATCGCCTTCGGACTCCAGCAACTTCTGTAGCTTGGCGAACCCACTTGGCCCGCGGCGCCGGCGGCGTTAGAATGTCCCGTTCGTTGGAACGCGTATGAAAACCGTAGCATGGGCGTCCCGCCCATGAGTCCCACGGGCGTCTCGCCCGTGGGAGCCTGGGACCAGCACGGCCGGGACGGCCGTGCGACTCACGGGCAAGATGCCCGTGCTACGAGCGGCGCCGGCGGCGTTAGAATGTCCCGTTCGTTGAGTTGAGTGGCAGGATTGCCTTGCAGTTCTTAAAGGACGCGGGATGAGGCACAACCAGATGGAAAACGTCATTCACGGCAAGGTGTTCGTCGTCGGCGACAACATCGACACCGACCAGATAATCCCGGCCGAGTATCTCAGCTACAACCCCTCGATCCCCGAGGAGCGGAAGTGTTTCGGCAAGTACGCCATGAGCGGCGTGCCGATCGCCCGGAGCGGGCTGCCGGGCGGTCACGTGCCGTTCGTCGAGGGCGGAGAGTTTACCAGCAAGTTCGGCCTGATAGTCGGCGGGCGGAACTTCGGCTGCGGCTCCAGCCGGGAGCACGCGCCGCTGGCAATCGCCGAGGCCGGCGTGCGAGTGGTGGTGGCTGAGAGCTATGCGCGGATCTTCTACCGCAACAGCATCAACGGGGCCTACCTGGTTCCGCTGGAGACGCCGCGGCGGCTGGTCGAGTCTTTCGCCACGGGCGACATGTTCAGCCTGGACATGAATCGCCTGGTGCTGACGAACCTCACGCACAACCTGAAGCACAACCTCAGCGGCCTGGGCGATGCCGGCGAGATCGTCGCGGCCGGGGGGATATTCCAATACGCCAGGAAAGCGGGGCTGCTTAAATAGCCGAAAAAGATTGCTCTCGCAGAGGGCGCAGAGGTCGCTGAGCAGAACAGATAAGCACATGTTCCTTCTCGGCGTTCTCCGCGGCCTCTGCGAGAGATTGCTTTTGTTGCGGGCAAGCCCGAGCCGCGAGGGTCGTCATGAAAGGCGTCGAGAACATCAGCTTGCGGGCCGTTGCCGGCGGCTGTGTGCTGCCGGTGAAGGTGGTTCCCGGCGCCAGCCGGGACAAAGTTACCGGCGTGCTGGGCGACGCCCTGAAGGTCGCCACCAGCGCCGCGCCGGAAAAGGGCAAAGCCAACGCCGCCGTCGGGCGGATCATCGCCAAGGCCCTTGGCCTGGACGCGCGGTCGGTAACGCTGGTCGCCGGTGCGACAAGCCCGCACAAGGAGTTCCTAATCCCCGGCCTGTCGCCCGATGCCGTGCGGCAGCGATTGGCGGAAGAGTGAGGCATGGACCGTGACGAGTTGATCGGTTTTCTTCGCCGCTGCGGCGTGGCGGAGGCCAGGCTGGCGGATATGTCGGCCATGGAGCGGCTGCACGCGGACCTCGTCGAGGCCAACCGCTCGACGAATCTCACCCGCATCACGGGCGCCGATGACTTCTGGCTGCTTCACCTGGCTGACAGCCTGGCCGTGGGTACGGCTGTGCCCGAGCTGATGACCGAGGCGCTGGCGGTGGCCGACGTCGGCTGCGGGGCGGGGTTTCCCATGCTGCCGCTGGCGTGGGCCAACGGCCTGCTGGCCGTGACGGGCATAGACGGGCGCGGGCGGAAGATCGAGTTCGTCCGGCGGCAGATCGAGTTGATGGGCCTGACGAAATGCCGCGCCCTGGCCGGGCGTGCCAGGGAACTCGCCAGGCTGCCCGAGCACGCCGGCGCCTACGACGCGGTCCTGCTCCGCGCCGCCGGCACGCCGGGCAAGCTGCTGCGGCAGTGCCGCACCCTGCCGCGCCCCGGCGGAAGGATAATTTTCTACGCCACGCCCGCGGACGCGGATGAGCAGCGGGAGCTCTCGCGCCGCGAGGCAGGCAAGTTCGGCCTGGGCATGGCCGAGTCGCCCACAATCGCCCTTCCCGGCCGGGCCGGGCAGAGGCGATTCGTCATCTTCACGCGGCGAGCGTGACAAGCCGCCCGCGTGCGCTTGGAAGATGCCTCTGGCGTTTGTAGTGTGCCCGTCAGGGCATATTCTTCTTTGTTTTTATCGCCGGTGTGCCCGTCAGGAAAGAAGAAGAATAACGCCTTACGGCGTCGCTACGAACGCTCCGCGTGCGATGGGCTGGCGCCGCGATTCGAAAGTGTCCTCACTTCTTGAGCCGGTCGATCGCGTGGGCGAGGGCGTCCGCGGGGTAGCGGCCGGCGGGGCCGGCGGATTTCTCCAGGGCGGGCAGGATCGGCCTGGCCTTGTCGCCCAGCCGCCAAATCGCCCAGGCGGCGTAGCAGGCGCCCATGCCGGTCTTGCCGGTGGCGACTTCGAGCAGGACAGCCAGGCCGTCGTCGCAGTTGCCGAAGTCGCACAGTGCCTCGCCGACGGCGGCGCGGACTGATGCGGCTGGGTCATTCTTCAAGACCATCACGGCCGGGATTGCGCGGGCGGCGCGGGCGGGCCTTAGGCCCCCCAGGGGGTCGGCCTTGCCGGCCTGGTCGAGGCCGACGACCGCCCAGTAGCGCACGGGGGCGTCCTTGTCGGACAGGGCCTTCGTGAAGGCCTCGACGCCGTCAGTCCATCGGCCGTCGTAGGCCTTGAGGTCGCGGCAGCGGTCGAGCATGCCGGATGCATCGACCTGGTCTCGCCAGAAGAACTTCACTTCGCCGGCGTCGCCCGGCGCGACGGCCTTGGCGCCGAAGGTATAGGCGGCAATCCCGCTGGGCGCGTAGCCCAGCCGCCAGGCGCGTGCGGCGATGGCCTGGCCGGGCTTGAGTTCGACGGGCCGGCAGTAGAGCAGCCAGTCGGCGCCATCGTCCGCGCCCGCCCTGCCCGCCTTTGCGCCTTTGCCCGCCTTTGCGGCCTTTGCGGCCTTTGCGGTTTTTTTCTCAACTGCCTCTGCCGCCTCTGCCGTCCCCCTCGGGGGCCTAAGGCCTGCCGGCTCGATGCGATACGTTATCGACGAGCCCTGAGTCGGGCACGTTATGGCAACCCGCATGAGCTTGCCGGCGACGGCCTCTGTCGGCGCAAAGCCGGGCGAGGCCGCCTTGCCGGATCCCTTGATGGCGTCGAAATCGCTCTCGGGCACAAAGCCGATGTCGCCGATGAGCTTCATCCAATCATCCAGCACCATCTGCATGCGTTTGACCACCTCGGCGTATTTCGGGTCGTCGGCGAGGTTGTTGACGTTGTGCGGGTCGGCCTGGACGTCGTAGAGCTCGCGCACGGGCTTGGCCGGATGGAAGAACCGCATTCGCGGCCCGTCCGGCAGCTTGCCGGCGGCGTGGAGGCGGCGCATCTCCTGGAGGATCGGCGTCTGGTCCATGTAGTTGATCGGCTGGGCCAGCGGGAGGTAGGGCGTGTAGTTGCGGATGTAGCGGAACTTCTTGTCGCGGACGGTCCTGCTGAAGTCGTATGTCTCATCCATCCGGTCGCGCCCCCCGAAGATGTACTCCCGCGGGCGAGAGGGCTTCTGCGGACCCAGGAACGCCCTGCCGTGCATGTGCGAGGGAACCTTCGCCCCGGCCAGGCTGAGCATGGTCGGCGCGAAGTCGATGAACGACACCATATCGCCCTCGACGCGCCCCGGCGCGACGGTGGCGGCGTCGCCCGCGCCGGCCCATTTGCGGAACGCCTCCGGCACGCGGATCAGCAGCGGCACGCGCAGGCCGGACTCGTAGAGGAACCGCTTGCCGCGAGGCAGCCCCCAGCCGTGATCGCCCCAGAACCAGACGATGGTATTCTCGGCCAGGCCGTCGGCCTCG
>Ga0315285_10005867_pt1 | contig 12630 bp, 6 predicted proteins | sample YL17G09_36_MG_FD_203698 | JGI IMG/M metagenome (GOLD analysis project Ga0315285, IMG submission 203698) | Sediment microbial communities from Yellowstone Lake, YNP, Wyoming, USA - YL17G09_36 | ecosystem: Environmental > Aquatic > Freshwater > Lake > Sediment | place: USA: Wyoming | collected... | reverse complement strand
ATACGCCCAGTGCCGTTTTGAGCATTTGAATTTCGTTATTTGGATTTGTTTAGGATTTCGAGATTAGAGATTCGGATTTACGATTCCACGATAGTTCACAATTCCGCTGGCCGCACTGTCTTGGTGAGTTGCCGCTACCTCTTGGACAGCACATCGCTCTCGTATCGCCGGACCTCTTGCCGCTCAGCAAATCCGAAATTCGAATCTCTAAATCCTAAACAAATTCAAAGCACCAAACCTGCCTGCCGGCAGGCAGGTCACAAATACCAAAACCCATACGCCCAGTGCCGTTTTGAGCATTTGAATTTCGTTATTTGGATTTGTTTAGGATTTCGAGATTAGAGATTCGGATTTACGATTCCACGATAGTTCACAATTCCGCTGGCCGCACTGTCTTGGTGATTTGCCGCTACCTCTTGGACAGCACATCGCTCTCGTATCGCCGGACCTCATCCAGCCAGGCCGGCCCACCATGGGTCCCAAGGCCGGCGGGGACATCGGCGGCCTGGCAGTAATGGTCCCACACCGCGCCGAGCGGCAGGGTCTTGCACTCTTCCAGCAGGGCGAGCCTGCCCGTCAGGTCGCCGGCGTCCTCGGTCTTTCGCAGCAGGGCGCCAGGCTCCAGCATGGCCGCCAGCAGCGCCTTGATCATGCACCGCGTGCCGATAACCCACGCGGCGATGCGGTTGATGCTGGCGTCGAAGAAATCCAGGCCGATGTGCGTCCTGCCCAGGTAGTCGCCGCGGACCAGCTCCTGGGCGATGGCCAGTAGCTCATCGGTCAGCGTCACGACGTGGTCGCTGTCCCACCGCACGGGCCGGCTGACGTGCAGCAGGATCTCCCCAAGCCAGCACAGGACGCCGGAGATCTTGTCACTGATGACCTCGGTGGGGTGGAAGTGCCCGGCGTCCAGGCACAGCAGCTTGCCCCGGCTGACGGCGTAGCCGAGGTAGAACTCGTGCGAGCCGGCCACGTAGCTCTCCGAGCCGATGCCGAAAAGCTTGCTCTCGACGGCGTCGAGGTTCAGCCGCTTGTCGATCGGCTCGGCGAAGATCGCATCGAGCGACTCCGCCAGCCGCAGGCGCGGGCCTTTGCGGTCCACGGGCGTGTCCTTCGAGCCGTCGGGAACCCACACGTTGGTCACGCACGGCGTGCCGAGGGCGGCGCCCATGGCAGCGCCGATCCGCCTGCACGCGATGCCGTGGGCGACCCAGAACCGCCGCACGTCCGCGTCCGGGTGCGACAGGGTCCAGCCGTCGGCTGCGAGGGGATGCGCGAAGAAAGTCGGATTGAAGTCCATCCCCATGCCGCGGGCCTTGGCCCAGTCGATCCAGCCCGCGAAGTGCTCGGGCGCGAGCTCGTCGCGGTCGGCCTTCCTGCCGGCCTGCTCGGCGTAGCAGGCGTGCAGGTTAAGCCGGTGCCTGCCGGGGATAAGCGAGAGGGCGAAGTCCAGGTCCGCCCGCAGTTCGTCGGCAGAGCGCGCCTTGCCGGGGTAGTTGCCGGTGACGGCCAGGCCGCCGCCCGGCGCGCCGGCCTCGGCGTGCTCGAAGCCGCCCACGTCGTCGCCCTGCCAGCAATGAAGCGAAATCGCCACGCCCGTCAGGGTCTTCATCGCCTTCTCGACGTCCACGCCCAGGTCCGCATACTGCTGCCTGGCCAGTTCATACGCCTGCTGCTCGCGCTTGGACATGCCGCTAACCTTTCATCCGGTCATCTCGATGCGATCGTTGTGCCTGAGCCCAAACCAGTGTACCGTCTCACAATTACTATGAGTTATGCCCCCTTCAAAATCCGAAGCACGAAGCACTAAATCCTAAACAAATCCGAAGGCTCAAAGCCCAAATGACCGAAACTGAGAGCTCGACGACCGGCCTGGCAGTGTTGTTTCGATCATTTGTCATTCGAATTTCGAATTTGTTTAGGATTTAGTGCTTAGGATTTCGAATTTCGGGCTGCCGGATTAAGGCTCAATTCATTTGAGACACCCAAACTAGCAGATGATCGACGCATTGTCCACACGCCGGACGACGCCGAAAGGCTTGTTTTCCGCGCCGCCGGGCAATAAACTCTTTCCTGTCGCGGCCAAGGGGGCCGCGGGATTGCATCCTGTCAACGTGGGAGTAGTGTGATATGACTTCATCACCGATGGTGGGAGGGATCGTTTGGTTTGGCATTCTGGCTGCCGCGATGGGGTCGCTTCTTGGCTTGGCGGTCTGGGCGTTCGGCGGCGGGGCGCTGCTGATGGTCGGCGGGCGGTACATCGTCAAAAGCCCCAAGGCGACGTACTGGCGGAGCGTGGCCGTGGCCGTCCTGGCCGCGCTTGCGTCGGGCATCATTCTCGCGCTGGCCTCGGCCCTGTCATTCAGGCTGCTTGGCCCATTGGGCTTCGTCGGCGTGCTGGCCGGCGCGGTGGCGGGGCTGCTGGTGACCTGGCTGATCATCATGGCCATGTTCGCCGTGAGCTTCGGCAAGGCCATCCTCGCCTGGCTGCCAACGCTGGCGCTGGCCGTGGTCGCCCTGCCCGTCATCGGGTTTCTGGCCGCGCTGCTCGTGCCCGCTCTCCAGCAGGCCCAGGAACTGACCAACCGCACCGTCTGCATGTCCAACTTGAGGTCCATAAACAGCGCCATCATTCTTTACAAGGCCGAGAACTGGCCGGCGGACTTACAAACGCTGCCGGCGGCGTATGTCGGTTCTCCCAAGCTGTTCGTCTGCCCGTGCGTTCGGGGGGACCGTCGCCCGGTCGGGCGGACTTACGACTACTTCTACTTCCCGCCCAAATCCGATGCCGCCCCGCGGACCATCATCGCCTGCGACTTCGGCGGCAACCACCGCGACGGCTCCCGCAACGTCCTTCGCGCCGCCGGAAGCGTCCACCGCATGTCGGCCGGCGAGTTCCAGGCCGCGCTGGCCGATCCCGCCAACGCCGCCTTCGCCGCGGCCCTGTCGCAGGCGGAGGCCGAGGACACGGCGGCTCCGCCCGGGCGGAGGCGATAGTGGCGGGCGCAGGCACGCGCCATACCCGCGTGGCGGCAACCCGTTACTGCTAACAGTGGGAGCGGATGCACATGGGTACTCAACCGGCCTCAATCAGCGTCGTGGTCCCCGAGATTGGAACGCTGTTGCTTGCCCTGCTGGCTCCCCTGTTGATTCTGCTCTTCGGCGGCGGGGGGCTGCTGCTGGTCGGGCGGCGGTTCATCGCCAGGCAGCCTGGGGTGACGTACGGGGAAAGTGTCGTTGCGGTTGTGGTGGGCATCGTGACAACCGTGCCCGCTCAAGCCTTCATCTATCACATCGCGTCATTGGTCATGGGAGGCCGGACTGCGGCATGTCTGGTCGCCGGGCTGCTGGCCTTCCTGGCGGGCGTGCTGATATTCGTGCTGACTATCAAGGCCACTTGCGGGCTTGGCCTTGCCAAGGCCTTCCTCGCCTGGCTGCCGCTGCTTGCAGTGCAGGTGATCCAGGCGGGACTGGTCGCACTGGTCTTGCTCGAGCTCCAGTACGCCTTGAACCAGGCCGGCCAGGCCAACTGCACGTCCAGCCTGGCGGCCATGAGCAGGGCAACCGCCGCGTACAAGGCCCAGCACGACGGCAACTGGCCGCCGGACCTTCAGGCCCTCAGAGCGGTGAAGGTCGATGATACGCAGACTGAGTCCTTCCTCTGCCCGTGCGTCCGTGGGGACCGTCGCCCGGTCGGGCAAACTTACGACTACTTCTACTTCCCGCCAAAATCTGATGCCGCCCCGCGGACCATCATCGCCTGCGACTTCGGCGGCAACCACGGCGACGGCTCGCGCAACGTCCTTCGTGCCGATGGCACGTTTGGGCCGATGTCGGCCGGCGAGTTCCAGGCCGCGCTGGCCGATCCCGCCAACGCCGCCTTCGCCGCGGCCCTGTCGCAGGTGGAGCCGTCGGCTGGAAGAACGCCGAACAGCGGTGATTGATCGGCGGCGCGGCTGGGGCCGGCGCTCTGTTACGCATGATTCACATGGCAATGCGGCTGAACCGTGCCAGCGGAATCAGACGAGCCTGCGCAGCAGTATGGGCAGGTTCTCGAAGTTCACCGTGACATCGCCCCAGGTCTTTTTGAATGGGCGATCCACGTCGTGCGCCACCACGACGTTCTCCCCGGAGGGATGCATTTGCCGGAACATGCGGAGCGGTTCAGCGTCGAAGTCGCGGGCTGACCACTTGCACTCGATGGCCAGAGGTTGCCGGCCCCGAGGCGCCCAGATGAAGTCCACCTCGTGCTTCTGCTTGTCGCGCCAGTAGCCGATGGCCCTGCTCTGGACCGCGGCGTGCATCTCGTTCAGCACAAAATGCTCCCAAAGCGTTCCCATGTCCCCGGGGCGCAGGGTGGTCCAGCCGCGGTAATAACAGACGAAACCCGTGTCGAAACCGTAGACCTTTGGGGCGGACACGATCTCCCTGGGCCGATGGGTGTGGAACGGGCGGACCACGTGAACGACGAACGTCTCCTCCAGCACCTTGAGGTAGTTGGCCACAGTTGATTGACTGATGCCGCAGGGCGCCGCGAGCTTCCTTGCCTCGAAGATGCCGCCCGACTGCACCATCAGCAACTCGGCGAGCTTCAGCAATGCGCTTCGCCGCTCCAGACGGAACAATTCCTGGATGTCCTTGGCCCAGTAGGCGTCCATCCACTCCTGGAAGTCCCGCTCCGGCAGCGTCTTGGCCAGGAAGAACGGCGGCAGGCCGCCGCGAAGGAATCGATGCTCCCACTGCCTGTTGCCGAAGTCCTCAAGGTCGGCGCTGGTCATTGGGGTCAGCCACAGGTCTGACTTTCTGCCTGCCAGCGTGTCGCGGAACTTGGTGGATGCCCCCAGGGTGGAAGAGCCGGTGGCCAGGACATGAATGGTCGGGTAATGGTCGGCCGCGATCTTGAGCAATTCCGAAGGGTTGTCCAGCCGGTGGACCTCGTCCAGAACGACGCGCTTGCCCTTCAGGCCATCCCAGAAGTCCTGCGGATCCTCCATCATCATGCGTGCCCGAGGCAGCTCGCAATCGAAATACTCGACCCCGTCCAGCGACTGGGCCAGACACGTCTTGCCAGCCCGGCGGACCCCGGCCAGCCAGATGATCGACCGGGACCGCCACCTCTTTTCGATGGCTTCTATCCAGTGCTTGCGTTTGATCATGGTTTGGAGATTATAACCGGCATCCGTACCAAAGTAAAGTAGAATCTATTTTAGTTTTACCAAAATAGAAAGTGATCGTTGTTGGTCATAGTGGGCTTTGCGGAGCATAGGGCTGTTTTGGGTCTGGAAGATGTTTCTAAACCTAGACTTGGGGCGTTATAGTGCTGCGCATAAACACACTCAGCGGACCGCCCATCCCGCCGGGATGAGCCAATCCGCCTATGTGTTCGACAAAGCTCCAAATAACAAGCACCAAATAACAAACAAGTTTCAAAGTGTGCGAGGAAATATCCTGGCAGTGCGGTTCCTGAGCCCGGCAGGGCGATTGCTGATAGCCACGGGCGCAAGCCCGTGGACCGTGCATTCACTGATCCGGAGCCCCAGCGGGGCGAATGAGACCGTCAATCGCCCCGCTGGGGCTCTTTGCCTGGAAACCGGCGTTCCACGGGCTTGCGCCCGTGGCTAATCGCAAACGTCCCTACGGGACTAAGACGACCGCCAGCAACAACTTCCAAGCTGCCAGGAAAAATACTCGCACATAGTTCCAAACGACAAGGACCAAACAGATAAACAAGGACTCCAGGCAGCAAGCGACGAGGTCTCGACAAGCACCAACAAGCAGAGTAAGGCACCTCTCCGTTTGGAATTTGCCGATTTGCCGTTTGGAGCTTGTTTGTTATTTGGTGCTTGTTATTTGGAGCTTCCTGGTGCGAATCGCACGGCTTGGTGCTTGTGATTTGGAGCTTCCGGGCGCGAATCGCACGGCTTGGTGCTTGTGACTTGGTGCTTTCCGGAGAACCGCCCGGCCAGGCATTGCCTCACCGCCGCAAGTACGACAGTTCCTTCGGCAGCGGGATGTTGTTGCCGAAGTTGTCTTCCCCGTAGCCGTGCTCGGCCAGCAGTTGCAGGTCCCTCAGGACTCGCTTGTCGCCGATGAAGTTGACGTTGATCTTGGCCTCGATGTCGATCATGCCGGTTGACTGCAGCCGCTTGACCTCGTCGAGGATGTACTGGAGCGGCGTCTTGTTGGGGTCGGACTCATCGGGCGGCTGGATGGGGATGGCCCGCTGGTAGATGACGACCTTGCCCTGCTCGGCCAGGGCCAGCACGACGCGGCGTACGGTCTGGGCGAGGTCGGCGTTGCCGTCGAGCTGTCGGATGCATTCGATGTCGGCGACCTGGCTGACAAGCCAGTGGCGCTTCTGGCGGTTGATGGTCTCGTTGGCGCGGAATATGTCCATGGGGCTTGACGCGTCGTAGACGCCGTCTTCCAGTTCCATGCGGACCTCGCCGCCGTAGTGGTGGACGATCTTGGCCACCAGCGTGGACGGCCGGATGTGGAAGCCGCGATACCGCGGTCCGGGCACCTCGATCTGCCCGACCTCGGCGTAGCGCCGCAGCATCTCCTGGCAGAGGTCGCGGGCGCGCACGAGATACCGGCTGGCAAAGGTCAGCGCGTAACGCATCAGCACGTCCAGCAGCCGCTCGCCGTCGACCATCGGGCTGAGGCTGTTGTCGTCCGAACTGTTCGTGGCCGGCATCACGTGACGCTCGTAGTAGTGTACGAATCCCGTCGCGGCCTCCAGCAGGTGAAAGATGACGCTGAGGTGGCCGCGAAGCGTAAGCAGGTCCGGGTTCTCGCGCTCCGTGTCGGTGTCGGCCACGAAGGTGTCGTACATCGACTGGAGGTTGTGGAACTGGTGCTGAAGGCGGCGGACCTGCTCTTCGCTTACCGAGTCGGGAATGCACTGGCGATACTTTCCGGGATCCACGCGGGCCGGCACGTGGAGCAGTTCGCTCTCGGCCGCCTGGTTCAGAAACGCCGTCGCCAGGTACGTGACGGTCTCGCCGGCATCGACCCGCTTGTGGGCGCGGTAATCGTGCGCAAGCCGGCCCGGCGGCAGCCGCTCCTCGAAATGCTCCGCCGGCGACTGCTCGGGGATCGTCAGGCCCAGCAGGCGGGCGTGGTGCAGGAGGTGGTCGGAGATCCGCAGCAGCGTCTGGCCAGTGAAGAGGATCGCCTCGTCCGTCGAGGCCGCGAAGTTGCCCTCGACGTCCAGAAGCCTGTAAGCGGGTATCGAGTGCTGAATGTGCAGCAGCACGTAGTTGACGTCGGCGAAGAGCTTGGCGGCCGCAACCGTCGAGCGGAGCAGGCGCCAGCGGTCGTTGTTGCGCGCGCCGCAGGCGTCCAGCAGCTCCTCCAGCTCGGTGGCCTGGTGGAGTATCTCGCCCAGCAGCGGACGAGTGAAGCATGTCCGCTCCCAGTGCCTGCCGACGAGATACCGGGCCATGCTGAGGGCCTGGCTGGCGCGCCGCCCCAGCAGCTCCCGAAAGTCGTCATCCGAGATGATCGGCACGGGTGGCGTCTTGCTTCTTGCTTCTTTGGGGCTGTCTGACTTCATCACCAGCTTTACCCGCTTCCGTTGTCCCAGGCCGCAAGGCAAGGCCCGATACCGGCAATCATACTTAGCCCACGAGGCAAGTGCGGGGACTTCCCGTGCACTTCCATTATCGACCGGCGCGGCGGCGGACATTAGCCCCCCGAAGCGCGGCGGAATGCAGCCCGGGGCCCGCTCGCTTCATCGAGCAGGTGCAATCGCGCCGGTGAAGCCCGCGCTTGCATTATGCGGCTGCCGGGTATTCTAATGGCCGTCGGGACGAAACGTTATGCGGACATGAGGACCTCCAGCGTGGCATTTGCCGGCTCCATCCCGTTGGCTCTCATCGTGACGTTCAGCCGGCCCGCGCTGCTGCTGGCGCTGGCGGCCATCGCGGCGCCGGTGCTGATTTCGCGATGGACCGCAAGGCGCGGGCATCGCGCAGCGCCGCTGGGAGTGGCGCTCCAGTGCGCCGCCGTTGCGTTTGTAGCCCTGGCACTTGCCGGCCCGGCCGCGCCCGTCGGGCCGGGTGAGCGAAAGCCCGTGCTGATCCTCCAGGATGTCTCATCCAGTTGCCGCGTGCAGCGCGACCGCGCCATTGAATTGCCGCCGGACGTGCCGGTCGAACGGCTGGCCTTTGCCTCAAGCGTGGCCGCAAACGCCGCCGACCTGGACACCAATCGGACGGACGCCTCGCCGGCGCTTAGGCTGGCCGCGGCGCGGGGGGCCGACCTGGCCGGCGTGGTCATCCACACCGACGGGCGGTTCACCGACCACTGGCCCCCAGCCGCCGAGGCCCTGGCCCAGGCGCACCTGCCGGTGGCCATCGTGCCGATGGACTGCCCGCCCGGCGACACGCGGATAGCCGAGTTCGACGCCCGCCGCCGGCCTGACGGCGCCGTCCAGCTCCGCGTGACAGTCCGAACCAACGCGCTGGACCGCCGCACGCTCAGGGTCCGGCGAATCCACCCTTTGGCCGCCGGCGACGCCGTGGCGCTCCTGGACCGCACGCTCGACCTGCTTGCCGACCAACCCGCGACGATTACCATCACCGACTCTCCGCCCGCCGTCTCTGCCGCCGCATACAGGGCCGAGCTGACGCCGGCCCTGGCCCCCGGGGCCGCAATGGGGGCGGATGCCTTCCCGGAGAACGACTCCGCCGAGGCCGCGACTCTGCCCATCAAGAGGACCGTGGCGGTGATCGGGCTCACCTCTGCCCAAGGCCTGTCGCCGGCCGGTGAGGCCCTGGGCGGCCTGCAAGGCCTGGACGCCCGTCCTGTGCAGGCCGACCAGGTCGGTGCAGATGTAAACTGGTGGATGGACTTCTCGGCCGTGATCCTGGCCGACGCCAACGGCCAGTTGCTCGCCCGGCCCGCCCGGGCCGGCCTGGCCCAGTACGTTCGCTCCGGCGGGGCCTTGGTGCTGCTGGGGGCCGGGCCTCACGGCTCCCCGGCCGACCGTGACGACCCGTTGAACCTCGTGGCTGCCCTCGTAGCTAACCCCTATGAGCGAAAGCCGTTGCGCCTCATAGTGATCCTCGACGCCTCCGGCTCGATGGCCGAGGCGTCCGGACCGGCCGGGCGGGTGAAGTTCGCCCAGGCGGTCGAGGCCGTAGCCAGCCTGCGCCTGCACCTGACCGCGGCCGACAGCCTGTCGGTGATTACCTTCTCGGACGATGCAAACCGTGTTTACGACAGCGGTTCCGGCCTGCCGGACTTCGGCGCACTCGGCGAGGCCCTCTCAAAAGTCCGCCCCGGCGGCTCGACGGATGTAGGCAAGCCGCTGAACCTGGCCGCGTCGCGGGCGGCGCCTGCCGGCCGCGATGGGCTTGTGCTGGTTGTAAGCGATTTGCGCACAAAGCCTTTCGATCCGCAAGCCATGGCCGAGGCGTTTCGCCGCCGCGGGCTTTCGCTGGCGGTGGTGGCCATTGCCAGCGCGGGCGAGACGGCACCGGCCGAGGCCCCGCCGCTGGAGGCCCTGGCCAGGTTGCTCAAGGGGCCGCTGGTAGCGGGACAGGAGAACCTCGCGGGCCTTGCCAAGGTCTTTGCCGGCCTGCTGCGCCGCACCCGCGGCGATGCCCTGCGCCGCGGGCAGTTCCCCGCCGCCGTCATCCGACCGCTGCTTGGCCTGGCCGTGGGCCCGCTGCCGGAAGTTCAGGCCTATCTGCTGGCAGCCCCGCAAGGCGGCGCGGAGGTAGTTGCACAGGTAGCCGGCGAGCACGACCCGCTCCTGGCTGTGCGACAAGTCGGCCTGGGACGTAGCGTTACGCTTGTGATGCCCGCCGGGGCCGGCCAGAATCCCGCATGGGTGCAATCGGGCGAGTTGGCCCGAGTCATCGGCCGGGCCGTGCGATGGTCGCTTCGACCGGCCCTGGATGGGCGTTTCGATGGCCAGGCCAGGCGCCAGGATGGGCGAATCCGCGTGATGATTGAGGCCCACGACGCCAATGGTCCCATCAACGGCTTGGACCCTGCCGGGCGGATCGTGCCAGTGGCCGCCGCACCCGGCGAGGCCGGAACCAGCTTCCCGCTCGTCCAGACCGCCCCCGGAAGGTACGAGGGCGCCACAGACGACCCCGGCACGCTGGCAGGCGTGGAGGTCATGGCCGGCGACGGTTCGACGAGTTCACCTCCGGGTGGGCGGGTTGTCTGGCAGGATGTGCTGTCGGCGGGGGCGCCGGCGGAGTTGGCTCGGGTGGGCCCCGACGCCGTCAGCCTCAGCCGCCTGGCGGAGTTGACCGGCGGGCGGACAGTCAACGGCCAGGACCTGGGCGCCTTCGGACAGCGCCTTGCCGCGGCGCGGCGCAAGGACCTCTGGCCGGCGCTGCTGGCCATTGCCGTGGCGATCATGCTGGCTGAGTGGGCGATCACCAGAGTCCGCCGGCGGACGTAGCGGGGGACAATGGACAAAGAAAATGGACAGTGGACAATGGATAGGGGACAATGGACAGGGGATAATGGATAATGGACAAAGACGATGGACAGGGGACAGTGGTGGACAGGGGACAATGGACAGGGGACAATGGACGATGCAAATACCGTGGTTTGCCAGACAATCACGCCTTCCGCGTCAGACCGTTGCCGTTTCATCGGGCATTGTCCATTTTCCACTGTCCACTTTCCATTTTCCACTGTCCACTTTCCATTTTCCACTGTCCACTTTCCATTTTCCACTGTCCACTTTCCATTTTCCACTGTCCACTGTCCACTGTCCATTGAATATTTGGCATTTGCGGCCGAAGGCCGCGCTGCGGTAAACTCTACGATTCTGTAGCGAGGCGTCCCGCGGACCCGCGGCGCCGCGACGGTTCATAGCAGAGAAGGATAAATGGAAACGTTCAGCAACGAAGTACTCAAGCGGACTCACAACTGCGGCCAGCTTCGGCACGAAGATTGCGGCCAGCGCGTTCGGCTGTGCGGATGGGTCAGGAGCTATCGCGACCACGGCGGGGTCCTGTTCGTGGACCTGCGCGACCGCGAAGGCGTTACGCAGATCGTCTTCGACCTGCCTGCCGATGCGAATAACCGGCAGGAAGTCGCCCGGTACGAGTTGGCCCAGAGCATGCGGAACGAGTGGGTGATATCCGTGGCCGGCGTTGTCCGCCCGCGCGGGGGCGAACGCGAGAACCCCAAGCTGCCGACCGGGCGGATCGAGGTGCTCGGCGATGACCTTGTGGTCCTCAACCGGTCGGACCCGGTGCCCTTCGAGCCGGATGAGTTCACGGAGGCATCCGAGGACATCCGGCTGAAGTACCGCTTCATCGACATCCGCCGCCCGTCGATGACGCGGGCGCTTCGCCTTCGCCACGAGATCTGCCGGACCATGCGGGCCATGCTCGACGAGCAGGGATTCGTCGAGGTCGAGACGCCGTTTTTGACCAAGTCCACGCCGGAAGGCGCGCGGGACTTCCTCGTGCCGGCCAGGCTCCAGCAGGGGTGCTTCTATGCCCTGCCGCAGAGCCCGCAGCTTTTCAAGCAGATCCTCATGGTCGGCGGGCTGGACCGCTACTACCAGATCGTCCGCTGCTTCCGCGACGAGGACCTGCGGGCCGACCGCCAGCCTGAATTCACGCAGCTCGACGTCGAGATGTCCTTCGTCTGCGAGGACGACGTGATGGCCGCGACCAACAAGGTTCTGCGGGCCGTCTGCAAGCTCGCCGGCAAGGACTTCCCCGACGAGGTGCCCGTGATGACTTACGCCGAGGCGATGCGCCGCTTCGGCTCGGATAAGCCGGACCTGCGGTTCTCCATGGAGCTGATCGACATCGCCGACCTGGCCGGACAGCGCGACTTCGGCGTGTTCAAGTCCGCCCTGGCCTCCGGCGGGACCGTCAAGTGCATCCGCGTTCCCGGCGGCGGGGAAATGCCCCGCAGCCAGACCGACGCCCTGGCCGAATGGGCCAAGGGCTTCGGCGCCAAGGGCCTGGCCGTCACCAAGGTAATCGAGGGCGGCAAACTCGAGACCGGCATCGCCAAGTTCCTCGCGCCCGTCGCACAGAAGCTCATCGAGCGATGCAAGGCGTCGGCGGGGGACCTGCTGTGCTTCGGCGCCGACATGTCGGCAGTCGTCCATCGCGTGCTGGGCGAGCTTCGCTGCAAGCTGGCGCGAGAGCGCGGCATGGTCCCGGCCGGCGTTTTCAAATGGCTGTGGGTCGTGGATTTTCCGCTGGTGGAATGGAACGAGCCCGAGAAGCGGTGGGACAGCCTGCACCACCCGTTCACCTCGCCGAAGTACGAGGACATCGGCCTGCTGGACGCCAATCCCGGCGCGGTCCGCAGCCGGGCGTATGACATCGTCTGCAACGGCACGGAGCTTGGCGGCGGGTCGATCCGTATTCACAACCTGGACATGCAGAAGCGCGTTTTCGGTCTGCTGGGCATCACGGCCGAGCAGGCCCACGTCAAGTTCGACTTCCTGCTCAACGCCCTGCGTTTTGGCGCGCCGCCTCACGGCGGGATCGCGCTGGGCATCGACAGGATCGTGATGATGATGGTCGGCGGGCAGAGCCTTCGCGAGGTCATCGCGTTCCCCAAGACCCAGCGAGGCCAGTGCCCGCTGACGGGCGCGCCGTCGGAAGTGGACGACAAGCAGCTCGC
>Ga0315285_10005866_pt1 | contig 12631 bp, 11 predicted proteins | sample YL17G09_36_MG_FD_203698 | JGI IMG/M metagenome (GOLD analysis project Ga0315285, IMG submission 203698) | Sediment microbial communities from Yellowstone Lake, YNP, Wyoming, USA - YL17G09_36 | ecosystem: Environmental > Aquatic > Freshwater > Lake > Sediment | place: USA: Wyoming | collected... | reverse complement strand
GGCGCTCCATAGATGGCAGGATGCCTGTAGATCAGGCCGTGCTTGGGAGAGGAGGCATGGCCGCAGAGGTGCTTAAAAAGTGCCTTCTCTGCGCCCAGAAGCTGAAGGGCGCTGGAGGGCATCCTAGCCAGGCGCTCAAGACTGCCAGCCCGAGAGATCAACCGGGCCGCCAAGACCGGCCCAGCCAGGCTGGCCAGGTTGGGGGCAAGGCAAGAGGCAGCCGACTCCACCTCTGTCTCCAGCCTCTGTCGCGATTCCCTCAGGGCCAGAACGGCTCGTGCCAGCTCGCCAAGCGTCCCATCCATGGAAAGAGATGCTGCCAGGTCTCTTCCGTGAAGCCTATCCTGCTGGTGCAGGCGTGACCACTCGTAGAGCCTCTCATCCAGCAGGTTTACGGCCCGGTTCATATCGTCCAGAGCCTCAACTGCGAAGAGAAGGTCCATCTCAGCGGTGTTCAGGTCCTCAAGCTTCCTTCTGGCAAGAGCAATCGCTGTATCCCTCAACCGGGCATTATACTCCCTGTCGTCCTCCGCAAAGCCGCAGCTCTTGGCCAGGGCACGGAGATCGGGCTGCTCCGGCGGGCAGATGGCACCTTTCATCAAAGTCTCTGGCCTATCCAGCGGCTCTAACGACATGGATTCCATGTCTATTTCTCCGAACCAGGCCGGGATCTTCATCGCTATTTTCATTGACGTGCTCCAGCATAGATTACTTTCGGCCCGCTCTGGCACCCTTTATATATTATCTCGGTCTTAGTTTAGTTTACCTCTCAAAATAGAAACCAAGAGGCAGAAATATGATAGAGCTAGCAGATCAAATACAGTCTCGTCTCAAGGATCAGAAGATCGAGGTTGCCAGAGATGAGATCGAGGCCCGCTTGAAGATGCTGATCGAGGACTACAAGGTCCCGCAGGGCGAGGCCCGGAGATCGGTTCTGAACTATTTTCTGAAAGAGCATGGCGTTTCTCCGGCGGCGAGAGCCATCTCAGAGAAGGTCAAAATCGCGGAGATTAGCCAGCCTGGGAGGTGGGTGGACCTGGAGGTCAAGGTCCTGGATCTGTGGGAGCCCGGTAGCGAAGCCATCGCCCAGACTGGCTTGATCGGCGACGGCACTGGGGCCGTCAAGTTCGTCAAGTGGGCCAAGGCAGGGCTGTCTGAGCTAGAGGTTGGCAAGAGCTACCGCCTGAGAAAGGTGGTTACAGACGAGTTTCAGGGACGCTTCAGCGTCAAGCTCAACAGGACAAGCGTTGTTGAGGAGCTGGCGCAGGAGGTGGAGGCCAGCGGAGGAGTCCGGCTGGTGGAGGATGCCAAGATCGCCGAGATCGAGGAGCCGGGCCGCTGGATCAACCTCAGGGCCAAGGTTGTTCAGCTATGGGATTCGAATAGCGACGCCATCTCCCAGGTTGGTCTGATCGGGGATGAGACGGGTTCAATGAAGTTTGTGAAGTGGGCCAAGGCTGAGCTTCTCGAACTGGCAGAGGGCAAGAGCTATCTGCTCAAGAACGTGGTCACGGACGAGTTTCAAGGCAGATTCAGCATCAAGCTGAACCGGACAAGCGAGGTAGAGGAGCTGGAGGAAGACGTAGAGGTTGGCTCCCAGGCGGCGGAGTTCGCAGGGGCGCTAGTGGACATTCAGAAGGGGTCGGGACTGATCAAGCGCTGCCCCGTGTGCAAGCGCTCCCTGGCCAAGGGGATATGCGGAGAGCATGGCAAGGTGGAGGGAACATACGACCTCAGAATCAAGGCCGTGCTGGACGATGGGCGCCGCGTTCAGGATATCCTGATCAACCGCGAGACCACTGAGGAGCTCACGGGACTAAGCCTGGAAGAGGCCAAGCAGATGGCCATGGAGGCGCTGGACCACGAGGTGGTGCGAGGCCTGATGGAGGGAAAGCTGATCGGCAGATACTTCTCTGTAACGGGGCCTAGGGTCGACCGCTATATCCTGGTGGAAACCATCGTCGCTGCTTCGCCGGTGACGGCCGCGGATGTGGACGAGCTGCTGCGCCAAGCGGAGGTGGTTTGAGATGGCAGGCTTCTCCCGAGAGGTGGCGCGGAGGGTCTTCGCCGAAGAGCTTCGCAGCTCTAACTACTCCTTCCGCGACGGCGATGACCAGTACCAGTACGCCCCTCAATATCTTCTCACCCCCACTGGGGCCAGGTGCAATCGCGTCTTTCTGGCGGGAACTCTCACTGAGAGGGACGATATCGGCGGAGACACAGAGTACTGGCGCGGCAGGGTGGTCGACCCCACAGGCAGCGTCCTGATCTATGCCGGCCAGTACCAGCCCGAGGCTGCACAGGTCCTGGCAAACATCGAGCCTCCGGCCTTCGTGGCCGTGGTGGGCAAACCCAGCCTGTACCAGACCGAGGATGGCAGTACGATCGTCTCCATCCGGGCAGAGGCCATCCGCACCGTTGACCAAGAGACCAGGAACCGCTGGATTATGGACGCGGCCAAAAGGACGCTGGAGAGGCTGAATGACTTGAAGAGGTTGGCACCTCTCTCTCTTTCAGGCGAGTTCTCTACAGCCGACAAAGCTGCCGCCTCTCCGCCTCTGGATGTGGAGAGGGCCCGGGAACACTATCATACCGATGCCGAGCACTACAGGCAGATGATGAATAAGGCGCTAACCTCTTTAAGGGCGGACCTGCTTCCTGAGGCGCGAGCTGCAGTCCCCGAGAAGCGGCCTCTTGCGGTGCCAGACCAGGATATCTCAACCAAGACCAGGGCCGCGCAGGAGGAGGCCTGGCCGGAGGAGGAGATCGACGAGGTGAAGATCTTCAACTTCGGCAAGAAGCCCGGAGCGCGGCCGGCAAAGAAACCCAAGGAGGAGAACTAGAGGCAACTCTTAAGTGCCGAAAAGATATTTATAATATATGCTGAGGCAGATATAGCAGGGGTGAACCAACATGGTAATTGGAGTAACGATGGTAAAGGTAGTGCCGGGTCAGGAGAAGACGGTTTACAGCGCTCTGCAGCGCATCGATGGCATCAAGGACGTCTACCATGTCTTCGGTGAGTTCGATTTCGTGGTCATAATCGAGGTCGAGGGTCTCAGCATGCTCAACAAGCTCGTAGATGTCATCCGCGAGATAGACAACGTCACTGCCACCCAAACGGTAGTGGGGGCTGAGCTCTAGCCCCTCTCTCATTTTTATGGAGATAGCTGAAGAGCTGGCCAAGCAGCAAAAGGCCATATCAGTAGCCGAATTTTTTGAGAAGAACCGCCAGATCCTGGGCTTTGACTCAGCGCCCCGCGCCCTGATCACCTGCGTCAAGGAGGCGGTGGACAATGCTCTGGACGCCTGTGAGGAGGCATCCATTCTGCCGGATATCTTCGTGCAGATAAAGCGCACCGGCGACCTCTACCAGGTAGTGGTGGAGGACAACGGTCCAGGCATAGTTCCTGATGAGATTCCACGGGTCTTCGCAAAGCTCCTTTACGGCTCGCGCTTTCACACTCTGCGCCAGAGCCGGGGACAGCAGGGCATAGGCATCTCCGCTGCAGTCCTTTACTCCCAGCTCACCAGCGGAAAGCCGGTCAAGATCATCTCCAAGATTGGTCCCGGCCAGCCCGCCCGGCTCTGCGAGGTGATGATCAACACCGCCAAGAATGAGCCTGAGGTGCTAAAGGAGGAGACTGTGGACTGGGATAGGCCCAGAGGGACGCGAGTGGAGATGGAGATGGAGGGCTCCTATGTCAGAAGCAGGAGGCAATCAGTCTACGGATCCTTGAAGAGCGTGGCCATCGTCAATCCCCATGCCCGGATCACTCTTGTGGAGCCGGACGGGGCGACAGAGGTCTTCGAGAGGGCTACAGAGAGCCTTCCCAAGAAGGCCCAGGCCATCCAGCCTCACCCAGAGGGGATAGAGCTGGGGGAGCTGATCAAGCTGCTGCGGTACACGGAGCGCAAGAAGCTTAAGGTCTTTTTGAAGGAGACCTTCTCCAGCATTGGCACCATAACCGCTCAGGAGATCTGCAAGCTCTCCCTCCTGGATCCGGAGAGGCCGCCCCAGGGCCTGGGCCACGAGGAGGCCAAGCGGCTGCTCTCCGCCTTCAAGAAGATCAAGGTCAAATCCCCTCCCGTCGACTGTCTATCCCCTATAGGCGAGGAGCTGATCAAGGCCGGACTGCAGAAGGAATATAAGCTGGACTTCATGGCCACTGCCACCAGGCCAGTCTCCGTGTACTCTGGAAACCCCTTTCAGATAGAGGTGGGCCTGGGCTACGGAGGAGATCTGGAAAAAGAGGGGCGGGTGGAGATCCAGAGGTTTGCCAACCGCGTTCCTCTCGTTTACCAGCAGGGAGCCTGCGCCATTACTCATGCTGTGGAGAGCGTGCCCTGGAAGAACTACTCTCTGGCCCAGGCGGGCGGAGGAGGAGTGCCCCTGGGCCCGGCGGTGCTTTTGGTTCACGTTGCCTCTACCAACATACCCTTTACCTCAGAGAGCAAGGACGCCATTGCCGACCTCCCAGAGATACTGGAGGAGATCGAGCTGGGGCTGAAGGAGGTGGGAAGGAGGCTGCGCCGCTACCTGGCCAGGCAGGGTGCCCTATCAGATCGCCGGGAGAAGGAGGAGATCATCAGGAAGATCCTGCCCAGGATGGCCCGCAAGCTATCCGATATTTTGGGAATAGAGGAGCCGGATATCGGGCCGGTGGTGGCCAAGATCATGGGCAACCTTCTGGTGAGGCAGGAGTCCTGCCAGCAAGACGGCCTCATCTCAGTGAGGATAGAATTGGAGAACCACAGCGACCTGAAAAGAGCCTTCAAGCTGCATGAGGTTCTATCAGTCGAGGCCGTGGCCGTCTCTCCTCCCGCCAGAGTAGTGCCCATGGGGGATGCCTATGATTATCACTGGAAGATCACTCTGGGACCAGGAGAGAGGACCTCTCTGGATTATAGGCTTCTGCCGGATGCCACCTTCTCCGGGCCGGTGGTGGAAGGTCTGGACCCGGATATAGTCACGGGAGCGAGGGTGATCTGATGTCCTCTCTTGCCCAAGAGAAGCTTCTGGACCTGGCTAGGTCTTTGTACCGGCAGTTTCAGGAGGGCATCGTTCCCCACATTGCGCTACCCTCCCGGACCAAGAACAATATCGAGTACAGCTCGGAGGAGGAGGTGTGGGTATATGGAGACCAGGAGACCACGCGCTCCGTCAAGACTGTGAGAGGGGCCAGGACTCTTCTCAAGACCGTCCACCTGGCGGACCTGCTCATCAAAGAGCACCTGCAGAACAACCGCGGCTCCACTCTGAGGGAGATCTATTACATCTCCGAGAACTGGGAGCTGGCCAAGTTCCACGAGCAGGCGGAGAGCGACAGGCTCATCGAGGACCTGGAGATAGTTACCGGGCTACAGAGGGAGGAATATCATATCCGGCCGGAGGAGGACGGGGCAGCAATCTTCGGGCCGTTGCGCATCAAGGAGAAGACCCGGCGGGGGGCGCGGGAGATGCACTGCCAGGAGGACGTGGGCGAGGCCGGGTACCAGATCCCCTTCAACGTGGAAAGCATCGAGTTCAAGGAGCACGACGCCAAAATGGTCATTGCCATTGAGACCGGCGGCATGTACGCCCGTCTGATAGAGAATGGATTCGACCGGGAGTTTGATGCCATCCTGGTCCACCTCAAAGGCCAGCCCGCCAGATCCACCCGCAGGCTGATTCGAAGGCTGAATGCGGAGCTCAGCATCCCTGTCGTGGTCTTCACCGATGGAGATCCCTGGTCCTATCGCATCTTCGCCAGCATTGCCTACGGGGCCATAAAGAGCGCCCATCTCTCTGAGCATCTGGTGACTCCCTCGGCCAAGTTCCTGGGGGTGCAGCCCAGCGACATCGTAGACTACAACCTATCCACAGACAAGCTGACAGACCAAGACCTGCACGCCTTGAAGAGCGAGCTGACCGACCCCCGGTTCAACACCCCCTACTGGGAGAAGCAGATCAAGTTCCAGATAGATCTCAAGAGGAAGGCAGAGCAACAGGCGTTCGCCGGCAAGGGCCTGGACTATGTGACCAGGACATACCTTCCCAAGAGGCTCCAGGAGCTGGGAATAATCTAGGAGTTCAAAAGATCAACGGAAGGGCCAGCCGGTGGGCAGATCAAAAGGTTTATCCCTTCCCGAAAAGACAGCCAAAAGCTATGAAGCGCGATCTTCTGGACATCCTGGCCTGCCCGCTGTGCAAGGGAGAACTCACGCTTGAGGTCTACGAGGAGAATGAGCGAGAGATAGTGACTGGAAAGCTGTGCTGTAAGGCCTGCCAGGAGTGCTATCCCATTGAGGACGGCATACCAAACATGCTTCCTCCCGACCTGAGAGACTAAAGCAACCGAAAGACTGCCGAAATATTTATACAATATTATGGCATCATTAAGGGAAGGGGGTTTGAGCCTGGATTATACCATTCACATAAACAATGGAGCTGCAGAGCCAGCTCCAATAGTCCTCCGCCTCTTTGCTGGCGAGGAGACCACCTTCAACCTTCACCTGGTCAACCACGGCGAGCCCTCCAATATATCCCTGGAGACCAGCGATCCCCTCATCAAGGCGGTGCTTCTCAAGAGGCTCGAGCATTATGTGGTGGCAGAGGAGACCATTCCCGTGCTGGCCAGGATGCCTGAGAAGGTCCGCCGCCTGGACGGGGAGATTTTCGTGACCAGCAACCTTGGGAGCAGCGCAGTCCCCATATCTCTGATACGCGCAGCTGAGGACCCTGGAGACGATCAGGAAGAGCTTCCAAGCCAGATCCCGGACCAGGATCTGTCAGAGATGGAGGACGGGGATGGAGAGGAAGGCGAGGGAGAGGCCCGGGAAGAAGAAGTGGAAGAGGACGATGAAGGTGATCGGGAAACTGCCGCCGAGCGGGAGCCGGACGAGCAGGGCGAGCGCATCAGGTTCTCTCGCCACAGGGACCTGGCCAGCTACAAGGCTGCCTCGCGTCCTCAGAGCGGTCAGGACAAAAGGGAATTCCAAGGCAGTCAAGCGGAGCCGGTGGGGGCGGGAGATCTGGCTGGGCAGGGAGCGGGCCCTCAGGGAATTGAGTACTCTCCCCCGGAGGCTGAGCCAGAGGAGGAGGAAGAGAGCTCTAGAAGGGCCATCCTGGGGCTGGACAGAAGAAGGGCCGTGCAGCTGGTTCCTGCGGCCGCATTTCTCTTGATGATCATCTCTCTCCTGATCCTGACCTTCTACACAGAGAGTATACCGGAGTTTCTGGGTGCCCTGGCCAGCTCGATATTGATCGTCACCCTTATCATATATGGCGCGGCAACGCTACTGAAGGCGTGATCTGCATTGAGGTACATAGTGGTCACCGGCGGAGTAATGAGCGGCCTTGGGAAAGGCATCACTGCGGCCTCCATCGGCCGGCTGCTCATGAACCGTGGCTACAAGGTTACGGCCATAAAGATAGACCCTTACATCAACATCGACGCCGGCCTGATGAGCCCCTTTCAGCACGGGGAGGTCTTCGTCCTGAAGGACGGCGGAGAGGTGGACTTAGACCTGGGCAACTACGAGCGCTTTCTGGACGTGGAGCTGACTCGCGACCACAACATAACCACGGGAAAGGTCTACAGCACGGTCATCGATAAGGAGCGCCGCGGCGAGTACCTGGGAAAGACGGTGCAGATCATCCCTCACATCACCGAGGAGATCAAGAAGCGCATAAGGCAAGTCTCCCGCGACGGGGGCTGCGAGATATGCCTGGTAGAGGTCGGGGGAACGGTAGGGGATATTGAGAGCATGCCCTTCCTGGAGGCCATGCGCCAGCTGAAGTACGAGGAGTCCGGGAACATCTTCTTCGTGCACGTAACTCTTGCGCCCAGCACCATGGACGGAGAGCAGAAGACCAAGCCCACCCAGCACAGCGTCAAGGAGATGAGGGAGCTGGGGCTGCAGCCGGATATGATCGTGGTGAGGTGCGATCGGCCCCTGCTCCCGGAGACAAAGCAGAAGATCGCCCACTTCTGCGATGTGCCTGTTGAGGCGGTCATAAGCGGCCACGATGCCGAGGACATATACAAGGTGCCTCTGAACCTGGAGGCGGAGGGGGTGGCCAGGTATCTTATGAAGGCCATGAGGCTGTTTCCCCTGGAGGAGCGAAAGGATTGGGACAAGTTTGTGCGCAAGATGGAGTCCGCGAGCGACAAAGTCAAGGTGGCCATCGTGGGCAAGTACACCGTTGGATCTCAATGCGCTGATCCCATGGAGGACGCCTACCTATCCATAAGAGAGAGTTTGAAGCATGCCGGGATCGAGGCCGGGGCCAGGCCGGAGATCCTGTGGGTGGACGCCGAGGAGCTGGAGAGGGGATCTCCAGAGAAGATTCTGAAGGAGGCGGACGGGATACTGGTGCCGGGAGGCTTTGGCTCGCGAGGCACAGAAGGAAAGATCAGGGCTATTCAGTACGCCCGGGAGAAGAAGATTCCCTACCTGGGGCTGTGCTTCGGCATGCAGCTGGCGGTAATTGAGTTCGCCCGCCATGTGTGCGGCCTGGAGGGGGCCAGCTCCAGCGAGTTTGGGCCTACGCATCATCCAGTGATTGCCCTTCTGCCGGAGCAGGAGAAGATCCGGCAGATGGGGGCGACGATGAGGCTGGGGAACTATCCGGCTCATTTGAGAGAGGGGAGCCTGGCGCGCAGGATCTACGGAAGCGATGAGATCGTGGAGAGGCACAGGCACAGGTACGAGGTGAACCCGGTCTACATCCAGCAGATCGAGGAGAAGGGCATGATCTTCTCCGGAACCAACGGCGACCTGATGGAGATCTGCGAGATAGCGGATCATCCCTTCTTCTTCGGGTCCCAGTTCCATCCGGAGATGAAGTCCAGGCCTGGGCGGCCGTCGCCGCCGTTCTTGGCGTTTGTGCAGGCTATGAAGGAAACGAGGAAATGAATTTTATTTTCTCTTAATTTTACATCCCGGCTGCCTTAAATAGCTAGGCGTTCGAGGATCGTAAAAAAGTATTGTTAAAATCCCCCTGTTTTAGCGAGGTAAATCCCGCAGAGGTCCCCCTTAGGGATTTAAATTTCCGCGAGGGGCACACCTAGATATGCCATGAATCTTAAAGCCCATGCATATGGCGGAAGAAAGCACAGTTCAATGCCAGAGCTGCGGCTGCGATGTGCTCGAAGACGATTGCTTTATCTCCGAGGGAAAAACTCTTTGCGAAGACTGCTACATAGATGCAGGACAGAGGATCAAGGTCTGCGACCCCTGGGGGGAGCGGTCTAAGCTGATCTTCAGAGAGAGCCACGGCCTGACGGGAACAGAAGGCCTGACAGATCTGCAGAAGAGAATATACGAGTTTATAAAGGCCAGGGGCAAGGCCACAAGAGTGGATCTGGAAAAAGAGTTCGGGCTCAAGCCAAGGGAGCTTGAGAACGAGTTTGCCATACTCAGGCACTGCCAGCTTCTGAAGGGAAAGAAGGAGGGCGACGCCGTCTACCTGGTGCTGTGGTAGCCCGGACATCATCGAGGGCAATTTCTGGAGGGGCGCTTCCCTGCTCACGGGGCCCGCCGTCGCTAGGGGTGAAGAGCAAATCGATCTATCAACCGTTTTCGACGCGCCCCTGCGTGGTGTTCCCCGCGGACGCGGGGTTAGGGGGGCCGCCCGCGGCCTCGAGCGGGAGCTAAATGCCCCGGGGCGACACACAAAGAAGAGCAACAGTAAGTCGTATTTTAGGCGAGAAGCACCAGGGAGAGCCAGACCTGGAGAGGGGCCAAAGCATGGCTGGACTGCCCTTACTACCACACCAGGTAATTTTGCAGGAGCCCTTCCATTCCCCTCGGCCCGTCAGCAAATCAATATTATTATTAAAAAATAAAATAGTATCTTTACTCCTGAAACGAATTCTTTATAAACAATTATAGATCTTTAAAAGAGAAGGAGGAGAAATATGGCAGACTTGATTGCAATCGTTTATCCCGAAGAGGGAAAGGCAGTTGAAGTTCTGGGAAAGCTCAAAGAGCTCTCTATCAAGCACCTCATCGCTCTGGAAGATGCAGTTTACGTGACCAAGAATGTAGATGGAAAGGTCAAGCTGCACCATTCTGCAGATCTTACAGGTGAGGGCGCCGTATTCGGCGCATTTTGGGGCCTGCTTATAGGGCTGATATTCTTTATCCCTCTCGGCGGGATGATCATCGGCGCCATTGCAGGAGCGATCGGCGGCAGGCTCGCCGATTTTGGAATTGACGACAACTTCGCCAAATCGTTGAGCAAAGAGATGACTCCCGGCAGCTCGGCCATCTTCATGCTGGTACAGAAGGTCACAGCCGACAAGGTCGCCCCGGAGCTGGCCAAGTACGGCGGCAAGATCATGTACACCTCTCTCTCCAAGGAGGCCGAGGCCAAGCTGCAGGCCATGGTGGAAGAGGCCAAGAAATCCGCCTGAGCTGAAATATAGCTCAGCATCAATTTTTTTGTTGCGTGCCTTCGTGTGCCCAGTCCATAGAGCATCAAAATCTGGACTTAACGCGGATATTTCGGGCACTTATTGCCGGTATTTCGGGCTATTCTCGTCCAATTTTTTATCTTTTCTTTTTTCTTAATCCCGGCACAATGATGTTCGAATTCCGCCGCGAGAGGCGGGAGCCACGAAATAGAAAAAAATCGAGTGACATTGATTTGTCCGGATAAAAGGGAATGGCCGGCCGGCAAGAGAGAACATCCCCCTCTTCAGCAGACAGATTTATACTGCCGTGTATTCCCTTGTCACTGGATGGAGGATCCGGCAAGGCGAACCCTGGCCAGGCAGGGCTATCACCTGGTGGGATCAGGGGCAGTCAAGCCCTGCCTCTGGCTGAACCGCTCCCTGCGAGGAGGCGAGCAATGCTACAAGCACCGCTTCTACGGCATCTCCAGCCACAGGTGCGTGCAGATGACCCCTACGCTGATCTGCAACCAGCTCTGCCTGCACTGCTGGCGGCCGATAGAGCTCCCCTTTGATGATCCGGCGGCCCCGATGGAGCCAAAGGAGCTATTGGAGGGCGTGCTCAGGGAGCAGCAGAGGATCCTCTCAGGATACGGAGGATCACAGATCACAGACCTGTCCAGGCTGGAGGAGGCCAGGAGGCCGGCTCACGTGGCCATTTCTCTCATGGGGGAGCCCACACTTTACCCCTACCTGCGGGAGCTGACAGAAGAGATCTCCCGCAGGAATATGACCTCTTTTCTGGTCACAAATGGCACGCGGCCGGAGGTTTTGGAGGAGGTCAGGCCTACACAGCTATACGTCAGCCTCAATGCCACAGATCAAGAGCTTTACAGGCAGGTCTCCAATCCCAGGGGAGATTACTGGGGCAAGATCCTTGAGAGCCTATCTCTCCTAAAGGATCACCAGAGCAGGACTGTGATCCGGCTGACTCTGGCCCTTGGAGTGAATATGAGGGAGCCGGGCGGGTACGCCAGGCTGCTGGAGATGGCGGAGCCGGACTTCGTCGAGGCCAAGGCCTACATGCATCTGGGAAGATCCAGGGAGCGGCTGAAGAGAGAGGCCATGCCTTCCCATGCCGAGATCATGGGCTTTTCAAAGGAGCTATCCCAAGCTCTGGGCTACGAGCTGGCGGACGCAGTTCCCTTGAGCAGGGTGGTCCTGCTTTCCAGCAATAGCAGGCCAAAATTCATAGAAATGTAGAACCGCGGCATTGATAAATCGTATGTGTTTAGCTGGCCAGGCTTGATCTCAGCATCTGGAGACTGTTGAGTCCCTGCTGCTCCCACGTCGCCAGCACTGTCATGATACGCTCATGAATCGAAGTACCTTTGCAATTGCGCAGAGTGCCCATGATCTTCCTCAAAATGACATGCTCGCGTAGCGCCCTTTCGGCTCTGTTATTAGTCGGCTCCACACCTGGATGAACGATAAACGTGAACCAGTAGTCGAAGCCGTTGCTAATCTTGCCGATGAGCTTTTTCACTTTATCGCTAACGTATTCCATCATGATCCACTGCTGGAGCGTTGATCGGGCCATTTGCCATAGATCTCTCCGGACTTCTGGCGGGGGATCGCTTTCCAGCGCGTGGTTCAGTTCTTCATAGAGTTGTTTGAGAGCATTATGCAACGGAACCGCCTCCTCGATCTTCTCTGCGAGATCCTTCGATTCTCGGAGGAGATGTGCCCAGCATCGCTGTAAGCGTTTTGTGAACTTAGGATAAGGTTTCCAGCCATCACACACGATTATGCCCGTGAACCTTCTGGTCAGAACCTCCATCAGGACCTTCATGCCTCGACTCTTTCGAATCACAACAAAGGTCTCAGATGGTGTCGTGAATACCCAGATCCAGTGAAGATCACCTTGCACATCGATCGAGGTCTCATCAATATATAGGATAGGAGCATTGCGAATCCTGTTCAAGATTGCATCGTATTGCGATTGAACCGAATCAGCAGCTCGACGAGTCAGATCAAGAATTGTAGCAGGACTTACATGTAGTCCATGCAGCCGCCCGAGCGCATCTTGGATTTTCCTGTGAGGTAGCCTATCCTCGTATTTCAGCAATGTCGTCTGCGCAATTACGTTGTTTCCGAATCTACCTTCGGTGGGACAGTTCGCATCGTTGGCAGCAACCTCTCTTTGGCAGCAGGGACATCTGTAATGCGCAATCTTGTACTCGGTGATG
>Ga0315285_10005865_pt1 | contig 12633 bp, 13 predicted proteins | sample YL17G09_36_MG_FD_203698 | JGI IMG/M metagenome (GOLD analysis project Ga0315285, IMG submission 203698) | Sediment microbial communities from Yellowstone Lake, YNP, Wyoming, USA - YL17G09_36 | ecosystem: Environmental > Aquatic > Freshwater > Lake > Sediment | place: USA: Wyoming | collected... | reverse complement strand
AGGCCTGCAGCCTGTCCCTATCGGCTTGAGTGAGGTGCCGATATGCCCCCTGGTGTTTCTTCGGCATGAATGAATTTTCGCCGAAAGAAATTGCACTTCAAAACGGAATGAGTGAACAACCAACCCCTAAGGTACGAGACATGGAACAAAAGAGTCCCAAAGGAAGGAGGCCAGTATTGAACCTCCGAGATACGGAGATGACTGGGACGCTCCGCGGCCCTGCTTCTCCAAGACCACAGCCCGCGGATGCGCCTGCGCCGGTTGCGCCAAAAGAAGAGTCCTCTTTGCCCGGCAGCGCAATCATTGAAGTCAGCCAGTAAGCTGGCCTCAGCCGTTAGCCCCGGCTTCGGCCAGAAAAAACATGGGCGTTCGCGTTCACCACGCAACGCTCTTTTTTGTCCGCCAGCAATAAAACTCCGCGCAGCAGAGCTGCGCGGTATCAAGCGCCCGTCCTCCGCAGTAGCTGTCGCTACAGCTACAGAGGATGGAGAGCAGGCCAAGCGGTTGGGTATTCTGGTGAAGAAGAATAAAAATTTTACCTCGCTCTCTTTTTGCAATCTCTGCAAAACCGCGATTCAGACACAACATCCAAAACCTTTTCGGAAATTTCAGCCCCGCATTTTTTGCAAATGCCGTATTTCCCGGTCAGGATATCATTGAGCGCGGAGTCAATTTCATTAACCCGATCTCTAATCGCCTGACCGGTTGCCAAGTGGGTCGTCAATTCTTCTGCCTCTTTTGCCTCCTCCTCAAAACCGTCCACGTCGTCTCCAAAGTTCTCCGGCGCCTCAGCTTTCCCCAACTCCTTAATGAGCCGTTTCTTTTCTTTCTCCAGTCGTTCTTTGTATTCTTTAATTTTTTGTTTTGTAAGCATGTTTCAATTTATAGTACTTGTTTATAAATCAGTTGTCCACCATGCCGGACTGAGTCAATCCGGCCGAATGGCTTCACGTAGTGCCGTAGCGCAAATTCTCAGCGGTTCGTGAGATATAGAAAATCCGCCGGGCAATGCTCGGTTTTTTGTTTGCTCAGAGCATTTTACGACATTACTTATCCCGCCTAAATTTTTAGACATACCTTCGGTATTTGCGCGTAGCGCGGGTCTAAAAACTTTGGCGGGTTATCCAATGTTTGCCCTCTCTGCCAAACAAGAATAAAATAAAGCTTGTGATGCAAGTCTCAAACTAGGCGCGGCGGAAAAAATCGCCTAGGAAATCATTAATCTCGCCTTGGAACACACGTAAAAAACTTGATTTATTTATTTTTCTTATTATTATTATTATTATTATTATATAATAAAAAATAAAAAGGTCGGATATTATTAATTTATAAGTTTTAATATGTTTGAAGAGAAAAAAGAAACGCCGTCTATTGGCGAAGAAATAGGCGCAGAATTGCCTTATCCTAAATATATGTTGGCAATCGAGGATAAATCCATTCCCGGAGGCGTATTTCGTGCCTTTTTCCCAACCCCAAAAGAGGCTGAAGAATTTTATAAACAAAAAGGATCTAAAGGTGGAAAGCTAACATTACAAGAAAACGAAGGGAAATCCATAGAATTAGTTCGCGATTTTGGAACAGAAGAAAACGTATTGTAATGGTAGATTCTAGAAAAAAGTTTTTCTGGTCGGCACCCATTCACCACCATTCTATCTTTTATTTTTGCAAAAGAAAGACCCCGAGAGTTGCCCCTCGGGGTTTGGCTTCATAAGGTCGTGTTGGGAGCAGAAGCCGTAGTGCTCTCAACCGGAACTACCGAATCTTGGCCAGCTCGTAGTCTTCGAGCCGACCGCTGATCTGGCCGCCGGCATAGTAGCGACCACTCCACTTGTACCAGATTTCGAAGACGTACCCGCCCTCGACTTTCCCAAAGATGGAGATGCAGCCTGGTCCAACCGCCACTTTTCTGGTTAATCTCGGCAGTTTGTCATACACGTACTCACAGAGACCTCCCTTGAAACCTCTGCCCGATTTCGAACTTACGGGCAAATTATCAGGGGGCCACCAAGTGAGATTGTACGCCAGCACCACAAAGGTGCGATTAGCGTACGTTAGGGTATACACGCCGTCGGGCTCCGGAAGAGAATCTGAACTCTCAGCGGTGGTTATTACCCACCACTGCATTTTCTCCCGGCTTACCTTGGGGAGCTGATCGATTTCAATCTGCCCCAAGATTTTCACCTCTCGAGATGAGCGGCGAGGAGGTTCCGTTTCGGTCTCACTCTTAATTCTTGTCTCCTTCTCCGACACTACTTTCGGGAGTCTCCAGATGTAGATGCCGACGAGGATGGCAGCCACGAACGCGAGAGCAGCAATTCCTAGTTTTCTCATGACCGCACCTCCGTTCCTGTGCCGGGCACTCCCGGGTAGTTGCGGACGAGAACGGCCAGAGCGCCAGCCGCTTCCTCGAGGTGTGAGATGTCCCAATACTTCAACGGGTCGCGGTAACCTATCCGATTAACGACAATCTCATCGCCTTTCAGAGTGCATCGGACAAGCGCCGATGCAATGCAGTTGCCGGTTTGGCCTGTAGTTGCGGAAGGCAGGTGCACTTCCACGCCGTCCCAGCCGCCCTGCCAGGTGGCGCGCACCACTTCCGGCTTCTTGCCTCCCAGTGAGAACTGGCTTTGGGTTGCTGCCTCCGAGGCGGTGCTGAAAAGGCGATTTGCGGCATTCTCCTGTCGCCGCGCCGCCTTCTCCATCTCTTCTTCTATCTTGCGCCGTGCCCGCTCAAACGCGGCCTCATTGTGCCTCTGTCTGTCGTGGCGGTAGTGAAGCAGCGCCACAACACCGTTGAAAACAATCACTGCCGTGAGCATGAAGCCCACGACTAAAACCGCAGTTGTCAGTTCCATCGCGTTTCTCCATTATCAAACTACCCTTTTCAGGATAGGGCGCAGATTTATACCGGCTCTGCACCTTGCCGACTATATCATAGCATATAATCTGTCGTTATGTCAAGTTTCTGTAATGGTTCAATAAACAGGAACCAACCATTAATAAATACAAATTAAATAAGCGACGTAAAATATAAATATAAAGGACAGGTTAATAATTCGGCAACCATTGCCGAACCTTACCGCACTATTGCCGAATCGTTTCTGCTAAACATTTTTGTTTAGCAAAACCTAAGCGGGTTAAACGGGTTATATAGGAAAATCAAGGATTCCTATGAAAACTTATGTTTTCGACAGAAAGCGCTAAACATCGAAAACATAAGATTGTTGAGTATAATAGTTAATCAAGAAATTTCGGATTTTTTATCATAACTTAATTTTTTATCCATAGATCCTATAATGTTCGTAATTTGTAATAAGTGTTTAGCGGGAACCAGAGAGTGCATCGTTCTTAGTGTTTGTACGCTAACACTCAAAATTATAACATAGGAATATGGAAGATCTGGAGGATAAAGATAATATTTCTATCGGCAAACTCGGCGAGGACCTGGCTTGTGAATATCTGGCTAATAAGGGCCACCGGATTTTACAGAGGAATTATCGCAAGCCATGGGGCGAGATAGACATCGTGGCACGGGCAAAGGACAACACGCTCGTCTTTGTGGAAGTAAAGGCGCTCGTCGGAGGGGAAAAAATCGGGCTGACGCCGGAGGATAACCTTACCGCCGCAAAGCTTATGAAACTCCGCCGGACCTGCGCGGCATTTGTGGCAAAAAATCCGGACTTGGTTAATGAAAAAAGGGGCTGGCGGATTGATCTTGTAGCGATAACTCTTAATAGCGAAACCAAGCCGGAAATCCGCCACTACGAGAACATTTAAAGAACGAAGAAATGTATCTATAACAGCGATCGCATTTATAGCGCACTTTTTATATTTTCTCAGCTGATTGCCAGGCGAGTTCAAAAAGTGAGCGAAGCGATTTTGCCATATCTTCGCTTTCAATCACAACCGCGAACCGTTTTTTAAAAGAAAAAAGGGCTACTTTATCGCCATAGATAAAATTATCAGTTACGAATTTATTTTTGGGATCGGTGAATCGCATCTCGTGATTTGGCAGGTTCTTGGTTTTTTGAATATAAAAATGGTTTTTGTCTTTGGTATATACAATTTCCCGTAGCCGCATTTTTTCCTCCTTAATCGCGCGAATAAAAATATCAAATACTTCAAAAAATTCTTGCGGGATTGCTTCCGCGGAAAAGAAACTTAATACTTCACCTTTTTTGAAATTCGTAATTTCCTTATAAACATTCATTATTCCTTCGCGGCTTTCAAAAATCTGGATTGCTGGTTTCGCAGTTTGAGTGCGATAAAGAGCGGTAAGCTCCGGCAGGACTTGTCTTATAAGTTCGGTTTGGCGCTCTAATTTTTCTTCAAAGCGATCCGGCGGAAGCGCGATAAATAATTTTTTCTTTTCCTGCGGCACAAGCGCCGCCAAGCCATGTTTTATAAGCTCATCTAAAATTAGATATATTGTAGGCCGTTTGAGTCCGGTGCGGCGTGCGATTGCAAGCACCGGCGACGGTCCAAGCTGAAGAAGCGCGAGATAAACATTCGCCTCGTTTTTATTAAGCCCGAATTGTTGAAGCACTTCAATGAGTTCCATGGATTTAGATGTTGAAATATTTTTCTGTATGTTTTTCTGTTTGTCTGTTTTTCCGTCCTGACTTAACTTATCTTGCGATCGCAGGATAAGTTAAGTAATGCGAGTTGCGCGTTCATGCCCTTATATTTTTAGTGTAAGCAAAAGAGGAAATATGTCAAGGATTCTGACAATAATCGGAAGGTGCTTGTTTTATATTGGTTTCCTTAATAGAACCTCATAATCTATTGACACGATATTTGACATCATCTCTTTAATATGAGAAAATATAGCCAGCATTATTGAAAGGAGAAGTTAGATTATGAAAACGATGGCGCTGGTTACGTTGTTTGTTTTGTGCTTTTCGTGGTTCATGTCGGCGCAGGTACTTACCACAGCCGAAACGCTCAGCAAAGACAAAGAAGCTGTTATGTTTTCAGAGAATCGGCTCTTTGTGGGCGGGGACGAACTCAATATCGTCTATATCCAGTACATCCGAGGGCTTACTACGCGATTTGATTTCTATGCATCGCTTGGCGGGACTCAGATCTTCGGCGAGAATCAGGCATGGGTTGGGGTCGGCGGGAACCTTCGTCTTTTCCGCATGGGAAAGGTGAATGTTTCTAGCTTTAACATTCTCTCGGTGCCTGTGCACCGGAGAAGTGAGGCCTCAACCGTGCTTTTGAACTCTGCGATCGTGATGAGCCGGAATATCACGGAGCGATTCGCGCTTTACAGCGGCGTAAATTCGCTCTGGCCGATTGGTGCAAAGGAACGAGGGCTTTTCACTCCGCCAACCAAGAAAATCAACGTGCCTTTGGGCACTGCGATCTCGTTGGGGAAATGGACGGTTTTTACCGAAGCTGACATCGGTCGGCTCAAGGCAGTCGGGATTGGAATTTCTAAGACGTTCTAGTGGGTCATCTTCGGGTGGTGCAACTCAATCCGCCAACTTGTTTGGCGGATTTTTTGTTTGGTTTTCTTGGGGTTGACAGTGTAATACATTGAGCGTATACTTTTAATACTGACAGTCCGCTCCTAACGCGGACTGTTTCAAAATGAGCCATCAGCGAATATCGAATAAATCACGAATTTACGAATATTTAATCCGTAATTAGAAAATTCGCAACGAGATTCGTTATTCGTTGATGAAATAATATGCTTAACGTCAAAGATCTCGCAAAGGCCATAAAACAGGTGGCGGAAGAAAAAGGACTGGGCTCACAGATTGTTTTGGAGGCGATTGAATCCTCAATTGCGGCCGCATATAAAAGGGAATACGGCAAGCGCGGCGAAATCGTAAAAACCGAGCTGGACATGAAAACCGGCGCGTTGAAATTCTGGCAGGTAAAAACAGTGGTTGACGAGACAACAGTCAGGTTTGAGGAAAAAGAAGAAATTGATGCGGATAAAAAAGATAAACCGAGAGAAATTGAGAAAAAGATAAAAGAGGAGGAAGAGCAAAAACTCCCGCGCTACAACCCAGACCGCCATATTCTTTTAGAAGAAGCCAAAAAAATAAAACCAGACGCGGTTTTAGGCGAAGAATTAATTTTTCCATTAGAAACGCATGAATCCTTTGGTAGGATTGCCGCCCAAGCAGCCAAGCAGGCGGTTTTCCAGCGGCTCCGAGAGTCAGAGCGGGATTCAATTCTTAAAGAATGGCGCGACAAGGAAGGCCAGATTGTAAGCGGGATGGTCCAGCGGTTTGAGCGCGGCCATGTTTATATTGATTTGGGTCGGGCAATCGGCGTGATGTTCGCGAACGAATCAGTGCCGGGCGAACATTATCGCTCGGGCGAGAGATTAAGATTCTTAGTACTCGTAGTTCAGGAAGACACTCGATTGCCCGGCATTATTCTTTCCCGTTCGCATCCCAAATTTGTTGCCAAACTTTTTGAAATGGAAGTGCCGGAAGTCGCCGAAGGCGCGGTGGAAATAAAACTTATTGCCCGCGAACCTGGCAGCCGCACCAAATTGGCAGTGGTCTCAAAAGCGGAAGGAGTTGATCCGGTTGGCGCTTTGGTTGGGCAGCGGGGAACAAGGGTTATGGCAGTAAATAACGAGCTTGGCCAGGAGAAAATTGATATAATTGAATGGTCCGAAGAGCCGGAGAAATTTATCGCCAATTCGCTTTCGCCGGCGAAAATTCAGTCAGTGGAAATCCTGCCGCGCAGAGAGGCGCGGGCATACGTGGCCGAAGACCAATTGAGTTTGGCTATAGGCCGCGGCGGCCAGAACGTGCGGTTGGCCGCGAAATTGACCGGCTGGAAGATAGATGTTCGTTCCCAAACCAGGCCGGAAATCATGCAGGAAAGCGGAGTGGCCGGAGGCGCGATAGACGAAACCACTCCGGAAGTCGAGCCGGAAGCCAAGGCAGAAACAAAAGAAGAATAAAAATAGATAAAATCAGATAAAAATGTCGGCAATATCTTTTTCTGTCGCAAGCAGTGTTTTGGCAATCGCGGTCGCGTTCTGGCTTATTTATAAAATTTCCAGATATCCGTCGGGCGATTCAAAAATGCGTGAAATTGCGCACGCGATTCGGGTCGGCGCCAAGGCATATTTGAATCGGCAATATAGAACAATCGGCGTGGTCGCGGTTGTTGTCGCGATTCTCATCGGCTTTTTGATAAACACAACCACAATGATTGGATTTATTGTGGGTGCCGTCGCTTCCGCGCTTGCCGGTTATATTGGAATGAATATGTCCGTGCGGGCGAATGTTAAAACCGCCGAAGCCGCGAAATCCGGTCTTAAAAAAGCGCTCAAAGTCGCGTTTGAAGGCGGTTCGGTAACCGGGCTTTTGGTGGTAGGGCTTGCCTTGCTTTCGGTTTCAGTTTTTTACGCGATTACCAAAGACGTAAATGCTTTGATTGGCCTTGGGTTTGGCGGCAGTTTGATTTCTGTTTTTGCCCGGTTGGGCGGCGGAATTTTTACCAAAGGCGCGGACGTTGGCGCTGATTTGGTCGGCAAAGTTGAAGCTGGCATTCCGGAAGATGATCCCCGAAACCCGGCAGTTATTGCTGACAATGTTGGAGACAATGTCGGCGACTGCGCTGGAATGGCAGCGGATCTTTTTGAGACATACGCAGTAACCGCGATTGCCACAATGATTTTAGGGCATTTGACTTTTCCGGGCTCCGAAGCCGCAGTGCTTTTGCCGCTTATGATGGGCGGAGTGGCGATAATCGCCTCAATTTTAGGAATGTTCTTCGTACGGCTTGGCAAAAAACAATACATTATGGGCGCGCTTTATAAAGGACTCGTTGCCGCAAGCGTGCTCGCGCTAATTGGGTTTTGGTGGCTTGCGTTGCGTTATGGCGGCTCCATTGGTGGCGGGATTGCGGGGGCAGGAGGCCGATGCGCTGGAGGAATTCGCTGCATTGACGCTGGCATTGGGGTGGGTGCGCTCTTTTCTCCTATGCTCGTCGGCATTTTTGTAACCGGTCTAATCGTGCTTATCACCGAATACTACACTTCAAAAAAATTCCGGCCGGTAAAATCCATTGCCAGCGCCTCTGAAACCGGGCATGGCACAAACGTAATTGCCGGCCTTTCGGTTGGGATGGAATCAACCGCGCTCCCCGTAATCGTCATTGTGGCTGGAATTCTTGCGGCTTATGCTACTGGTGGCGGACTTTATGGAATTGCTTTAGCCACAATGAGCATGCTTTCTATGGCTGGTATTATTGTGGCGATTGACGCGTATGGGCCGATTACTGACAACGCCGGCGGCATTGCCGAGATGGCTGGTTTACCGGATTCTGTGCGAGCCGTGACCGACCCATTGGACGCGGTTGGCAATACCACCAAAGCAGTAACCAAAGGGTACGCAATCGGTTCAGCCGGACTTGCGGCAGTAGTGCTTTTCTCTTCATATGTGCAGGAGCTTCAGGCGAGAGTCGGCGTAGGAGTATTAAAATTTGATCTTGGCGATCCGAAAATAATCATCGGTCTTCTAATCGGCGGAATGATTCCGTATCTTTTCGCTTCAATTTCAATGCGGGCAGTTGGGAAAGCCGCGGGGAGCGTGGTAAAAGAAGTAAGGAGACAGTTTAGAGAAATTCCGGGCATAATGGCCGGCACAGCAAAACCGGATTACGCGAAAAGCGTGGATATCGTAACCAAGGCGGCGATTCACGAAATGATCGTGCCGGCGCTTTTACCGGTTGTGGCGCCGATACTCATTGGAATTTTGTTGGGTCCGCAAGCTTTGGGTGGCTTATTGGTCGGCTCAATTGTTACCGGAATTTTCGTCGCGATTTCAATGACTTCCGGCGGAGCTGCCTGGGACAATGCCAAAAAATATATAGAAGAAGGAAATTTGGGCGGCAAGGGGTCAGACGCGCACAAAGCCGCGGTTACCGGCGACACAGTCGGCGATCCTTACAAAGACACTGCAGGTCCCGCGATCAATCCAGTAATAAAGATTATTAACATTATTGCCCTTCTCTTGGTGCCATTCCTTTGATATAGCTAAAAAGCCTTGCGGGAGCAAGGCTATTTTGAGACGGGGGATTGTTCTTCTAACCGCCAGACAGGTGGTTCGTGTCCGAGCACTACGCACTCGTTAGTACCGCGCAACCCTCGCCAGCGACGGATGTTTTCTAAAGTCACCTTTTCGGGGGGCACGTCCATATCTCTGGCTATGAACTTCGAGAGGCACTCATCAAGCGGTGATTGGGTCATATTGAGTTCTCCATGAACCATTATCAGTATATTTTCTTTAGCTCATATCTACAAGGAGTTGCAATTTCTATTGAATGTTCTACAATAAAATTCTATGGATCCATTTGACACGTATCTTATTCCAACAGTCATAGAAAAATCCCAATACGGCGAGCGGGCTTATGATATTTATTCGCGCTTGCTTAAGGAGCGGATAATTTTTTTGGGCGGGCCAGTTACTGATCCGGTTGCGAATACCGTGATTGCCCAACTTTTGTTCTTGGAGCACGAAGATCCAAAAAAGGAAATCAAGCTGTACTTAAACACTCCGGGCGGCTCAGTTAGCGGCGGGCTCGCGATTTACGACACAATGCAGTACGTGAAGCCGGATGTTGCCACGATTTGTATGGGCATTGCCGCCTCAATGGGCGCGGTGCTTTTGGCCGCAGGGAAGAAAGGAAAACGATTCATCCTTCCGAATTCCGAAATTCTTTTGCACCAGGTAATGGGCGGCGCAGAAGGCCAGGCAATTGACGTGGAAATCGCGGCAAGACAGATTATCCGCATAAAAGAGCGGTTGAATCAGATTTTGGCAAAACACACTGGCCAGCCAATTACAAAAATAGAAAAGGATACAGACCGGGACTTCTGGCTGAATGCGGAGCAAGCCAAAGCATACGGGTTGGTGGACGAGATTATCAAGAAATCGTAGACAGTGCCGACTTACGCGGATTAAACTGCCCCCAAAAGCACGGAGACGCGGGAATAGCCCTCGTTATTATGGCACTATCACGCGTGATAGTGCCCGCCGGCGAGATGTTTAGGATATTTCGGACGCGGAGTTTTGCGGATCCAAATCATAAATAACTAGAATCTAGAAAATAGAAAGTAGAAAATAGAATATATTAAGCGACGCCGCTGTGTTAGGCGGCGTTTTTGCTTTGTAATACTGATTAGTAAACAAAAACCACCTGAGGGTACTCTTTTGGAGTACTGAACTCAGGTGGTGGGGCGAGTTCACTGGCACGGCTGTGCCAGGAAGATGGAGTTGAACGGTTGCTGGACGCCGACCGGTGCCTGCCACCAGTCGTTGGCACGGAATTTCTTCAGGACGACCTCCACCTTGTCGCCAGACTTGGGCATCCGGCACCCGCCAGTTGGGCTGGCGATTTCCGAAACATCCAGAAACACCAATCGCTCGCTCAGGTCGGGGTGGATGCCCCGGAACGCGTAGAGATGGCCGTTCGGCGTGTTGCCCACGAGTTCCGGCACATCCTTCACCGTAAAGATGAGCTTTTGCTCTTCTTCTGCCGGACCCAGGAGCGTGCGGGACTTGCGTGCCGTCTCTTGCTGGGCAATGTATGTCTGCCGTACCGCTTGGGCGTGCGGGCTAAAGAATGCGTAGTACACGCCGAATCCCAGGCCAGCCAGGATGTGCACTACAAGATAGGCGGCGCAGAAGGCCACAACCTTGCAGCCGATTTTGGCACCCGGTTTATGCAGGCTAATGGCGAAAATTGCCGCCATCAGACCAACGACAAGTACAGCGAACGAAGCCCACACCACGCCGCGCGGAGAAATCACTCCGGCAGCCGCTAGTGCAATCGTACCAACTGCAACCACGATTCCCAGTAGGACAGATGGGTTCTTAAGGAATTTCATTTATCAACACCTCCTGTAAAGAATTATAACATGAGTGGCATAGAATTGTCAAATTCTTGGATTATTCAAGTAATAATCAAAAAATCTATCACAAAGCGGCGTTTTTGTGTTAAAATTAAACAAAAATGAACCAAAAAGAAAAAATAAACAACCTGCTTACGCGTGGAATAGAAGAAGTTATTGAAAAAAAACATTTGGAGGCGGCTCTTTCCGGCAGAAAACACCTGCGGATAAAGCACGGCGTTGATCCGACTGGCGAAAAAATCCACCTGGGCAGAGCGATTTCACTCTGGAAATTACGCGAATTTCAAAAGCTAGGCCATAAAATTATTTTAATTATCGGCGATTTTACTGCGCAGATTGGGGATCCATCGGATAAACTGGAAAAGCGGCCATTTTTAACCCCAGAGCAGGTGAAGAGAAATCTTAAAAACTATCTGCCGCAAATCGGGAAAATTATTGACATTAAAAAAGCCGAGATTCATTACAACAGCAAATGGCTTGCGAAGCTTAATTTCCGTGAGACAGCCGAGCTTGCCGAATCTTTCAGCATCCGGCAAATGCTTCGGCGCCGGGCATTTCAGGAAAGGTGGAAAAAAGACGAAGATATCAGTTTGCGGGAATTTATGTATCCTTTAATGCAGGGCTACGACTCCGTGATGATAAAAGCTGATGTGGAAATAGGCGGGGCAGACCAACTTTTTAATCTTTTAGCCGGCCGGAAGATACAGGAGCATTATGGCCAGAAACCGCAGGATATTATGACGACCAAAATGCTTTTGGGATTAGACGGCAGAAAGATGTCCACTTCTTGGGGAAACGTCATAAACATAACCGACTCCCCGGAGGAGCAGTACGGTAAGATAATGTCCATGCATGACGATTTAATCGTTGATTATTTCATTTTAACAACCAATCTCCCGTTTTCGGAAATAAAGCAATTGGAAACTAAATTAAAACAAAAGAAAGTAAATCCAAAAGCAATCAAAGGGAAACTGGCTTTTGAGATAGTAAAGAGGTATCACGGTGAAGCTGCCGCCAAAAAAGCGCAGGAACGTTTTGAGCAGTTATTTTCTAAAAAAGAATTTTCCGGAGACTTGCCGCTCATAAAATTAAAAAACGAAAAGATTTCCGCTTTGGAATTGGTTTTGCTTTCGGGAATCGCAAAAAGCAAAAGCGAGGCGTGGCGGCTTATCGCGCAGGGCGGATTTAAAATCAACAGCGAGCCAACCAAAGAGCCAAAGGAAATTATTTCTTTGAACAATAACGACGTTATCCAAATCGGCAAGAAAAATTTCTTTAGAGTAAAAATTTAGCTTCGCCCGCATTGCGAAGTTTTAGCGGAAAACCAAAACGGGATAGTGGACGACGTTAGAACCCTTTTTATGGTGGAATATTGTAGATTTCAGGTGCCAAGCTTTCAATGATTGAGAAATATTGAACATAAAAAGAAAAAGGCTCACCTCGTAAGGAGAGCCGGGACATCGGCAATTTTCTTTGGCCGATACAAATAATAATTCACGCGCTCGGCACGAACAGTTTGCTGACTTCGTCCAAGACGCCCAAGCAGCCGTGAACCAAATACGACTTGTAGCGACCGGATTGCTACCGAATGAACTCGGTAACTTCTTTCCAGCATTCCGGATCGGTTTTGAGAGTCAGAACGATGAGCGATATTTGAGTGAACAGAGCGTTCACAGCAATAAGGAGCAATTCCCGAGAATCGCCCTCTTTCGTGGACTCGACTCTCTTCAGCCAGTTGT
>Ga0315285_10005864_pt1 | contig 12633 bp, 10 predicted proteins | sample YL17G09_36_MG_FD_203698 | JGI IMG/M metagenome (GOLD analysis project Ga0315285, IMG submission 203698) | Sediment microbial communities from Yellowstone Lake, YNP, Wyoming, USA - YL17G09_36 | ecosystem: Environmental > Aquatic > Freshwater > Lake > Sediment | place: USA: Wyoming | collected... | reverse complement strand
CGTAGTGGGCGATATTAAGGGCAATCCTGACATTCTGCTCTACCAGCAAGACGGAAGTTTTTTTCTCGGTATTGAACCGCTGTATGATGGCAAAAATCTCTTCCACCAGCATCGGCGCCAGGCCCAGTGACGGCTCATCAAGCATCATAAGCTTTGGGGCAGACATCATCGCCCGGCCGATGACCAACATCTGCTGCTCACCTCCGGAGAGGTAGCCGGCGACGTTGCGGCGAAGATTCTTGAGCCGGGGGAAGTAATGGTAAACCATGTTCAGGTCTTCTCTGATGGCACGGCGGTCTTTGCGGTTATGCGCACCAACCAGCAGGTTCTCCTCCGTGGTCAGATGACCGAAGACACGCCGCCCTTCCAATGCCTGGACAATGCCCATCTTGCCTATCTCCACGGCACTCTTTTTGTCGATTCTCTGGCCATCCCACTCAATGCTGCCATCAACCACATCCCCCTCCTCAACCCGGAGCAGACCAGATATCGCCTTGAGGGTACTGGTTTTTCCAGCACCATTGGCTCCGAGTAAAGCAACCACAGAGCAGTCCTCCACGGCCATTGAAATGCCGTGTAATACCCTTATCACGTTCAGATAGGCAACTTCGATGTTGTTCAGTCTAAGCATATTGAATTTGCTCTCGATAGGGTCTCCCCCTTTTCGGGGGAGACCCTAATTCAATCAACAATCGTTACTTACCAAACCAATCGTACTCTTCATACTTTATCAAGGGCGCTTCGACCCACTTGCTTGGTTCGGCTATTTTACCGCCTACTATCTTGTAAATCCGATTAAACTTATCAAGTCTATTGTCCCCCACGGTATAACTTACTTGTCCGTGAAGGCCGCCAACATCATAGTTGTTCAGCTTCTGTATGCCCTTGGTCTCGACAGCTTGCCACGCTGCCACATCCCCCTTGGCCAGCACATCATAACCGACATTTTTCACCGCCAGTTCCAGAATCTTGGCAACTATCAGACTTTGTGCCCACGAGGTAATATAGTCGCCGTTGCCATAGTCGTCAGGGTGCAACTTCTGGCAATATTCCGTCATCTTGGCCATGCCAGGCACATCCTCTCCCCACAGTACAGTAGGAAACGCACCATAAATGCCTTCAACAACGTCAGCACCGGCAAAGTCAATAAGTTTTTTCGTCAAACCGGCGTGGCAGCAGCCGATGGTTATACCTGGATACATACCAAGGTCTTTGGCATTTTTAATAATGACGGCAGTGGGTGCCGGCGTGCTGGAGATATATAACACATCAGGGTTTTTGCCCTTAATGCGGGTCAATGACTCGATCTCAGAGGTGGTTGTAGCAGCATGCTCATCGGTAGAAACAATCTCAATACCCAGTTCGTCAGCCTTAGCCTTAAAAGCATCGCGGGCTCCGTAACCGGTAGGATTATTGAGCATATGCAGAGCGAACTTTGGCTTCCCCTGTCCCTTCCAGATGTTTTTCATATAGAAGTTGGCGAAAGCTATAGCATCATCTCCATAGTCAGGCGTTTGGCCGTAGATATGCTGCGGTGGACGATAAAGCGAAGGTGCGCTAAAGCAAGAGATGCCGGGAAATCCAGCCGTGTTAGCCGATGCCATGGCTGCTGACATCTCTTTGGATGACGCTGTGGTGAACAGTAGACAGCCCTCATCCATAAATCTCTTAACAATGGTAACCGCTTTGGTGGCATCGTAGTTACTATCTAAAGCCAACGCTTCAATAGGGTATCCTTCGGCACCACCAAGCTCCGCATTGATGTACTTAATGGCATCGAGATTGGCATGCGTCATTGGGCTCCCCTTCTCGGCGGCCTGGCCGGTAGTGGGGTTCATCATGCCTATTTTTAATACCTGCCCCGGCTGGGCTTTAGGGGCACAGGCACCAGCAAAGGGCAATACCGCCACTATCAGTGCCAGACATAAAATTCCAGCTACTATCAATGATTTTCTTGTCACTTGTTTCCTCCTTTAAGATTTTTTGACCATTTAAGATTATGCTTAAACACTACATCTCCATACCTCCTCATTTAATACGAGAATGGCCACAGGCGATAGGCGGCCTTAAACAACGTCCAGCGGTGCGCCAGTCCCCGCGGCTCGAGTACTAGAAACAGGATGATTACCAGACCAAATACCATCGGCGCTATGCCACTGGTAAAGCCAGCTGGTATAGTAGGAAAAGCGCTTTCCAGTACCGGAGAAATATACATTATGCCCTGTTGCAAAAATCGAATGAGAACTACGCCCAGAATGGGACCGATGGTAGTGCCCAGGCCGCCGATAATTACCATGCCTATATACAGTATGGAATCGGCGAGGGTAAAGTTCTCGGCATTCAAGAAGCCAATCCAGTGAGCGAACAAGGCACCGGCGATTCCAGCTAGAAAACAACCGATAAAGAAGGCCAGAAGCTTGTAGTAGAGCAGATTAATCCCCATCACTTCAGCAGCCAGGTCATTATCCCTGATGGCGATAAAGGCTCTGCCTATCCTGCTCCTCGCCAAGTTCTTGGTAAACAATACACAGATTGATGTAATCACCATTATCAGGTAGAACTGGCTGGCCTCAGTTTTGAACACGAAACCACCAATTGAGGCGGGCGGAACGCTTATGCCCACAAAGCCTCCGGTTACTGCTGACCAGTGATTAATAACCCAGATAATGATGAATTGAGCGGCAATAGTGGTAATTGCCAGATAGAAGCCTTTGACGCGCACCGAGGGAAGACCAAAAATAAGACCTATCAGCCCAGCGCTTAGGCCAGAGCAGATAAGTCCGGCTAAGAATGGAAAGCCAAGCTTATTAGTTAAAACTGCGGTGGTATAGGCACCCACAGCCATAAAGCCGGCGTGGCCAATGGATAGCTGCCCACAGTAGCCGATAAGTATATTCAACCCGATGACAGTAATTATGGTAATGCCAATTAAGTTGCAGACACCCAGCCAGTAATTGCCTAAATACAATGGGGCGGTAAAGACAATTGCCAACAGGCCAATAAAAAGTGCCCAATGGGTCTTGGTTCGCAAGACAGCCATGTCCCTGGCATAGTCGTAATTACGGGTACCGCAGGGTAAATCCATTCCCTTATATCCTCTCTATACGTGTCTCTCCAAATAGCCCGTAAGGCTTAACAATCATAACGATTATTATGATAATGAACGGGATGATGTCTTTAATCCCGGGGCCAATCAGCGGGGTGAGATAGCCACCACCGAGGTTCTCGCACAGCCCTATTATCGGCCCGGCCACCATACAGCCAACAAAGGAATCCAGACCGCCTAGTATCACCACCGAGAACGATTTCAACCCTGTCTCAACTAAACCGAAGGTAATGCCGCCGATGCTAGAGATAAGAACTCCACCGATGGCAGCGACTATACAGGCGAAAATCCACGAGATTGAGAAAACGCTGGTCACCGGAATGGCACAGGCCTGAACCGCCAGCTGGTCATCAGCGGTCGCCCTCATAGCAATGCCCATCTTGTGATATTTGAAGAACAAGGATAAGAGGCCGAAGAGAAGCAACGATATGCCCGCCGCCCAGATATATTCTTGAGAGACCACCGCCGGGCCGATGTGAACGGGCTCCCGTGGGAAAAGGCGGGGCAGTGCGCCCACGCTCATAGGCCAGATAAAAGTCACCACGCCTTCCAGAAAGTAGGCTATCCCCAGTGTTACCGTGATGAGAGAAAGGATGGGTTGAGCAATCAGGGGACGCAAAGTGAATCGCTCAATCATCCAGCCAAGAAATATGGCGAAGAGGATGGTCAACGGAAAGCCAAGCCAGTAGGGAAGCTTGGCCTGAACCAGCATCCCGTAGGTGAACCAGGATGAAATCAACACAAGCTGCCCCAATGCCAGATTAGCCACACTGCTGGACTTCCAGATTAAAGCAAAACCCAGGGCAATAAGAGCATAAATCATGCCCACGGCTATGCCGGTAATCGTATATTGCAGCAGTTCAGCCATTCAATTCACCTTTCTAACGTTGATGGCTGTGCTCACTACACCTTTTCTACCGTCCCTGTATGTTATCTGCGCCTCAACAATCACGTTCTCTCTATCGCTGTACATGGCGTCGATTAAATCCTTATACCGTTGCTCCATAAAATCCCTTCTCAGCTTTCTTGTCCGGGTAAGCTCGGCTTCGTCAGGATCGAACTCCTTATGCAGCAGGACGAATTTTTTAACCCTGGAAGCCTTCGGCAAATAGCTATTTACCCGAATTAAGTCCTTCTGCACCAAATCGGCAACCTCTTTTTTCTGAGACAGGTCAACGAAGGTGGTATAGGGAATGCCATGGCGCTCAGCCCACTTGCCCACCATAGCGAAATCCATATTCACCATGGCACAGACAAACTCTCTATCCTTGCCGCCAACAACCATAGCATCCTTAATGTACGGACTAAACCTGAGCCTGCCCTCGATATACTGTGGTGCATATTTTGTGCCGGAAGCCAACTCACCCATATGTTCCAGCCTATCCATGAATATCAAGTGCCCCATGTCATTGATGTTGACAGCATCACCGGTTCGGCACCACCCATTTACCACCACAGCCGCTGTCTTCTCCGGGTCTTTATAGTATTCTTTGAAGAGGCAATCGCTTCTAACCAGAAGCTCTCCCTCATCGGTCAACCTTACTTCCACGCCCGATGCCGGCCTGCCCACGCTCTGGAAATCAATCTCCCCTTTGCCATGCGAAGAGATAAAACCGGCTTCGGTGCTGGCATAGTTCTGCCTGAGCTCAATGCCTATGGCATGTATCAGGCGAAAGGTATCCAGGCTAAGCACAGAGCTGCCGGTAACGGCCATCCTGACTTTGCTCAACCCCAGCTTGTCTTTGAGCGGCCGGAATAGAAATGCGTGAGCAATACCATGAAGCGCCCGCCACAGTAAACCCGGCGTTTTACCCTCAAAGCTCAAGTCGGCAATCTTGTAGCCTACAGGCATAAACAGCCTGTAGAAAAAGCGCTTTATGGGATTAGCATCGGTCATTTTCACCTGAATCTCACTGACCAGGCTCTCCCACTGGCGTGGACCGTATATGACAAATTCAGGACCGACCTCCCTGGTATCCTCAGCGATTGTCTCCGGCTCCTCTGGGAAATTAAGCTTGGCTCCAGTCAGTAAATGGGGGATAGAAGCAAAAAAGCTGTCGCCCACCCAGGCTGGCGGGAAGTTGGAAACTAAATCATCGTTCTCAGTTAGCGGAAAACGACTGACAAACCCTTGAGCGGTATTTATCAGCGCTTTATGGGTAAGCATGGCTCCCTTAGGCAAACCGGTGGTTCCCGAGGTGTAGTAAATGAAGGCACCGTCACCACCCTTCCCCTTCTCCACGTTCTGCTCGAATAATTTCGGATGCCTTTTCTCATAGTCTTTGCCCCGCTCTATTACATCTGCAAAGCTAATAAGTAGCGGGTCATCGTAGTTTTTCAAGCCCTTCGGGTCCCAGTAAATCACCTTCTCCAGTGACGGCAGCTCGTCTTTAATCTCCAGGAACTTATCGGTCTGCTCCTGGTCGTTGACTATGGCGAACTTGGCGCCCGAGTGAGCGGCGACATATTTAACCTCAGAGGGTATAGAGTCGACGAAAATGCCGGTGGCTATACCGCCGGCAGCCTGAGCGGCAAACTCTCCCCAGAACCATTCAGGCTCATTGTCGCCGATAATGCAGACCACATCCCCTGCCTCAAAGCCAAGGCTTATCAGTCCCAGGGAGAAGTATTTCACATTTTCATAGCATTCTTTCCAGCTATAACCACGCCAGATGCCGCGGCGCTTTCTGGACACGGCAGTTCTCTGTCCCCAGTTTTCGTAATTGCTCTTAATAAGTTGCGGTATTGTCTCTCTGGCTACCATATACTTTCTACCTTAAGCTACTGCTAACTTTTACCTAACAAAAAAGCCTCCCGCCTGGGGAGGCTTTTTGCTTTCGGTTTACTGCTTTTCCTATTCTTCTCCGTTTAGGTCAATACCTTCCCAGGCTCACCAGCAGGCGTGCTAAAGAAAAAGAAGAAAAAGAAGTTAAAACTGCGAGCCTGAGTATGCATTTCGATCTTCACGAAAAAGATAATAGCACAAGGAACAAAGCCTGTCAACAGGTTGCGGCTATTGCCTAAATATACCTCCCCACCGCCTCGGCAATAGACCTAAGCTCTGTCATCAACCTGGCAAAGTCTGACGGGGTAAGGGACTGTAGGCCATCCACCAGAGCCTCCTTGGGGTTGGGATGAACTTCGACGAGGAGGCCGTCGGCACCAGCGGCTATGGCTGCTTTTGCCAGCGCCGGCACCAGAGAGTAGTGGCCGGCAGCATGGCTGGGGTCGACAATCAAAGGTAAATGGCTGGATTTTTTAATCACCGGAATCGAGCCGATATCCAGGGAAAAGCGAGTGCTGTCCTCGAAGGTCCTGATTCCCCTCTCGCACAGAATAACCCAGTCATTGCCACCGGCTAATAGATAGTCGGCGGCGGTAAACCACTCGGTAACCGTGGCCGATAAGCCTCGCTTCAGTAGAACAGGGCACTGGCTCTTGCCGATTTCGGTCAGCAAGGCATAGTTCTGCATATTCCTGGCACCGACCTGGAGTATATCAGCGTATCCCGATACTCTGGCGACATCATGAGGCGCCACCACCTCGGTGACCACGGGCATGCCGAACTGTTTCTTGGTCTGTCGCAATAATTCCAGACCGACCTCCTCCAATCCTTGAAAGGCAAAAGGTGAGGTACGCGGCTTATAAGCGCCGCCTCGCAGAATGCAGGCTCCAGCATCCTTTACCATCATGGCTGCCGCCATGAGCTGCTTCTCACCTTCGACGGCACAGGGGCCAGCCATGACCACGATGCGTTTACCGCCAATCTCGACACCATTAACGGAAACTACGGTGTTCTCCGGTTTGAACTCCCGAGCGGCGAGCTTGTAGGGTTTCATAATCCTGGTTACTCGCTCCACGCCGGGGAGAACGGCAAAAATATCTATTGGCAGCTGGCCGGTGTTTGGCCCCAGCAGGGCGACGACTACCTTGTTGGTGCCCAGATTCAACTGGACACCTAGCCCCAGCTCCTTAGCCCGCTGTACTACGCCATCCACTTCTTCCTGGGCAGCGCCCGTACTCATTTCAACTATCATAGCTCTCTACCCCCTTTATCTTTTTGAATGTAGTTGCGACCCTTTAGGGTCGCCCCCCTGTAGCGAGGCTAAAGCCTCGCAGCTACATGTAACTACCAATGGCAATTCACATCATGTCCTAATACAGCCGCACCCTTTATGTAGCCTAATGTAGCCGCGACCCTTGTAGTTGCGATCCTTTAGGGTCGCTTTTCTCTAGCGAGGCCAAAGCCTCGCCGCTACATTAGTAAACAACCTCTTTTTTATTTGACTTTTTACCATTCACCCAGCGTCCAAAAAGAGAAAGCCTCCCGCGGGCGGGAGGCTTTCTCTTGCTTCGAATATTCTGCTACTGCTTTATTAGGTCAATGCCTTCCCAAGCCCGCGCCGAGGCGTGCCAAAGCCAAAAAAGAAGAAGTACCAATTATAGCTGCGAGCCCAGTTATGCATTTCGACCTTCATACCTAAAATAATAGCAGCAACTGCAAAAGCATGTCAACTGGCAATAGGTTTCTGCCTTAGACCAGGGGGATGGTTGTGCCTGTAGCCTTGGCTATGAGTTTGCCGTCCTGGTTGGTAACCACCATCTCTGAGATGCAGACCCGCCTGCCGGCTCTGACCACCCGACATTCCGCAATAAGCTCATCATTTACATCGGCACTGGCAACGAAATGGATGTTGAACTGCGAGGCCACGTTAGGGCTGATTACCGAATTAGTTCCGTAGGCAAAAGCCTGGTCGGCCACCGCCATAACAATGCCACCAAAGACCAGGTTGTTGAAGTTGAGGTATTCGGGCTTCAACTTCGCTGACACCTTGGCATAGCCCTTAGATAACTCCAACAATCTCATATCCAGGAAAGACGCGATAGGCTCTCGCCCTGCTTTCGCCTTCAATTCCGCCAGGTTGTCAACCATACCATCTCCCGCACCGATATTCCTCATATCTTTCCCCTTGTCAACTTTCTTCTTCATAATGTCCTAAATATAACCGTGCCCCTTGTAATTGCGACCCTTTAGGGTCGCCTCCCCGTAGCGAGGCTGAAGCCTCGCAGCTACATGTAACTATCAATGGCAATACACATCATATCCTAACACAGTTTAAACTTCTGAGCCGCTTTTTTGAAACCAGTGAGCGAACCTTTCAAAGTCCTGTCATCAACGCAGTACGAGATTCGAAAATAGCCCGGCATGCCAAACCCTCGACCGGGCACAACTAACACATTCCACTGTCGCAGCTCGTTGACAAAGGCGACATCATCCTCCAGCGGTGACTTAGGAAACATATAGAAAGCCCCCTGTGGCTTCACCACAGAATAGCCCATCTTAACAAGATTGCCATACAAAAAATCCCTCTTCTTCTGATAATCGGCTATTGAGACGGTGACATGCTGCAGGTTCCGCACCAGGTGTTGCATCAACGCCGGTGCGTTGACAAATCCCAAAACCCGATTGCAAAAAACGAAGCCGCTCACCAGCTCATCCCGCTGGCTGCAATCCGGATGTATGGCAATATAGCCGATACGCTCACCGGGGAGCGCCAGGTCTTTAGAATGAGAAGCAACAACTATGCTGTGACGATAATGATGAAAAACGGGAGGGTATGTTAATTCGTCATATACAATCTTGCGATATGCCTCATCGCTTATCAGGAAAAGCTGCGTCCCGTATTGCGCCTCTTTCCTGCGAAGCAATTCTCCAAGCTGCCTCACAAAGTCCTGACTATAAACAACGCCGGTTGGGTTGTTGGGTGAATTGATAATTACGCCCTTCGTTCTAGCTGTAACCGCGGCTTCAAGAGCATCGAGCTTCGGTATAAACTGCTCATTTGCAGGCAAGACCCTGATAACCCCACCGTGATTGTCTATATAGTTGCCAAACTCCATGAAGTAAGGAGCGAATACAATCACCTCGTCCCCGGGATTTAGTATTGTCTTCAGCACCACATTCAAGCCTCCAGCGGCACCGCAGGTCATGACAATATCGTTCACCGTGAATTTGATGCCGGTCTCGTGTGAGAGCTGTACTGCCACGGCAGCCCTTGTCTCCGCATAACCGGCGTTCTCCATGTACCTGTGCATCCCCGGCATGGGTTTTTTCATCAGCTTCTTAAATTCCTGGTTAAACTCAGGCGGTGGCTCCATTACCGGATTGCCCAGGGAAAGGTCGAAAACATTCTCCGCGCCGTAGCGCTTTCTGAGATTAGCCCCTTCCTCAAACATCCTCCTGATCCACGACCCCTCCATCATACGCTTGCTGACATTATCTGAGATTGGCACTCGACATCTCCTCCCTACCTTTGTCAAATGCAGCCATGTTCATTTTCAAGATTTTCGGTGATAGCCGCTGAGAAATGCAATCTTTCCAAATATCAGCATCGATGGGCAGAAGGAACGACACACATCCCAACATAATCATATTGAGCGTCCTGATATCACCCAACTCTTTAGCCTTATCTGTTCCGTCAACAAAATAGATGCGGTCTGCCCGCTGCCTCAAGGTGCCCTCTATCTCTTTATCGCCGGGATAGCGATGAGTTCCTAAACCTACAGACAATGGCGGTGTTGACTGATTATTGACGATGGCTACACCACCAGCATGAAGATAATAACTCCACCGGGCCGCCTCCAATTTCTCGAAGGCGACCAGAACGTCCACATCACCTTCTTTAATTAGAGGAGACCAGACCTTATCAGCTATCCGCACATGACTTACAACGCTGCCGCCTCGTTGTGCCATGCCCAGCGTATCTGTCTTCTTGACATCGTATCCGGCAGCGAGAGCCACCTCACCCAATATGTCGCTCGCCAGGACGATACCCTGACCACCTACACCAACCATAAGCAGGTCTCGTTTTTTCACCCTGACTCCTCAGCCCCGATAGCAGTCAACGGGCCTATCGCCTTCTTGGGGCAAAGTTGCTCGCAAACAGCACAGGCATCCCCGGCGCACATAGTGGCGTCGATGTAAACCTGCTCGTCAAGCTTCTGTATAGCCGGACAGCCAAGCTTTAGACACGTCTCACAATCGTCGCATTTATCCATGTCAACGGCTCTGGGGCCGGAACGTTTCCGCAGTCGCACCGAACACGCACCACGGACTATTACGACAGAAAGCTCAAGATTGTCGATCGAACTTCTCACAGCCGCCCTCAAAGCTTTCATATCGAAGGCATCTACCACTTTGACATCATCGACTCCGATGCCACGAACCAGCCGCTCCAGCTCCACCGCCTTGGTCTTTTTACCCCGCGCCGAAATGCCAGTCCCAGGATGGTCCTGATGGCCGGTCATGGCAGTGGTGCCATTATCCAAGATTATGATTGTCACCTGCGCTTGGTTATACACTGCATCCACCACGCCGGTAATGCCGGAATGGAGAAACGTAGAATCACCGATAACAGCTACCACCTTGCTGCCAACACCGGCCTTCTCCATTCCCAGAGCCTGACCGATGCCAGCCCCCATGCAGGCGGTAGTATCCATGGCACGAAGCGGGGGATAGGTAGCCAGCGTATAGCAGCCGATATCCCCGGTGATAATCAATTTCCCTTCCTTTTCTGACTTACCTCTAGCATCCAGCAACTTAGACCGCTGCCCCATGGTATTGAGCACAAAGAATATGCCGGCGTGTGGGCAGCCAGCGCACAAGACAGGAGGGCGCCCAGGTAACCCCTGCGGCAGGTCCGCCTTCTTCCGTGAAGGTGCAGCCAGCAATCCAGCACGGTAACCAGCTTCCTCAACGATGCCCAGATTTAGCTCGCCAATCCTGGGAATAAATTCCTTTCCGCTAACCTTTATCCCCATCGCCAGCATACTCTCCTGCAAAAACGGGTCGAGCTCTTCAACAACGATTATCCTGTCCACTTGTGCGGCGAATTGGTGGAGCAAATTCTGCGGCAGTGGATAAGTCATGCCGAGCTTGAGAAATGAAGCCTTTGGGAAAACTTCTCTGGCGTACTGGTAGGCAACGCCGCTGCTGACCACGCCAAGATGACGTTTACCCTTAATTATCTGATTATAAGCAAAGGTCTCGGCATAGGCAGTTAGCTTGACCAGACGTTCCTCTATTAATGGACGCCTGAGCCGGGCATGGACTGGCAGCATGACATACTTCTCTACATCATGTTGAAATCTTGCTTGCTTCGTTGTCGCAGCCCGGCTGCGATTCACCTCCACCACCGACTTAGAATGAGAAATGCGGGTGCTGGGGCGCACCAGCACCGGCGTATCGAACTCCTCACTGATTTCAAAGGCAATTGCCATCAGGTCGTATGCCTCCTGGCTGTCGCTGGGCTCCAGCATGGGCACCTTAGCCAGCTTGGCATAGTGGCGGGTATCCTGCTCATTCTGAGTACTATGTGCTCCGGGGTCATCAGCCACAATCACGACCAGTCCACCGTTAATACCTGTTATCGAGGCAGCTATAAATGGGTCACTGGCCACATTCAGCCCCACCTGTTTCATAGACACCAGGGCTCGAACCCCGGCGTAGGCTGCTCCGAGACCCAGCTCCATAGCCACCTTCTCATTCGCTGACCACTCGGCATAAATGCCATCGAAACGAGCTATAGATTCGAGTATCTCAGTGCTTGGCGTACCGGGATAGGCTGATGCCACCTTTACACCGGCATGATAGGCGCCGAGGGCAAAGGCCTCATTTCCGGAGAGCAATTTCTTCATCGATTACCTGCTTAACCAAAAATGTAGCCAGCGGTCGGATTCAAGCCCATGCCATTTAAAAATCACCAGCAGATTATGCCACCAGATGACTCCAAATATCAAATCGTGAGTGATGGTTAGAGAGATGTGCTTGGTTTCGTATCTGTTGGTGTGTGGGGGGGACTGGTGAAACATTTGTTAGCAAAACGTTTATCCGAACCATTAATAAGACGCTAGAAAGTGTAGATTGGAGGCTGACAAGTCCGAGAGCCCTACCTAGTCACCTTATAGTGCGGACTAACAAGCCGAGACGTAATGAGCGCAGGTCTTGGTATCCTTTTCTACACCTTGATTACTCCCATAACTCCAAGTATGGCTATGATCAGACCTATCACGCCGACGAAACCCAGGTACTTGAGTTTCTCCTTGAGGTACTTAAAATACCAGAAGAATGCAAAAAAAGCAAAAAAGAATAACTGCCAAGGACTGTGGATAGTAAAAGCTTCAAAGCCAAGGAATCCAAGAAATCCCAAAAAACCATTGACCCAAGGCTTATCCTTCATTTGTCTTACCTCCTCGAATTAATAGTATATCATGCCTCTCGTTAGGATCGAACACTGTGGGCTTTTGTGAAATAGTGAACATTCTGAGTTTTTGGTACTGCCAAATAAGTGATTTATTATCCGTCAGCCGCCTCCAGGATTTGACTGCGCAAGCGTTTGGTCTGGGCGCGGCGGCGTTTAGCCTCTAATCGACGCATTTTTGAACCGAGCGTCGGCCTTGTCTTTCGACGGATTCGGCGCTTTTGTGCCGCCTTGCGGATCAATCCTACAAGTCGTTCCATTGCATCC
>Ga0315285_10005863_pt1 | contig 12635 bp, 7 predicted proteins | sample YL17G09_36_MG_FD_203698 | JGI IMG/M metagenome (GOLD analysis project Ga0315285, IMG submission 203698) | Sediment microbial communities from Yellowstone Lake, YNP, Wyoming, USA - YL17G09_36 | ecosystem: Environmental > Aquatic > Freshwater > Lake > Sediment | place: USA: Wyoming | collected... | reverse complement strand
TAAGAGAGCATCGTACCGGGGATTCGCCAGTACGCTCACCGCCTCCCGGCGCACCGGGACTACCGGCTATCGGCTACCGGCTACCGGCTACCGGCTACCGACTACCGGCTACCGGCTGCCGGCTACCGGCTACCGGCTACCGGCTATCGGCTACCGGCTACCGGCTACCGGCTACCGGCTACCGGCTACCGGCTACCGGCTACCGGCTACCGGCTACCGGCTACCAAACTACCGCAGGGCTTTTTCCATCAGCTTGAAGCCCAGCAGCGACTGGGTGATTACCAGCTTGTTGCCGACGACGTGGATCGAGCCCTTGCCGTCCGGCTCCCACATGTCCTTGCCTATGGTGGACTTGATGCTCTCGACGACGGCATCCTGCTGTTTCTTCTTCAGTTCGTCGTAGGACTGGCCCTGCTTGTTCCGGGTGTTCTGGCCTGTTTCCTCGAAAATGCCCGCGCCGCCGCCCTGGCCGCCGCCATCGGAGCCGGGGTTGGCCTGCGAGGCGGTCCGGTGGTCTATCCGCGGGCCTTCGAAGTCCGGAACGACCATCATGCTGGTTCCGGCGTCGATGACGCGGGTGGTCATCGTGCGGTTGAAGTCCGTTCCCGTCGAGATAAGCACCACCCCGCCGTCGAGGATCCAGTAGACACGGTCGAGCTTCTCCCGCGCAGCGTTGATATCGTCCAGCGCCAGGTCCATCGCCCGCGCGATGCTGATGTGCTTGAGGTTCAGCGTGATCGGGGCGTCAGGGCGTATCCCGCCCTGCTCGAGGGCCTTCCAGTTCACGTGGAAGTTTGCATTAAGGACGGTTTCGAAGAACTTCAGCACATCCTTGAGAGGCATGTCGGTAAAGTCCACCACCGGCAGGACGTTGCCGCTCGAATTGTCCTTGGCCTTGCCGCTTTCCTTGGCCGCCGCGATGGTCCTGGTCGTCTCAGCCGCCATTGCGAGAATTTGCTTCTGGGTGGAGACCAGCACCTCGTCGCCCTCGACCCGCCAGGCCAGGCTTGCTCCGGCAACGCCGACCCGCGAGAGGATCACGTCCATCACCTGCCGCCAAGTGGCCTTCTCGAGGTCCACTGCCACCGGGGCCGATCTCTGGATGCCGGCGGCCTCCAGCATCTTCCAGTCCACCTGGACCTTGATGCCGGACTGCACCGCGAAGTCCGCCAGCGCCACCGCCAGCGAGGTCTTCACGGCATGGCGGTCCACGGTCTTCTGGAGGACCTGCTCAGGTGAGATGGAAGGCTTGCCCTCCTGAGCATCAACACGGGCCACAGCCGGCCACAACAATCCAAACCCCACGATCGCCCACAATGCCACTTTCGGTCGCTTCATGGCTGGTCTCCCTGGAATAGCCGCCCGCTGGATAGTCCACACTCGCCGCCGGTTAACAGGGTATTGACTACGCCAATGCCGTCCGGCCGGCTCGCGGACTTCCCGGAGGGCGTGATGGAAGTCCAAGTCTCTACGTCTCTACATATAAGATATACACTCGCCGCCGGTGGACAAGGGGCAATTTTTGCCAATCTTGCCAATTTCAGAGTTATATCACGTCGCGAAGATAGCCGCGCGCGGTGGCCAGCCAGCGGGTTGGCCAGCACATCCGGGCCGTGGACGTGGCGAAGCTGGGCGTTGGTCAGGTTCGTGCCGACAAACTCCTTATAGCTGACCTCGCCGAGGGTCAACTGAAGCACGGGCCCCTGGGTCTGGCAGTTTATCACGCGGCAGAGCCTGCCGTTGTAGAGCCTCCGGCCCTGCTCGCCGGCCAGGCGGGTTTGCTCGGCCCAGGCGGCCTCGATGGCGTTTTCGATCTGCTCATTTGTCGGCCGGCGGCTGTCGGACCAGCGGACCTGCACGCGGTCGCGGTCGAAGAGCCCCACAACATCGAGAAAGAACACCCCGCAGTCGCGGCAGCCGTCCTGAGAGCGTTTGTCCGACCACGGCGTCAAGCGGCTATTCCTTCAACCAGTCCGCCAACTGCTCGGCGAAGTACGTTATGACCAGGTCGGCGCCGGCGCGGCGGATGGCTGAGGTTATCTCGATCGCCGCCGACCGCTCGTCAAGCCAGCCCAGCCGGGCCGCGGCCTTGATCGCCGAATACTCGCCGCTTACGTGGTAAGCCGCCAGCGGGGCGTCGAAACGCCGCTTGACCGCCGCGATGAGGTCCAGGTACGTCGCGGCCGGCTTTACCATCAGCATGTCCGCGCCCTCGGCAAGGTCCGCTGAGGCCTCGGCAAACGCCTGCGATGGGCTGCGGTAATCCATCTGGTAAGTCCGGCGGTCGCCGAACTTCGGGGCGCTCTGGGCCGCGTCGCGGAACGGGCCGTACATGCTCGATGCGAACTTCACCGCGTAGGACAGGATCGCCGTCCGTGCAAAGCCCGCGGCGTCCAGGGCACAGCGGATCGCGCCGACCTGCCCGTCCATCATCGCCGACGGCGCGACGATGTCGGCGCCGCTTCGGGCGTGCGACAAGGCCGTCTTGGCCAGCAAGTCCAGCGTAAGGTCGTTATCGACGTCCTTGCACCCGTCGAGCCCATCGGTCAGCGTGCCGCAGTGCCCGTGCTCGGTGTACTCGCACAGGCATACATCCGTTATCACAAGCACCTTGGGCAGCTCGGCCTTGATCTGCCGGCAGAGCCTCTGCACGGCGGCCTGGTCGTTCCACGCCTCGGAACCGACGGCGTCCTTGGCCTCCGGTATGCCGAACAGCAGCACAGCCGGGATGCCCTTGGAGGACCAGCGGCGGATGGTCTCCATGGCGGTGTCCACCGAGAGCTGGAACTGCCCCGGCATGGTCGGGATCTCGTGGCGCACGCCGGCGCCCTCGCGGATGAACAGCGGGGCGATCAGCTCGTGCCGGCTCAGCCGGACCTCGGCGAGCATTTCGCGAAGCGTGGCGTTGTAGCGAAGCCTGCGCAGCCGTGTTTTTGGAAACTTAAGGCTCACAATCTGCTCCTTTCGCCCTCCCTGTGGCATAGCCGGCCCCGTCCGTGGGAGCAGATATCATACCGCCAAGCCGCCCGCGCTGGAACCAGGAAAAATTGCCGGGGGAAAAGGCGGCCCCGGAGGCCCGCCAGACCCGAATGGCCGGATGGGGTCATGGTCTCAAGGACGATGCAGCGCCCGCATCGAATCGCGCACCGTGTACTGATGGGAAATTTGATCTTGGATTGGCCCTCGGGCTGGCGAGGGGATGTGCCTGGGGGGGCGGGGGGTTCCGAGGTCTGGTTCGGACCTGGCCGGCCATCAGGGCCCTCATGAAAGCCAAGATCGTCCGGATGATGCCCATCCTTCCGCCTCCGTCGATCACCTGGAGGCCGGCATGCTACCACAAGCGACGAGCCATGGCCAGGTCTGTAAGTCCTTGCAGAACAGGCCTTACGGAGTTTTCGGGAGGGACAGACTCGGCAGTGTCGATTTTCTTCAGACGATCGACAAAAATCTTGGCGGCCCTGACCGGCATTCGGCACGCTAACATTTTACTAGAGAAGGAGTTACGTGGACCGATTGTCAAGCGGGGAAACCTGGTTAAAAACCCCCTGAGTTTGAGCAATAATGGATTGATAAAAATCGGGGGGGTGGTATAATACGAAAGAGCATCGAGTCTTGCGACCACTTGCAAACAGCATCGAGTTTTCTTGTGAAAAAGGACCGCTGTGCCCGTCGGCCAGAGGTCATCCGGCAAGTCCAGGTTTTCGGAGGATGAACGTCATGAAACGAAACCGAACCGTGACCGTATTGGCCCTTTCTGCCGTGGCGATGGTAACTGTCGCCCTCATGACCGCCTCGGCCAATGCCGGGGAGACAGAACTCATCTCGGCACTGACGGCCCTTACACACCATGTTGACGGCACCGCCCCCCTCAGCGCCAGCCAGATCGAGGCTCACAAGCTGACGATCGACAGCAACCGCACGATCTTCGGCGACAGCTCGGCGACGATCTCGGCCAGCTTCGACCTGGTGAGCACGTACGACAGCATCATCAAACCGTTGTGGACGAAGGGCAGCCCGACGCAGAACACCTTCTACAGGGCCGACATGACCAACGACAACATCCACTGGGCGGTCTACAACGTGATGCAGGACATCATGGATGACACGTACAACGCCCAGAATGTCCAGACGTACGGCGGAAGCGGGGGATTGCTGAACGGCTACAAGTTCGGCAGCGCGGACTACTTCCCCGGTCACGTGGATGCGCCGTCGAATCCGACGGCGACGTACACGGTGGCCATCGACGGCAGCTTCCTGAAGAGTTGGGGCCGGGCCACGATGCACTGGTCGGATGCGGACCGTCCCGCCCGCCAGCCCACGGGGGCGTACCTGGCCCCGGGAACGATCGCGACGATCACCGTTCCGGCCTCGCTGGTCGGCAAGGGCTATAAGATTCGCGTGGAGGGGCATACGTGGGACTTCTCGAACAAGCCCATGGTCGATCGCCTGGACCGAACCACCCTGGCGTACGACATCACCAGCACGCAGGTGAAGATCGCCAGTCCGGTGGGCGGGAGCATCTACCTCGAGGTGCCTTACCTGGCCAATGCCGGCGTGGTGAACCTTCAGTTCCAGAACATCGTGCAGGCGCCGCTGTTCTCCATGCAGAGCTTCAACACCACAACCGAGTACCAGTGGCTGGCGATGGTCAATTCCAGCAACCGTGCCCCTTGGGCGGATTTCCAGACCGACAAGTTCATGATGAACGTCCCGACGGACTGGATCTACAATATGAACTACTCGACCGCCACGCAGTTGATGCAGAACTGGGACCTGTCGATGGACATCGTCAACGACCTGATGGGCTTTCCTCGCGTCCGCGGCAAGGAATCGATGTTCCCCCAGGTCGATGTGCGGATCCGCTCCAGCGCGTACGCGCCGGGCTACCCCGCGGTCAACGACATGTACAATCCCGACACCAACTACGGCGGCACGAGCACCAACAACCTGATCAAGGGGCCCAAGTACGCCGCGTCCTACCAGTTCCATGAACTGGGACACCAGTACCTGTTTCCCAAGTTCCCCGGCGAGACGGAAGCCGAAGTGAACCTGCTGCACGTGGCGGTCTGGAACCAGGGATTCGGCTACAGCATGGACGCGGCCCTTCGCGGTTCCATGGGGGTCTCCAACACGTTCCAGACTCTGGACACCACGGCCATCGAGTGGATGGCGAGCTTCAGTTTCGTCGCCAAGCGGCCCATGGACCAACTGGAGAAGCAGTACCAGCTCAAGGGCTACGCCAAGTTCGTGGAGATCGCAAAGTTCTTTGGCTGGGGCGTCCTGGGCGATTATTGGAAATCGTTCAATACGGACTATGAGGCGACCGGCAGCACCCCTTCAGAGAGCATCGACGGCCTGCTGCTGCGGCTGTCGAAGAACGTCGGCGCGGACGTCACGCCGCTGTTCCATTTCTACGGGGTGCATCCGCAGAATCCCACCACCCTTCAGGCCGCCCTTGTGGCTGCGGACGTGCCGGAGTCGCAGCAGGTCTACGACTTGCTGGTTCACTACAAGACGCTGGTTCCGGCCGACAACGCCGCGTTCCGCCAGTACTGCCTTAGCTGGTGGGGCAGGCAACCCCTTGTGACCGGCTATTGGACCGAAAGCGAACACGCCAAGCAGTGGGATAACACATACGGCACGATCTATAACGAGGGCACGGCCACCGCGATCCAGGCGGTGATTGACGAGCTGCTCGGCACGTATTTCCCGAGCCCCTTTGTGGGCTTTCCCCTCGGCGATCTGAACAAGGACAACTTGGTGGACGGGCTCGACTGGCAGATGTTCCTTGTCGGCAACCAGGCGAACCTGTCGGGCCTGACGCGGCTGGAGGGGTACGTGCTGGGCGATCTGGACGGCGACGGCGACAACGACATATACGACTTCGCCAAGTTCCGGGATGCCTACGAGCTTTACAATCCGCAGCAGGGAGCGTTCGCCGCAATGGTTGCCGCCAGCGCGCCGGAGCCCGCTTCGATAATGCTGCTGGCGATCGGCGCCGCGGGCCTGGCGTCAAGGCGAAGAAGGCGGCCATGAAAAGAACCTGACAGGCATGTTTACAAGAAACAACTCAGATGAACAAGTACTTGTCAACACGATCTGCCGTCCTTTCATTGTTGGCGCTGGCTTTCGTGGACACGCCCCGACTGGCCGCCGACACTCCCGTGCAGGTGTACATAATGATGGGCCAGTCCAATATGCTCGGGATGGGCACGGTTGCCGGAACCACTGATGGAACCCTCCAATACGCGGTGCAGAACAAGGGCAAATACCAATACCTCGTCGACGGCGCCGGCAATTGGGCCGTGCGCGACGACGTGCGAAACGTGCGCGTCATGAGCAGCGCCCTGGACCCGATGACGGTGTACAACAACCAATGGATGTCCGTCGCTGCCGAGAGCGACGGTAAGATCGGTCCCGAGTACGGCATCGGCCATTACCTCGGCGATGCCGTCGATGCGCCGGTGATGCTCCTCAAAAGCTGCATCGGCAACCGCAGCCTCGGTTGGGACCTGCTCCCGCCGGGCAGCCAGCAGTATCAGTATAATGACGGCACCACCAACTGGACGTACGCGGGCTATGGGGACTATGACAATCGTTGGAGCGCCGCGGACCCCTACGATCCGACCGATGCAGGCGGTTGGCGCGCAGGCGTGCAGTGGGACGGCGACATCAGGAACGTCAAGACGGTGCTGAGCAATCTCGGCACGTACTTCCCCGGCGCGACGCAATACGAGATCGCCGGATTCTTCTGGTGGCAGGGCGACAAGGATCGCTACGATGCCGCCTATGCCACCCGCTACGAGCAGAACCTTGTTCATTTGATCGAGCAACTGCGCATCGAGTTTAATGCGCCCAACGCGAACTTCGTCTGCGCCACGCTCGGCCAGACCGTCCTGGGCAGCACGAGCAACATGAACGAGAAGTTCATCCTCGACGCCCAGCTCGCCGTTGATGGCGACGCCGGCAAATATCCGGGGTACACCGGCAAGTATCCGCAGTTCGAAGACAACGTCGCCACCGTGTACTCCCACCCCCTGAGCCTGGGCGGCGCTTCCAACAACCACTACAACAACAACGCCGAGACCTACATGAATGTCGGCGAGGCCATGGGCCAGGCAATGGTTTCCCTGCTGCGCACGCTGCCCTACGTGACGGTCGATCAACAGACCGGTACTATCAAGATCGTCAATCCCGCCGACGGCGATCTCAACATGGCGTTCAAAGACCTGTCGATCACCTCCGCGGTGGGGGCCTTGAATCCCGCGAACTGGACCGCCATCACCGGCAATTACGACCTGGCCGGTAACGGTTCGGTCGACGGCGACGGCAACTGGACCGTCACGACCGCCACCACCGGCGAGCTGAGCGAAGCGGCGCAGGTCGGCGGCAGCGACGGGCTGATCTCGGTCGCCCACGAAGTGAGCCTGGGCGTCGGCGCGTGGGTTCAGAACTTCACCAAGGACCTCAAGTTCACGTACACAGATGCCAACGGCATCGCCAGGGCGCTGACCGTGCGCTATGTCGGCACGAACACCCCGGCCGCCGACCTGAACTTCGACGGGACCGTCGACGCCCTCGACTGGCCGGTCTTCCTGAGCGGCAATCACCGAAACCTGTCGGGCCTGTCAGCCGCGCAGGCATACCATATGGGCGACCTGGACGGCGACGGCGACAACGACATCCACGACTTTGCCCTGTTCCGAGAAGCCTTCGAAGCCGTGAATCCGGCAGCGGGCGCGTTCGCCGAAATGGTTGCCGCCTACTCGGCTCCCGAGCCGAGTTCAATGTTGTTGCTTGCCGCCGGCGCGGCAGGGTTGGCAATGAGGAGAAGAAGAATGGCCCGTACGGAGCATGAGCTGCATTCGCGGAAGCCAGGCGGCGGAGTCCGACGGAAGTCCATGGTCGCCGGGTGTTCCGGAAGGAGCTTGTTGAGCATAGCCGCGGCGGCGATGGCAGCCGTCACGTTCACCGCCATCTCCGCCAATGCCGCGACCATGACAAACTCCCCCACGCCGCCAACGATTGACGGTCAAGACATCGCCAGCTACGGGACGACGACCGGATCGGACAAATGGTGGCTGGGCACCACCACAGCCTATGGAAACCCCGGCAAAACGGTGGGCCAGACGTTCACGACCGGCAGCCAGGGAGTCCGGCTCAACGCGATCACGTTCCAGGTTACGTCAGGCACGCAGCCCACGAAAACCTATGCCATTCGGGTTGGCGAGGTGTCCGGCGCGACATTTACGACCATCGCCTCCGAGTCGGCCACTCAGGGTTTTGTCACGGCCAATAACGACTACTGGACCTGGACGCTGGATACGCCCGTCTCTCTGTTTCCCGACACGGTCTATGGTGTCGACGTCGGCTTTCTCAGCAGCACGTCGTCGTGGGAAACGGGGATTCCTTACGTCTACTACACCGCGAATGTCTATTCGGGCGGTACGAGTTTCAGGTCAGGCACCGCCGGCAACGGTATTGGCGACAGTTCCATAACTGCGACGAATGCAGACCGAGTCTTTCATCTCGATCTGACTGCCGCCGCGCCCCCCGTGCTGACCTTGCGCGTGGACCCGGTCACCGGGGCCACGGCGATGCGCGGCCATTCGTCCCAGAGCATCTCCTTCAGCTACTACGAGATCACCAGCGCCGCCGGCTCGCTGGATTCGTCGAACTGGGTCAGTCTGGCCGACCAGGACTTCGAGGGCCACGGCCCGGCCAACGGCTCCGGCAACGGATGGGAGGAGGCCGGCGGCGCCGGCAGCGGCGCCCTGGCGGAAGCCTATCTGTTGGGCGACAGCACGATCGGCGCCGGTCAGTCCGTCAGCCTTGGAAAGGGATACGACCCCTACGTGGGCGCGGAGGATCTCGTGTTCACGTACCTGACCGACAGCGGGAAGGTTATTGAGGGGCTCGTCGAGTACGTCACGTCGGTCATTGCCGGAGACGCCAATTGGGATGGGGTCGTTGACGCCGCGGACTACATCGCGCTGAAGAGAAACTTCGGCAGGGCCACCGGCGCGAGATACAAGGACGGCGATTTCAACGGCGATCACGACGTTGACTGGAATGACCTCCAGACTCTGATGGGCAACTTCGGCGCCCGCGGCGTCGGCAGCGCGCCGGCGGCTCCGGAACCCGCGACGCTTGGCCTGCTGGCCCTGCTCGCCCTGAGCTTGCCGAAGCGGGGCGCCCTTGCGTTGATCCGCCGTGGAAGCCGAGTTCGATGATGTTGCTTGCCGCCGGCGCGGCGGGTCTGGCCGGGCGAATTGGCAAAGGAGCTTCTGGATTCCATAGGAGAAAGGCATGACTGCAAGACTTCGAATCGAGGCGGCGATAGCCCTGGCCGTGTTGGCGGCCGCGATTCCGGTCGCTCCGGCGGCGGAGATCAGCATCGTCGGCACAGCGAAGGGTTACGTCGACTCTACCAAGAGCAAACTTGCCACTGCACATCTCGGGACAACCTTGCTGAGCTACGACGCCACCGGCGTGGACAAGCTGGTCATCGCGATCGGCAGCGAGTCGGGTTTCAATAATAACACCATCGATATTACCAGCCTGAAGTTCGAAGGCGTTGCGTTGACGCAGATCGTCCAGGAGAACAGTCGCCCCTTCAGCGACGGCGGCACCGCGGAGATCTGGTATCTCGACGCCCCCTATCAGGGCGCCGGGACGTTTACGTTCAGCTACACCACCAGCGGAGGCGGCGCCAACGGCGGCATCGCGGCGATCATCGGCCTGGCGGGCACGGTCGACGGTCCAGCCGGGATTGGCGACACCGACGCTGCCAATTGCCATGTCGCCCCCATCACCTCTACCATCACCACGACCGCCAGCAATTCGCTGGTCATCGCGATGGTGGAAAACTCCGGCAACAACAATGGTTCAGGAACACCGACCGTCAACTCGCCGATGACCCAGATCACGAACGGATACTGGGGCTCTCAGTGGGCGGGTATCGCCGTGGGCTATCAGTTCGTGCCCACTTCCGGCACAACGATCACCCCGACGTTCACGACCAATAATGGCGAGACCTATAACATTCACACCGTCGCCGCCGAATTCAAGCCGGGCGTCCCGCACCTGCTGACCTTGCGGGTCGACCCGGTAACGGGGGTTACGACGTTGCTCGGCGATCCGACCCGAGTTATTGCCATCAACTACTATGAGATCACCAGCGCGGGCCATTCGCTCGATGCCGTGAATTGGTCCAGCCTGGCGGATCAGGACTTTGAAGGCGGCGGGCCGCCCAATGGCACGGGCAATGGCTGGGAGGAGGCCGGCGGCTCCGGCAGCCACGCCCTGGCTGAAGCCTATCTGCTGGGCGACAGCACCTTCGCCCGCAACCAGTTGGTCAGCCTCGGAAAGGGATACAACCCCGAGGTGAACGCGAAGGACCTCGTGTTCACCTACTGCACCAACAACGGGCAGATTGTTGACGGACTCGTCGAGTACGTCACGTCGGTGCTTCCCGGCGACGCCAATTGGGACGGGGTCGTTGACGCCGCGGACTACATCGCGCTGAAGAGAAACTTCGGCAGGGCCTCCGGCGCGAGATACAAGGACGGCGATTTCAACGGCGATCACGCAGTGGACTGGAATGACCTCCAGACGCTGATGGGCAACTTCGGCGCCCGCGGCGTCGGCAGCGCGCCGGCGGCTCCGGAACCCGCGACGCTTGGCCTGCTGGCCCTGCTCGCCCTGAGCTTGCCGAAGCGGGGCGCCCTTGCGTTGATCCTCCGTGGAAGCCGAGTTCGATGATGTTGCTTGCCACCGGCGCGGCAGCTTTTGGAATGCGGCGAAAGAAAAGGGCTCGCCAAGTTCATACCTCCCCTTGGGACCGTTCTCACCAGAGCCAGCCCCCCCGTTGCCTGACCCTTTTAGGAATATTCACTCGACAATATTCGACCGGAGGAATTCATGACTGACAGATATCTTGCCAAAAGCGTTTTGACCGTCGCCGTCGTGGTGGGCGTCGTTGTGGCATTGGGCGGATCACTGCAAGCCGCGCCGGCCATCTACGAACCGTTCGATTACCCGGCGGGCGGCCTGAACGGAAAGTCCGGTTCCAGTGAGGTCGGCCTTACCGGAACGTGGGGGGCGAATGCGGAGACTCTGGTGGTCCCCGGCTCCCTCACCTGGGGGGGGCTCGCGACGACCGGCGGGTCGATCGGGAATTTGACCTACTACGTGAATCGCTACGGCGGCACCCGCGCGGTGAGCGCGTCGGCGCTGGCCGGCAACGGCCTGCTCAACGACGGCGCCACCCTCTGGTTCGGCCTGGAGATGGGGTATGGCCGGGACGCCGCCGGCACGGCCGCAAACCTTTCCAACGCCCGCCTGGGGTTCGCCCTGGCCAACAGCCAGTTCAATGGAGGCAACTACGATTACTGGATCGTCAATGAGGGCGAGCAACTCGGTTCGGGCCTCGGCGTGGTCTTGGGGAGAATCAGCAATGTCAACGGAAGGGTGGTGGCCGCCCAATTCCGGGACCTTGCATCCGGCGATGGCGTCGCGGGCAACGTCCTGGGCAGTTGGACTGGGACGGGCACCACCTTGAAGAACGATGAACACGGCCTGTTCGTCGGCAAGATCGTGTGGGGCGAAGCCTCCGACAGCATCGAGATTTACCAGTTGGGCACGGACCTGAGCCTGCCGGCCTCGCCCATCTCCACACTGACGGTCTCGGTCAATCAGTCGACTTACGACACGATCACCTTCGCCCGGGGCGACCCGATGACGATGGACGAGATCCGTTTCGGCCGGACATTCGAGGACGTGATAGGCAATCCTCCGCCCCCGCCCGTCCTGGCCTTGCGGGTCGACACGATAACGGGCGCAACGACGTTGCTCGGCGATGCATACCAGGCCGTTGGCATCAACTTCTATCAGATCACCAGCGCGGCCCATTCGCTCGATGCCGTGAATTGGTCCAGCCTGGCGGATCAGGACTTTGAAGGCGGCGGGCCGCCCAATGGCACGGGCAATGGCTGGGAGGAAGCGGGCGGCGTCGGCAAGCAAGCCCTGGCGGAGGCCTTCTTGATGGGCAACAGTGCGATCGGCGTCTCCCAGTTGGTCGGCCTGGGAGAGGGATACGATGCCTTCGTGGGCGCGAAAGATCTGGTGTTCACGTACCGCACCGACGCCGGGGAGATCATCGAGGGGCTCGTCGAATACGTCACGTCGGTCATTGCCGGCGACGCCAATTGGGACGGGATCGTTGACGCCGCGGACTACATCACGCTGAAGAGAAACTTCGGGATGGCCACCGGCGCGAGATATAAGGACGGCGATTTCGACGGCGATCACGACGTTGACTGGAATGACCTCCAGACGCTGATGGGCAACTTCGGCGCCCGCGGCGTCGGCAGCGCGCCGGCGGCTCCGGAACCCGCGACGCTTGGCCTGCTGGCCCTGGGCGGGCTGGCCCTGATAAGACGCCGGCCCCGTCCGTGGGAGTGGCCATCATACCGCCAAGCCGCCCGCACGGAAACAGAGAATTAAACCGAAGTTCCAGTAGTAGGTCAGAGGTATATTCTTGCTGACACCGCACTTGCGGCAAAAGCTACTGCGCGCCTACTGGCAACATATCCACCAGTGCCAGCGCCTTGGCTTGCAACGCCGTCGGCTCC
>Ga0315285_10005861_pt1 | contig 12636 bp, 5 predicted proteins | sample YL17G09_36_MG_FD_203698 | JGI IMG/M metagenome (GOLD analysis project Ga0315285, IMG submission 203698) | Sediment microbial communities from Yellowstone Lake, YNP, Wyoming, USA - YL17G09_36 | ecosystem: Environmental > Aquatic > Freshwater > Lake > Sediment | place: USA: Wyoming | collected... | reverse complement strand
CCTGGGACGACCTGGAGGTAGGTCTGGATAGGGCTCCGCTAAGTGTAGAGTTCACGCTTCAGCCCACCGCCCTCAAGGCCTGCGGCTGCTGCACGCTCGACACCGATACCACGCTGTACGCCATTGACGACGCGCCTTATGCAGCCGTCACTCACACTCTTGCATGGACCCATCCTCTTGGTGTAGTACCTGCGGTATCCCAACAGGGCATGCTCTGGGCATTCACCGACTGCATGGCTAAGAGAGGCCCGGCCCTCGTAACCGAGGACAAGACGCTCATCGGCTGCGACCCGGTCTCCGGCAGAGCCCAGGAAGTCAACCTTTGCTGGGAGCAGCTCTGCGTGGCTAACGCCTACGACATCGAGATCAGCAAGGATGCCGCCTTCACCATCAAGATCATCGATTGGGTAAGCGAGGACGATTGTGAATTCTTCTTAGTGCCAGCAGATTTACAAACACCGTGCGTTTACTTCCCCGCTGGCGGCGAAGCCTTCACACTGGGTTCGACCATAGCTGCCTGGGGCAACCTCGAGTGTGGACACACCTATTACTGGCGTGTCAAGGTCCGCGAGTGCGCCACCCTACAGGTTATCCGCAGCCCGTGGTCTGAGGTCAGGAGCTTCACCGTCAAGGCCGGCTTACCGGTAGTAAGCACGTACCTTGGCCTAACACTCCTGGCGCCTAACAACGGCTGCCTGGCATGCCCCGTCAAGCCAGCATCCTTCTCCTGGTCACCGTTCAAGGAGACCACGAAGTACAAGTTCCAGCTGGCTTCAGACGCGGGTATGACCCAGTTGGTCAAAGAGGCCGAAGTAGTCGGCTCCAGCGCCTACGAGTATGATGGCACTCTGGACTTCAGCACCAATTACTTCTGGCGCGTGATGTCCATGGAACCAGCGCCCAGCGACTGGTCTGCTACCTTCAGCTTCCAGACCGAGGCTAAACCTGCAGAAGCAGCAGGCGCAGCACCAGTAGCTCCAACCCCACTGTGGGTTTGGGTTGTTATCGCTATCGGTGCTATACTGGTCATCGTCACCCTGGTGCTCATCTTCAAGACGCGCCGGGTGTGATACCTTCCTGCTTGAGATAAGCAAAAAGGGAGGTGGCTTAAGCCACCTCCCTTTCTTTTTACACCAAAGCGGATAAATCCTAAATCCCAGGCACCAAATCCCAAACAAATTCAAAGCGCCAATAACCAATATCCAAAACCTGAAGTTTCTAATTTTTAGCCTTGACCCTTTCCCACTACCTGTAGCCTTGACCCTTTAGGGTCAAGGTCACGAGGTTAAAACCTCGTGGCTACATTTGTGACTTGATTAACGAGGCTAAAGCCTCGTGGCTACATGTTTTTATAAACACGAGGTTAAAACCTCGTGGCTACATGTTGAATCTGTTTGGTAGCCTCGACCTTTTAAGGTCGAGGTCACGAGGTTAAAACCTCGTGGCTACATTTGTGACTTGATTAACGAGGCTAAAGCCTCGTGGCTACATTTGTGACTTGATTAACGAGGCTAAAGCCTCGTGGCTACATGTGTAAATTAACCAGATTGGTACTCAGGATTTGGAATTTGTGGGGTGGGAGAGGATAAGGGAAATGCTGATGTGGGTTTGACATCACGTTCCAGCCACATCTATAATGCCCATAAAAACCGGAGGCCTGGATGATGAAATATAAATGGTACCTGACACTTATCGCCATATCGCTTGCTGCCCTAATCGGTTCGACTGCCGGTTGCAGCACCATCGTCAGGCAGGGGCCAGCATCTATCCCTGAGGAGCCGGCAGCTCCGCCGATAATCAACTCCTTTGCCGTCAGCCCAACAAGCCTCACCCAGGAACAGCGAACTACCCTGAGCTGGGATGTCTCCGGTGCCACCGCAATTACCATACAGCCCGAAATCGGCACCGTAGGCGCAAGCGGCTCGCTGCTGCTGACGCCGGCTGCCACCATCACCTACAACATGACAGCTACCAATGAAGCTGGTACCGCTACCGCTTCCGCCACCGTGGCAGTTATTACACCAACCGGTAAACCTGACCTGGTGATTACGGACATCTGGCTTGCCGGAAGCGCGGTCAACTATAAGATAGCCAACCGCGGCAATACCGATGCCAAACCGAGCCAGTCCTACTTTTATGTCAATAACCTCAAGCAAGCCACCGACTGGGTAGACTCGCTGGCTGCGGGTGAAGAAAGAACCACGTCCTTTTCCAATTTTGATTGGATGTTCCCTGGCGCCGCCGGAGACCCGGCAGCAGCCATAGCCGAGTTTACCGTCAGGGTCTGCGCCGATGCTGGCAATGGCATCGAGGAAAGCGATAAGGACAACAACTGCCTCACTAAAATCTGGGGGCAGACATTTACCTACGATTTCGTGCAGAATGCACACCTGGCAGAATGGAGGAGCAGCGCTGCCATAGTCACATGGCCAAAGTTCGCCGGCAATCAACAGGGGGCTGCCTACGTAGATGGCAATGCAGTGATAATGTGCCCCGAGCAGGTGAGCAATGGTTGGATACAGGGCAGGTTCGCCAGTTACTACTACAACCCCAGCACCCGGACAACGCGCGGCAGTTTGATTGAAGTACCAGAAAATGCTAAGTTCACTGCTAAAGTGGGCTTCAAGTCAGGCTCCGCATCAATAAATGGAGCCGGAATTGCCCTCGGTTACCTGGACGAAGCCGGAGGCGTCGTGCTATTCCCAAAGATGAACCTTTACCCGGGCGATAGCTCGCGGGTCTATACGGTTGATTTAAGCGACATGGCAGGCAAGAAGACCGAGTTCATACTCCGAGTCGAAGCCAAGGATTCCCCGGAAGGGGACTGCGTAAGATGGGTGGAACCCAAGATAGTCCAGGAGTAGCCAGCCACCAAGCCCTTCCGGAAAATCCCAAATCCTGGAAGATGATTACAGTGATTCACGGAGATTACAGCGATATCTATGTAATCCCTATAATAGGATGCTGAAGCCTTTTTGCTACATGCCGAAGAAATTCTAAATCCCGAGAATCAAATATCAACCAAATTCAAAGCACCAAGTAGCCTTGACCTTACCAGCAATGTAGCCTCGACCTTTTCCCACTACCTGTAGCCTCGACCCTTCTGCCTACAGATGTAGCCTCGACCTTTTAAGGTCGAGGTCACGAGGCTAAAGCCTCGTGGCTACATTTATTTAAATTTTCTGGGTTAAAACCTCGTGGCTACATTTGTGACTTGCTTAACGGGATTAAAACCTCGTGGCTACATATCGGGTAGCATGTAGCCTTGACCTTTTAAGGTCGAGGTCACGAGGCTAAAGCCTCGTGGCTACATTTATTTAAATTTTCTGGGTTAAAACCTCGTGGCTACATTTGTGACTTGCTTAACGGGATTAAAACCTCGTGGCTACATGCTTTGTAAATCGCTAACTTCCAACCGGCTTCTTATTTTATTTGACACGTATTCCATCCGTATCTATAATGCCCAAAAAACAGGGCTAAAAGCTCAGCAGCTATATGGCTTCGTTCTGCCATCGATGTAGCCTTGACCCTAAAGGGTCGAGGTCACGAGGTTAAAACCTCGTGGCTACATTTGTGACTTGATTAACGAGGCTAAAGCCTCGTGGCTACATTTGTGACTTGATTAACGGGATTAAAACCTCGTGGCTACATGCTTTGTAAATCGCTAACTTCCAACCGGCTTCTTATTTTATTTGACACATATTCCATCCGTATCTATAATGCCCAAAAAACAGGGCTGAAAGCTCAGCAGCTATATGGCTTCGTTCAGCCATCGATGTAGCCTCGACCTTTTCCCACTACCTGTAGCCTCGACCTTTTAAGGTCGAGGTCACGAGGCTAAAGCCTCGTGGCTACATTTGTGACTTGATTAACGAGGCTAAAGCCTCGTGGCTACATTTGTGACTTGATTAACGGGGTTAAAACCTCGTGGCTACATGCTTTGTAAATCGCTAACTTCCAACCGGCTTCTTATTTTATTTGACACGTATTCCATCCGTATCTATAATGCCCAAAAAACAGGGCCAAAAGCCCAGCAGCTATATAGCTTCGCTCAGCCATCGATGTAGCCTCGACCCTAAAGGGTCGAGGTCACGAGGTTAAAACCTCGTGGCTACATTTGTGACTTGATTAACGGGGTTAAAGCCTCGTGGCTACATGTTTCTATAAACACGGGGTTAAAGCCTCGTGGCTACATGGCGAATTTGGTTGGTCGCATGTTTAGTTATATTATCACCGCCGTCTCGTTGCTGATAACCGCCCTGGTGCTTCCTCCGTTGGCACAAGCTCGAGTTCCGGATTCAGCAGTGCTTCGCTGGGCTGTCATCGACACGCCGGGCAGCATTTCCGATAGAAACGACATCCGCTTTCTTTGCGAAGTCAATGCCATAGCCGTGTCTTCCGATGGCAAGACCATATATGCCATAGACATTCCTAATGCCACACCGCCTCCGGTAGCAAATCCGGGAATCTGGAAAAGCAGCGATAACGGCATCAGTTGGAGCTGGAAGCCTACGCAGCACCTCACCCAGGCCATCCCAAGTCCAGTTCTGCCGGTAATGGATATCGCCCTGGCTCCGGACGGCCCTGACTTTCTGGCTGCTGTCTGCCTCAACAATTCAGGTACTCTCCGCAGCGAAGTCTATCTTTCCGACGATGGCGGCACCACCTGGATTTACACTGGTGCCATCCCCTGGATATATGGCGCAGGAGAACAAATCGGCGATATCGCTATCTCGCCGGGCTACAACTCTAACGATGTGCTAGTCCATGACATCATCATCGGCAGTCGCCAGCCAAACGATATTGCTGCCGCTGGAGAAATTTATATTCGGCGCTATCCCGGCTTCAGCGACTGGACGGCTCAGGGCTTTACCTTGGGCGATGTCATCGCCGTCCGGCCGTCACCGAACTATACTATGGATTTCAGCCTAGTAGTTATGGCTGCCACCACGCAGCGGACTTATCTCAGCCTTGGCTACCGCGATACGGCGGCCAATACTTGCGTCTGGAACACGGACTATGGCTGGCCGGTAGAGATGTGCGAGCCGAACCAGAGCGGCGGCACTACCAGCGGCGAAGACAGGATAATCACCGGAGATATCGCTCTCACTGGCAATTTTATGGGCACCGTGGAAAACCAGCGCTTAATCTTCGCCACCTATGACTCGAATGGAACCGCACTGGGGCCGAGCCAGGTGCTTGATGATGTCTACAGGCTGAATAACACTGTAGTGACCAGGCTGAGGCTCCCCGGTGCCGGCGCGGGAGCCAGGGTCAGCACCATCGCTTATACCGGAGATAACAAGGCTGGCAAACTAATAGCCGGCGGGGTCGCTGCCGACGTAGCTCAAGCCTCTGCCAGCGTCTGGATATGCCTCGACCCACTCTTGCTCTGTCCTACCTGGCAGCTATCGCTTAAGCCACCAACCGGTGGCGGTAAGGACGGCTATGCCAACGCCCAGCTTGCCTGGTCAGCCGATGGCTCGACTGCTTATTGCGCTACCGGCTCCGGAAACCGATACACGCCACAGAAGTGGGCAGTCCCACCTCCCACCAACACCGCCTGGGATAGCCAAAGTCTGGACGAATCGGCAGTCTCTATATCAGTTGACGACGGTGCGTCGTGGAACCAGATTGGGCTTATCGACACCAGAATCGACCGATTGAAAAGCGTAGCCGTGGCCGAGGATGAATCGACTATTTATCTGGCTTCGGTCAATGATGTCGGCTTCGACAGCCTGTGGCGCAGCCAAAGCCTAATTCTGGGAGCCACCTGGCAACGTGTGATGTGCTTCAGCGGGGAATCGTCCATACTGAGGCTGGCTCCGGACGCTAATGATGGAGCTAATATTTTCTGGGGCGACCAGGGCACCGACCATGCCCGCAGTTCCACAGATTATGGTCAAATCTGGCATGATTGCCTGCCTCATATCATCATAGAGGACATGGCAGCACCCAATAGCCGGAAATTGTACGTGCTTCAGGGTAATGGAGAGGTTCGGCGGGGCGCCTATGCCGGCGGCTGGACATGGGCAAAAAACATCGACACCGGACTTAATACGGGTCATACCATTGCTGTCTATAATAACTACGTCCTGGTCGGGGCTTCAGCCAACGAGCCGTCTCCGACAGCTTACTCGGCAGATGATGGCCAAACGTGGCTAAAAATTACTACTCAAACACCCAGCAGCGGCAATCGGCATACAGCTTTCGACACCTACTTCGATACAAACCAGATTATCTATGTTGCTGACGATGCCGGCGGAGTATATCGCTGGAGCCTGGGCAGGAGCTATGTCTGGGACGACCTGGCGCCGCCCAATCACAGCTTCTACAGCATACACTTAGGCAGTAGAGGGCCGCTGTACGGAGCCTTTAGCTCAACTGGCAGCGGTGTTGACCGTACCCTTTATCCCAGAAGCGGGATTCCCAAGCCGGGTGTGTACTGGGATACAATAACGGTCGGTTTGGCGACAAATGTCCAGTTCTCGACCGAGCCTGACTCTATGTGTATTTCCGAGAATACTCTGTGGGCAATTGATTCTCGTGCTTACGACCCGGCAGACGATGAAGGGTGTCTCTGGGCATTTATCGATACTCTGGCTGGAACTGGTCTAAGGCTGATTCAACCTGCGTACGGCATGGCACTCGGCTGCGACCCAGTCAGCGGCAGAAATCAAGAAGTTGGCCTCGGCTGGGAGCAGCTTTCTTTAGCAGATGCTTACGAGGTTGAGATAGCCAAAGACGAAGATTTCAGCCTTCGAATCACCGAGGCCGAACCTTTAACCAATCCATATTACGGGCCGCCTGTAGTAACCAGCCCGGCATACCGGATACTACCGGCCATGCTTCCGGAAGCCAACGCCACCTACTACTGGCGAGTCAGAGTCAGGCAGGCAGCCACAGGGCAGGTAATTCGCAGCTACTGGTCGGAAGCCGGTAGCTTCAGTATCAAAGCCGGATTACCGGTGGTCAGTCCGTATCTTGGGGCTCAGGCTCTGAAGCCAGTGCACGGTGCCGACAACATCCCTATATCATTCATAGCCTTTTCCTGGACGCCTTTTAAGGAAATTACCGAATACGAGTTTGTCCTGGCCAAAGACTCGGCTTTGACTGACATAATCGTGCAAGAGAGCTTGCCCACCACAGCCTACAAGTACAGCGGCAGATTAGATTACGACACGCCCTATTTCTGGCAGGTTGCAGCCACAAAACCGTTGCCCAGTGAGCCTAGCCCCGTATTCAGCTTCACCACCATATCTAAGCCATCTCCACCACCGGAAACTCCACCGCTCTACAACCAGCTCCTGCAGTGGCTGCAGATAAGCGTGTTTATTAACGTACTTGGCTTCGTTATTATTATAGCCATGATGATTCTATTCAGGAGCCGCCGAATATAGATTCAGAATGTATTTCCCTTGATACATCGGAGCATCCGCTCCAATCGTGCCCGGAACTGACGCTCTGGGTTTCCCTTTTCATATCCACCTGTAGCCTTTTCATATCCACATGTAGCCTCGACCATTTAGGGTCGAGGCCGTGAGGCTAAAGCCTCACGACTACATGTTTCTATAAACACGAGGTTAAAACCTCATGGCTACGTTTGCTGGAATGAATTGGGTTGAAACCGCGTGGCAACATTTGTAATTTGTACCGGAAATGTAGGTGCGATCTTTTAAGGTCGCACGGGCGGGTTAAAACCCGCCGCTGCAGGAGGAGGTCTTCATCATGAGCCTCGACCTTTGTCCACCACCTGTAGCCTCGACCTTCCCACCAATGTAGCCTCGACCTTACCAACAATGTAGCCTCGACCTTTTAAGGTCGAGACCATGAGGTTAAAACCTCATGGCTACATGTTTTGATTAATCCGCCGAGGTTAAAACCTCGTGGCTACGTTTGCTGGAATGAATTGGGTTTAAACCGCGTGGCAACATTTGTAATTTGTACCGGAAATGTAGGTGCGATCTTTTAAGGTCGCACGGGCAGGTTAAAACCCGCCGCTGCAGGAGGAGGTCTTCATCATGAGCCTCGACCTTTGTCCACCACCTGTAGCCTCGACCTTTGTCCACCACCTGTAGCCTCGACCTTCCCACCAATGTAGCCTCGACCTTACCAACAATGTAGCCTCGACCTTTTAAGGTCGAGACCATGAGGTTAAAACCTCATGGCTACATGTTTCTATAAACACGAGGCTAAAGCCTCACGGCTACGTTTGCTGGAATGAATTGGGTTTAAACCGCGTGGCAACATTTGTAATTTGTACCGGAAATGTAGGTGCGATTTTTTAAGGTCGCACGGGCGGGTTAAAACCCGCCGCTGCAGGAGGAGGTCTTCATCATGAGCCTCGACCTTTGTCCACCACCTGTAGCCTCGACCTTTTAAGGTCGAGACCATGAGGTTAAAACCTCATGGCTACATGTTTTGATTAATCCGCCGAGGTTAAAACCCCGTGGCTACATGTTTCTATAAACACGAGGTTAAAACCCCGTGGCTACATGCTTAATCAGGCTTGACAAAGGTTTTTTGCCAACCTAAACTAAATAGTACCAAGGTAAACATGAAGAGAAACAAGTGGCATCTGGCATTAATTATTACATCGCTGATAATTTCGGCTGGTTTGGCCGGCGGTTGCATGTTAGCCGCCTCGCCACAAGAAACTACCTCCACTACTAATGCGAGCAACCTATCTGCCACCGCGCCCGATACAGAAGCTGCCAAAGACTCCGTTTCAGCCACAGCCACGCCGCCCGATAATACCACGATAAGCAGCGACCCTGTCTCGGGCCAAAACGAGGAAGTTGACCTGCGCTGGGAACAGCTTTGCCTATCAAGCGAGTATCAGGTACAAATCGCCAAAGACCCTGGCTTCACTTTGATAGTCCTTGATACGGGCTCGTTCGCACCCGCCTCCTCGGTGTCACCCGGCGCATACTACCCTGCAGGTGGCCGGTCCGCATCTCCATCTTCGCTGACCACATGGGGTAATTTGGAGGCCGGACATACCTATTATTGGCGGGCAAGAGTCCGCCAGGCAGCTACTGGCCAGCATATGCTTAGCCCCTGGTCCGAAGTCGAAAGTTTCACCATTAAATCAGGAACTCCGGCAAGCACTACATCATACGGAGTGCAGCCGACATACCCAAATAACGGCCGTAATATCTATCCTGTAAAACCGGTGTCTTTTAGCTGGTCACCTTTGAACAATACCACGAAGTACAGGTTTGTACTGGCTAAGGATGCAACTATGACGAAGGTTGTCAAAGAGGCATTGGTAACCACCACCGCCTATAACTACGATGGCGAACTGGAATACAGCCAGGTCTATTTCTGGAGGGTTATGGCACTCGAGCCAGCGCCGAGCGACTGGTCCGCAACCTTCAGCTTCCAGACCGAGGCGGCTCCACCGTCTCCATCGGCAGCGCCAACATCACCACCACAAACCCCACTCTGGGCATGGGTAGTAATAGTCATCGGTTTAATTCTGCTATGCACCATAATAGTGCTCATCTTTAGAATGCGTCGCCGATAAGCTTATCTTCCTCCGTGAACTTATTGAGTCCGTAATGTGCTCGGGTTGATGGTAACATCGGCTCCAATAGGGTCCGGAGCAGATGCTCCAGGTTACCCTTTATCCTCCACGTGTAGCCTCGACCTTTTCCACTCCATGTGTAGCCTCGACCTTTTCCACTCCACATGTAGCCTCGACCTTTTAAGGTCGAGGTCACGAGGTTAAAACCCCGTGGCTACATTTGTGACTTGATCAACGAGGTTAAAGCCTCGTGGCTACATACTAAGAAATCTCAAATCCTGAGCACCAAGTAGCCTCGACCTTTTCCACTCTATATGTAGCCTCGACCTTTTAAGGTCGAGGTCACGGGGTTAAAACCCCGTGGCTACATTTGTGACTTGATCAACGAGGTTAAAGCCTCGTGGCTTTTCCACTCCACGTGTAGCCTCGACCTTTTAAGGTCGCGACCACGGGGTTAAAACCCCGTGGCTACATTTGTGACTTGATCAACGAGGTTAAAACCTCGTGGCTACATTTATCTAAATCGCGGCGTAGATAAGTCTCCTGGTTAAAAACTTGACAATCCGGAATAGAGCCTTTATAATTAAAGAAAACCACTTACCCCTACATTCAAACTTGTCATCCATTTGAGTTTCTACAGCAATGAACCGTATAAAATACGTTCGCTTAATTATAGTTAGAACTGGAATATGGTGATTCATATATTCACTTGTGCCGAAAAACCTTGCCACCGAGGGGAATTCGCTCCCCGAAATCGTAATAAACATCGAACACGCTAATGAGCAAATATATCTTCGTTACTGGTGGCGTAGTTAGCTCAGTAGGCAAAGGTATCAGCGTCGCCTCCATCGGTAGAATCTTGAAAAGCCGCGATATTTCGGTCTCTGTTCAGAAACTGGACCCGTACCTTAACGTCGACCCGGGAACTATGTCACCATATCAACATGGTGAAGTTTTTGTCACACAAGACGGCGCTGAGACTGACCTTGACCTGGGGCACTACGAGAGATTCATCGACGTCGATTTAACCTCTGCTTCCAATGTTACCTCAGGCCAAATTTACTCGACGGTTATAGCTGGAGAGAGGCGAGGAGATTATCTTGGCGGTACTATTCAGGTGATACCACATGTCACCAACGAGATAAAGCGGCGAATAAGGGAGGTGGCAGACCTTTCACACGCTGAAGTGGTTATCGTTGAGGTTGGTGGCACCGTAGGCGATATTGAGGGCTTGCCATTTCTGGAAGCCATCCGCCAGATGCGAAATGAAGAGGGCAGGGACAACGTACTCTACGTTCACGTTACTTTCCTGCCGCACATTGCCACCACCGACGAACTTAAGACCAAGCCGACTCAACACAGCGTCAACGAGTTAAGACGCATTGGCATTCAGCCGGACATTGTTTTGTGCCGCTCGGACTACGAAATTCCTCAAAGCTTGAAAGACAAGATATCTCTTTTCTGTGATGTGGCTAAAGAAGCGGTCATTCCACTGGTCACCGCCGAGACCATCTACGAGGTGCCGCTCATGCTTGAGGAGACTGGTTTAAGCGAACTAATTATTCGGCGGCTCAGTCTTGAAGCTAAAGATGTCGACCTCAAAGAGTGGCGAGCCATGGTGGCCAAGCTGAAAACTCCCAAAGACCCGGTGTCCATAGCTCTTGTAGGCAAGTATGTGGAACTTCGGGACGCTTACTATTCTGTGCGAGAAGCCCTGTGTCATGCGGGGCTGCACCACGACCGGCAGATAAACCTGTTGTGGGTTCATTCAGAAGACCTGGAATGCGACGGTAATATAAATCTGCTGAAGTCAGCCCAGGGTATCATCATCCCGGGAGGCTTCGGTTACCGCGGTATAGAAGGCATGGTCAGCGCCGCAAATTATGCCCGCCAGAACAATATCCCTTACCTGGGCTTATGCTTGGGTATGCAGGTTATGGTTATTGAATTCGGGCGTTATGCCTTAGGCAGTAATCAGGCTAACTCCACCGAATTCGACCCCCACACGCCATATCCGGTAATAGACCTTTTACCGGACCAACACAAAATCAGCGATATGGGTGGCACCATGAGGCTCGGTACCTATCCCTGCCACCTGGTCCCTATGACAAAAGCGGCTGAAGCTTACGGGGCGGCTGTAGTCTACGAGCGACATCGCCACCGATTTGAGTTCAACAACCTCTTCCGCGAGTCACTGGAGCAGAAAGGGCTTATCGCCAGCGGACTATCTCCAGACAATCGACTGGTTGAAATAGTTGAAGTCAAAGACCATCCCTGGATGGTGGCTTGCCAGTTTCATCCTGAATTCAAGTCACGCCCCAATAGCCCGCACCCGTTATTTGCCAGTTTCGTCGGAGCTGCCAAGGAGACTTTGGTCGAAGGCGCTCAGGTAACACTACCGCTAGCATGAAACTAATATGTGCCTAATTATCTTTTGGAGGGATACATGCGACTCTTTCTAGATACAGCTAATATTGAACATATCCGGCACGGTGTCAGGCTCGGAGTAATAACCGGTGTGACTACCAATCCAAGCCTGATATCCAAAGAGGGCAAGGTGGATTTTAAACGCCATGTCCAAGAAATCTGCTCCATTGTCCCCGGGCCGGTATCAACCGAGGTGTTGAGCCAGAATGCAGCAGATATGGTCCGTGAAGCTAAGAAGGTTGCCTCCTGGGCAAAAAATGTGGTGGTAAAAATACCAGCCAGCTTAGAAGGGGTAGAAGCTACCTACCAACTGGCCAAAGAAGGCGTGAAGGTGAATTTCACCCTGTGTTTTTCCGTAAATCAAGCTCTTCTTGCTGCCGCAGCTGGTGCTACCTTTGTCAGTCCTTTCGTGGGCAGGCTTGATGACATCGGCGAAAATGGCATGAGACTGGTAAAAGAGATAGTCGCAGCCTACAAAAATTATCCTGATTCGATTAAGACACAGGTCCTCGCCGCCAGTATCAGGCACCCGCAGCACTGCATTGAGGCAGCTCAGGCTGGCGCTCAAATAGCCAGCGTTCCATATCAGGTGCTGATGCAGATGATTCAACATCCATTGACCGATATCGGTATCAGACGATTCCTGGAAGACTGGCATAAAGTAATGGGCACCAGTGCCG